>Ga0302274_10002151_pt1 | contig 18275 bp, 11 predicted proteins | sample III_Bog_N2_1_FD_198755 | JGI IMG/M metagenome (GOLD analysis project Ga0302274, IMG submission 198755) | Peat permafrost microbial communities from Stordalen Mire near Abisko, Sweden - III_Bog_N2_1 | ecosystem: Environmental > Terrestrial > Soil > Wetlands > Peat | place: Sweden: Abisko...
GTGCCAGTCGAAGCCACCGCAACGGCCCTGCCAGAGGGTTCTGCAGTTTCGAGTTCCGCGGAATTTGTGCCGGCGTTCCTGGCGAACGCGGAACCGGTACAGGAGACATGGCTTTCGAATCATGTAAATCTGTTGGCCATCGTTGTGCTGATTTTGGGGATCCTGGTTGCGGTTGTGGTCTTTCGCTAACGCTGGTGATAGACGCCGCTGGATAACTATTTATGCACTGCCGAGTGTCGGTTGCCTTGACAAAATGGCGTTACAACCCATAATCTGCGCTTGATCCTGTCCCCACACAAAGGTGCCTAAGCATGAAAAATGTGTATGAAGTTCTACGGCAGAAGGAACTGGAACTGACCAGGCTGGAAAAGGAAGTTGAAGCCTTGCGCGTTGCCGCTCCGCTGCTTTCGGATGAAAAAGAATCACTTGCCGAGGCGCCCAAGCCAAGTTTGACTGCGACGCCGTCGCCCCAGCCGGTCCGGATTCCTCCGGTAGTCGCCGCGCAAGGTGGGGGTGCTCCGGCGCGGGTAGCGGGTTGGGAAGACGCCGCAAAGCGCTGGCCGTAACGGCTGGTGGAATTGCCGGATTGCGACATTCGTCCCGGCTGCGAAGCCGGTTAGTTTGATTGGCGAAAAATTAAATAGCCCAAGATGAAGACTTCATCTTGGGCTATTTGTTTTGCTAACGGTCTGGAACGCGCTTTGAAGTTTTCAGTCCAGCGTCGTGAAGGCTAGGGCCAAGAGTGTTTTCTGCTCCACTTCGTGAGCTTTAGCGGATCCGGTAGCCGGGCTGGCGCTGCCGGAGCGCTTCACGGAATGGACGGGGCGATCGTTGGCGATACGCTTCAAGCGCGGCAGCATAAAAGAAAGTCCGCCCATATTAGACGGCTCCTCCTGCACCCAAACGATGTCGCGAGCGGTTGCGTGACGCTCCAATTCGGCCGAAAGTTCTGCTTCGGGGAAGGGATACATCTGATCGAGAAAGACAATGGCAGTATTCGTATCTTTGCGCTTCTCGCGCTCGGCGCGAAGTTCATGCCCGATCTTTCCGGTGCAGATCAGAATGCGTTTGGCGTCCTGTGCTTCGGTGTCGGGGATCACCGGCAGGAAACGCTGGTGGGTGAGGTCGTCGAGTGGAGAAAGTGCGTCGGGATGGCGCAACATGCTCTTCGGAGTGAAGACGATGAGAGGCTTTCTCCAGTGGCGCAGAGCCTGGCGACGCAGCAGGTGGAAATATTGCGCGGCGTTCGAGGGCTGGCAGATTTGGATATTGTCGCGAGCGGCGAGTTGCAGGAAGCGCTCGACTCGAGCACTGGAATGTTCCGGACCCTGGCCCTCATAGCCATGCGGCAATAAAAGGACGAGGCCGGAGAGCAGGTTCCATTTGTCTTCTCCGGCACAGACGAATTGATCGATGACGGCTTGGGCAACGTTAGCGAAGTCGCCAAACTGGGCCTCCCACAAGACAAGAGCCTCTGGATAATCGCGGCTGTATCCGTATTCAAAGCCCATCACGCCGGCTTCGGAGAGGGTTGAATTGTAGATATCGCAGGCGGCCTGGCCGGGAGCGATGTGGCGCAGGGGAACATATTCCGTTTCATCCTGAACATCGATAAGAACCGAATGGCGTTGATTGAAGGTTGCGCGGCGCGAGTCCTGGCCGCTGAGGCGGACGGGAATTCCTTGTTTGACCAGGCTGGCAAAAGCTAGAGCTTCGGCCATGCCGTAGTCGAGTGGCTTCTTGCCGGTGCCCATCTCCTGGCGCTGCTCGAGGAGTTTCCTTACCTTGACATGGATGTGGAATCCCTCCGGGTAAGTAGTCAGGCGCTCGGTCAGCACCGCCAACTCTTCGCGCGCCACTCCGGTGGGCTGCTCGTAGTCGGGATTGTAGCGGCCTCCGAAATAGGTGTCCCAATAGCTGGGAAGGTCACGCATGAGCGGCTTCTTGGTGAACTGCGTGGCGGCCTTCTGCGCGGCTTCGAATTCGGCCTTGACGGCGGTCGCCTGCTCCGCAATATTTTCGACGCCAATCTGTTTAGCGTAGATCTGGTACAGGGGCGGATGCTCTTTGATTGCCTTATACATCAAGGGTTGCGTGACGGTGGGATCGTCCACCTCGCTGTGACCGTGACGGCGATAGCCGACGAGATCGACTACCACGTCGTTGGCGAACTTGTAACGGTATTCCGCGGCGATGCGAGCAATGCGCATGACGGCATCCACGTCTTCGCCGTTGACGTGAAAGATTGGGATGGCCTGGCGACGGGCGAGTTGCGCCGAGAAGCGAGAGGAGTGCTCTTCTCGAGCGTTGGTGGTGAATCCGATGAGGTTGTTGACGATGACGTGGATGGTGCCGCCCACCGTAAAACCTGCGAGGTCGGCATAGTTGAGGGTTTCAGCGGTGATGCCTTGCCCGGCGAAAGCGGCATCGCCGTGGACTAAAAGCGGAAGGTATTTTGCTTCTCCGCCTTTTCCGGCGCGGTCTTGTTTGGCACGGGTGCGTCCGACGGTGACGGGATCGACGGCTTCAAGATGGCTGGGATTCGAGGCCAGGTGAATATGAATTTTGTTGCCGCTCGCGGTGACGTACTCTCCGGTAGCGCCCATGTGGTACTTCACGTCTCCAGAGCCTAGAACGCTGCGTGGATCGACGTCCTCGAATTCGGCGAACACCTGTTCGGGCGGACGTTTGGCGACATGAATGACGACGTTGAGGCGTCCGCGATGGCTCATGCCCATGACGAGTTCGATGGTGCCGTGTTCTCCGGCAACGTCAAGCACTTGATCGACAGCAGTCAGCAGAGATGTGTTGCCTTCCAGCGAAAATCGCTTGTTGCCGAGATAGCGCTGCTGCAAAGTCTGCTCGAAGAGGTCGGCGCGCATGAGGAGATCGAGGGCGCGTTTCTGGTCGACGGCGGGTGGTTCGGCCTCGATGTGTTCCTGAATCCAGCGGCGACGCTCTGGGTCGGCGATGTGCGTGAACTCGACGCCAACGCTGCCACAATAAATACGGCGGGCTTCACGAGCCCATGCGTTATCGATCTGTAGGTCAGGGTGGGGTTGCGGGGGAAGGAGGCCGAGCGGATTGAGTTCGGCTTCGAGGTATCCAAATTGACGGAAGAGCCCAAAGACACGTTCGCGTTCGTAAATATTGTTTTCTTGGTCAGCGACTGCGGGCGGTACGGTGCTGCGAGGCTTGGTGGTTGAAGTTGCCATAAAAGTCTTCTATAGGATAACGGATGAATCGGGTTGTGTGTCCGATTCATGGCGAAGAAAAGCGGTACGGTGGACCATGCCGAATCTGTGGCGGGAGGCTGTGTCAGCGGTCACTGCGAAGGTTATTCGGGGCGATTATTGTGAGGACGATGGTTTTCGAACCTGAAAGGCGAGGAGGATTGGTATGACGATGCGACCCGATGCGGCGAAGCCCGGAACGCCGGTGATTTTGGGGATTCCCTTTGATGCGAATTCTTCGTGGTTGCGCGGTCCGGCGGGCGCGCCTCCGATTATACGAGTCGCGTTCAATTCGAATTCGGCGAATTCGTGGACTGAAACTGGCGTTGACCTGAGTGCGGCAGGGGCTTACTGCGATGCGGGGGATTTGAAATTTGATTTTGAAGAGCCGTTCGTGGCAGTCGAAAAGAGAGTTGGCGAGCTGCTGGATAAGGGGTTGCGTCCAGTCTGCCTGGGCGGCGATCATTCGATTACGCTGGCGATTGTACGAGCGTTCGGCAAGCGGGTTCCGGGGTTGACGATTCTGCACTTCGATGCGCATCCGGATCTTTACGACGAGTTGGAAGGGAACCGGCTGTCGCATGCGTGTCCGTTTGCACGGATTATGGAGGAAGGGGCGGCGAAAAGGCTGATCCAGATTGGGATTCGGACGGCCAATGGACACCAATGCGAGCAGGCGAAGAAATTTGGCGTGGAAATGATTGAAATGCGGAATTTGCCGGCCTTGGATCGCATGAAGGTGGAAGGGCCGGTTTATATTTCTTTCGACATGGATGTGCTGGATCCCGCGTTTGCACCGGGAATTTCGCATCGCGAGCCGGGGGGGATGTCGACGCGGGAGGCGCTGGCGCACCTTCAGGCGATCACAGGAAGAATAGCGGGGGCGGACATTATGGAATTCAATCCGACGCAAGATACGACGCAGATTACGGCGACGGTCGCGGCCAAATTACTGAAGGAGACGTTGGGGAAGATGATTTTGAGCTAGGATAAAGCGGCGAAGCGCTTCGCTTCGGTCGAGATGACAAATTCCTGTTAGAGGGGTCGAAGATGGGGAACGGAATTGTCGATGTGCCCAGCCGGTACTCGGTGCCGGAGACGTTGGCGCGGCTGCAGACGATTCTCAAGGAAAAAGGGATGACGGTGTTCGCACTGGTCGACCACAGTGGCGAGGCGGAGAAGGCTGGGCTCACGATGCGTCCGACGCAACTGCTGATTTTTGGCAGCCCGAAAGGCGGGACGCCGTTGATGGTGGCGGCTCCCAGGCTGGCGATTGATCTTCCGTTGAAGGCATTGGCATGGCAGGACGAAGCGGGGCAGGTTTGGTTGTCGTACAATTCGCCGGAATATTTGCAGCAGCGGCATGGATTCCCGGCGGAGCTGATGAAAAATATCGCTGGAATCGCGGGCTTGGTACAGAGGGCTGTGGAATAATGCACGGTCGACGAGTGCGAGGGGAAATCCATGGCCGAAGCGAATGAGAAGGATCAGGAGAAAGAGCTCGCGGGGCGCGCCGCCGCCAAACTCGTGCAGGACGGGGACATTGTTGGCTTGGGAACGGGAACGACCGCGCACTTTGCGGTGGTGGCGTTGGGCGAACGTGTGAAGGCGGGATTGAAGATCGTGGGTATCCCGACATCGTTGCAGACGGGCGATCTGGCCCGAGCGGTGGGAATTCCATTGACCACGCTGGACGAGCATCCGGAGATCGACATCACGATTGATGGAGCGGATGAAGTGGATCCGAAGCTGCGATTGATCAAAGGCGGGGGCGGCGCATTGACACGAGAAAAGGTGATTGCATCGGCATCGAAGAAGATGGTTGTGGTGGCGGATTCGGGGAAGATGGTTGCGGTGCTGGGAAAATTTCCTCTGCCGGTGGAAGTGATTTCATTTGCGCGGACTGTCGTCGAGAGAAAGATCGCAGCGTTAGGCGGAGCGCCGAAGGTGCGCACGAAGCCGGATGGTAGCGCCTTTGTCACGGATAATGGGAATCCGATTCTTGACTGTAGTTTTGGGAGGATCGAGGATCCGGTGGCTTTGGCCCGCGCCTTGAGCGACATGCCGGGAGTAGTGGAGCACGGATTGTTTATAGGGTTGGCGACGGTCGTGGTGGTGGGGCGTGGGAATAGGGTAGAAGAGGTATTCTAAAATCAGTCAGGGTCGAACATCACAATCCCGCGATTTCTCGCAGCGCTGCCAGCAATCTCTCCACTTCTTCCATTCTGTTGTAGTGCACCAGGCCGATGCGGAGGAAGCCGCCCAGGCGTTCTACGTCGAGTTGCTCGGTCACGTTGATGGCGTAGTAGTTTCCGTCCCAGGTGAAGAAGCCGCGAGCGCCTAATTTTGTGGCGAGTTCCAAGGGGGTGTGGCCTGCGATACGGACTACGACGGTTGCGCAACGATGGTCGAATTGGCGCGGGTCGGTGATGCCGTAGAGTTTTAATCCTGGTATTCCGAGCAGTCCCGCGATCATCCTTTCCAGCAGGTTGCGCTCGTGGTGATGGATGGCTTCGTGCGCCGACAGGATGGCGGTGCGCCTAGTTGTGGCGGCGGGATTGGCGCGCCGGCCCAAGGCTTCCCAGTAATCGACGGTGGCTTTGATTCCCGCGATGCATTCATGGTTGAGCGTGCCCCACTCCCAGCAATTGGGGATTTCGTCAGTGTTGGCGCGGACCTTGTAGGGACGAATTTTCTTGAGGTGCTCGCGTTTGCCGTAAAGCACGCCCATGTGCGGGCCGAAGAACTTGTAGGTGGAGCAGACGAGGAAATCGCAATCCAGGGCGCGGACGTCGATTGGACCATGCGGAGCGTAGTGGACGGCGTCAATGTAGGAGATCGCTCCAGCCGGGCGCGCCAGGCGGACAACTTCGGCGACGTTGTTGATGGTGCCGACAGCGTTGGAGGCGTATCCGACCGCGACTAGCTTCGTGCGGTCGCCGATTTTTGCGGCCAGGTCCTGCATGTCCAGAGTGCAGTCGGATTCGTTGAATTTTACGGTACGGATGATCGCGCCTTTTTCTTCGAGCGCCTTCCACGGGGAGAAATTCGCGTCGTGATCGAGGAGGGTGAGGACGATTTCGTCTCCGGGGACGAGATCGCGGCCGAGAGCTCGACTCATGGCGAAGGTAAGAGAGGTCATGTTGGCGCCGAAGACGATTTCGTCGGCATCGCAATTGAGAAAGTCGGCCATGGCGGCGCGCGCTTCGTCGAGGATTTGGTCGGTATTGTGGCTGGTCTGATAGGCTCCGTGGGTGTTGGCGTTGTTGCGGGCGAGATAGTCAGAGATGGCGTCGATGACGCGTTGGGGAACTTGCGTGCCGCCGGGGCCATCGAGAAAGACGGCGGGATTTCCGTTGACAGTTTGGCTCAGGGCGGGGAATTGCGCGCGAACCCAATTTATATCGAGGGCGAGGGACGAAGGCGATGCAGGCTCTACGACTGCCATAGTAGATATTCTAATGCCGACGCGGGAGTGCGAGCGGCCTGTGATCTGGCGAAGGTCAGGCGACTCGTTCGGGTAGTTGTCGCGAGCTTGCTTTGCCGGCGTCTTCAAGCCGGATGCGTGTGATTCGTGTGGTTTCTTGGGCCAAGTCGTGGGTGGTGCGGGCTCCGTCGCCCGCCATCACGGAACCTGCGGCTAGAGCGAAGCGGAGGGCGTCTTCCTGATCTTCGAAGTACAAAATAACTTGTCCCGACATATTGAATCTCCCTGAGTCTGCTACTCGAATTAGGACGCAGGCGGCGCTACAGACGAGTGTCGGCGGAAAATCTAATTCTGTTGATTGTCGAAGAGTTACTGCTTTCGGCATAGTGCTTTTGTGGGTTCGTGGCGGGCGGGGCGAGTCAAACGGGTGGTGCGGGGGCGGTTCTTCGGCGCCAGATTGTATGATTAACGGGCGTGATTACCGATTCTTGTGCGCCGCGTCTATGGGGAAGAGTGGGGAGGACGAAAATGTTGCTGCTGATTTTGGGTGTCGTGGCTTTGTGGGCGTCTCCGAATGCATGGGCGGCGGGCCAGGGGGGGCATGCTCCGGCGGCCCCGGCAAAGGCGGCGAGTGCAGTAACCGATCCGTACGCTCCGCTACGGCTCTATGACGGGAAATGGGACCTCGTTCCCAAGGCGACGGATAAGGCGGCCGAGACGATGCACATGGAGAATCACTGCGCCCGGGTGGGTGAGTTTTTTTCCTGCAATCAATTTGTCAATGGAAAGAATATGGCGCTCATTGTTTTTCTGCCGTTGCGTCCGCTAGAAAATGGAGGCTATGAGTATCGCAACCAGGGTTTGCAGGTAGAGGGGAACAATCCCAGTTCATGGGGCAAACTCGAGATTGTCGGCGATCGCTGGGTCTATTCGAGCGATGAAACGGACAACGGGAAGAAGACCTACTGGCGCACTACAAATGTTTTCTCGGGGGCGGACAGGATTCACTTTGAAGTACAGCGGTCGGACGATGGCGCGAGTTGGGTAACGCAGATGAGTGGCGACGAAACTCGTGGGAAGTAAGACGCGGGAAGTAAGAAGAAGATTGCCGCTTTCCAGACCCGAAGCCGGGCATTTTACGCAGATAGCGATTTGACGTTAGAATCATAACTAGATTCGTAAGTTTGGGGCTTCTACCTGAGTATGCGGAAACTGGCTAATCGAGGTCTTGCTGTCAGAGCTGTTTGTGTGCTCTGCATGGCCTTGGTTTGCGCCTTAGGGATTGTACAGGCGACGCACTCCCATAGTGAGGAATCGACCGCTTCCCACCATTCTTGTTCGATTTGCGCGACGGCCCATGCCGGAATCAATACACAGACGGTAGAGTCTGCTCCCATTTTGGCCACGGCGGCACTGGCCGTGTCGTTTGCGGAAGTCACTCTGATCGTTCGTCCGGCAACGACTCAGTTCATACGGCCCCCTCCAGTTCTTTGATTTCTCTCCTGATCGAGTAAGTCTTTTCTGCGTCTAATCAGCGGCAATGCCGATCTCTACCAAGACCGGGATTGCCCAAACACCCATTATTGGAGAGATCATGCGTTTATTTTCTAAGAGTTGGCTCATGGCCGGATTGGCTGCTCTGACGATCGTGTTGAATGTGTCAACTGCGCAGGCGCAATCAGGCTCAAGTTCTGGATCGATTAACGGCACGGTGCTCGATCCCTCTGGTGCCGTGGTGGCGAATGCTACCGTCGAAATTCACAACCCCGTCAGCGGGTATGACCGCACTACGACGACGGACGCCAAGGGGAATTTCAGTTTTCCGAACATACCATTTAATCCATATCACCTCTCAGTGACAGCGCAGGGGTTTGCAGCGAGTGCGCAGGATGTGCAAGTGCGGTCGGTTGTGCCGGCGGCGGTTCAGATCAACCTGCAAGTTTCGGCTTCGTCGACCACGGTGTCGGTAGAGGCTTCGGGCGATCTGGTGGAGAACGATCCAACTTTTCACTCTGATATCGACAAAGATTTGTTCGACAAAATGCCGCTGGAGAGTGCGTCGTCGTCGCTGAGTTCGCTGGTTACCCTGTCGACTCCGGGTATCGCCGCCGATTCGAATGGCCTCTACCACGGGCTTGGCGATCACGCGGAAAATTCGATTGTCACCGACGACCAACCTGATACGGACCAGCACAGTAAGGTGTTCTCCAATCAGATATCCCTCGACTCGATTCAGTCCATGGAAGTGATATCGGGCGCTCCGCCGGCAGAATATGGGGGCAAGACCAGCGTGGTGATTGTCGCGACCACACGTTCAGGGCAGGGAGTGACTACGCCACATGGAAGCGTGACCGCATCTTACGGGGCGTTTGGGACTTCGAACGTCGAAGCCGATGTGGCTTATGGGGGAAAGAACTGGGGGAATTTTATTTCGGCGAACGGTCTGAATAGCGGGCGATTCCTGGATCCTCCGGAATTTGCGGTGATCCACGACAAAGGGAACGAGGAGAATGTATTCGATCGCGTGGACTTTCAACTTTCGGCGGCGGACTCGATTCACTTCAACTTCGGTTACAGCCGAAGCTGGTTCCAGACGCCGAATTCCCTGGATGCTGAGAACGCGACTGCATGGAGCGGGCTTGGCGACGTGCTTCCGGGAGTCGAAAACTATGGTGGCATCGTTCCCGGTACGGCGATCACCGTCGGCCCGACCGACCAACGGTCAAAAATTGAGACCTTTAACATTGCGCCATCCTGGACGCATCTCGTGAGCACGAACTCTGTATTTAGTTTGGGAGCTTTCGTGAGGCGCGACAAATACGACTACTACCCGAGCGGCGATGCCTTCGCGGACTTAGGGCCTCCGAGCCTGCAGCGCGAGTCCGTGGGGCAGAACCGCACGCTGATGAACACGGGGCTGCGCTCAGATATTTCGTATGTCAAGGGCGTGAATAACATCAAGGCGGGAGTGACCTACGCGCAGACCTTTCTGGACGAGAAGGACACGTTGGGGATTGTAGACCCGGCGTATAACGCGCCTTGCCTGACGCTTTTTTCGGCGGCGACTCCGAACGTTCCTGTGCCTGGACTTACCGATCCGTCGCAGTGCGGGGCGGCCGGTCTTGCACCAAATACGACGGCAAACTTGAACGCGCCAGGCTCAGCCTTTTACCCGCTGTTCAATCCGACGCTGTTGCCCTACGACTTAACGCGCGGCGGGGGATCGTACACGTTCAACGGCCATACCGATGTGAAGGAGTTGGCTCTCTACATTCAGGATTCGATCACCAAAGGGCATTGGGCGATGAACCTGGGCATCCGCGGAGATCTGTACAACGGTCTGACGATCGCGAGCCAGGCCGAGCCGCGGATCGGGATTTCTTACAACATCAAGAAGACGGGAACGGTGCTGCGCGTGTCGTATGCGCGAACGCTGGAGTCTCCATTTAACGAGAATCTAATTCTCTCGAGCATCGGATGCGGCAATCCAGTTTTGAATCCGCTGTTGGCGTGTTCGGCGCCGAATGCGAATCCGCTCAGCCCCGGGTTTCGCAATGAGTTTCATGTAGGGTTGGAGCAGGCTTTCGGACGGTATCTGGTTTTTTCCGGGGAGTGGATCACCAAGTACACGCATAATGGATACGACTTCAGTGTGCTAGGGAATACGCCGATCACGTTTCCGATCGAATGGCACAACGCTAAGATTCCGGGATATGCGGGAAGCTTGAAAGTGCCGAACCTGCACGGATTTTCGGCGCAGATTGTGTTCTCGAGCGTGGCCGCGCGATTCTTCCAGCCGCAGATAGGAGGAGCCGGGGCGACGGTCGCGACGGGGGCCGAACTTCCATTTCGCATCGATCATGATGAGAAGTTCAACGAGACGACTCACTTGCAATATCAGCCGTGGAAACGTGGTCCGTGGTTCGGGTTCAACTGGCGCTATGACAGCGGCTTGGTAGCTGGAAATGCGCCGTGTTATGGGGTGAATCCCGGCAACGATTGCCCGCAGTCTACGACAATCGGCGGGCAACCGGCGGTCTTGTTGCAGGATGTGTTCGGCCATCCGCTGAGCGCGGACCAGGAGTACGAGGCTGGATTTAGTTGCAACGGCGTTCGTGCGACTCCAACGGTGCCACTGCCTTCGCCGTGTTTGGCATCGCAGTTTGGATCGAGCCGGATTCAGGTGCCGGGAATCAATACGGAGAACGACGACCGCAATCCGCCCCGGATTGCATCGCGCAATTTGTTCGACGTTTCGGTCGGCGACGACAACCTCTTTAAGGGCGATCACTACAAGTGGAGTCTGACGCTGACGGCGATCAACATCGCCAACACGACGGCGCTGTATAACTTCCTGTCGACGTTCAGCGGGACGCACTATGTGACGCCGCGGGCATTGACGGCGCAGTTGGGGTTCCACTTCTAGGGAACGGTTTACCGGAAGCAGGAAAGGCGAGCGAGGTCGCTCGCCCCCACGATGGTCGCGCCCGCTTTTTTACTGCAGTTTCGCGTATTCGGCTTTAGCTTCGTGGAGAAGCGGAAGGTTGGGGTCGGCGTCTTTCCAAGCGGTCAGGAAGTTTTGATAGGCGATTCGAGCTTTGGGAAGGTCGCCTTCTTTCTGAAAGAGGCGCGCCAGTCGCAGTTGAGCCGCCTGCAGCATAAGGTCCGGTCCCATACGATATTTGAAGCTGAGTACTTTTTCGAAGTCTTGCTGAGCCTCGGGGTATCGTCCGGCCTGCTCGTAGGCCAAGCCGCGCGCGTAAAAGACTCCACTGTTGGAACGGGCATAGAGGGCGGCGGTGTTGAGGAAATCGAGCGCCTTCGCGGGATCCGGTTTGGAGGAGTGGGCGGTACGCAACACAACCACCGCGCGGATCAGGGGCACGTTGACATTTACAGCGAGGGTATCGTTTGGATGAGTACGCTGGATTTCGTCGGCCAACGCCAACGCCTTCTGATCTTCTCCGCAAAGCGCAAAAGTGATGGCGACATTGGCCATTACGGAAAGGCTCCGGGACAATTTGAGGGCCTGGTCGGAGTCACGTATTCCCTCCTCGCCTTCGCCTACCATCGCTTCGGCGCTGCCCATTCCAGCCTCAAGCCCGGCGCGGCCTTGCAGATGAAGACGATCCAGCGCCTCCTCAGCCTGATGCAACGTTTCCCGCGCCAGAGAAAACTGTCCACGAGCGATTGCAAGGTTCAAGCGGAAGCCCATCACACTTAACGCTCCATCGGGAGTGGCGGAGGCGGCCTGGAGTTCCTTCTCCATGTCGCCTTCTTTGCCTTCGGCCCAGTCGAGCGAAGCGAGGAAGTTATGGTAGATCGAGGTGTTTCCTTTGCGCTGAATGGCGGCGTTCAGAGTGGAGCGCGCTTCTTCGATCCGGTTCAGCCCGCAGTAAGCCACGGCGATCTGGCCATAGGCATTTAACATGTCGGGATCGAGTTCGAGCGCGCGCTTAGCGTTCTCCAGGGCGTTGTCATACTGTCCAAGCTGGTTATAGATCACCGCCAAATTGTTGTAAGCTACGGAGTCGCGAGGGTAGGTTTGGCGATAGAGTTCGTAAGCGGTAATGCCTTTCTCGAGTTGTCCGCTGTCGGCGTAATAGTGGGAGGTGATATAGAGTTTCTCGCGCTCACTGGCGCGATCCCGCAGTTCGAAGGCTTTCTGACGGTTGTGCTGCGATAAGTCGGATTGGTCGAGATTGTTATAGGCGGTGCCCAGCCGCGCGTAGGCCATGGCGAAGTTCGGATCGATCTCAATGGCGCGCTGATAATTCGGAATCGCAGCCAGATCATCGCCCATATTGTGCTTGGTATCGCCGAGGGTGAATGCCTTGAGTGCATCGAGCGACGAAGTTGTAGCTTGCGAGAGCGACATATCGTACTTCTGCAACATGGAGAGCGACTCGCCGAGTTGACCGCGGAGCTTCGAGGCAGCGCTGTGCAGAGCGTTCAGGACATCTTCCTTGCGATCGGTCTGCGCCTGTTGGCGCCCGAGCGAGTCTCCGGATGAAACGTTGGTAGCTTCCAGGGTGACGACGTACTGGCCGCCGACGTTATCGATGCTCCCATTGAGCATGGCTTTAATGCCGTCGCGCTGACAGATCTCGCGCCCCACGTCGCTGGTGATGCGGTCCGCCGGGTTGCGCCCCATGAACTGCAGGGTCTGGCGGATCTTCTGCTCAGGGAAAACGTTGAGATAGGGGGACTGGCCGAGGTCGAAGGCAAGCGCTTTTTTCAGAGTGTCGTCGAAGACGGGGTCGGCTGTAGTATTCACGAAATCGGCGATGAGGATGGAGTCTTTTTCGGTGAGGGCGTGTCCGCGCTTAAGAAACAAAAAAGCAGCGCTGGCAGCGACCAAAACAGCGACCAAGGCGGGAATGAGCCACAGGGTCCACTTTCGGGGGGACAGCGGATGTAAAGAGCCAGGCGGAACGCGTAAGGAGGCGCTAGAAGAGGTGGCGGCAAGGATCGTACCGGAGTCGGAATCGCGCTTCAGGCGTTTGAGGTCGGAACGAACGTCGGCGGCGCTCTGATAGCGCAGGTCGCGATCTTTTTCCAGAAGCTTATTGAGGATGAGCTCAAACTGCGGCGGGAGGTCGGGGTTGAGGCGAAGCAGCGGTGCGGGCGGGCGATTCAGAATGGCGTCAAAGATGACGGCGGAGGTGTCTCCTCGAAACGGGATGGCGCCGGTGGCCATTTCGTAAAGCACGGCTCCAAAAGAGAAGAGGTCGGTGCGGGCGTCGAGTTCTTTGCCGCGAGCCTGCTCGGGAGACATGTAGGCGACGGTGCCTACGGTTGAGCCGGGGCTGGTAAGGAACGGATCCTCTACGGTATCGGCGGAGCCGATGGTGACAGCGGATTGAGCCGAGGGTTTGGCAGTTCGTTTGGCCAAACCGAAGTCGAGGATCTTCGCCTGGTTGCGGCTGGTCACAAAAATATTGGCAGGCTTGATATCGCGGTGCACGATGCTTTTGGCGTGGGCGGCGTCGAGGGCGTCGGCAATTTGCGCACCGAGATCGAGCAATTGCTCGAGCTCCATGGGCTGATTCTGATTGTCGCGGTGAATGCGGCTCTTGAGTGTTTCGCCTTCGAGTAGCTCCATGGCGATGAAATGCCGGCCGCCGTCTTCTCCGACCTCGTAAATGGTGCAGATATTCGGGTGGTTGAGAGCTGAGGCCGCCCTGGCTTCGCGCTGAAAACGATCGAGCGCCAAAGGGTCGTTTTCGGTCTCCGGAGGTAAGAACTTAAGAGCAACGTGGCGCCCGAGGTTGATGTCCTCGGCTTCATAAACGACGCCCATGCCTCCTCCACCCAACTTAGAGAGGACGCGGTAGTGCGAGACGGTGGTACCGATCATTCGGGGGAACACTCCTAAGAATGGAGTCACTTATGTTAGGCCCATGGGTTAGAGCCGTCAAACCGCGGTCCTATGCTGGTAGAAGATACGGTCGACGGATGATTTAAGTTCACGGTTTGGCACGAAGCAGTTCGCGGCTGCAATTTCTGCGACTTAGGAGCTTTTCAGGGTCGATTTGGCGAGTCTGGTATGGCCGTAAAGTTAGGGCCGGGGGTTACGGAAGTTTGACTCCAAACGGGCGAACGCTTTCCTGCTCATTCTGGGCCTGTTATCAATGAGTGTTCCCCTATTTTGTGCGAAGGAATGCGCCCGGCTTTTGAGGGCAGGAGTTCATTCGATCATGAAGAGTCGCCCTCAATCTTGGAGGGACATGGGCGCAGCACCGCGCTTTTTCATCGCGGTCGTGGTGCTTTGCGGGACGGCAGTGCTGACCTATTCGGTCTGGCATGGCCGAAGCGAGAATCCGCTAAAGTTTTTCTGCTATCTTCTGATCGCGCTGGCGGCATCCCGCCTGAAAGTGGGTTTGCCTGGCATCAACGGCACGATGTCAGTTAACTTTCTGTTCCTGTTGTTGGGCGTGTTGGAGCTTAGTTTTTCGGAAGCGATGGTGCTGGGATGCGCCGCCGTGGTGGTGCAGTGCTTCGACAAAGACCGCCCGGTCCCGATTCAAGTCGCATTCAATGTGTGTTCGACCGCGCTGGCGATAGCGGTGACTTTCGCGGCGTACCAGTACTCGGCAACCCGCCGAGCGGTGGGCAATCCTTCGACATTACTGTTTCTTGCAGCTTGCATCTACTTTGTCGCCAACACGCTGCCCGTCGCGGCGGTCATTTCTTTGACGGAGCGCCGATCGCTGCGGAAGATCTGGTCGGACTGCTATTTCTGGAGTTTCCCTTACTACCTGGTGGGCGCGGGAGTGGCCGGCATGATGAGCTGGCTGCACGGGTTTACGGACTGGCAGACGTCTTTGCTGACGCTTCCGGTGGTCTATCTAATTTACCGTTCCTACCGGCTATATCTGGGCAAATTGGAAGACGAGAAGCGGCACGTCGAAGAGATGGCCGACTTGCATATGCGCACGATCGAGGCGTTGGCACTGGCGATCGAGGCCAAGGACCAGACGACGCACGACCACTTGCAGCGAGTGCGGGTGTATGCGGTAGAGGTTGCAAAAGAACTGAAAATGGACCGGGAGGGGATGGAAGCGCTACAGGCCGCGGCTTTGCTGCATGACATCGGCAAGCTCGCGATCCCGGAACACATTATCTCGAAGCCGGGGCGCCTGACTCCGGAAGAGTTCGAGAAAATGAAGATCCATCCGCTGGTGGGAGCGGAGATTCTGGAGCGGGTTCGCTTTCCGTATCCGGTGGTACCAATTGTGCGGGCGCACCATGAGAAGTTTGATGGCACGGGCTATCCGATGGGACTGCGGGGCACGCAGATTCCGTTGGGCGCTCGAATTCTGGCAGCAGTCGATTTTCTGGATGCGCTGGCTTCCGATCGGCAATACCGGCGAGCACTTCCTCTACATGAGGCGATGGCGCGGATGGTGGATGAGTCGGGGAAGTCGTTTGATCCCGATGTCGTACGAGTGCTCGAACGAAAGTACGTGGAGTTGGAACAGTTAGTCCACCAGCGCACGGATGTTACGAGCAAACAGAGATTATCAACCGACGTGAAGGAACAAGATCCCAAGATGGAACCCAGCATCAAGCCTGCGGCCGGATTCCAGGCGCAGGGGAAGCGGCAGGTTGCGGAGCGCAGCTTTTTGGGCTCCATCGCAGCCGCGCGGCAAGAGGCGCAGACACTCTTCGAACTGAGTCAGGATTTGGGGGCTTCGCTGAGTCTGGGCGAAACTCTGTCGGTATTTGCCGTGAAATTGCGGCGGGCGATGCCCTACGATGCGATTGCGATTTACGTTCGTCATGGAGAAGAGCTGGTTCCGGAATACGTAAATGGCGACAACTTCCGGCTTTTTGCATCGTTGCGCATTCCAATTGGGCAAGGGTTGTCCGGATGGGTAGCACAGAATCTGAAGCCGATCTTGAATGGCAATCCCTCGGTCGAGCCGGGATATCTAAATGACGAATCCAAGTACAGCACGCTGAACTCGGCCCTGGCTGTGCCGTTGGAAGGCTTGCAGGGAGTGGTGGGAGTGGTGGCACTCTACCACGCGGAGAAAGACTTCTTTACGACCGATCATCTGCGGATTCTGCTGGCCGTGAGTTCGAAGATGGCGCTGGCGATTGAAAATGCGATGAAGTATGAGCAGGCGGAGAGTTCGGCGGTGACCGATTATCTTACGGGGCTTCCGAACGCGCGTTCGCTCTTCCTGCAACTGGATCGCGAGTTGGCGCGCTGCAAGCGGGACGATAAGACCTTGACTGTAATGGTGGCCGACCTGGACGGGTTCAAACAGATCAACGACCGCTTCGGACATCTGGAAGGGAATCGAGTGTTGCGGCTGTTTGCGCATTCGTTGAAAGAGACGAGTCGCGAATACGACTATGTCGCGCGCATGGGCGGCGACGAATTTGTGGTGATCGCGCCGGGACTTACAGCAGAGGCAACGGCGCGCAAGGCCGAACAGATGCGGGAGCTGGCAAAACAAGCCGGAAAAGATATCTGCAACGAGGACATTCTTTCGCTAAGCGTAGGTAAGGCGGTCTTTCCCGAAGATGGAATGGACGCGGAGAAAATCTTGTCGGAAGCAGACAAGCGGATGTATCTGCAGAAACAGAGTCAGGCGACGCCCAAGAACCGGCGTCTCTATCCGCGGGTAAAGGGCCGGCTGACAACCGAGATTTCTGGCGCGATCCTGGCCGTGCCCATGTTGGGCATCGTGACTAATCTGAGCCTTGGCGGTTGTTACGTTGAAACCAGCGGGCTGCTGATCCCTGGATCGGAGCTTGACCTGACGTTTTCCCATGAGCATACGAATGTTTCCATCAAGAGCGAGGTCGTACGCATGGACATGGGAACGGGAGCTGCGCTGAAGTTCAATGAAGCGACGCACGATGTGCGGGCTTCACTGCAACGCATTCTGGAGCAATTAGCGAGTGCGGAAGCGGTCGTGGATTTGAAGCGCAGCCACAATGCGGCGGCTGCCAGCAAACTGTAGTGCATTTTTCCTTCGGCGACTCGACGGGCGAAACCCCCGTCGGCACACTAGAAACCTAAGCTGGAACGGCTAAGGGTCGAATCTGGACCAGGGGCATCCCGTTCCCTAAGACTGTGCGCGGCTTCGACAGGCCTTGCTGCAGCATGTTCGCCGTCGGTACGCCGGTGCGGTAAAAAGATTTTTCGCAGTCAGCGGTGGATGGTCCGCGCATATTGCCTTCAACGTAAGCCAATCCAGGACAACGCGAGCAACTGCTAACGTGGGAACAGGACGAGCAGGTGGTCAGATGCTTGGCCTGGATCGACCGCACTTCGTTCATCTCGGGCGAATGATTCCAGATGTCAAGAAATTTCTGCTGACGGATGTTTCCTGTCGGCAAGGGAAACTGCACACAAGGGAATACGTCGCCATAGGGCGAGATGTAGCAGAAAGAATGTCCAGCGCTGCAGGAGTAGCCCTCGAGATCCTCTTCGGACGGCGGTTTCGGAGGCGCACAGAATTCTTCCTGATTTTCAACTAGAGCAGGATTGCTGAAGATCTCGGGGAGTTCCTCACCAGGAATGCGCAGGGATAGAACAGAGGTGTCGCCGTCCATCATGGGCGTGATGGTCGGGTCGAGAGTGTAATGCACGCCGAGGTCAGCGGCTAGTTGTTGGACTCCCACATGATCGGAAGAGTTGAGCGTCATCAGGACGTTGGCGATGGTGACGCGCAAGCCTTGTTCATGCAGGTAACGAATCGATGCGATGGTACGATCGAAGGAGTGCGGCAACTTGGTAATGGCATCGTGCACCTCGGCGCGATGCGAATAGAGGCTGATCTGGATAGTATCGACGGCCAGTTCGCGGATTCTCCGCGCCTCTTCTTCGTGGATCATGACCGCATTGGTCTTGATCTTGACGTTGAACATCAGGCGCCGGGCGTGTTCAAGGATTTCGAAAAAATCGCGGCGCATGAAGACCTCGCCGCCGCTGAAGGTGATAAAGAAAACGCCGGCGTCCGCCAGCTGGTTGAGCACGTCCTTGATTTCGGCGGTCGTCATCTCGCCATGATCGTCGTGATCGAGATAGCAATGGACGCATCGTTCGTTGCAACGATAGGTGACGTCCAGGTGAACGGCGAGGGGCACGCCGA
>Ga0302274_10002158_pt1 | contig 18233 bp, 16 predicted proteins | sample III_Bog_N2_1_FD_198755 | JGI IMG/M metagenome (GOLD analysis project Ga0302274, IMG submission 198755) | Peat permafrost microbial communities from Stordalen Mire near Abisko, Sweden - III_Bog_N2_1 | ecosystem: Environmental > Terrestrial > Soil > Wetlands > Peat | place: Sweden: Abisko...
AGGGCCTTGGTCGTCACTACATCGGCTTTTTCCCAACAAACGTGGCCTTGCTTGAAGCATCTGCGCTCATGGCTGTTGAAAAGAAAAGGGCCGCCGAGCTATCTCAGCGACCCGCACCTGCTCCAAATGAACCAAGAAAGTTACACTACAATCCAAACTGCGGAAGTTGGGCTAGTGCACGGGACCTGGCCCTCGACCCTCGACCGTGGAGGGTACCCAGACGCCCCGGTCGTGCCCTGACACAGAGCCGCGACCTTATCGGGGCATTTGAAGTGCCTCCGGAGCTAACCCGATAACCATTTCGTGGAATTCAGCGTCAGAACCCGATAGCATGGAGCGATCGCGGATCTCTAGCTCCAAATGCGTTAGAAAGAATGGATAGAGAGCGGCCCGGCCATTTGCTCGGCGTGGGCCGTTCAATCTGAAAACGGCAAGTGAAACCTACGAGGGCGCGGCCTTTGCATAGGCGTTTATCAAACTTGACCAGAAATGGGAGCCCCGCCCGCCGTCGCGTGGCTTGGGCTACCGCACTTGCCCGTGTGGTCTTGTTTGTGGCGTCGGCCGCAATCCCTGCCAATCTGGCATGGGCTGGGCAAACTGAGAACCCCAGTCCCGCGCCGCTCCCCGATGCTCCCCAGGCGCAGCCGCCAGTACAAAACAAGGACAAGGCGGCGCCTCCGCCATGCCCGGTGAGAAAGGGTTCGCTGGCGCAGAATACCGGATCGCCAGCTGCTCCGGAATCCCCGGCGTCCAACCCTGGAAATGCACCCGCAGCCGCCACCACCGCGGACGAGCAGCAACCCAAGTGCCTCTATTCCACTCTCGCCGCTGAATTGCCCATCATTAAAGACATTCCGCTGGCTCACTGGTATGCCCGGTTCCTCGACGGCCCGCAAGTCAAGCCGATGACGCCGAAAGAGAAGGCCTGGCTGGCCATGCGCAATGTGGGCGACCCATTCAACGCCGCAACCATCCTGGCCACCTCCGCCATAACCATTGGCATCGACTCTCACTCCGTCTACGGACCGGGGCTGCTCGGCTTTGGCGCGCTTGTGGGCGTCAATCTTACGCAGGACATAACTGGCGAGTTTTTCGGCACTTTTCTCATCCCGTCCATCGCCCACCAGGACCCGCACTACCACCGCATGCCCAATGCCACCGTCAAGCGGCGCATCGCTCACTGCCTCTACCAGATCGCGTGGACGCAGGGCGACAACGGCAGGGGCATGGTGAACTACGCCGACCTGGGCGGATTTGCCATCGACGACGCAATCGGCAACCTCTACGTTCCCGGCCGCGCTACCAACCTGCCGTCCAGTGCCGAGCGTTATGGCGTAGGCCTGGCCACCGCTCCCATTGACAACTTCGTCACCGAGTTTGTCCCCGACATAGCCCGCCGCATCCACGTAAGAGTGGTCCTGATCCAGCAGATCATCAACCAGGTAGCAAGGTCCGGGGGAGCGGGGCCGTCATAGGGCTGGCGCATCCACTCCGTGGGGATGGCTGTCGTATTTTGACGCGCCGAAAGATTGGTCATCTCGGGGGGCCATCGAAGGAAATCGCCTTGGAAACAGCTCGCCAATTGCTATGGCATTAGAACTTCAAGCTCGGAAAAGACCTCGAAGTCTTCTCTGTTGAACGTGTAAATTCTGAGGATGCCGTTGGCTTTCATCGTAGCTACAAGATGCAAATCGAAGATGTCGCCACCGGTTACAGGGCGACGACGAAGCAAATCCAGCAACCCATCCACAGTGACGGCAGGAACCGGCAATACATGAGCAATGGCGAGCAAACCGGAGATCGCACTCATGGCGTCCGCGGGAGTGCGCGGCTTGGAAACGCGGCGCGCATTGGTCACGACGGAATAGAATTCGCAGAGCGTCTGCAAGGTCACATAGACCGTGGTGGATGTGGCGCGCGCGGATTCGAGCAAAGCGCGTGACGCCGCATGTTGCGGAGCGTCGGCGTCCATCGCATAGACCAGAACATTCGCATCGATCAGCCCAGGTTCAACGAGCATCGTCGTAGATTTCCCGCCGATGGATTGCTCCCGCGCCTCCGAGATGCCAGACAGGCAATTCGGGGGCATGCGTTTCTGTCGCCTCGGCAATGATCTTGTGGATGGCCGTGCGCACCAAATCATCGGCCGTCACGCCTTTCTCCTGCGCCAGGGCGATGAGTTTGGCCTCGGTTTGCGGCTCCAATGGCAAAGTGAATGTCATATTGTGCGCTCCCTACAATGATTATGCGCTGTCACTCTGCTTGAAAGCGACCCGCAGTGCGATGTACTCAATTATCGCCGTGCGCCCCGCTCTCAAATTCCCACAAATGTGGTTGGGCGGAAAAAGGAATGGATGGGGCGCGGCTTAGAATATCCGACAAGTGGCGTCACATAGGAGATTCCTGCGCAAATGTGTGAGCATTATTTTCTGTCCAGCTATTTCCGCGTGTGCCTGCTCAAGTTCGCCGGCATCTCCTAGTCCCCGACATAGCCCGCCGCATCCACGTAAGAGTAGTCCTGATCCAGCAGATCATCAACCAGGTAGCAAGGTCCGGGGGAACCGGGCCGTCGTAGGGGGAGTGGTCGTTCAGTTTCTTCTCAATTGAGGGTGCCGAACGACGTGGAGGGTCCACAGGGAGCGCTGCTAGGATGGGAATGTGGCAGGGACGTTTTCCAGTCGCATGCCAAGAATCGAGGGGGGAACGATGTCCGGCATCCCATGGGCTGGTCAAGGCGGGTCACCTCTGGCGGAACTTGGGCAAATACTCGGGCGGAGGTGGGCCCATTTAGAAGAAGCATGGGAAACAACGCTAAGAGCGAATCACCTTCTTTCTAAGATCATCGAGGACAAGCTCATCGCGTCGGGGATCGACCCGAACTCGGACACAAGCGTTATCATGCACGGCTCTCTAGCAAGACATGAATGCACTCAGGGGAGCGATTTGGACTGGACACTTCTCGTCGACAGTCAGGCGGACGCAAAGGATCAGAAGACATGTCTAGCCATCAAGTCCGCCCTTAGCGATGAGTCCATATTCAAAGAACTAGGCCTCAAGCAACCCGGCCCCGAAGGAGCCTTTGGTGGGGTGGAATTCAGCCAACCAATCGTTCATTTTATCGGCGGTGAAGAGGATTCAAATTCCAACACAACACGTCGAGTGTTGCTTCTACTGGAGGCCCAGCCCATCGGAATACGGCGCGAGGCCTTTGATCGAGTTCGCAAAGGCATTCTGAGACGCTACATCGATGAAGATCGGGGACTTCTGCGAAAAAGCCTTGCAGATGAGAATGTGCGATGGGTTCCGCTTTTTCTGTTGAACGATTTCGCTCGCTATTGGCGAACGATGGCAGTTGATTTCGCCTACAAACAGTTCAACCGTGGCAACCAAGGGTACGCTCTGAGAAACATCAAGCTGGGAGTATCGAGAAAACTGCTTTTTGCCTCAGGATTATTGGCCTGCTTCTGGTGCGACCCGGAAATCTCCAAAGATAAAAATCAGGAGGCCAGCAAGCTAAGTTTGCTTAATTGCCTGGATACATTTCTTTCCCTGACGCCACTTGAGCGCCTAGCCTTGTTCATCTCAGTGCAGATTAAAACCGCAGATTCGGAATTCATTCGCAAGACGGCAGCGGATTTGTTTGGAGCCTACGATGAATTTCTCGGTTTGTTGAACGATCCGGAAAGACGGAAGCACCTCAATGAACTCACGCCGGACGACGATACGGACGCAGTATTCCAGGAAGCACGAATAATTCGTAGAAGTTTCGGGTTGGCCATTCAGGAAATGTTCCTTGGTGAGGGCTCGCCTTTGCGTCAGCACAGCATTGAGAAAGGAGTTTTTTGATGGCTTTGATTGGGTTTTCGACCGGCGCATTGAAACTCGGCGACTTTCAAGAAGCTCTTCGGCTAATGCGTTGCTCGTCTATGACGGCAGTTGAGCTCTCGGCCCTTCGCTTGCCTGAATTGCCAGTGCTTATCGATGCGCTACCAAAACTCAATTTGAGACAGTTCTCGTATGTCTCAGTTCACTCCCCGAGCCGTTTCTCGGCTGAGAGCGAAGATGGAGTGATCGACCTTCTCCGTAAGGTTCCGAACGATTGGCCAATAATTGTCCATCCCGATACGATCCATGATCCAGACAAATGGGCTGGATTTGGTAGCCAGCTCGCCATTGAGAACATGGACCGGAGAAAACCGGATGGTCGGAGTGCGCAAGAGTTGAGCCGCTGGTTTGACCAGCTCCCTGATGCGAGATTGTGCTTCGACCTGGCGCACGCACACCAGTGCGACAGGACAATGACCGAAGCATTCCGAATTCTTTTAAAGTTCAAAGACAGAATATGTCAGTTGCACATCAGCGAACTTGATTCGGCCGGACACCACTTTCCGTTGTCTTATGGCTCGATGCAGGCATTCTCAGAGATCGCATCTCTAATTCCGTCCGATTCCCCTGCGATCATTGAATCGTTGAATCCACAGCAGAACGCGAGTGAAGATCCGCAGAGAGCGTGGATGGAGCGGGAGGCAAGAAGGGCCACGACGGCAATTGGCCGCGGAGGGTTGCAGCCTGCACCAAACTCCTCCGGACAAACCACTATATCCACCGGTCCTGTCCCGGCCTAGCTGGACACACTTTCGTGATTCGCTGCGACGACGCTCAATCCGTTCGGTGTCTTGTATTGACCATTCAGGGGCGGATTCCGCCGTTCGCTGCACGAAGGTTGGGTTGACCGGTGCCTCCGGTTACCCTACCCTTGCACTTTCAGCTTCCGAATTCCCGTCGGGAAACTCGGGCTGAGCCGGCCGACGGACTGCATGCCGGCACACACCAAAATTGAGGAGACCGCGACATTATGCCCAAAGCAATCAAGTATGTTGAAAAAGCAGCCGTCTACGCAGCCAAAGGCGCGTGGGTGGTTTATGAGCGGCTCAACCGCATCAGCCCGAATGCCTCCTTCACGCCCAAGTGGGCCGACAAGCCCCTGCAGAAAAGCTGGCAGAAGGAAAAGCCGCCGCTGGGCTGGCCGCGCACCACGGACTCGCTTTGTCCCAAGTGCGTCCCCGAGATTCGCAAGCAGATTCTGGACGGCAAGCTGCCCCACGAAGTGCTGCTGAACGAGAAGGTCGGCGAGATCAAGGCGCAGATCATTGAGCGCGACGGCAAGATCCTGATGGTGAAGGATTGCCCCAAGCATGGGCACTTTGAAGACGTGATGTCGATCGACACCAAGTTCTTCAAGCACCTGGAAGAGAGCTTCCCAGGGCGCGACATGCGCGCCCACAACGACGACAAGCTGCACAACCACGGCACCTCGACCGTGACCCACGGGCGCGGCTCGGTGCTGACCATCGACCTGACCAACCGCTGCAACATGATGTGCGATCCCTGCTTCATGGACGCCAACCAGGTCGGCTTCGTCCACGAATTGACGTGGGACGAGATCAAGACCATGCTCGACAACGCCATCACCATCAAGCCGAAGCGGCAGATGAGCGTGCAGTTCAGCGGCGGCGAGCCGACACTTTCGCCATACTTCCTGGATGCCGTGGCCTACAGCCGCAAGGTTGGCTACAACAGCGTGCAGGCGGCTTCCAACGGCATTGAATTCGCCAAGAGCAAAGAGCTTTGCAGGGCCGCCGCCGAAGCCGGACTGAGATATGTTTATCTCCAGTTCGACGGCATTGGCAACGCGGCCAACTCGCACCGCAAGGTGGGCAACCTGTTCGACGTCAAGCTACAGGCCATCAACAACCTGCACGAAGCCGGCGTGGAGATTGTGCCGGTGACGACGATCATCAACGGCATCAACAACGAGCAGGTGGGCCGCATCATCGAGTTCGCGCTGGACAACCCCAGGACGATCAGCTTCCTGAGCTTCCAGCCGGTCAGCTTTACGGGCCGCGACGAGGACATTACCGAAGAGCGCCGCCAGGCGCAGCGCTACACGCTGAGCCACATGGCGCACGATGTCAAGAAGCAGTGCGGCATTGGCGAGCCGGAGCGCGACTGGTTCCCGATCAGCTTTATGAGCACCTTCTCCGACTGGGCCGATCTGATTCACGGGCCAACCGCCGAGTGGGGCCAGCTGAGCTGCGGCTGCCACCCCAACTGCGGCATTGGAATGGCGCTGATGATCGACAAGGAAACCAAGGAATCCGCGCCGGTTACGGCGTTCCTGGACATGGGCCAGGTGGCCAAGGACCTTGCCAAAGTAAACGACGCCGCCCGCGGCAAGACCATGTCGATCATCGGCCTGGCTATCGCGCTGATGCGCAACTACGACCCGTTCCAAGCACCGACTCATTTCAAGATCACCGATATGATGAAGAAGATGGACAAGACCTTCAACGCCACCGGCAAGAACTACGGCAGCGTCAAGGGCGACCGCACCATCGAGGACATCAAGAAGCGCCGCGAAGACCGCTGGAACTTTTTGTTCATCGCCGGCATGTGGTTCCAGGATCTGTTCAACTACGACTTCCGCCGCACTGAGCAGTGCATCATTCCTTACGCCACGCAGGAGGGCGAAATCAGCTTCTGCGCCTACAACACGGGCGTGGGCTGGCGCAACATTATCGAGAAGATGCACATGACGGCCACCTTGACGAAATGGTATGAGGAGCACGGCCGCCACGAAATCTTCGCCGGCGGCAAAAAGGTGGGCATGACGCAGGTAGGTCATGGCCTGGCTCTGAACATGGAGCACGTCAACTCCGAGGCAAACCACACGCTCGACGACCTGGGCATTGCCAAGAACAGCCGCGAAGAGAAGCTCCGCGCCCGCGCCGCAACCACCGCGGACAAGGTGAAGCAGGAAGCCGAAAACGCGCAGATGGCGAAGCTCTACCGCGAGCACGTCCTGGGCGAAAAGCCGATCGACGGCCTGGTTCGGCTGGATGCGATTCGGCCGGCTTCGAACAACGCTACCTCGCCCATTAACCGGCAGAGCCAGAAGGAAACCGACCTCGTCGCTGGGGACTAATTCACTAACGTTAGCTACATGCTTCAATGCACAAAGGCCGTTCCCGATGGGAGCGGCCTTTGTGCATTTGCACCGAATTCCCATCAGATTGTGATAGCACCTGGTGCTACAATACGTAAATGGCAAGTCGAACTGGAACGGCCGGGCGTGTCTTCAAGACAGCTTGGTTCTCCAAGGCGGCAAGGAAGGCTCACCTCGCGGACGAGGAACTCAGTTCAGCCATCCGCGAAGTCATGCTGGGCCAGGCCGACAATTTGGGAGGAGGGGTTTTCAAGAAGCGGCTGGGCAGGAATCAATATCGTTCGCTGATCCTTGCCAAGGGAGGGCGGTATTGGGTTTACTCCTATCTTTTCGCGAAGAAAGATCGAGCCAATATCGACAACGAGGAGCTGACGGCGTTTCGAGCGCTGGCTGACTTGTATAGCCGAAAAACGGACGCCGATATCGCGCGGGAACTGCAATTCGGAGAACTTGTGGAGATTGACTATGACGAAGAACCGCAAATATAGAAGCGATGCCTTTGAAGCGGTACACAGCAGCGTTTCCGGCATGTACCGGGCTGGGACAATCGATAAGGCGACAATGCGGCGCTTTGACGCGTCCTGCCTTTCTGTTCCGGCTTCCATCGAGCCTCATCAGATCAAACGGATTCGAGAGACGCAGAATGTCAGTCAGCCAGTTTTTGCCCGCTATCTCAATACCAGTGAATCGACTGTGGAGAAGTGGGAGGCAGGCGTGAAAAAGCCCAGCGGCATGGCGCTCAAGCTGTTGACCATCGTCGAGAAACACGGGTTGAAAATGCTCGCTTGAGCGCGGAACCGCCAAGCCGCAACCACTGCGGACAAGGTAAAGCTGGAAGCCGAAAATGCGCAGATGGCCAAGCTCTACCGCGAGCACGTTCTGGGCGAGAAGCCGATCGAAGGGCTGGTGAGTCTAAGCTCCATCGCTCCGGCCAAGCCGGCCAAGCAGAAGGAAGCCGACCTGGTTGTCGGCGACTGACCGGCCGAGGGCCTCGAATCTGAACTCGTTCGAAAATCAGGCCGGTACCCCAAGTCCCGGCCTGAGTGCATGGCGGCCAGGTCCGCAGCGCTCAGATCTAGAATCTAAGGAAGTTCAAGAATCTTGCTCTGCCAACCGCTCGACAGCCCTTGTCCGCAAGCTCCGCACCAAACAGACGCGGGGATGAGCGAGATTGCCCCGCAAGCACATCGGACCCTAACCCCTGCCGCCTTGCCAATTTGTTCCATCGCTACTTGCTGCCGGGCGTTGCAGGCAGGGCAGGCAAAAGTTACGATTGCGCCTTGAAAGGGCACATCGACGCCGCGTTTTGCCATTTCCGCAGAATAAGGAGCACCGCACTCGGTGCAAGGAGAGTCCCTCCCGGACGTTTGAACTGTCCCACGGCCAATAAGAATCTGCGCTATTTCCTCCGCCTCCTTCAGGTTCGACCGTCGAATCCGACCCAGCGCGGTATCCCCGTCCCGATCATGAGCATTTGGGTTCGCGCCGCTATTCAGCAAAAGCGCCACCATCGAGGGGCTCAGCCTAAGCGCCATATACCCAACGGTGCAAGCCAGCATCAGCGGCGTTCCGTTCGCGCGGTCAAAGGCCTCAATATCCGCGCCCCGCGCAAGCAGGAAGCGAACCACCCTCTCGTTTCCGCACTGTGCCGCGAGATGAAGAAGGGTCCAGCCGCTCGGAGACCTCCGCTCCAGATCTCCGCCGGCTTCCACCCACCCGATGATCCGCTTTAGCCCTTCGCTATCGTCGACCTTCAGGGCTCCTTGGAGAACTCCTTCTACATACGCCCGAACGGCAGGAATTGGCGCCTTGTCATCGACACCGTTTGCATGAAGCCACTCTCTTCCAGCCGTCGACTCCACCAGAACCCGCTTGACCTTCTCATAACTCCAACTGTTCTCTGAGTCGACCCGCCTGAATACTGTGCGCCCCGCACGGTCCTTCAGTCTTGTATCTGCGCCCCTTTCGATCAGGTACTTTACCAGCACGGAACGTCTGCGACCAGCTGCGCGCATAACTAAGGTCGTACCGTCGCTTTCCTTGTCTCGCGCATCAATATCCGCCCCTGCATCCAGCAAATCCCCTAGAATGGTCAGACCTGTGCGCGTGCCTGGGCTGTCTTCGTCGTCAAGGCACCCGTCAAGGGCAATATGAATTACAGGCCGACCCCAATAGACCGGGTTGACATCGGCGCCAGCTGCGACCAGGGACCTAACTTCCTCCAACTTGCGGCCATTGACTGCATCCTTTAGCCGCTGCCCAAGCTCCTGGCCTGCCGCTGACGCAGAAAGTGCGTCCCTTGCCGCCGACGCCGAAAGTGCGTTTCCAGATGCCCATGCTCTGTCTCCCTCTCGCGCTTGTTGCTCGCTTGATTTCTCGATCAGACTGCAATCCTATCAAGTCCAGGAAGAACGGTCGATCCTGACCAAAACTGCGGGGGCAGAGTGCCCCAGGTCCCGATTTTGGGACCTGAGACACGACAGACTACCAGACTTCCAGCTTGAAATCCCGATAGCTTCGGATCAGCTCGAAATCGGCCCGGTTGGAAGCGATGAGCCGCGCGCCATGGGCATCGCAGCATTTCATCCCTTCAGGCCGCCGACATCCGGCGAAGAACTAACTCGCTGGATTTCTTGCGCAATCACGGCCTGCAACGGTGGCAAGGCCAGTTGCACGGTGTCCCATACCAGCTTCGCGGCAACATCTTCGTAATCGTGCCGATACACGTTCCCCGCTCCAGCTATGTCTCTCCACGGAATTGAAGGGTGACGCGCCTTCAACTCGTCGGGAAGGCGGCGCGATGCTTCTGAAACGATTTCAAGGCAGCGGATTACGGCGAAGACCGTTCGCGTATCATCCTGAAACGCCTCGTATTCAAGCCCAAACGCAAATTGTCTTGCGAGATGGATATGGTGCTCGATATCTTGCAGGACCGTCTTGGTGTTAGAAGGCATAAACGGCATCATCCGCGGCGGCAGGCTTTAGATAAGGCTTCAGTCCGTCGCGGTTTACCACGTCAACGGGGCCTTCAAACAAGGCGGCGAGATCCCTCTTCAACCCGGCATAGTCGAAGACGGTGATTCGTGCCATGGGATCAAACTCAATCATGATGTCGGTGTCGCTGTCTTGCCGCTGATCGCCCCTTGCGCGCGAACCAAACAAAGCAGCATGAGCCACCCCACGCGCACGCAACGCCGCCTCGTGTTCCCGTAGACGCGCTACGATCTCTTCGCGATTCAACAGAGTCCGCTCCTTTTTCAGCATACTCCAAGCGGAACGTGCTGCTCCAGGCCCAGATTTTCGGACCTGCGAGAACACGCGAAATCGACTTCACCCCAGGGTGCCGCCCACAACCAGCTATCTAACGCCATGGGCATGGAAGGCGGACAAAAGGTCTTTGTAGTCTTGGTACATCCGGTTCGATCTCCCAACCCTTCAGCGCGTAGGCTTCCTGGATCATCTCCTCGACAGCGTCCAGCCGCTCATGAACGGGCCGGCTCTGCCAATACCGATACTCATCCGCCTTCCTCTCGTCGAAGCTTGTGTACTTGCGCTGAATAGTCTTGCTGTCAGAAGGCATAGACTGCGTCTTCCGTGGCGGCAGGCTTTACCTACGGCTTGAGCCCGTCGCGGTTTACCACGTCAACGGGGCCTTGGAACAAAGCCGCGACATCCCTCTTCGATCCGGCATAATCGAAGACGGTACCCACATCGAATTTGCCGACTTGTAGTGAAAACTTCAGGACACCCGCGCTGAAGATAAAAGGCTTGCTGTTCCAACTGCGGAAGTGGGGCCAGGGGGCTGGGATGGCGAGTTTGATCCGTGTATAGGAACCGGCCCTCTCGCGGCGCTGGCTATGAGCAGCGGGAGGGCTGTTGAATGCGCTAGAAAGCGGTATACGTGTACTGCACCGATTGCCACACTCCGTTGATGAGCGAGTAGAGCGTTGCGTAGACGGTCTCGCCGTTTGAAGGCAAGCCGGTTACCGTGGCCGACGTGTTCGCCGTACTCTCCGAGTCGTAAATGTTCTTCGAATTCACGCCCGTGGGGCTGGTTCCCAGATTCAGCCAGTAGGCCGTTACTCCGCCGCCCGCTGTCCAGGTGAAGGTCGCGCTGGGGCTGGGAAGCGTGCTTGGCGATGTGGGCGAGATCATGGTTGCCGCGACCGGCGCTCCGGACGAAGTGAAGGTGTAGACGGTTGGTTGCCAGACTCCGTTGATGTAAGAGTAGAGCGTGGCGTAGATCGGCACGCCGTAAGCCGGCAGGCCGGTTACCGTGGCTGTCAGGGCCGTGGTTTGCCCGCTGCTGTAGAGGTTCTTCGCCGCCGCGCCACTGCTGCCATAGCCCAGGTTCAGCCAGTAGTAAGTAACTCCCTGGCCCGCGGTCCAGTTAAAGGCTTGGCTGGTGGAGTCAAGCGTGGCGCCTGTGCCTGGGAATGTCAGCGTCGCCGGTTGTGGCGTCCCGGTTTCCAGGAAGGTGTAGACCGTCGGCTGCCACGCTCCGCTGATGTAGGAATAGAGCGTGACGTAGAGAGTGCCGCCGTAAGTCGGCAAGCCGCTCACGGTGGCGGTAGTTTCCGTTGTGCTCCCTGAGTTAAACAGATCTTTCGCCGCCGCGCCGGAGGGGCCGTCGCCCACATCCAGCCAGTAGTATTGAACTGCGCCGCCTGGCGACCAGACAAAGGTTGCCGAGCCGTTCACCTGGGTTCCCGAAGCAGGCAAGGTAAGCGTCGCGGCAACCGGCGCGCCGGATTCAGCGAAAGTGTAACTTGCCGGCTGCCACACACCGTTGATCTGCGAGAAGAGAGTTACATAGATCGGCTGGCCGTAAGCCGGAATGCCGGTGACATTGGCGGAAGTGGCAACGGTCTGCCCGGAGTCATAGAGGTTTCTCGATGTGGCCAAGGTGGTTCCGGTGCCGACATAGAGCCAATAAGCCGGAACCCCGCCGCCGGTATTCCAGGTGAAGTTCGTGGTGGTCCCGGCGAGCGTGCTGCCGTTCGGAGAGGGCTCGGTGAGCGCCGCCGGCACAGGAGAGCCGGATTCGGTGAAGGAGTAGACCTCCGACTGCCAGACGCCATTGATCAGCGAATTGAGCGTTGCGTAAACCGTTTGCCCATACGCGCCCAGGCTGTTCACCGTTAATGAGGTCGTGTGGATTTCGCCCGAATTATAGATGTCTTTCGATTCCACGCCGGATGAGCCGTAGCCGAGGTTGAACCAATAGGCCGTTACGCCGATGCCCGCTGTCCAGTTAAAGGTAGCGCTGGAGCCAAGACCGCTGCCCGCTGTGGGAGAGATGAGCACGGCAGGTGTCGGCGGATTCGCAAGGCCGGCAACCGTTTCGATCATGCCGCCTTGAAGATTGCGGACGCGATCGTTCTCGGTGTCGGAAAACAGGACCGTTCTCCCCGATATGGCCACTGCGCCCGGAGTGTCAAGCCATGCGCTGGTGGCGGCAGCGCCATCGCCGAAGAAGCCCTCGACGCCGCTTCCGGCGATGGTGGTCACATTGCCGCTACTGATGGTGCGGACGAGATTGTTGTCGCTGTCGGCAAGGTAGACGTTGCCGGACTGATCCACAGCGACGCCGCGCGGCCGCGCAAGCTCTGCTGTCGCTCCGGGGCCATCGGAGTTGAAGCCCTTCACGCCTGTCCCGGCCAGCGTGCTTATATTGCCGGTGGAGTTCGTCACCATGCGCACGCGCTGATTGTGCGTGTCGCCGATGTAAATGTTGAACGAGGAATCCACCGCAACGCCGTTGGGCGAGTCGAGGCCCGCCGCCGTGGCGAGGCCGCCGTCGCCAGCGTAGAACTGCTGGCCGTTGCCTGCGACCGTGTTGATGGTTGTGCCGGTAATCTCGCGGATGCGATGGTTGTTGGTGTCGGCGATATAGATGTTGGTGTTTGAATCCAGTGCGACCGCGGTGGGATAGGCCAGCATTGCCGATGTGGCCGCGGCGCCGTCGCCGGAATACCCCGGAGCCCCAGTTCCGGCGATGGTCACGATGTTGCCGCTGGATTTAACCACCTCGCGAATGACATTGTTGTGCGTGTCAGCGATATAGATGTTGAACGAGGAATCCACCGCAACGCCTGCGGGCGAGTCAAGCAGCGCCAAGGTAGCCAGACCGCCATCGCCGGCATAACCCTGTGCGCCAGTGCCGGCCACCGTAGTGATAATGCCGGCTGTGCTCACCTTGCGGATGGCGTTGTTGTCGGTATCGGCGATGTAGTAGTTTCCGGCAGAGTCATAAGCCACGCCGTGCGGACGGCCAAGCGGGACGGTTGTAGACTGGACGCCGGTGGGAGGCGGATTCTGCGCCTGGCCGGAGAAGCAACCAGCCAATATAAGCATGGCTGGCCCCACTCGCGCCACAATCCACTTCATACCCATCGCGCCTGTCTTCATCCGATTCGACCTTCCTTTGGCGAAAACCATGTTGCTCTCCAATTCCACTCGACTTCCCCGTTGTTCTGCTCGTTCGCCCACATCTCAAATTCGAGATGTGGGGCGCCCGACTGCTATTACATTTCTGACCAGTGATGGTTCCCATCGCTCACCAGAATTAAATTGACCATTGAAGATTCCGTGGTGTCTAAGCTGCCGTCTCCGACGTTAATGTGATCAGTCCCCTGGGTGTTGACTGTGTAGCCTTTGACGGGGGCAACGTCTGCCAGATAAAGCATCTGGCCGGCCGTTGTGGCGGGGGGAAGAGTTATCGTAGCGTTATCGGCGACAAGGTAAAAACAGTTGGTGGTGCCTGATGGAACCGTGCCGCCGTTGGCGGGTGCGGTACCCATCGGCAGAACCGTGCTGATGGTGCCTGTTGGCCCCTCGGGGCCTGTGGGCCCGGTCGGGCCTTGCGAGCCGGTTGCGCCAGCGGGGCCTTGAGAGCCATTCGCGCCTGTGTTGCCAGTTGCGCCTTTTGGAATGGTGAAATTGAAGGTTGCCGCGCTGCTGGAGCCGGTGTTGGTGACGCTCGCATTCGTTCCCGCCGCGCCGGTGGTCGTTGTTCCAATGCCAATCGTCGCAGCTGTTCCCGGTGGGCCGGCCACCGTCGACGCTGCCCCTTGCGGGCCAGTGTTGCCCAGCGTACCCTGCGCTCCAGTGGCTCCCTGCGGACCAGTCGCGCCCTGCGGACCTTGCGCCCCAGTCGCACCCAGAGCGCCGGCTGCCCCGGCCTGCGCCACAAGATCCCAGAAGGCATTGTCTCCGCCGATGGTCGGCAGATTCCCCATATTGCCGGCGGCGATGGAGATATAGCTGGAGCTTGGAACAGTGCCATCGGTGTAGGAGACCGAATCGCCAACATTGTAGGTCGAAGCGCCGTTGTAAGGGCCAAGGAAGTTGACCAGGCCCGTCGCGCCGGTTGCCCCGGTCGCGCCCGTGGATCCGGCTGGGCCGGTTGCGCCAGTTGCACCCGTCGCGCCGATCGCTCCGGCCGGGCCTTGCGCGCCGGTTGCGCCATCCGCGCCCGCGGCCCCTGCCGGTCCCTGCGAGACTACAGTTATGTCGAGATGCGCAGCGTGGCTGGTCTCGTCGTTCTCCTTGGAATCGAAGACCACGTCGGCCGAACTGGTGGTCAGCGCAATGCCGGCGGAAGCGCCCGCGGTGACCCAGGCCTGCACCAGCGCCGTCACATCGACGACAACGAACTGCTGCGCCACCGCGGGAGTGAACGACGCCACGGTCGGGCCCAGCGTGGGCATGGTCGCAAACGTCACCGCCGATTCGCTCCACGGGCTGGTTACCGCTACGACGTTGACCAGGGCTGGGGTGGTGTTGTTGATTCGGTTCACATACAGCTTCAGCGACGCCGCGCCGATCTGGCTGGCGGTAGTTCCGGCGGGAAGCGACGACAGGTCGAACTGGATCAGCGTGGTGCCGTTGGCGTTCACGTACAGGTTCGACAGACCGCCGAAGTTGACGGTTGAGTAAAGGCTGCTCACATAGGTGTCGCCCACCACCACGCCCTCGGTGGCATGAGCAACCGCCGCCGACAGAACCGACGGCAAAGCTGCCGCCTCCAACTTCATTCCCATACGCTGACTCATAGGTGATCTCGTGACAGCCCTCATGGGCGCCGATATACGAACACAATTCTTGTTCCACTCGGACACAGGCGATGCCACCCGAGCGGGGCTATGACCCTGCTCAGAGGCTCGCATCATTCGTCATCTCCAAATGAAACCGGGGATCTGGCTCCGGAACGAACCAATGCACTTGGATTGCTCGACGGGACGGGGATTGTGCGTGGTGCTCCCCAAGGTTATATCTGGACGCGCAAGGGTTGGCAAGTTAAATGTTGACATTTGCTCAAATCCTCCTCGGTCATCGACCGCGTTCGGCATTCTTGTTTTTGCCGTTCTCTTTCGTGCGGAACCCGACTTCGAGCTTCACCCAATTTAGCTAGTTACAATGCGAGGCCACGTCGATCACGCTTTGGTACTGCGACGGGGGCGCGGCCGGGAAGTCCGCCAACGCCGAACCGCTAATCTGCAGCCAGACGTACGAGCCGGCTGGTACCGCCATGCTTCCGGTCGCGGTGCCGGTTGTTTGTAAAAGGAACAATTGGCTTAATGTGACCGAGGGGCCTGGGATAGGCCCCGTCGTCGGAGGCTGTGCCATCAGCGTGACCGTAATCGTATCGCCGGGATTGGGGACGACTTCTGCCAAAATAAGGCTATTCACGTTTACCGTCAGCGAGTCGAACGTGCATGCCGCAGGCATAAGCACGGAGGACCATTGGTAGGCCGGCGGGAGTGTTTGTCCGAATGTCGGATCACCGCTAAACGACGGGCTGGCCATAATACCGCTGAATCCCAACTGGGGGGTCTCATACGCGAGGATGGCCGGAGTGACCAGAATCTGCGCTGAGAAAAACGTTCCCGGGCCAGTGGGACCGGTTGGGCCGGTTGGACCTGTCGGGCCGGTTGGACCCGCTGGCCCGGTGGAGCCGGTTGCACCCGTGGCCCCGGTCGCGCCTGCCGGCCCCGCCGGACCCTGTGTTCCCGCAGCCAGCGCCACCAGGCTGAAAGCGACTACTGTTTGGCTCCCGCCTGAACGCTCAAGGACCACTAGCGCGGAGGTAGCATTGACCAGTTGGACTACGTCGCCGGCATTCAAGGTGATCTGGCCGTGGCCGACAACCTGGGCTGGGCCTGTTACATTCCCGAAGGACGAGCCGGGAGCCAGGACCGCGCCATTGACCAAAAGGCCCAGGAATCCCCCCGAAGATAAAAATGCATTGTAGTCAAAGGTGTAGGTTCCCCCTGCCAGCACTGTCACCGACCCCGATGACTGGTTGAAGGTAAAGCCGGAATTCGTAGCCGATGAAAGGAAGGGACCCTCAAAGAAGGCTCCGCCCGGCGGGACAGTAACCGTATTCGAGTAGGTCAATGCGATATAACTTGCGGGCGTGGTGCTTCCGCTGCCCGAGGTGGCGACCCAGGTGGTGGTGTCCGTTCCCGGCGTATCCACGCCCACCGTCGTTCCCGGCCCATTGGACTGAGTGCAGATGTAAGTGGTCGACGAGTACACCACGGCCGCGCCCGGCGGATAGACAGCCGACGCTGAGTAGTTCCCGCCCACGATCGGCCCCGCGGGTCCTTGTGGGCCGGTTGCGCCCGTCGCTCCAGTTGCTCCAGTGGGTCCAGCAGGGCCTGTCGCCCCGGTAACTCCCGTTGCGCCTGTTGCGCCCGCCGGTCCCTGCGTTCCCGCCGCCATTGCGACAAGGGTTAAGGAGGCCGAGACTTGAGGAGGATTGAAAGGAAAGCTCAGGGCCGAGGGTGAATATGGAGAATTGACGAGCGTTACCACGTCCCCGGCATTCAGCGTGAGGACGCCGTGACCGACAATCTGCGTAGAACCTGTAGGCCGTCCGAAGCTCGTGCCGGAAGCAAGGTTGCCATTCACTATGAGAGCCAAAGATCCTGCCTCATAGGCAAGCACGTCATAGTCGTAGGTATAGGTTCCTGCAGCCGCGACCGTCACGGACCCCGAGTTGTAGATGAAGCCGGAGTTTGTAATCACGCTGGAAGGTGGAAGTGAAAAGATCGGCTGGCCAGGGTCGGCGGGTAAAGGCAAAATCATGGCCGTTACGGCAATAAAGCTGGCCGGGGTGGTGCTTCCGCTACCGGAGGTGGCAACCCAGGTGGTCGAGTCAGTTCCCGGCGTATCCACACCCACCGTCGTTCCCGGTCCGTTGGGCTGAATTGAAATATATGTGGTCGAGGAGTACACCACGGCTGCGCCGGCCGGGTAGACGGCGCTCGCCGAGTAGGTTCCGCCGACGATTGGCCCCACCGGGCCGGTTGCTCCAGTCGCGCCGGTCGCCCCGGTCGCACCCGTTGCGCCGGTTGGTCCTGCTGGGCCTTGTGCGCCGGTTGCACCCGCGGCCCCTGCCGGTCCCTGCGATACCACTGTGATGTCGAGATGCGCAGCGTGGCTGGTCTCGTCGTTCTCCTTGGAGTCGAACACTACGTCGGCCGAGCTGGTGGTCAGCGCAATGCCGGCGGATGCGCCCGCGGTGACCCAGGCTTGCACCAGCGCAGTCACGTCGACAACGATGAACTGCTGCGCCACTGCGGGAGTGAACGACGCCACGGTCGGGCCCAGCGTGGGCATGGTCGCAAACGTCACCGCCGATTCGCTCCACGGGCTGGTTACCGCTACGACGTTGACCAGGGCTGGGGTGGTGTTGTTGATCCGGTTCACATACAGCTTCAGCGACGCCGCGCCGATCTGGCTGGCCGTAGTCCCGGCGGGAAGGGACGACAGGTCGAACTGGATCAGCGTGGTGCCGTTGGCGTTCACGTACAGGTTTGACAGCCCGCCAAAGTTGACGGTTGAGTAAAGGCTGCTGACATAGGTGTCGCCCACCACCACGCCCTCGGTCGCATGCGCCGCGCTGGCCGACAGTACCATCAGCATCGCCGCCGCCATCCGCTTAATACCCATACGTTTGCTCATCGTTGATCTCCAGATTGCCCTCTTGGGCGGCGAATACGGACACAATTCTTCTTCCACTCGGACACAGACGACGCCACCTGAGCCAATGCGACGACCCTGCTCAGAGGCTTGCATCATTCTTCATTTCCAAATGAAGCCGGGAATCTGGCTCCGGAACGAACCAATGCACTTGGATTGCTCGACGGGACGGGGATTGTGCGTGGTGCTCCCCAAGGTTATATCTGGACGCGCAAGGGTTGGCAAGTTAAATCCT
>Ga0302274_10002187_pt1 | contig 18096 bp, 12 predicted proteins | sample III_Bog_N2_1_FD_198755 | JGI IMG/M metagenome (GOLD analysis project Ga0302274, IMG submission 198755) | Peat permafrost microbial communities from Stordalen Mire near Abisko, Sweden - III_Bog_N2_1 | ecosystem: Environmental > Terrestrial > Soil > Wetlands > Peat | place: Sweden: Abisko...
GGTTCCCGACTAAAGAAATTGCTCCGTTACTAACATTGAATTTTGCCATCCGGACCAGCGAATGCCTCCAACGCAGAGCCGGACGATCCGCCCACGTAAACCTCTCATGCCAAAAAAAGTTGTGTAGCACCGCGATCTCCACCGCCAGCCCCGTAGCCATCAGATAGTCAAACTTCAGCCAGGAACGAAAAACAGCCAAGGCTGCCAACTGCACGCCAACGCCAATCCCGCCAACGAAGTTGAACTTGATCCATCGCGGAACGGTTTGCTTTTGCTTTTCGTGACAGCGGAGAGCTGACAACTGAGAGCTATTCACAGAATCCTCTCTTCCCGATAAAGCCGAACCGTATTCTTCACGCAGACGACAACCAGCATCCCTGCCATGATCGCGAGCCCGATTGCCCCTCCAACATCAAAGAGTCGAAAACGTCCGCCCATCACCCGGGCCCAGTGAAACGCCGCGAGATTGCCCACCGCGAGCAGAACGCGCAACTCCGTCGGTCCGAATCCCCAGACAGAGAGATGAAATTCGTCCAGCGTGTAAGTCGCCAGATACGATTGGATGGAAAGCAGCAAAAATCCAATCAGCAATCCCACCGCAATCACGGGATGCATGTATCCCGAAAACGCGAGCCCTCCCATCATCGCGACGGCTCCGATCGAATCGATCATGTGGTCCACATAAAACCCATATCGCGGCCTCTGCCGCTGGCGCACGCGCGCCAGAGTTCCGTCCAGCGAGTCGCCGAACCAGTTCACCGCAAGACAGGCCATCGCCACCAGCAACATGCGGCGATCATAGAAAGAGAGCGCATAGCAAACACCGGTACCGATCTGGGCGGCAAAACCCAGCGCGGTCAGATGGTCGGACGAGACCCAAGCTGGCATACGCTCAGCCATCCAGACGAGCGCGCGTTTTTCGGCTGCAGCCAGAAAGCTGCCGTGAACCCGCGTAGCCTGCCGAAAGTCGGCCCGCCGCGCCTCCGCCAAAGTCTTAGGATCGATCTGTTCCGCAAAATCCGCCATTGAGGTAGCCACAATTGCCTCCGTTTGTGGCTATATGACGCGGGAAGGTCCGAAAGAACAATGCAGCGGGGGTAAAACGTAGATCAAGAGATATCTGGCTTGGTAACAATCAGATAACGGCGGGTATCCACTTGTGGCTTGCGTTCCTCCTTGACGGATCCACGAGGCAGAACTGATTTACTGTTCCACGCTCCGAATCTCATGTGGATCGCAATGTCGGACCGTCGCCATTGGCTGCGGAATTCAGCAATGCCACTCCACACGCGAGGCTTTGTCTTTTTGATGATTTCGGAAAGCTACTGCTGCAGCAAGATCGATACCGTTCCATCGCTCAAGTTCGCCGTGGCGAGGTCGAGTTTTCCATCGCCGTTGAAATCCGCGGCTACGATCTGGTATGGGCCGGCCCCTACCGCGTATGGCGAACCTGCCGCTTGGGTAAACGTCCCATCGCCAGTCCCCAGCAGAAGCGTGATCGTGCCGTCTCCATAGTTTGCGGTCGCAAGGTCCAACTTGCCGTCGTTATTGAAATCCCCCGCTACGATCGCGTCTGGATTATTTCCAGCCGGGATCGTGGTGGGAGCCCCAAACGTTCCATCGCCCTTTCCAAGCAGGATGATTACTGCACTGCCAAAGGAATCGGTCACCGCGAGGTCAAGCTTCCCATCGCCGTTAAAGTCCCCGGCGACTACAGCGTAAAGGCTCTGCCCGGCGGCAATGGGCGACCCACTCGCTGGCCTGAATGTTCCATCGCCCTTTCCGAGCGATACACTCACCCCCGAGGCAGAATAGTTGGGCACGCCGCTGTTGGCCACGGCCACATCCAACTTTCCGTCTGCATTAAAATCGCCTACGGCCACTCCCTCCGCGAAAGCCGTGTTGTTGTCGAGATACCCGGCCGCGCTAAACGCCCCGTCGCCGTATCCCAGATCAATCGGCAACTGATAGCCCAGTCCGTTTACAATCGCGAGATCGAGGTTCCCGTCCGCATTGAAGTCCCCCAAGTCTAGTGCGTTTATTGGCATCGCCGACGAGTTCGCGAACGCCGCCGATGAAGGGGTGAAGGTCCCGTCTCCGTGCCCCAACAGGATCACTGCGACCTCATTCTGGAACTCCCCAACCGCCAATCCTAGATGACCACTGTGGTTGAAATCCGCCGCGGTGATCGGCCCGATATAAGGTGAGGCGAAGTCGTCGAAGGGTGGGCTCGGAACCGGCACGGGCGAGTTTGCCGCTGGCACAAAAGTGCCGTCGCCGTTGCCGAGGAACGTATACACGCGGACGTTGGCCGCGATCGCAAGGTCGGCCTTACCGTCCTGATTGAAATCGCCAGTCGTGATCCCAAACGGCTCATAAATTTGAAGGGGCGAATTCGTCGCAGCCGCGAAATTGACTGACATCTCGGGCGCGCCCACTTGGAAGAAGACCACGTTTGACTCGCCGCCGCCCGGCCCCGGATTCACCACCGAGATCGAAGCCGTCCCCGCACTCGCAACCTCCGACGCCGGAACCGTCGCCGTCAAATGCGCGCGGTCCACGAATGTTGTCGCCAGCGCCGTTCGATTAAAGTTAACCGTCGCGCCCGAAACGAATCCCGTCCCGCTTACGCTAAGCGTAAACTCCGAAGCGCCCGGAGAAACCGCAGTGGGCACCAGCGGCTGATTCAAGAACGGAACCGCATTCCCAGCCGCGCCAGTCGGCGTGATCTGTATGCTCAAGAAACCGTCGAACGCGGTCACACCGGCCGCGTCGGTTGCTGTCGCCTCGAAATACCATGTCCCGCCCCCAGTCGGCGTCCCGCTGATGGCCCCCGTGGCCGCGTTCATCTGCAATCCATCCGGCACAGCCCCGCCCACCGCATATCCCGTCAAAATGGGCCCGTCATACACACTCCATTGAAACGGCGGTGTTCCTCCCGTCAGCATAATCATTTGGCTGTACGGTGTGCCCACCGCACCATTCGCCAGTGTCTGCCGATTTGGAATCTGCGGGAGCGGATTCACCGTAATTTGCAGCGAAGCTGTCTTGGTCTGATCCGCGACCGCCGTCGCCGTGACCGTAGCCTGTTGCGCGCTGGTGATATTTGTCGTCGCCGAGATATAGCTAATCGACGGTCCCGTCGGATTACTCAGCGACCCCGGGCCTGTCAACGTCCACGCCACCCCTCGGGAAGACGCGTCATTCGTCACCGTTGCCGTGACCACGACTGTCTGGCTCTGATCGATTGCCTGCGCAGACGAAGGAGATAAACTCACTGAGATCGGCGGCGATGAACTCCCGCACCCACTAATGGTCGCCGCCATCGCGAGGACAAACAGCACAACGCCGCATGAGCGCGCTCGGCCCATTGCCCCTCCACTGTATCTTCGTAAGTGGAAAGTATCGCATAGTTCTCTTACTAGAGCAGTAACTCGGACTGCAGCAGCCATGACCTGGCATCATGGCTAGCAAACTCACGATCTAGCTCGAGTATGAACCGCAGACAAAATGTAAAGTGAGCATCCGTAGTTACGTGGACTCTTGAACCGCCGCCCGCAACTGGTCCACGGCCCATTGAATCTGCTCCGCGGAGATCACCGCCGGAGGCGCGATTAGCAAATGATCTCCCGCCACTCCGTCCACGCAGCCTTGCATGGGGTACACCAAAAGGCCGCGTCGGAAGCACGCTTGGCCTACTCTTCCAGCAAAGTTCTTCTCCGGCGCAAACGGAGCTTTCGTCCTCTTATCGGCCACGAATTCCACCCCGCACAACAATCCCAGCCCTCGGACATCCCCCACCGCATCCAGATCCCGCAGGCTCGACAACGCCGTCTTCAAAGCCGACCCCGCCGTTCTTTTAGCAGTAGGACCGGCAGCACTGGGATCGGCCACCTCCGAGTCCGCCGCCTGCACTAACTTCTGTTCCCGTATACGCCGCACCACTGCCCGTCCCGCCGCCACCGACATGGGATGCGCATTATAGGTAAAGCCATGCAAAAACGCGCCCGAACCCGTGTGCTGCGGGCATTTCTGCCCCGCCGCCGCGCCACCGGCGATCGCATCGACCACTTTCTTGCTCGCAAGCACCGCTCCTAACGGAGCGTATCCCGATGACAAGCCCTTGGCCGTCACCAGAATGTCGGGAGCGACACCCCAGTGCTCGACCGCAAAATTGCGCCCCGTGCGCCCCATGCCAGTCATCACTTCATCGGCGATCAGAAGCACGTCATGGAGCCGGCATATCTCGGCCACCGCGGGCAAGTATCCGGGAGGAGGCGTCACTGCTCCGAGCGTTGCGCCACTCATCGGCTCAAAGATGAATCCTCCGACCTGCCCGTCAGCGGCTTCAATTGCCTGTTCCAACTCCGCGGCATATTGCTGTCCGCAGTTGTAGCAACCATCGGTGCAATCGAACGCGCAGTGATAGCAATACGGAATCCCGATATGCCCAAACTCTCGCACCATCGGCAGATAAATCTCGCGCCGCTTCTTATTGCCCGAAACTGAGAGCGCGCCCAGCGTTGATCCGTGATAACTCTGTCGCCGGCTGAGAATCTGGTGCCGATCTCCCTGCCCGATTTCGACCTGATACTGCCGCGCCAACTTCAGCGCCGTCTCGACTGACTCCGATCCGCCGGAAGTAAAATAGACCGCTCCCTGGGCAAAATGTGGACCGGCAAACTCCAGCAATTCCGCCGCAAATTCTTCCGCCACAGGGGTGGTGAACTGGCTGGTATGGACAAACTCCAGCTGCCGAGCCTGCTCCAGCATCGCATCCGCAATCTCGCGGACTCCATGGCCAATAAAATTGACCGCTGCCGATCCCGAGAAATCGAGGTAGCGATGGCCCTCGGAATCCCAAACGTAAACGCCTTCACCGCGCACGGCGATGGGATAGGGCCTCAGAAACGATCGCCGCAACACAGGCGTTCGAAGTTGTTGCTGGGTAACCCGAGGCTCGCTCACAGGCGGATTATAGCAACGGCGTTCTGGTGGCGAAGACCTGCCAAAGAAATCCAAGATTATGGAAACTCGAATCCGACCCGTAATGACAATTCGACATTTCCAATCCCGCCAACAAATTTACCAGGACATGAAAATTAAGACGTCCGACTCCGTGCCGCCATCGTCACTAAGGGATCAGCTTAAAGATCGTGCCATAGCCATAGGCGCCGTAGTTGGAGGTCGTGCCGTAGAGGTTGCCATCCTTATCCATGACCAAACCGCCAGCCGGATTTCCTCCGTCACTGCCGCCAGTGAAGGTATAGAGCACCGTAAATTTACCGTCGGGAGTCAGCTCGTAGACCGTTCCACAGCCGTCAGTATTGCAGCCTTGGCCAGCGCCTTGAAAGGCGGTGCCATAGAGATTGCCCTTGGCATCGCGGATCACACCTCCATAAGGAGCAAACCCGTCTGCCGCGCCGGTAAAGCTGTAGAGCACCGTCTCGGTGCCCTTCTTTGATAGTTCAAAGATCGTGCCGTTGCCGGAGGCGCCGCCCTCTGACGTGGTCCCGTAGAAATTTCCGTTCGCCCGGACCAAGCGGTTCGGGCCAGGGCCAGTTCCGTCCGTAAAGTTGAAATTGAAGAGTATGTTTTCCGTCTCGGCTGGAGTTATCTCAAATATAGTGCCGCAACAAAAGGCGCCATTCTGCCCGGTGGTGCCGTAGAGATTCCCTTTTGAATCCCGCACTAAGGCAGCCACTGGGTACGCCCCATCGGCACCGCCAGCAAAGGCGTGGAGCACAGTCTCCGTGCCGTCCGGAGCCACCTCGAAAACAGTGCCGCAGCAGTAAGAGCCTAGAATGCCGCCGACGTTGGTTGTGCCGTAGAGATTTCCGTCGGCATCCCGAACCAACGCTGCGAAGGGCTGTCCGCCGTCTGCCTCCCCCGTGAAGGTGTAGAGTGTCTTCTCGACGCCCGCCTTTGTCACCTCGAACACAGTGCCAAATCCGTATGCGCCACAGGCTCCGGTTGTGCCATAAAGATTACCCTTGGCATCACGGATCAAGCCGGTGTAGGGAGAGCATCCGTCCGCAGACGTGAAACTGTACAGCACGTTTTCTGTGCCGGTGGAGGTCACCCGGAAGACGACGCCAAGGCCAGCAGAGCCACCGGCAAACGTCGTTCCATAGAGGTTGCCCTTTGCATCCAGAACCAAATCAACAAAATAAGGGTTGGCGCCGTCCGCCCCGCCCTTGAGACTGTAGAGAGTCGTGAGCTTTTGTGCGCTCGCCAGTTGAAGAGTTGTGAACAAACAGATCAGGGCGGCTGCGAGTAGAAGAATTCTTGGGACGTTGTATTTCAATATAAAGTGCGCACTCAACATGAGACTCCTCCCAGCCGAACTAAAAGCATGTCTCGGCCTCGCAGACACTATACTCCCCATTTCCCGGCCGCCGACGCCCGAGTAGGACGGGTGTTGAAATCAGCCAGCATGACCTGGCCGACGGGCAGGGAGGGTGTTGAGTGCAAGTTCTATTTTTGCCCGCGTGGTATCGCCGGATCTTTCGATGCTGGATCGGCTGATCCTGATGGCGCGGGCGAAGCCGGCGCGGCGGTAGTTCCATGCCCATCCCCATCCTGGGGCGGTAATTTTGCGGCTTCGCTCACGATGGCTGCGGCGCGTTCTTTGCTGGTCTTGCATGCAGGATCAGAGATGCGGCATTGCGCGAGCGTGTATTTGCACCCGCAATCGCAGGTCTCCGCATTGAGCTTGTGCAACGCGGCCATGCGCTGTTCCTGGGTCAGTTTTGATGTGTCGATTCCCGGCAGCATGGTCGCGCGGTCCGCGCGCTTCAGAGACACTTCACCGGTGTCTTCAAAGGTTTCTATTCTCGCCGGAATCGGCATGTTCAGCAGGGCGCGAACTTCGATCTCGTACAACGCTGGATCGAAGAGCCCGACATGCTTTTGCACCATTTTGCCTGCCTGATTGATGACAAAAAGCGTGGGCAGCGCACTGATGCCTCCATATGCAAGGCGCACCGGCACCGAGGTCATCGCCACCGGATAGTTGATGCCCTTGTCTTTTGCGAACGCGCGTAGCCGCTCGGCGTCGTCATCATCGACATCCATGCCGATAATCTGCAAGCGGTCTTTATATGCTTCCTGAATTCGGATCAGGCTCGGAATTTCCGCGCGGCACGGTCCGCACCACGTGGCCCAGAAGTTTAGCAGCACCACTCTGCCTTTGTACGTCTGCAGGGTGAGTTCCCTTCCGTCGAGGTCTTTGACCTTGAGGTCCGGTGCAGAATCGGGATCGCGCACAAAGCGGATGACCGGTTGCTCTTGCTGTTCTGGTAGCTGTAGTTGCGCGCGCGCCTCGAGCGGAATCAGTGCCAGCCCCAAGCTCACCAGGCGGCACACCCCTAGCGCGATTTGGAGACTCTTCCCGCCTGTGCGCGTCCTGCTCATGGGTCCCTCTAGGAGATCATAATCGAGAATAGGAGCCGACATTGTGATGGAATCAATGTCGCACGCGTTACGAGGATGGTGTGCGCAAAGGCGCTAGCCAATGCTGGTGTCGCTGGGCCGCTCTTAACATGTCAACGAACTCGGAGGAAAGCGTGTCAGGAGAGGAGTTATGGCCAGCAGCGTCAGTTAGTTGCAGCTGCCGCTTGGGCACGCCTGCTGCGCTTTCTTCAGGCCACCAAAAAGGCCTTCAAAATGCGAGGAGAAATCAAAAAAAGTGGTGTTGAAATCAAAGAGATTGGCGCTATGGCCGAGGAGGGTCCCCGTCACAGTACCCTGGCTCTGCCCAAGATCGCCGATGGGCTTTCCGTTGATGCCATTGGTCAGGCCGACTTCCACTTGGGCGTTCAGGGAAACCAGTGTTATGCCCCCAACACTTTTGCTCGCGCCGGCTTCGATGATGATTCCGTTGGATTCCGGGGCGCCCGAGATGGTTGACGGGCCTAGGTGAATTTTTCCCTTGTCATGGATATAGTCGTGAATCTTATCCGAGGCCTTATCTTTAAGATCTTTGCAGTTGGGCAACATTCCGGAAGAGTCGGTTAGATTCACCGGGTCCGCCATCGCGTAGCCATAGAAATTGGTGTCTCCGCCGGCAAACAGGAGAGGGTCCTTGGCCGTCCAGCGACCGACGGCAGGATCGTAGTCGCGGGCACCGAAGCGCAGCAGCTTTGTATCCTGATCATACAAGCCGCCGGCAAATCCAAAGGGCTGAAAGCCGGGATTGGTGTCGCTGATTACATTACCAAATTCGTCATAGCTGATCTGCTCGGCGATCGCGCCGGTTGAACTGTTGACGACCAGAAGCGGGCTACCCAAGTGATCACTGAAGATGCGATAAGTCACTCCCCCCGAGATCATGTATTCAGGAGTCGTGGCCCGGCTGGCATAAATGAACTGGCTCACGATCGTGTTGCTAGCGTTGAGTTGGGCGACGATTCTATCGTCATCGTAGAGAAATCCAGTCGACAGAACACCGTTCACTTCTTTCCCCATCCGGCGGTTTTTGGCATCGAGGATGTAAACGATTTTCGTGCCGTTCGGCAGAGTCGCGGCGATCAAATTCCCCAAAACATCGTAAGTATAGCTGGTCGTTTGCGAACCAATGGTCTGGCTAGCCCGTTGCCCGTTGGCAGAGTAAGTGTAGGACGCGTTGCCATAAGTCAGCAGGCGGTCTTGAGCGTCATAGGTTGCGTTGACTGTTCCAGAAGATGTGGTCGCGGTTATCCGGTTTGAATTGGTATCGTACCCGTAGCTGGAAATACTCGTGCCGTTCTCTTTTATGCCGATCAGCCGGCCGGTCGCGTCATAACTATAAGTAAAAACATTCTTGGTGCTGCCGACGGTTTCGGTCTTTCCTGTAATTCTTCCATCGGCGTCGTGGGTAAACTTAACGCTATACAGAGTGCCAGTTTTGTATTTTGCAATAAGTCCCGTCGGCTCTCCGTAGGTATCGAAGGTACGAGTGTCGGTGGCACCGCCCAGGGTTGTGCTTTTGATCAGTCCGTCTTTGGGATCGAGTTTGAGAACCAACGATCCCGCAGCGGTTAGCAAGCCATCCTTGTCGTGCGAGAAGTTGATGGTGGTACCGCTCGTTACGGTTTGGGAAACAACCCAAAAGTTAGCGTCGTAAGTGCGGCCAACAGTTCCTGCAATCGGGCCCGTCCAACTGGACGAGACGGGCAACGGCCCGTTGTAGCCGAGCGTCAAGGCTTCTCCGCCGCTGATCGAAGCTCCGATCAAATTTCCGGTATTGCCGTCAAAGGAGTAGTTGATGGTTTCCGTTGGTGTGGTCGTCTGGTTCAGCCGTCCGGCGCTGTCATAACCGTACTTGATCGCGCTGCCATCCGGCAGCGTAATCGTCGTCAACTCGCGGTCGACGTTGTAGGCGTAGCTCGTCGCGCCTGCTCCTGTTACCACGGGGGGCGTGTAGGCGGACATCTGGTCGACACTCGTAAAAGAGAAGTCGTGCGCTAACTTACCGGGCGGCGTCAGAGAGGTGAGGTTCCCGTTCTTATCGTAACCGTAGGTGATCACGCGTCCGTCGGGAAGCGTCTCCGTCGTTAGGCGTCCGTCCGCATCGTGCTTGTAAGAGGTGGTGAGATTCAGGGGGTCGGTCGTGGATGCCAGGAAACCAGTCCCGTCGTAGGCCAGCGTCGTCTTGCGGGTTCCTTGGGTAAGAGTCGAAAGGCGGCCATTGGAGTCGTAGGCGAATTTGATGGGCAGCAAAGCGCCAACTTGGCGGCTGACCACGCGCTCCAACGAGTCGAGCACGATCGTGGTCTTGCGATTCATGGGAGTGGTATCCACGCTGTTGAGGCTGGCCGCAGTGAAGACGGAGGTATAGGTGCGTCCATTGATGCTTTCGGTGTCGCTCTGCGAGGTAAGGCTAAAGGGATTGCCCATCGTGAAAGTGGCGGATCGGTTGCCCACGAGAATCTGCGACAGACTGCCCTTGGTGACAGTCCCGCTAGCCGGCACAGCGGTTTGTAATCCCCAACGCGGATCGGGGCCGAGGGTGCTGCTATTGATCGTCCCGTCGGGCAAGGTGGTGTTCTCTGAAAGCTGTCCGCTTTGTTGAGTATTCGACATCGAAGCCTGGAGTCCGTTGGGCCAGGTATTTCCAAACTGTTCCCCTAGAACCCCGGTCGTGACCTGGAACGCTGCGGTTCTGCCGAGAGCAGTGGTGGCGTCTACCGTGTAGCCAGAGCCAGAGTTGGTGCGGGTCAGGGTAATTGATCCACCTGCGGGGTCAGAGTCGGACGTCAGGTGGCCAACGCTGTCATAGGCATAGCTGAAGAGATTCCCGTTCGAGTCGGTCCGCGCCTGCAATAGACCGGTTGTGGTGTTGGAGAACGATTGCAGGTTCCCGTCCGGGTCGGTGAGAGCACTTAAGAATCCTTTGCCGTCCATGGCGAGTTTTGTGCTTTCCGAATAGGGCGAAACAATGGCGGTGGCCTGCTCAGAGCCATTGCGCAGAATGGTGGTGATATTCCCGCTTGCGTCCGTGATCGAGATCAGATTTCCCGAGCTGTCGTAGGCAAACTGATATTTCACCGCTCCGGTGAGAGGTGTAAGAGTTTGAAGATGACGCCCGTTGGTGTTGAAGCTGTATATCTCCGTCCCATCCTTGGAAGTCACGAGATAATTTCCGTTGTACATCAAGGGGGTAGCGAGTTGCCAGGCGCTCCGCTGGTTACCGTCGCCGAGGAAGAGTGTGTTCGTGCTGGGGTCGTAAGCGTGGTGCACGCTGAGAGTCCAGCCGCCAATCATCGCGGCATCCGCAGTGGCGATGGGGTCAGCGCCGGTGGCGCCAGGCTCGCGATCATTCTCGTAATGGAGAGAGAATCCCGTACCTACGATGGGCATATCCTCGCGCAGACTCTGGTTCTGGCAGGCGATGGTCGAGGAGGCCGGGGCCTGAGGGTCGCAGTTGTCGTCCTGATTGTTGTTGCCGGGCGCGACGGTTGGCGTCAAGGTGAAGCTCAGTGTCCAACTCGACGACACTGGCCACGGAGGGCAGTTCGCATCGGCTGTGAAACTGTAATTCGTTTGGGTCAGCGTCTGAACCGTCGAAGGGAGAGTGAACGTCAGTCCGCTGGCATCGGGGCAACCGCTGGCAAAAGGACCTACGTTGAGATTGCCACTACTCTGAAACGTATTGCCACAGCTGTCGGTGTTTATGGTAACTGGCACGCCATCGTAAAACAGGAGCGTGTAGGTATTATTCGATACGTCGATTGTGAGGAAGTTCCCGCTGATGTTTGAGACTAAAGAGCCGCCTCCCGCGAACGAGAGCGTGTTGCTCTGGCCATTCATGCAGGTTCCCGTGCCCATGTCGTTGACGGTTCCTGATCCGCTGGTCGGATACGCGGCCCACTCCAGCTCCGCGACACACTTCGTCTGTTGCGGGGCGAGCGTGGCGGTTGCGGTCCCTTGATGACTGATGGTCCAGTTGTACTCTTTTCCATCCGAACCCGAGCCGGAGCCGGAGATAGTGTAGTCCAGCTGCCAGGACGTGACGTTGAGCCAGGGGCCACAGGTTTGCGCCTCGGCGTGCCGACAATTCAAGAAGGCCAGAGCCAGGAAAAAGACGATACTTTTGAGGTAACGATTCACGAAGAATCTCCCGTAGGTCGCGCGAAGGCTCTAGATAGAGCCCTTTCCTTCTCGACTTAACAAAGTCTGCCATTTTCCCCTCGATGGGCCGTCGCGTCAAGGTGAAAGGCAAAACCCCGAAAACCAGGGACTGGCGGGCGGTTTCCCGATCTTTGCATGCAACAAGTTAGGGAAACATTCCGTTTATCGTCGGGTTTCCCCCGTCCGCCGGTTTTATCGTCGACGTTCGCCTATATTGCCAATTTTGGCGAGCGACTGCCGAGGGTAGGCGGGGATATACTTCTTCACGACCCCCTCATGAAGCGACACGCCCTCATCTTCGGTCTCGTCGGCGGGCTACTCATCGCCACCCTCCAATACACCGAATACCGTTTCGTCATCATCGAGCACTCGGTCGAGCTCTACGGCGCGCTCGTCGCCATCCTCTTCGCGACCTTCGGCATATGGCTCGGCCTCCGCATCACGCGCAGTCGCGAAACCATCCGCGAAACCGTCGTGGTGAGGGAAGTGCTGGTTCCTGCGAAGGTTCCGGCGGAAGCCCTCGCCCGCGAACCCTTCGCTCCCAATGCGGCCCGGCAGCAGAGCCTCGGCATCACGGCACGCGAGCTCGAAATCCTCACCCTTGTCGCCCACGGGTTCAGCAATCGCGAGATCGCTACGCAGCTTTTCGTCTCCGAAAACACGGTCAAGACACATTGTGCCCGCGCCTTCGACAAGCTCGGAGCCGCCCGCCGCACCCAGGCCGTCCAGCGCGGCAAAGAACTAGGCCTCCTGCCGTGACGTACGAAGCATGAGCGGGTCACCCGAAAGCATGATTTCCGCTCCACTCCTGCAAAATCATACGAAAGAATGACGACATGCGGCTGCGTTCCAACGTAGGGTGACTCCGTTCTCACTCGCCCGTTTGCATTTAGACCGTTTGCGATTTAGACCGTTCGCATTTAGACAAGGAGCTTCACATGAAGAAAACCGTCCTCACCTTCGGCCTTATCTCCGGCGCCATCATTTCCCTCCTTATGGGAGGCTCGCTTCTGCTCGCCGACAAGATCGGCTCCGGCCATAGCATGGCTCTCGGCTACACCATCATGGTGGCGTCGTTCCTGCTCATCTATTTCGGCATCCGCAGCTACCGCGACAACAACCTGGCCGGTCAAATCTCCTTCGGCCGCGCCTTCGCCTGCGGCATCCTGATCGCCCTTATCACCACCGTCTGCTACGTTGCCATGTGGGAGATCCTCTACTTCAACTTCATGCCCCACTTCATGGACAGCTACTTCGCCGCGCAGATTCACAAGGTCCAGTCCTCCGGACTTGACCCCGCCGCGACCGCCGCGCAGGTCGCTGCCATACAGCACTCGCAGCAGCTCTACCAGAATCCCTTCGTCAACATGGCCTACACCTTCATGGAGCCCCTGCCCGTCGGCCTTATCATTACTCTTATCTCCGCTGCCATCCTCCGCCGCAAAGCGCCTGTCGAGCCCATCGCCGCTCGCGCAGTCGTGACCACATAAAGCAAAAAGCTGGGGGTGGGCACGCATTGACCAGTCGGGCCGTAGTTGGCGCTAGGGGATATTGCGTCAACTACGAGTTAGTTCTCGGTTCTACTCCGCTGGATGGCCTTGATCGGGTTTAGCGGCATGGGCGTACCAGAAATCAAGGATTCAACGGGCGTCGATTCTGCCAAGAATCCACCTCGCACTCTTCGCTACCATGGATGACAGTTCGGCGAGATTCATCCGGGATTTCCCGAACGGGCCCATGTTACGACCAAGTTACGCACAGATAGTCGTACGTACCGGGACGGCGTTGACGAGTTCCCATATTCGCGCGAGATGATGATCGTCGTGTTCGGCGACAAAATACAAATGGTCTACGAGCCGCATTGGCGTCTTCAAACGCGGGTGAGGAATGGCTCGGGCAAATAGTGATGGGTCCAATTCGTCCACAGCCTTCAGCAGTCTTTCTCTTGCAGCGCGGAACTCACTCAGAATATGTTCCAATGGGCGCGCATTGTGGTTCGCTTCGTCGGTTTTTCGATTCCTTAGGTCTGCTACGGAGAGGTAGTCGTTGGCCGCCGAGTAATCGCCCACCCGCGCCAGCCAAAGCGGTTCCAGGTCAAGCAAGTGACCGGCGTTTTCCTGAGCCGACCACTTTCCTTGCGCTTTCCCGATCAGGATTTCGTGAGAACGGCCACGAAGCACCTCTTCAAGCCTGGCCGGAGTGCCGCGCAGACGTGCACGCAGATTCGGAAGCAGTTCCACAGGAAACGAAAACTCAAACCTGCGTTCGAACCAGATAGGCACCTGACTCATGGATTCCGCCGATCAGATGGATAAACTACACCAGACCTCGTACAGATTCCAGCGCAATCTGAACGGCGCGGATTAACCGCGCACGGGCCGGCCGGACCACTCTTGCAAATGACAGCTGTTGTACTCGGCGATTTCACTAATTGAGAATTTCGGCTAGACCAAAGTCAATTAGCGCAACCGCGATTTTTCGCCAATCTGCAAGCGACGGCAACTCTCTCTCACTCGAATCCATCCTATTTGCTCCAAATACGCGATTTGCGAATTGGCTAGGGACGGCTCATTTTAGTCTTTCCTACAAGTGCCGAGAGAAGTTATGCAGTGCCCATCCGATACCCGCTCGATCTCGAAAATAGAGCGAGCCCCGTTCCGAAGCCGAGGACCCTCCAATGAATGCTCGCATTTCCAAAAATCTGGCTATTTCTTCACCGTGGCTTTTCGCCGCCTTAATCGCGCTGGCGATTCAACCGCTACTGGCCCAAGCGCAGTCCTATAAGGTGCTTTACAGCTTTACCAAAAACTCCACGGCCGGGCAGTATCCGTCGTCGCCCCTGGTCCGGGACCCGCAAGGCAATCTGTATGGAGTCGCCCTCGGCGGGACCTTCGGCAGAGGAATCATCTTCAAGGTAAGTAGCGCTGGCGACGAGCAGGTGCTCTACAGCTTCAATGGATCCGATGGTGATGGCGATGTTCCCGATTCGATGTCATTCCGCGATGCCGCGGGGAACCTCTTCGGCACGACCTTCCAGGGCGGAGCCTACAGTTACGGCAACGTGTTCAAACTGGACCCGCAGGGGCGCGAAACCGTTCTCTATAGTTTCTGTCCGCAAACCCCTTGTACGGACGGGACCTTTCCAGGCGGAGTGATTCCCGGCAAGAATGGGGCTCTTTATGGAATCACGTACGCTGGCGGAAATTTCTCTTGTAACATCACCGGTTGCGGCACCGTGTTCAAGATCAATCGTGACGGCCATCTAACCCTTCTGCACGCCTTCGGGGGCGAGGACGGCGATTATCCCAATGCCGGACTGGTTCTTGATGCCTCTAACAACGCCCATGGCACCACGCAGTGGGGTGGCGCTTACGGGCGCGGTGCGGTTTTCAAAGTGACTTCATCCGGGAACGAAACGGTGGAATATAGCTTTGAGGGTGGCGGCGACGGTGCCTACCCCAATGGAGGATTGGTCCAGGACGCCGAAGGAAATCTCTATGGGACTGCCTATCAGGGTGGAACTTACAACTACGGCACCATTTTCAAAATAACGGCGTCGGGCGAATTCACAGTTTTGTACAGTTTCCCAGGAGGTAAGTCCGGCGCAAACCCGTACGCCGATCTGAACCTGGACCAACAGGGAAACATTTTCGGTGTGACCTCCGCGGGCGGAACTCACAACTTCGGAATTGTTTTCAAGCTGGATGCGAGCGGAAAGGAAACAATACTCCATAACTTCGTGGCAGAACCGGATGGCGTACATCCCTCAGGCCTCATCATCGACGCGAGCGGAAACTTATATGGCACGACCTACCAGGGGGGCAAACATAATTACGGCTCTGTATTTGAAGTAGTGCCCTGAGCACCTTCTGCATCTACCCAGCGGCCCACGTCCCGATTCCAAAATACCGATAACTCTCCCGCGGACCGCCGGATGGTTTAATCTGCAAACGATGCGTCTGTTGCGTTTTTTTCGTCCGTCGCACCAGCACACGGCGTTCTCGGCGACGTTGCTGCTGATGTCGGCTATTACACTCTCGCGCCTGATCGGATACATCCGCGAGGCTTACATCGCCTACGCTTTTGGGGCCACGCACCTCACCGACGCGTACAGCGCCGCGTTCACGCTGCCGGACTTGCTGAACTACCTCGTTGCCGGCGGCACCGCTTCGATCACATTCATCTCGATCTACACCGGTTTTCTAACCGAGAAGCGCGAGGCGGATGCGCAGAAAACTTTCTCCGTCATCATCACCGTGATGACGACGGTGCTAATCGCGGGCACCATCCTGGCCGAGATCTTCACGCATCAGATCGTGTCTTGGATCGTCCCCGGCTTCAAGCCGGAACAGATGCAACTCTGCGTTCACCTCACGCGGATTCTTCTGCCCGCGCAAATCTTCTTTTATGTGGGAGGAGTCGTCTCCGCCGTCTTACTTTCGCATCGGCTGTTCTTGTTTCCAGCGCTCGGCCCGCTGATTTACAACGTGTTCATCATCGTCGGAGGGGTGGCCGGAGGCCGCCATTTCGGTATCGCGTCGCTCGCTTACGGCGCGCTCATTGGCAGCATTGCCGGACCGTTTCTCGTGAATGCCATCGGCGCTGCAAAAATCGGGACGGGATACCGGCCGTCGTTCGATATCCAGAACGCAGCATTTCGCAAATGGGTGCGGCTGTCGATTCCGCTCATGCTGGGCTTTTCGCTGGTCACGGTCGACGATTGGTTCATCCGCTACTTTGCTTCGAGCGGCGTCGGAGACATCGCTCGGCTCAATTACGCGAAGCGTCTCTTCGCTGTCCCGATCGCGATTCTCGGACAGGCGGCTGGTCAGGCGTCGTTGCCTTTTTTTTCGCGCCTCTTTGGAGAAAAAAAGTTTGAAGAATTTGCCGCGACCGTGAATGCGTCGGTCTATCGCATTACCGCCGCGTCTCTGCTGATGACGGGATGGATGATGGCGATCGCTGTTCCATTGATCGATCTTGTATACCGGCGGGGCAGCTTCACGGTCGCGGATATGCACTCCACCGCGATCTACTTTTTCTGGTTCTCGCTGTCACTCGCTTTTTGGTCCAGCCAGGCCTTATACGCGCGCGCCTTCTACGCCTCGGGCAACACGCTCACACCTATGATCGCGACCACCGCGATCACGGCCGCATCTCTGCCCATCTACTCGTTGTTATTTCGAACCCTTTCTTTCACTGGACTCGCCATCGCGTCCGACATCGGCATTGGCGCCAACGCGGTGGCCATCGCTCTGCTGTTGAGTCTTCGAGGGATGGTGCCCCTCGCCGGCATGAACTGGAAAGAGTTGGGAAAGGCGGCGATCATTGGCGCCGTTTCTGGAGGACTAGCCTACGAAGTCATGCGCAGCATTCCGATGAATGGCAGTCGCACTGCGGATCTTCTCGCTCTCGCCCTGGGTTCGCTCACCTGGGCCGCCGCCGTGGCCGCTGGACTCTGGGTGCTACGCTCCGAATTACCGGGTGACTTGCGCCGCAGGAAGTCGACCGCATTCCCAAGAGTCGCCGAGAGCCAGGCCGCTGAAACGATGGACACGGGCAAAGAGCCGTAGAAAGGGAGATTGGCTGTTCGCTGTTCGTCGCTTGCGGTTCGGCGTTCGCCGCTCGCGCAGTAAAGAAGTCCGCGCAGCCAATAAAAAAACGGACCTCAATGAGGTCCGTTTTTTACGAATCGCGAACGACGAATCCCGAACGACGAATCGCGCCTTTCTTGTTTATCTACGCTTTCTCTACGCTCTCGCGGCAATCGCCGGTTCCGGCGCCGAACTCGACACGCTCTTCACTTCTTCAATCTTCGAGTCTGCCTTCGCGCCCGCCGAACCTGCCTTGCGGATGTCGATGCCGCCCTTGAAGAATGCGCCATCTTCGATCGAAATGCGAGCCGCCACTACGTCGCCCGTAAGCGAGCCGTCGCTGCGGATATCGACGCGATCGCTCGCCGTCAGATTGCCGCGAACTTTTCCCAGCACCACAATCTCGCGGGCGCTGATGTTCGCCGCGACCACTCCGTTGCGTCCGATGGTTACGCGATTGCCTGAGAGATTGATCGATCCCTCAACGCGCCCATCAATATATAAAGACTCGGATCCCGTTACTTCCCCTTTGATCACCAGCGATTTGCCAATCGTCGCCTGGTCCGAAGTGGTCGTCGTTACAGGACGCGGCGCGGCTGCAGCAGGCTCATTTATGTTCATATTCATGCTCGGTGCCGGCGTCGGTGTCGCCTGGATCGGACGCTCCGGCTCGGCCGGTCGGCCTGGTGTTGCTGGTTGATTCGTGGGCTTCCACATGGTCTCAAAATCCTTTCGCTTTTAATAATTACGGGATTCTCATTTAGCGCCGCATTTCAACTGCCAAATCGAATTGTACTCCTCAGTAAACGCCATCGCATTGTGGAAATCCACCTTTTCTTATTGATTTTCATAGTTCTACCTGTGGTTCCTCCTGCCTCGCTTACCCTCC
>Ga0302274_10002193_pt1 | contig 18077 bp, 20 predicted proteins | sample III_Bog_N2_1_FD_198755 | JGI IMG/M metagenome (GOLD analysis project Ga0302274, IMG submission 198755) | Peat permafrost microbial communities from Stordalen Mire near Abisko, Sweden - III_Bog_N2_1 | ecosystem: Environmental > Terrestrial > Soil > Wetlands > Peat | place: Sweden: Abisko...
GACAATATGAGAGCCGAAGACATCGCGCAGTATCTGCAAGACAACCCGCAATTTTTTGATACCTACGCCGAAATGCTGGCGGAAATAGTCATTCCCCATCCCTATGGCGGGCGCACCGTCTCACTCTCTGAGCGACAGATGCTGACCCTGCGCGAGAAGAATAAGGAACTGGAAAAAAAGTTGCACGAGATGTTGGATTTCGCTCAGGAGAACGATGTTCTGCAAAACAAGGTACACCAGTTCACACTGGCATTGTTTGGCGCTCACGACCTGATGGGATTGCAGGATGTAGTCGGGAGCAACCTGCGCGATATATTCGCCGTACCTCATATCGCGCTGCATGTCTGGAAAGGCCTGCCACCCAGCGCCGAAGTGCTGGCATTCGCCGACGAGTATAAACAGCCAGTATGTACCCATCACGCGGTGCATGAAACGCTGAATTGGTTCGGCGAGGCCGCGCCACACCTGCGCTCATTCGCTTACTTGCCGTTACGTGCAAAAGAACAATCCATCGGCCTGCTGGTGCTCGCCAGCGAAGATGCGCAGCGCTTCTATCCCGAGATGGGCACGGTGTTCCTGCAACGCATTGCAGAAATCGTGAGCAGCGCGCTGCAACCGCGTTTGTAAACTTGAGTAAGCTATTTAGCCACGGATTAACACGGATGATCACGGATAATCAACTCCTCGAACAAAACCCACCCGCCACCGGAAAAATGGGTTGGGAGAGCATTGGTTTTATCCGTGGCAAATCCGTGTGTATCTGTGGCTAATTGCCGTTTCCATTAATATGCCGGATAACGCCGCGCATTCCAATCAGGACACCCTGCACGGCTTCCTCGCGCATCTGCGCAACGAACGGAACTACTCCGAACTTACTCTGGAAAATTATGCGCGCGACCTGCGCCGCTTGTTCGAACTTGCTGGAACCACGCCGCTAGCCGAACTGAAAAGCCACCACATTCGCCGCTTCGTTGCTCAACTGCACGGACAAGGTTTGGGTGGGAAAACGCTGGCGCGCATGTTGTCGGCATGGCGCAGCTTCTATGCCTATCTGATGCGCGATCACCGATGCAAAGGCAATCCCTGCATCGGGTTGCGCGCACCGAAATCGGCACGTAACCTGCCGCACGCACTATCGCCGGACGAAGCGGTGCGCATGGTGGAACTACCCACCAATGATGACCCGCTGGCGGTGCGCGACAAGGCGATGTTCGAGCTATTTTATTCTTCCGGCCTGCGCTTGGCGGAACTGGTCAGCCTTGACCTTGAACCTACTCAAGCCGATCTGATTGCGGGTGAGATCCGCGTTACAGGAAAAGGTAGCAAGACGCGCATCGTGCCGATAGGCAGTCACGCCATTGCGGCGCTGCATGCCTGGCTGACGGTGCGCCCGGCGCTGGCTAAAGATAACGAGGCGCTGTTTATCAACCGTAACGGCGGGCGCATCAGCGCACGTTCGGTGCAACTACGCATGAAAGAATGGGGCATCAAACAAGGCATCACCAGCGGCGTGCATCCGCACTTGCTACGTCACTCGTTCGCCACGCACGTATTGCAATCCAGCGGTGACTTGCGCGCAGTGCAGGAAATGCTCGGCCATGCCAGCATCTCCACCACGCAGGTTTATACTCATCTCGATTTTCAGTACCTTGCCAAAATTTACGACGCCGCTCATCCGCGCGCCAAGAGAAAACCATGAGCACCCAAAAGACAAAATCCCATTCAACGCCGCACCGCCCATCGCAAGGAAACAGGGATTTTCGGAATCGAACACAGCGTAGCGGAAAGCCTGCTGACGACCAGAACAACACCCCGCGTGCCGCTCCGCAGCCGCACACCGGTGTCGCTACCGCGCAACCCGGCATCCTCCTCCAGGCTGGCCGCGAAAAATCTCTGCTGCGCCGCCACCCGTGGATTTTTTCCGGTGCTGTTGCAAGTGTAAATGGCGCACCCGCTAACGGCGACACGCTTCCCGTGCGTAGCGCGCAAGGTCAATTTCTCGCTTGGGCAGCCTACAACGCCGGATCGCAAATTACTGCGCGGGTGTGGTCATGGCGCGAAGAGGAAGTCATAAACGCGGAGTTTTTTCGGAGTCGGATCAAGGCCGCACTAGCAGCGCGCGACACACTTAGCTTATCAACTCGACACAACAAACTTAAACCCGTTCGTCCTGAGCTTGTCGAAGGACATGAAAAAGGCTCCTCCGTAGGTTTGGTGCAGGCTTCGACAAGCTCAGCCCGAACGGAGTGTAAAGATAGTAACGGAGCACGTCTGATCCACGCCGAATCAGACGGTCTGCCGGGATTGATCGTCGATCAATACGGCGACGTGCTGGTGATGCAGATCGGCAGTGCGGGCGCAGAACGTTGGCGCGACACATGCGCCGACATCCTGCAAGAATTATGCGACCCCGTATGCATTTACGAACGCTCCGATTCCGACTCGCGCACACTGGAAGGCTTAGAGTTACGCAACGGCATCCTGCGCGGCACGTTGCCGGACAACGTAGAAGTGGTGGAAAACGGCCTGCGCTTCAAGGTGGATGTGGCGTCTGGGCAAAAGACCGGCTTCTATCTCGACCAGCGCGACAACCGCGCACTGACCAAAACACTGGTGCACAATAAAGATGTGCTGAATTGTTTTTGCTACACCGGCGGGTTCTCGCTGTATGCGCTGCGCGGCGGCGCAAAATCGGTGCTATCCATAGACGCATCCGGCGATGCGTTGCGCATTGCCGAAGGAAATCTGGCGCGCAATGGTCTGAATGCAGCGCGCGCCGAGTGGCAGGAAGCGGATGTGTTTCTGGCACTACGCAAGCTGCGCGACCAAGGCCGCTCATTCGATCTCATCATTCTCGACCCGCCCAAGTTCGCCCCCACCACCGCCTTCGCCGAAAAAGCCGCGCGCGGCTACAAGGACATCAATCTGCTCGGCTTCAAACTGCTCAGGCCGGGTGGCATCCTCGCCACCTACTCCTGCTCCGGCGGCATCAGCGAAGACCTGTTCCAGAAAATCATCGCAGGCGCGGCACTCGATGCCGGTGTGGATGCGCAGATCGTGCATTACCTGCACGCCAGCGCCGATCACCCGGTGCTGCTGAGCTTTCCCGAGGGAGCGTATTTGAAGGGGTTGGTGTTGCGGGTAGGGTTGTGATCGAGCTACTTCTTGCCATAGGTGCTGTCGTGATCGGATGAAATGGTTAAGAATCTCAGAAAATTCTGCTGGCGATAAGCCGTTGCCCTCCTTGATCGGGTAATTCTCAAGGAGTAGATCGCTTCTATTCCTTCCGGCGGCTTAACGCTATACACTTTTTCCCACTTCAAACCTTGGTCACGGTACACCTGATTCCAGGTAAGTTTGCGCAGCTTGTTAAACGTATCCAACACGGCATTACGCTCCTGCTTTTCCAACGCAAACAAATTGTCCTGAAAGACCGGATTGTTTAAGTCGAGTCTGACCAGCCCATCATTGGTTTTGACTTCCTCTGCTTCAATCTTTCTCGCCATACCCGCTAGTCTTTCGCCAGCTTTTTGAGCACAACGTCTGTTGACGAATCGTCGGGGGCATTATTTTGTGCCCAAGACAAAGCTTTCTGCAAAGCCTCAGCCGCTTTGGGTTGATGCAGCCAGCTTTCATTATCAGGCACCACCGTTGCTGAACGCACCAGCCAAACACCCGGTTCCCGTTCTTCAACCAATACCTGACGACCGGCAAACTGCTTACCCAGCGAAATTTGACCATTTGCACCCACCACCTTGACGCTGGGAGCCGTGGAAACTGTTGCCATAACAAACCTCTTTTATTTAGTAACGCACTATAGCACTATAGCACTAAAATTAAATAAGGCAAATAACCAGCAGGGATTATTTGAAGGGGGTATCTTGCGGTGCGTATTACATACTTGCAACTATGTCATTTATGACATAGTTTTAACTGCTATAGGCAAACAGCATAAACGCCATGAAGACTAACAAATTAGAGCGCCTCAAAGCCGTAGGCTGGGAGGTTGGCAACGCAGAGGATTTTCTGCAATTAAGTGATGAGGAAGCACGGCTCGTCGCAAGCATTACAACAACGCACGACATTCCGGGGGCATTTACGATAAACGAGGTGCGAGCTTGAGAATCGCTTCATAAATCGATCATCGGTGACAAGATTATGAGCATACTACGAACTTTAGCCAGAGCGATGGCTCTATTCCTATTTCTTTGTAATTACGCTACGGCAGACAGTTTGCCAAGAGAACCAGTTTTTCTACCTTTTGCGGCTTGTCAAAAGGCGGCTATTTTGGCCTTTGATTTTGAGGCGATAGAAGATAATAGTTACGTTTTTCTTTTGACGCTTCAATGGTCGGAGAATGATACAGCCCAGCGGGAGCACCTTGCAAAATTTATGGGTGACGGAGGATACGATCCAAAGACAAACAAGCAAATAAACACCGGCCTTCCCATTCCTTTGAGGTTGAAAATCAGCCGTCTCGACCCTGCCGGTGAAATATCAATCTATGACAAAGAAATCATGGAAGAAGAGCTTCAATCTAGGGGCCCAAAAGAACTCGAAAAAGTAATTGACCGCATCAAACTATCCACCGGAAATTATCGCGTCCATGTAGAAGCCTTGACAGGTATTCCAGAATTGGTGGGTACGCCAATTGGATTGGGCATTTATGTCCATAGGCCAAGTGTCGACTTACGGCCTTGGCGGTGGCAGTTTCCGTCTCAACGGTGGGTGTTCCCCAATGGGTGGGTGAAATGCACGTCATGAGCGCGGGAGCAGATCCATCCTACAAAACCCTACACCCAATCCTTCGGTACCAAAAACTCTTCATACAATCTCGCTTCCGGCGTGCCCTTCTCCGGGTGCCAGTCGTAGCGCCATTTCACCAGTGGCGGCATGGAAAGTAATATGGATTCGGTGCGGCCATTGCTTTGCAGGCCGAAGATGGTGCCGCGATCTATCACCAGATTGAATTCGACGTAGCGACCACGGCGATATAGTTGAAAATCGCGTTCGCGCTCGCCGTAGGGCGTGTCCTTGCGGCGCTCCAAAAGCGGCACGTATGCCGACAGAAAGTGGTCGCCCACGCTTTGCTGGATGGCAAATGCCGTGTCGAAATCAGGCTCGCTCAGGTCATCGAAAAAAATGCCGCCCACGCCGCGCGGTTCGTTGCGATGCTTGAGGAAGAAATATTCGTCGCACCATTTTTTGTATTCCGGGTGCAGGTCTGCGCCGAAAGGATCGAGCGCATCCTTGCAAGTTTTATGGAAGTGCACGGCATCTTCTTCGAATCCATAATAGGGCGTGAGATCCATGCCGCCGCCGAACCAGAATACAGTGTCGCCATCGGGTTTGTTCGCCATGAACATGCGCACATTTGCATGGGCAGTCGGCGCATAGGGGTTGCGCGGATGCATTACCAGCGACACACCCATCGCTTCCCAACTGCAACCGGCCAGTTCCGGGCGGTGCGCGGTGGCCGAGGCAGGCATCTTGTCCCCTTGCACATGCGAAAACGCCACACCGCCGCGTTCCAGCACATTGCCTTCCTCGATGATGCAACTGATCCCGCCGCCTGCGCCAATGCCCGCTCCGCCAGCTTCGCGCGCCCACTGATCGCGGATAAATTTTTTCCCGTCCACTTGCTCCAGACGGGACACGATCTTATCCTGCAATTCGATCAGATATTGTTTGACTGCGTTGCTATCCATTCTTACTCCAATCTGGTTGATCAATTGCGTACAATTCTACCATCCACCCATGAGCATATCGTGGATGGCTTCCTGCGTTTTCCCACTCGTCCCGGCAATACCCACACCTGCGCTCCGAACAGACGCTGGCATTGCGCGTAGGTGCGCGCAGGCTTGCCGCCGCTACGGTTGGCGCTGGTGGAAACTAGCGGCATGTTCAGCACATGGCACAATGTTGCCGCTTCGCGGTGCGCGGTGAGTCGTACCGCGAGAGTGTCATGCGCTCCGCGCAGCCAGCGCGGACAACTTGCCTTGACGGGCATCAGATAGGTAATCGCCTGCGCGCCATCATTTTTCAGGGTGGCTTGTTCGGCGGGCGTGAGGGCTTGCAGGTAAGGCGCAAGTTGGGCGTATTTGTTTGCGATGAGGATCAGCCCCTTGTGCTGCGGGCGTTGCTTGAGTCTTAACAAACGCCGCACCGCGTTGCGGTTGCGCGGATCGCAGCCCAGACCATAGCAGTATTCAGTTGGATAGGCGATGAGGCCGCCGCGCGCGAGGTGTGCGGCGAGTCGTCGGAAAGATGTGGTAGTTTGCAACGGGCTTCCCCCTGATGGAACTACTAGCCATTCCACTAGGCTGCCCAAAGACGGCATCCAAGTGGCTGGTTATCCCCAGCCCTCCCCCGCAAGGAGAGGGAGTAAGGATTATTTCCTTGAAATAGCACGCCAGCCGATGTCGCGCCGCATCTGGCATCCGTCGAAGTGAATCCCATCGGCAATTTCATAGGCGCGTTTCTGCGCCATTTTCACCATGTCTCCCAACGCGGTAACGCACAGCACGCGTCCGCCGTTGGTGACAACCTTGCCATCCTGCACGATTGTGCCTGCGTGGAACACATGCGCGTCTTCCAGCTTTTTCGGCAAGTCGGTGATGGCATCGCCTTTGCGCGGCGTGTCGGGATAATTGGCAGCAGCCATGACCACGCCAAGCGCGGTGCGCCTGTCCCATTCCGCTTCCACCTTGTCCAGCGTGCCGTCAATGGCGTGTTCGACTATTACTGCGAAATCGCTTTTCAAGCGCAACATGATCGGCTGAGTTTCCGGATCGCCCATGCGACAGTTGAATTCCAGTACCTTGGCATTACCCTGCGCATCTATCATCAACCCGGCATAGAGGAAGCCGGTGTAAGTGATGCCTTCCTTTTCCATACCGCGCACCACCGGCTGGATCACCTCGCGCAACACGCGTGCATGAAGTTGCGGCGTGACTACCGGCGCGGGGGAATATGCACCCATGCCGCCAGTGTTGGGGCCGTTGTCGCCATCCAGCAAGCGTTTGTGATCCTGACTGGTGGCGAGCGCCAGCACATTCTTGCCGTCGACCATGACGATAAAACTGGCTTCTTCACCCGCGAGAAATTCTTCGACCACTACACGCGCACCAGCATCACCCAGCTTGTTGTCCGACGGGTGCCCGGCCAAAAGTTCTTTGGACAGCATCATATCTATGGCATCGAAAGCTTCGTCCTTGCTCATCGCCACCACCACGCCTTTTCCTGCGGCCAATCCATCGGCCTTGATGACGATGGGCGCGCCGTGTTTTTCCACGTAGGTGCGCGCTGCCGCCACATCGCTGAAGGTCTGGTAGAACGCGGTAGGAATATTGTGGCGCACCATAAATGCTTTGGCGAAATCCTTGGAGGATTCCAGTTGCGCCGCCGCCTTGGTTGGGCCGAATATTTTCAGTCCGACGGCGCGGAAGGAGTCAACAATACCTGCCGCCAGCGGCACTTCCGGGCCGACTACGGTCATGTAGATGTCTTCGCGTTTGACGAATTCGATCAGGTCGGGAATGGCGGTAATGGCGATATTCTCCACGCCGTCTTCCAGCGCCGTGCCCGCATTGCCGGGTGCGACATATACCTTTTGAACTTTGACACCTTGCGCCAAACGCCACGCCAGTGCGTGTTCGCGTCCGCCGGAACCAATAACCAGAATTTTCATATCAATGCCTGAAGTGTCTGTAACCGGTAAACACCATCGCCAACCCATGTTCGTCCGCCGCCGCAATCACTTCTTCGTCGCGCATCGAGCCACCAGGTTGAATCACGGCTTTCGCGCCCGCCGCCGCCAGCACATCAATGCCGTCGCGGAACGGAAAAAAAGCGTCCGATGCGACCACCGAATCGACTAGGGTCAAACCGGCGTTCTGCGCCTTGATCGAGGCAATGCGCGTGCTATCCACGCGGCTCATTTGCCCCGCGCCCACGCCCAGCGTCTGGCCATTCTTGCAGAATACGATCGCATTCGATTTCACGTATTTTGCCACGCGCCAGGCAAACAACAGGTCTTGCAATTGTTCGGCGCTGGGCTGCACCTTGGTCACTAACTTGAGCTGCGCTGCCTGCACGTTGAGCGTGTCCGGTGATTGCACTAGCAGTCCGCCGCTAACGCGTTTGAAGTCGAACTGGTTATGCGCGTTGGACAACGGCACGGTGAGCACGCGCACGTTCTGCTTCGCTGCGGTGACTTTGAGCGCAGCCTCGGAAGCGGAAGGTGCGATAATGAGTTCGACAAACTGATTGGCGGTGATCTGCGTCGCACTGTCGGCATCCAGTTCGCGGTTAAAGGCGATGATGCCGCCGAACGCAGATGTGGTGTCGGTGGCATAGGCCAGTTTGTAGGCATTCAGTGCGTTGTCGGCAATCGCCACACCGCACGGGTTAGCGTGTTTGACGATGACGCAGGCTGGCTGATCGAAAGTCTTGACCAGTTCCCATGCGGCATCGGCGTCCCCAATGTTGTTGTAACTTAACTCCTTGCCCTGCAACTGCGTGTAGTCGGCGATGCCGCCCGGCACCGGAATGAGATCACGGTAGAACGCGGCAGTTTGGTGCGGATTCTCGCCGTAGCGCATTTCCTGCACTTTGGCGAAATTGAAATTGATCTGCGCCGGGAATGCGCTCTTGGTGCCGTCTGCATTGATCGTGGTGAGATAGTTGCTGATTGCGGAATCGTAAGCGGCAGTATGCGAGTAAGCTTTTTTCGCCAGATCGAAACGTGTCGCGTCGGAAACTGCGCCGCCGTTGGTCTGCATCTCGGCCAGCACATCCGAGTAATCCGCCGGGTCAGTAACGATGGCGACATGCGCATGGTTCTTCGCTGCCGCGCGCACCATGGTCGGGCCGCCGATGTCGATATTCTCAATGGCGTCTTCCAGCGTGCAATTCGGCTTAGCCACTGTGGCGCTGAACGGATACAGATTGACGACTACCAAATCAATGGTCGGGATGCCGTGCTTTTCCAGCGTGGCGACATGCTCCGGTAGATCGCGTCGCGCCAGAATGCCCGCGTGGACTTTTGGTTGCAGCGTTTTTACTCGGCCATCCAGCATCTCGGGAAAGCCGGTGTAATCCGCCACTTCGGTAACCGGGATGTTGTTGTCGGCGAGCATTTTGGCGGTGCCGCCGGTGGAGAGGATTTTTACGCCGAGTTCATGCAAACCCTGTGCGAATTCAAGTACACCCGATTTGTCCGAGACGCTGATGAGTGCTTGTTTGATTGTGGCCATGTCTGTTCCGATTAGCTTATGGTTACGATTTTATTTTATGCGCCTGGATTTTCTTGCGCAGAGTGTTGCGGTTCAGTCCTAATAATTCGGCTGCCCGCGTTTGATTACCACCTGCGTGATCCAACACGGTTTCAATTAGCGGTTTCTCGACGCAATTGATCACCATGTCATAGACTGCACAAGAAGGCTCTTCGCCATCAAGATCGGTAAAATATTCGCCCACCGCCTGACGTACATACCGCGCCACATCATTTTCATTTAACACACCACTCTCCCCCTTTTTTTTCATGCTGCCAGCACCTCGGCATATTGCAGACTCTCCCCAGCCTGCAACTGTCCCTCAAAAAAATCATTCACTGCTTTTAATTGTTCGGCAACGCTTTCAAGTTGATTCATCTGATGGCGGAAATTCGCCGAACCGACCAGCCCCTTGGTGTACCAAGAGATATGTTTGCGCGCCACACGCAAACCGGTGTGTTCGCCATAAAACTCGTACAACTCGTGCACATGCGAGGTCAGCACGCGCTGGATTTCGTCCACCTGCGGTGCAGGCATATGCTCGCCGGTAGCAAGAAAATGCGCAATCTCGCGGAACAACCACGGACGACCTTGTGCGGCGCGACCGATCATCACCGCATCGGCGCCGGTATGTTCCAGCACATATTTGGCTTTTTCCGGGGTGGTGATATCGCCGTTGGCGATGACGGGAATCCTAATCTCGGCTTTCACTGCAGAGATGGTGTCGTATTCCGCATCGCCGGTGTAGGCGCAGGCACGAGTGCGACCATGAATGGCAAGCGCCTGAATGCCGCTGGCTTCGGCGATCTTCGCGATGCGCACCGCGTTGCGGTTGCCTTTATCCCAGCCTGTGCGTATCTTCAGGGTCACCGGCACGTCTACTGCACCAACCACCGCTTCGAGTATCTCCGCTACCAGCTTCTCATTCTGCATCAGCGCGGAACCAGCCATCACATTACAGATTTTTTTCGCCGGGCATCCCATGTTTATGTCTATGACCTGTGCGCCTGCATCCACGTTGTAGCGTGCGGCCTGTGCCAGCACTTTTGGATCGGCGCCGACAATCTGCACCGAGATGGGATCGACCTCACCTTCGTGGTTGGCGCGGCGCTTGGTCTTCTCTGAACCGTACAGCAGCGAGTTTGAGGACACCATCTCGCTCACTGCCATACCCGCGCCCATGCGCTTGCACAACATGCGGAAAGGACGATCCGTCACGCCCGCCATAGGGGCGACGATGAGGTTGTTTTTCAGTTTATGGGGGCCGATTTGCATGTTGTTTTCCGCGAGGGGCGCTGATTATAAATTAATCAACCGCCTCGTGCTATCATTCTGGTCATTGCAATAGTAAAAGGCGATTTAGCCACGGATTAACAGGATGGTCACGGATAAAACCCATGGTTCAATGGCCGTTATCAGTGTGAATCAGTGTTCATCCGTGGCTAATTTCTGTTTTAGAGATAAACCTGATGACCTTTGATATCCTGATTATAGGCGGCGGGTTAGTGGGCGCTAGCTTGGCTGCGGCACTCAAACCCAGCGGGCTATCGGTAGCGCTGGTGGAAGCTCAGTCCATGACTCCTGAGAACGAGGGTTGGGATAGTCGCATCTATGCTATCAGCCCCGGCGGCGCATCTTTTCTGACGCAATGTGGCGCATGGCAGTTGCTCGATAAGAGCCGCGTGCAGCAGGTCGAACAGATGCGCGTGTTCGGCGACGAGGGCGCGGAGCTGGATTTTTCTGCTTACCAGTTGGGCGCACCGGAATTGGCCTTTATTTTGGAAAATCGCTTGTTGCAGCAGGCACTGTGGCAAGGGCTGCAACAGCAAGATAACCTCACCCTGTTCCATCCTGCGTCCTGCGCCAGTCTTGCTTGGCGCGATGATGCCGCATGCCTGCAACTGGAAGATGGGCGCGATATACAAGCCAAACTGATCATCGGCGCGGACGGGCGCGATTCCTGGGTACGGAGACAGGCAGGAATAATCGAGCCGCCCACGCTGTATCAGCAGCACGGCGTGGTGGCGAACTTCAGCGCTGAAAAACCGCATCGGGGCACGGCATTTCAATGGTTCCAGCCGGATGGCATTCTTGCCTTGCTGCCGTTGCCGCAGCAGATGGTTTCAATGGTGTGGTCGGTCAGCCCGGAAAAATCGGAGAACTTGCTGCAATTGTCGCATGAGGAACTCTGCACTCAGGTCGCTGTCGCATCGCAATACACATTAGGTGCATTGCAAATGGTTACTCCACCCGCCGCTTTCCCGCTACGCCTGCTGAACCTGCCGCAACTCGTCAAGCCGCGTCTGGCTTTGGTGGGTGATGCCGCGCACAACGTACATCCGCTTGCCGGGCAGGGCGTCAATTTGGGTTTCCGCGATGCGCGCCAACTGGCGCAGGTGTTATTGCAGCGTGGGGCGCAGCAGGATTGCGGCAATATCCACCTGCTGCGCCGCTATGAGCGCGCACGCAAGGAAGATATTCTCTCCATGCAGCTCACTACCGATGCGTTGAAAAAATTATTTAACAACGACAACCCGCTGCTGCGCACCGCGCGCAACTTGGGGCTATCCACCACCAATCGTATTGTGCCGCTGAAGAAGATGTTGGCACGTCATGCACTTAATTAATCTAACCTTTCAGGACTCACAATGTTTAAATATCTGCTGTTATTGCTCACTGCCTTCTTTTGTTTGAATTCTTACGCCGACGAAGCCAAGGTGAAAAGTATGCTGGAAAAAAATTATCCGCAGATTGGCAAGGTTGATAACGTTTATAAAGCCCCTTTTCTCGGATTGTACGAAGTGGTGACCGATGATCAGTTGTTCTATACCGACGAAAAGGCGCGATACCTCATCAACGGTAGCATCTACGATTTGAAAAGTGGGCGCAATCTCACTGAGGAGCGTTCGCACAAACTGTTTGCGGTTGACTTCAATAGCCTGCCCTTCGAGCTTGCGGTGAAAAGGGTAAAAGGCAATGGCCAACGCAAAATGGCGTATTTAACTGACCCTAATTGCGGTTACTGCAAAAAGCTGGAGGGCGTGTTGAAAAATGTGGACAACGTCACGCTCTACCGCTTCCTGTATCCGATATTCCCTGGCTCGGACGAGAAGGTGCGGAATATTTTATGCAGCAATGATCCGAACAAAACATGGGAGGACTGGATGCTGAATGGCGTACCTCCGCCTTCCGGTAATTGCGCCACCCAAACAGAAAAAGTGTTAGCATTGGGTAAAAAACTGCATGTAAATGGCACACCGACGTTAATTTTTGCCGACGGCACTCAGGTTCCCGGCTACATGCCTGCTGCCGATCTGGAGAAGGCGTTGAATGGCACCGCTGACCGCTAATGATTTCGGGCCCTTGCCACCGAACAGAGGTGGATGGAGATAAGCCACTTGCAAAAGAGGGGCTATTTAAATTGCAAGGCTAATTCATTCTGGGTGATAATCGCCAACAGTCTGGTATATTGCTATTCGCACGGAGCTATTATTTTCATCCTATAAACATGAAAAGACTTCCGACATCTTCAGAAATCTACAGCCTGTTTGCCAATGACAACCCGGATGAAGTCTGGGCCAAGGCGGTCGATATTGTCGGAAGCATGAGCCCCGCGTATGACTTTTCTCTTGTCCTGATTACCTTCGATGACGTAATACGGCTGTTTCGCGGCGAATATCCCGGTTATTGCGCCATCAAAACGATGTACCACGATCTGCCCCACACACTGAGTGTATTCCTATGTGCGGTAAGACTGGCGCACGGTGTACATACTTCAGGCACCCCGCTGGCTGACGACGAAATCACCCGGATCATGCTCGCCGCCTTGATGCACGACATTGGATATGCGCAACTGCACGGCGAAGATACGGGCACGGGCGCTCAGTACACGCGGGATCATGTCAGGCGGGGTGTTGAGTTTATGCAAAACCACCTCGTCAAATGGCATTTTCCGCTTGCGTGGGCCGCATCTCTGGAGCCCATGATGCTATCCACCGACCATATGGGCGAGTTCCAAAAAATTAATTTTCCTGATGAACGGGCTCGCCTGCTCGGACAAATTGTCGCCACTGCCGATTTGGTCGGGCAGATGTCTGATCGCACTTATCTGGAAAAACTGTTGTTCCTGTATATGGAGTTCAAGGAAGCGCATTTAGGTAACTACCAAAGCATGCTTGACCTGCTCCGGAAGACCAAGGTTTTTTACGAGGTTACCCGGCAAAAAAAGCTTGATGGTGAACTGGAAGGCCTCTACACAAAACTGACTTTCCACTTCAAGGACTACTTTGGCGTCGAACGTAATTATTATCTGGAATCGTTGGAGAAAAACATGGATTATTTATCGCACGTTACCCAGCTCGATGAGGCAGAATTTCTCTCCATGTTCAAGCGTGGCGGCATAGTGGAAAAAGCAAAAATTCTGGTTCTGTAAAGCTCCAGTTTGACACCGCTTTTGTGGCGGCTATTTGCTACGAGTTCTTGCAGAAATTCCAGTACGTTGTCTGCCAATGACTTACCGTCTTGCTGACTTTTTAGAAGTGCACAAATCCCACCTTAAAATCAGGCTGTGATTGCATCCATCAGCGCGGCCTTTTTGGTTTTTCCAGCGCGTGAAGGCGGGCGACAGATACCACAAACATAGTTTTTGCATAGATCGTTGGTATGCACCACGAAGTGGCCCCCGCATTCTTGACAATCTGTGAGTTGCAGCATCTTCGCGTCAAAGAACCGGATCAGAAACCAAGCGCGAGTAATGCTCAGGGCCGCCTCACCTTGTGAAATATCCACCTGCTCAAGGTACAGGCGATAGCTTTTGATCAGCGCCTCGACACCGGATACAGTGGTGTTTGCGATCAGGAATTGATAGATATCCATGAACAATGAAGAGTGGATATTGGGTAACCAGCTCATGAACCAGTCAGTGGAATACGGCAGCATACCCTTGGCAGGCGACTCGCCCTTCACCTCCTTATATAACTTAAGCAGGCGTTCGCGGCTCACTGCGGTTTCTTCCTGCAAAACTTGCAGACGTGCGCCTAAGTTAATCAGCTCTACCGCAATCTGGATTTCACGGGCTTCGGTTACTACACTCTTGTTACGCATGGCCTGCCTCCCTGAGCGATTAATTATTTATGCTGCCACTGCTGTGATTGGCTTTTTTGCCGAGAGCGCAGGCGACATCCTCTTACTCATTTTATGATCGGCAATCATGCTGAGAAACAGGCTCTCATCAAAGCGGAAGCTGCACAGCAACAGGTTGGTTCCAGACATCTTGAGGAGCTGCGCGGGCGACAGGCCAGAAACCAGATCCGCCATTTCTTCGCTCACGCCCAAACTGGAGCTTGCGCCGGCTTTGTCAGCGCGTATCATTTTTTGCACCAGCCCCATGTAGGAAAGATTGGTTTCCTTGATTTCTTCATGCAGTTGTTTTGCGTTCATCTCGATCCCCTTGCTAACCGTTGATGTCTGATTCGACGCTTGCATTTTGCGCGGAGAGGCGCTGGGAATAAATAAGAGTAAGGCTAATTATCTTGTAGGAAGAAGCCATACAAGACTGAGGGGGAGGGTATGGCTATTATCCAGACCCGGAATCGATGTGATGAGGCAAATAACGGTGGGTTTGTGCTGCTATTTAAAATTACGGGAGGGAGTTGTTGTGCGGCGCTGGACTAAGCTATGCAACACTCGCGCACGGCGGTTTACGCGGCGCTACAAGAATCAAACATGCCGCCGCGCAATTATGACATTGGGGACTTGATTGATCAGCGCGAGCAGGCGACCTAGCTGATCCAGGTTAGATATTTCAATCGAAAATTGCATCTGCGCTTGGTCGTTTTTGCTCAGGGTGTTCACTCTGGTGACATTGATCTTTTCCCTGACGAACAGATCCCCGATGTCGCGCAGCAGGCCTTGACGGTCATCAGCTTCCACGCTGATATCTACGATGAAGGCGTCGCCCTTGCTGCCTCCCCATTGGGCGCTGAGCATGCGGTCGCTCCGACTTTCCGGCAGGCGCAGCATCCCGGCACAGTCGCGGCGGTGTATTGTCACCCCCCGGTCACGGGTGACATATCCGACGATGGAGTCTGGTGGGACGGGCTTGCAGCATTTGGCTATTTTGGTCAGCAGGTTGCCCACGCCTTCAACCAGAATTCCTGTCGGGGCAACATGGGCTGCGGCGGGCCTGGATGCCAATGGCCTGGCGGGTTCCTCAGCCTTGGGGCTTACTTCTTCCTGTATGGTCTGGGCGATTTGATGCTCGCTGACATCGCCACGCCCAATGGCGGCCAGAAAATCTTCCAGCTTGTGAAACTGCAATTTTTGCGCAATCTTTTCCTGATTGATGGAAGTAACACCAAGCCGATGCAATTCGCGATCCAGTTGCGCCCGGCCTTGAGTTACGTTCTCATCGAAGTTCAGGTACTTGAACCAGTGCCTCACTTTGGCGCGTGCACGCGGACTCTGCAAATATCCGAGGGTGGGGTTGAGCCAATCGCGGCTCGGCGATCCCTGCTTGGCGGCGAGGATTTCCACGCGCTGCCCATTCTGCAATTTGTAATTCAGCGGCACGATGCTGCCATCCACCTTGGCACCGCGCGTGCGGTGTCCCAGATCGGTATGCAGGGTGTAGGCGAAATCCACCGGAGTCGCCCCCTTGGGTAAATCCATCACCTTGCCCTGCGGCGTCAGCACATAAACCTGATCGTGGAACAATTCGCTCTTGAATTGTTCCAGCATATCGCCGCTGTCCGCAACCTCTTCCTTCCATTCCAGAATCTGACGCAGCCAGGCAATTTTTTCATCGAACTTGACATCGGACTTCCCGCCTTCCTTGTAACGCCAGTGGGCGGCGACCCCCAATTCCGAATGATGATGCATTTCATGGGTGCGTATCTGCACTTCCACCGCCAGGTTGCGCGGGCCGATCACCGCCGTATGCAGGGAGCGATAATCGTTGCTCTTGGGGTGCGCAATATAATCGTCGAACTCCTTGGGTATGGGCTGCCACAGGTTATGCACCAAGCCGAGTGCTGTGTAACAGCCCTTGATGTCGTCGACAAGAATGCGAACAGCGCGCACATCGTAGAGTTCGCTGAAGTCGACCTGCTTGCGCTTCATCTTGTTGATGATGCTATAGATGTGTTTGGGTCGTCCGGTCACCTCGGCTTTGACACCTGCCTGACGCAACTCTTGTTGCAACAAAGCCACCAGATCGGCGATATATTGCTCGCGGTCTACGCGACGCTCATCCAGCAATCCGGCGACTTTCTTGTAGAGCTCAGGTTCCAGATAGCGCAAGGACAGGTCTTCCAGTTCCCACTTCACCTGCCATACGCCGAGACGGTTTGCCAGCGGCGCGAATATCCCCCGCGTTTCTCGCGCAATCCGCAGTTGCTGGTTTGCGCTCGCACCGGACAAACAACGCATGGTCTGGGTGCGCTCGGCAAGTTTTATCAGCACCACGCGGATGTCTTCCACCATGGCCAACAGCATTTTTCGCAGGCTTTCGATCTGCTGGACGTGGTCGCCTTTTTTCTTTTCTTTCCCATGCAGGCCTTCTATCTCGCTGAATTCCTGGATTTGCTCCATGCGCGAAATACCTTCGACCAGGCTGCATATGCTGGTTCCGAAATCGGTCTTCAGCGTCTCCGCCCAGCCTTCATCATATTCCGGTACCGCATGCAGGATAGCGGCGGCTACAGTTTCAAAATCCATGTTCATGCCAGCCAATATCGAAGCCGCCCCTAGCGCGTGCTGCAACAGGGACGTGCCCGTCAGCTCGGATTGCCCGGCATAGCGCGTCGCCGCCAATTCGCAGGCGTGGCGGATCACTTCTATTTCTGCGGGTGAAAAAGCTCCCGGCAAAGAATCCAGCCATGCCTGGATGTTCCCGGCATCCGCGCCGGATGAGGAAGATAATTTATGCTGAACGGAAACCATGGGAGATAAGGAGTGATTTTTTGTGGGCAACACAGTATGGCGACAAAGATTGGATTTTTAGAGGCCCCCTTAAAACATGTGCCGCCTTGGGTATTACACTTAGAATCCCAGCGAGGCTAACAGGTCATCCACTTCGTCCTGACCGTTGACATTCTCTTCTGTTTTGAGGCCGGGGCCTGCCGTCAATCCTTTGGTGCTGATCAGAGAGTCTTTTGCATCCGGTGCGTATTCCTTGAGCAAGTCGAGCAGAATGCTCTCGACCTCGACCGCTGCGTCCACGATCTTATTAACCATCTGCCCCGCCACATCGCGGAATTCTTGAGCTTCCATGATCTGCATCAGGTTGTGATGAACAACCTCCTCGGCGGCAGCGATTTCGCCCAGCGTGGAGATGGTTTCTTCCACCAGCTTGCTATGCTTGCCAAAGTTGGCATCAGACAAACGAATAGTCAGATCGCTACAGGCGGCGCGGTTGTTTTTGATTAACGGCATTGAGGCTTCCACCGCGCTGATGGTTTTTTCCGATGCCTCGTGCATGGATTTATCGATAAACGAAAGCCGGTCACGCGCATCCGGCATGGTGGCGGCTGATTTTTCCAGATTGCGGGTATGCCCCAGCTCCTTGAGCAACTTGTGCAGCCGTGCGGCCGCGTGGCCGATTTTCTCGACTTTTGCATTGGGTAGGGTAGTGCTTTTCTTACTCGGTAGCTTAACTGTCATGGCAAACGATCCTGATTAGAGGTATCTGAAGTTTAACGTAAACGGCGTCGATATACACAAGCCATTAACAAAAATGAAGGTGAGAGCTGGGGTTGTTGATGAGGGAAGCACCTTGATCGAACGGCTTGCGCACCCTTCGCG
>Ga0302274_10002206_pt1 | contig 18012 bp, 19 predicted proteins | sample III_Bog_N2_1_FD_198755 | JGI IMG/M metagenome (GOLD analysis project Ga0302274, IMG submission 198755) | Peat permafrost microbial communities from Stordalen Mire near Abisko, Sweden - III_Bog_N2_1 | ecosystem: Environmental > Terrestrial > Soil > Wetlands > Peat | place: Sweden: Abisko...
CCTTCGTCATCGGCAACGCCCATGAACTGAGCAAATCCCTGTTGGTTCCGGGCAACAGTATTGCCTCGGCGTTGGCCAACGAATTCACCGAAGCCGTAGGTGACTTGTACACTTCGTCCCTGATCGAGCTTGGGTTGATCCTGTTCTTCATCACTTTCGTCGTGCTGTCGCTGGCGCGCCTATTGCTGTACAAGCTGGCGCAACGCGAAGGGGGTACCGCCTGATATGTTGACACTCTACGCACGCCGCCGATTGATTAACGCCATTAACCTAGGCATCTCGGGGTTGACCATGCTGTTCGGCCTATTCTGGCTGGGCTGGATTTTGCTCACCTTGCTGGAATATGGGCTGCCCGGACTCACCATGGCGGTATTCACGCAAACCACCCCGCCGCCCGGTAGCGATGGTGGCCTGATCAACGCCATCGCAGGCAGCCTGGCGATGACTCTGGTCGGCACGTTGATCGGCACCCCCATCGGCATTCTGGCCGGCACTTACCTTGCCGAATTCGGCCAGCGCGGCTGGCTGGCACCCGTCACCCGCTTCATCAACGACGTACTGCTGTCCGCGCCGTCTATCGTGATCGGCATGTTTGTCTACGCTGTATACGTCGTCAAAATCGGCCACTTCTCAGGCTGGGCTGGCGCCTTGGCCCTGTCGATTTTGGTTATCCCTGTAGTCATCCGCACCACCGAAAACATGCTGCGCCTGGTACCGAACACCCTGCGCGAAGCGGCGGCGGCACTCGGTGCGCCGCAGTGGAAAGTTATCAACTTCGTCACTCTGCGCGCGGCGCGCGCCGGTATCCTCACTGGAGTGTTGCTAGCGGTGGCACGCATCAGCGGCGAAACGGCGCCATTGCTATTCACCGCGCTGAACAACCAGTTCTGGAGCAACAACATGAACCAGCCCATGGCGAATCTGCCAGTGGTAATTTTCCAGTTCGCCATGAGCCCATATGATGATTGGCACCGCCTCGCTTGGGCCGGTGCGCTACTAATCACCTTCAGCGTACTCTCGCTCAATATCGTGGCGCGCGTGCTGTTCCGCCAACAAGCAACAACCCACTAAGGACACCGGCAGATGAATGCTGAAAAAACCACCACCCCGAAGCTGGTCGTGCGCGACCTGAATTTTTACTACGGCAAAGACCGCGCCCTCAAGGACATCAACCTCACCATCCCGGAAAAAATGGTGACCGCCTTCATCGGCCCGTCCGGCTGCGGTAAGTCCACGCTGCTGCGCACCTTCAACCGCATGTACCAGCTCTACCCCAAGCAAAGAGCCACTGGCGAAATTTTGCTGGATGGGGAAAATCTTCTGGACAAGAAGCAGGATCTCAACACCCTGCGCGCCAAGATAGGCATGGTGTTCCAGAAACCCACCCCGTTCCCGATGTCCATCTACGACAACATCGCCTTCGGCGTGAAACTCTATGACAATCTGAACAAGCACGATATGGATGATCGCGTGGAATGGGCATTGAAAAAGGCCGCGCTGTGGATGGAAGTGAAGGACAAGCTGAAACAAAGCGGCACTGGCCTGTCCGGCGGGCAGCAACAGCGTCTGTGCATCGCCCGCGCCATCGCCGTCAAGCCGCAAGTGCTCCTGCTCGATGAGCCTACTTCCGCACTGGATCCGATTTCCACCGCGCACATCGAAAAACTGATAGACGAACTGAAGGAAGAATTTACCATCGTCATCGTCACCCACAACATGCAACAAGCCGCGCGCGTCTCCGACTTCACCGCCTACATGTACCTCGGTGATCTGATCGAATTCGGCGATACCAGCACGGTGTTCACCAACCCCAAACGCAAGGAAACGGAAGACTACATTACCGGGCGATTTGGTTAATCCAAAAGAATCCATTAGGCGCGATATGACATTATTTTCCAACGCCCGTTCTCCCTGAGCCTGTCGAAGGGCTTTACTCTACAAAGCGTGTGGTTCGACAAGCTCAGGGCGAACGGCCTAATGGATTATTTGTGTTAATCGCCACTACATTAAGCGTTGCTGTCGGACGCCATGCAGTGTTGAGATTCTTAAGAAACGCAGATTAAATCACCCGTTCGCCCCATAGAGCTTTTGGTCGGGCACCCGCCTGACCTTGTCGAAGGGTAACAATGCCAATTGATCGTCTTAGACGTTTCCTTAACAAATGGAAAATTCTGCCCAAACGATAGACAATGCAGAATTAGCCTTCCACGAATAGTTAACGTGCCCAGCGATTTTCCCCAGCAAGAATCCGCCACAATCCAGCGCAAGGTCGCTATCGCCGCCTGTTTCGGCACCTTCCTGGAATGGTACGACTTTCTTACCTTCGCCTCGCTCGCCACCTATTTCAGCGTGTTGTTCTTTCCCCCGGAAAATCCGGTCGCCGCGCTGCTGGCGAGCCTGGCAACTTTCGGCGTGGGCATGCTGGTGCGCCCGCTCGGCGCGGCATTGTTCGGCTCGCTGGCCGACAAATATGGGCGCCGCCCGATTTTTATCACCACCATCGTGTTGATGGGACTATCGACGTTTGGCGTGGGCTTGCTACCGACCTATCAGCAAGTCGGTATGCTGGCACCTGCATTGCTGTTGGCCTTACGTCTGTTGCAGGGATTTTCCGTCGGCGGCGAAATCGGCGGCTCGGCGGTGTATCTCACCGAGCATGCGCCCACCAACAAGCGCGGCATTTATACCAGCGTACTACAATTAATGGGGCCACTAGGCATCCTAGTTTCCACCTTGCAGGTGCTGTTGCTGCAAGCACTACTCAATAGCGCCGACTTCAGCGCATGGGGATGGCGCGTGCCATTTTTATTTTCCGCCGTACTGTTGCTGGTCTCGCTCAAGAGCCGCTTGAATCTGCACGAATCGCCCGTGTTCCGCCACATGCGCGAAAGCAAGACATTATCCAGCGCACCGCTACGCGAATGCTTCACTGATCGCCACACGCTAGGCCGCATGGCTCTGCTGTTTTTCTGCATCTCCGCAGGCGGCTCGCTGCTGTTTTTCTCGTCGCAGGTCTATACCAACGTGTATTTGAAAAGCGTGGTCAGGCTCGACCCACAGCTTGCCGGAACGCTGGTGATGAGCAGCACCCTCCTGTTGTTCCCGTTGACCATCCTGTTCGGCTGGCTGTCCGACCGCATAGGCCGCAGGCCGGTATTGCTGGCCGGCCTGCTGCTTGGCAGCCTGGCTATCATGCCTGTATACCAAGGGCTGATGCATTACGGCAACCCGGTGCTGGAACGCTTCAACCGCGAAGTGCCGGTGGAATTGTATGGCGAGTCCTGCACCTACAGCCCGTTCACTGCCGCGCGCAACGATTGCGAACGCAATCAGGAACTGCTCGCCAAACTGGGCGTAACTTATACGCTGCATCCCGCGCAGACATCCGGCGAAACGCTGATACGCATCGGCAAGCAGGGCGGAGTCGCGGGCTTCCATGCGGTAAACCTTATTGATGCGCTGAAAACCGAAGGTTGGACGGAACATGCCGATACGCAGCAGGCCGACCGCATGATGATCTTCCTGCTACTAACCATTCTGGTCATTGCCGTCGCACTCATCACCGGCCCGCAAACCGCCACGCTGGCCGAACTGTTCCCCGCGCGCACCCGCTACACAGCGGTCGCCCTGCCCCACAACCTCAGCGCCGGATGGATAGGCGGCATGTCGCCGTTCATGATTACGTTGCTGAGCGTGAAAGCGGGCGATGCAATATCCGGCTTGTGGTATCCGGTCGGGCTGCTGGGGATAGCATTAGTCATAGGCGTGTTGTTCTTGCCGGAGACTAGGAATGTGCCGCTGGATGGGTAGATATGTAGGTTGGGTTAGCAGCTTCATCGCGTAACCCAACGAGCGCAATGTTGGGTTACGCAAAAAACGCTAACCCAACCTACTTGGCTGTATCAATGGTTTGAAGCCGGTTTATGCGACTTGAGCCAATCTTTCAACGCCTCATCAACGCGGGTTTGCCAGCCCCTGCCTGTCGCACGAAATGCCTCGACCACATCGGGAGACAGACGAATATTGATAGGAGCTTTGGTAATCTCCTTGCGTGGCCTGCCTCGTTTGAGCATGGCATCAGCAACGGCCTTGGGGAAAATTTCAGGCAACACTTCCGATGCAGGACGCGCCCTGGAAAAATCCTCTGCCGTCCATTCCGGATTCTCGTCGTCCAGCATTTCTGTAGAATTCTGCCGCTTTGCTAATTTAGCCATATCGCTTCACCTCCCGACTGTTAGCCTTTCTAAAACTGATGACATGTACAGCACCTTCGCGTGGCGTAAACACAACGGCATAAAGACGCTCCTCAATGTACCCAAAAACACGGAACCGGCGCTCACCATAATCTTTGCGCGCATCCTCAAGGATCACAGCTCGACCATTCCAGTTTCGAAACTTCATCAAACGATAACTGCCGCTCACGAAGATTGTCAGCATTTTTCTTCGGATCGAAGGTGATTTTCATAGATTATTGTATCTACAATAAATCGGTCGGTCAATTGCACATGTTTGGCAGTCAAGGGGTTGGAATATGCCGCTGGATGGGTAGCATGCCTGAGCCAATATTAAGAGACACTCATGGGTATGAATGGGGATCCACGTTGTGCTTCTCCAACATGCGCGATTACTGTTGGCCATTCACCGGAATATGAATCATGGTAAATGGTATTCCATGGTGTGGCATACTAGGCGCATCTCGCTACATTGAAGGCCAACAGTTTGTATTTGGCTGTGGAAAACATGACTCTAATTTAAAATAAAGAGCTTCTATATGGCCTCTCCAATCCAAGCTCCACAGACTGAGCCTAGATCGCTAAGTAAATACACGCCCTTCTCTAGCTTAGTGAAATCTATTCTAGCAACTGTCTTACTCATTGGAGTGCTCGCAGGCTTAACGTATTTTGCTTCAGAATCTGGCTTCTGGGGCCTACATCAGCCTGGTGATAACCTCAGTAATAGTGAGAAACAAGAAAGAGCCAATACCTTTGCAGCACTAGCAGCGTTGCCGCTGGCCCTAGTGCCCACGGCAGAAGTGCCTTCCGCCATTGAAGGCATGCATCTTTCTCCATCAGCAAAGCAGGCGTTATTGACTGACCTGGCACAACCCCCTCAATCTGCTACTGGATCGATCAATTCGCAGATCGTCTCACAAGCATCAGATGCTAGACCTAATACTGTCACTGGTGTAACTACGCAGACTAAGGCAATATACAATCCAACCGAAAATAAATTGCCATCGTCACCTCAAGGTGCACCACGCAAGAATATACCCATGCGCCTAGCTTGGATCACATTGTGGGATACCGACGCGGAAGACGGCGATGCGGTACGTGTCGACAGTCAAGGATACTCACGGACGGTGACATTAACCAAACAGCCCGTCACATTTGCGATTCCTATCCCGGTTAGTGGCAATATTAATATCACAGGCATTCAGGATGGCGAAGGTGGTGGCATTACAGTTGGGCTGGCATCTGGAGAATCTAAAACCGTCTTTCCAATCATGAGCGTTGGTCAAGTGCTTGGACTGAGAGTCAAGGTGAATTAATGCGTTGGCTAACTTCTACCGCAACCCGACTCATGCCTATAGCGTTTATCGCGATGGCGCTGATTGCCGTAGCCCAATTCTGGATGCAGCATGGCCCGACCGGAGGGGCTATAGGAAACTTCTTACGCAGCTCCGCCATTTTCTTGCAAGCCCATGCTTGGGGCGTTCTTGGTACAGCGGGAACTTTCTGGCTCCTAACTTTCACAGGAATTTTTTATGAACGACAACGGCGCAATAACCCTGATTTACAAAAAGGAAACTTGTTAATGGATATTCTCGATCGGCTCACGAACCGTCAGGAGTTAGAGCAGAAACTTGCACAAGAACCTGATGCCATCATTATCGACTCTGAAAAGCTGGCCAGCGCACTCAAAAGCAAGGTCATTGGTCAGGATGCGGTATGCGACGATATGGCTGCACAAATACGGCGTCGTCTAGCGCTGAAACAACGCGGCAAGCCAGTCGGAGTTTTCATCTTGGCTGGGCCACCAGGAACGGGTAAAACGTATCTCGCCAAGAGTTTGGCAATCGAACTGCAACGCAAGCTTTTGCACTTCGATATGACGCAGTTTTCCAGTGGAGGACACGCGGCGACGCAATTGTTCGGAGCATCGAAAGGCTATGTAGGTTCAGATACCTACGGGAAACTCACTGCTGCACTGCGTGATACGCCTGATGCAGTGGTGCTGCTCGATGAAATCGAGAAAGCGCACCCGGATGTTCACAAGAATTTTCTTACCGCATGGAACGACGGATTTGTTACCGAAGCATCCGACGGAAAGCAGATTTCTACCACCAGCGCAATATTCATCTTGACCACGAATGCGGCAACAGCTGCCTTGCAGTCACTGAGCCAAACCTATTCAAATGAGCCAGATGAGCTTCGGCGCTCTTCGACCAATGCATTAAGGGAGGTAGGATTTGCGCCAGAGGTGCTAAATCGCATTGACCGGATATTTGTCTTCCAACCGCTTTCAGGACTAGATATCGCGCGCGTTACTGCACTTGAAATCGAGTCAATGATTAAGAGTTACGGTCTGGATGTCGTCACCGGTGGTATTGACTCTGAAGTCCTCATCGACATGATGCGTCGCCAGCAAAAGCTCGGCACAGGAGCCTCTTCACGAGACTTGGTACGTGCTGTCGAAGAATCCATCGCTGACACCTTGATCGACGCAAAGCAAAATGGCTACACCAAGGTGACACTGTTGACAGTGAACGGTAACGTTATTGCCAAGCCGGAAAAATGACTTCAGCTTTATTCAACAATAGGGCCGGGGCCTTTAAGTCACTTTGGAAACGCGCGCCTTGGTGGCGTTTATGCCTCATGTCCGCAGTGCTGCTCACGTTGATATTTTTACTCTTTCCCCCAACATGGCAATCTGAAAATCCGATCCCCAAGATGGTCGTATCTGAGCAAGCAGAATACAGAACTACACCCGAGATTCCTACCGGGGTATCTTCGATTCCACCATCTGGCGCGGCGCAAAATCAGATCGCAGCCACAGTAAAAGATTCGCATGCTGCCGCTACGTCTACCTCCAACACTACGCATCCGTTACATAATCAATCATTACCTCCAGCCAACTCCAATCAACCCAAGACTGCTGAGATAGCGCTCGCAACTCCTCATGATGCCAATACTCAGCCCGACACGTCCGGAGTAGATAGCGCCCTCATGGGGCGCACCTATAGTGGATCGGTATCGGTGATTGGCTTCAAGCTGCCACTTCCGCCGGGAAACTGGGTTGTGCTGGCGAATAGCAGCATCAATACACCGACCGCATCCGGCACAGCCTATTTTATAGGGCGAATCGAGCACAAACGCCTGGTTGGTGCCCTACGGGTGTTTGCTGCAAAGAGCAAGGATAAACCAGGAGCTGGGTTCATTGCGCTCAAAGGATGCGCGAAAGACAATCCCAATGCTCATTATATATTCATTGAATCCGTGACTCCGTTTGACCATGAAGCATGCTGGTTTATCGAACAATACTACACACCAGCACTACAGAAATGGGCTGACCGCACTACTCAGGTGAGTGGCCTAGATCGTGCCGCCGCTGGTGATATGGCGGCTAAGGGTGTTACGTATCCTCAGGATTTCGTTCTGGTTCGATTCGGTCGTGCGGAGAAATGGGGATTAGTCCAAGCAGATTATCTCTTCAGTCCGGAAAGCGAAGGTGTGTCGTCAAATGTTGCGTTGTCTTACTATGAAATGGATTGGCATCCGAAAAACATTGCCCGTTTTCCAGAAAAGCAAGCCTACGTAGCTAAGCTCAAGGAGTGGGGGACATCTTTCTGGCCAAAATTTCAGACAGCTTTTGCGGAGGGCGAATGACTGACTCACCAGACGATTGGGCACGAAATAAAACTGATGATTTACTCCGAAAATTCTTGGATGACGCGAGTAGTAACAATAACGATTCGGGACTCGACGATACTGTAATTGGGCAGCTATACAATGGAGTAATACGTGTTGATGGCTTCGAATTGGCTCTTCCACCTGGGAGCTGGGCGAAGTTAGCTAGAGCCGAAATCAACACACCGACCGCAACTGGCGTAGCCTATTTTCTAGGAAAAATTCAGCTCAAGCGCTTGGTTGGCGCTGTACGCGTGTTTGCAATGAAAAGTAAGGACAAGCTAGGGGTTGGGGTCGGATTGCTCAAAGGATGCGAGAAGGATAACCCGAATAATTTCTTCACCTATCACGAAGATTCCATCTCACTTGATAAGCAGGCTTGCTGGTTAATTCATAATTACTATACGACTCCCTGGCAACAGTGGGCAGATCAAGCTGTAAACATTTCTGATCTTGATCGTCTAGCTGCGCGCGACATGGCTAGCAAAGACATCACTTATCCGCAGGACTTTGTCGGAGTCCGATTCTCATGCGCTGAGGAATGGGGATTTCTTGAGGTGACTTACCTATTTAGCCCAGAAGCAGAGGGAGTTTCGTCCAGTACGGTACTTTCCTATCGTGAAGCAGATTGGCATCCGAAAAATATTGCTCATTTTCCCGAAAAACTCACTTACATGGCCAAACTTAAAGATTGGGGAACATCTTTCTGGCCAAAATTTCAAGCCGCTTTTGCCAAAGCAAAATAGTTTGAGAAGGTACAGGCTGTGAAACAGCTTGGCGTCTAACCAGTGTTAGCGGGTGAAGGACAGAATGAAACGAATCGCATGGATCGTGCTACTGACATCAGCGCAGTCAGATACGATATCGACAAAGGAGATATATTCCATGGTTAAAAACACCTGAATAAATGTCTTGGCTATTTATGAAGAAGCTCATTGCATTTTTTAAGGGCATTGCTGCATTGGGCTTTGTGGCAATTTGGCTTTTGTGGAACCTTTTGTGGATTCGTTTTTGGCAACTATTAAAAATAGCTCCACTTGTTTCGGGTGAAGTTGTTAACGATGGAATTTTCAAGGGGAATTTCATTGTCCTTGAAAAGGATAAGATACCCGAATCTTGGTCTCTTTCAAAGGGACAATTGGAAAAACTTTCTGCTTGGTTAAAGCTACATCAATCGGGCTGGGACATGATTTTGGCTAGCCCGCCCCCACCTTCATATTCTGTTTTGTTATCCCATTCGGATGGTTCAAATTCTCAAATTAATTTGTTCTCCCTTAACGAAAGCTGGAGTCACGCAGTCCACATTAGCGTGTTCAAAAGCGGCAAATGCGTTTTTGGTGGCTCTCTGCATTTATCGAGTGGGGAGATTGCCAGTCTCAAATCATTACTAAGCGAGGAACGGTGATGGTCATATTAGAAACATGGAAAATGAGTAAAACAGGTGTCGGTTTTTGTCTTGTATATCTCGTGCTGACGATAATTTGCATAATCGCTGGCCGGAATGCGAAAGGGGATCATAAAGGCAGATTTGTACTCTTGCAGGCACCCATCGCATTTCAGAGCGCACTGGCCGATAAACTTGGAGTCGCCAAATACTTGAGCCGATTATCTTGGTTCACTGCCTACATACTTTTCCTTCCCCCGACATTGGCTGTCATTTATTTTGCCGGCTTCATAACTGAATATGTGCTCTCATCAAACTACGGCTTGGTTTCTGTTGTTGCACTAAATCTTGTCGCTTCAATAATCATATTGCGCGAAAAGCTAGCTGCCCGGCCTGCAAACTTATTCTTGTTGGCCGTGGTTTGGTGTTTGCCAATAATCGGTTTACCCTGGATATTCTTCGCAGTATTCCGCAGGTTGTTTAAGCATAAGGTCGGGCGCGGGAATTAACATCCACGGTCGGAAAACTTATACTATATAAGTCGGCCCAAAATCTCATCTACTTATTGTTGACTGGATCGTCATGAAAACCGCTCTGATACTTTTCTCTGAAGGCAGTGAAGAACTGGAGGCCGTCACGGTCGTTAACATTCTGCGCCGTGGTGGCGTTGCCGTCACGCTGGCGGGTTTGAGTGCCGGTGCGCTACGCGGCAGTCGCGGGGTGTTGCTGACACCGGATACCACATTGGACGAGGCATTGACGCACAGCTATGACATGGTGGTGCTGCCCGGCGGACAGCCCGGCACGAATTATTTAAAAGCCGATGCGCGAGTATTGAAGCTGGTGCAGCACATGAGTGCGCAGGGAAAATATGTTGCCGCGATTTGTGCCGCGCCATCGGTGCTGGCTGCTGCCGGCTTGCTTGATGGCAAGCGTGCGACCTGCTTCCCCGGTGCGCTGGATGCCTTTCCGCAGGTGCTTCAACAACACGCGGCGGTGGTAGAGGACGGCAAGCTAATTACCTCACGCGGGCCGGGTACGGCGATGGATTTCGCATTGGTATTGGTAGAGCGGCTGGTCGGTAAAGCGAAACGGGATGAGGTCGAAGCTGGCTTGGTGCGCGGATAATTTTTGTGCCTTCTAATATCCCGTCATTCCCGCGAAGGCGGGAACCCACCCCCGCGCACCGCACTAAAATAATAACAACGGCATATTGAATAAACCACTGGATTTCCGCCTGTGCGGGAATGACGAAAATGCGCACCCTGATCGCCAAGCTGCCTCCCTCTGTCATCGCGCTGCTGCTGCAAGCCGCTGCATTCGTTGTTGCGTTGCTGTTCGTCCGCGCTACGGCAATCCAACTGTCCCCGTTGCTGTTTGCCCTGCTGTGCGGCGCGCTTGCCGCCGCATGCAGCCGCATCGCGGGCTTGGCGCGCTGGTGGCTGCTCATCCAATTCCTGTTCGCTCCCGCATTAGTGCTGATGCTAGCGCTGCACCTGCCACCGAATTTCTTCCTCGTCGCGTTCCTGATTTTGCTGGTGGTGTACTGGAGCACGTTCCGCACTCAGGTACCGCTCTATCTTTCCAGCCGCAAGATTTGGCAGGCGATGGAACTATTGCTTCCCGCCCCCATTGGGGGAGAGAAAGCTTGCGAGGGTGCCGAGGGTGAGGGAGCAATCGGTGGGCAAGGCGAAAATTATTCCGGACGCTCCCTCACCCTAGCCCTCTCCCAAAATCCGAAAAGCTTTTGGCCGGGCACCCGGGAGAGGGAATCTAATTTCACTTTCATGGATCTCGGTTCTGGTATCGGCGGGGTGTTGACGCATCTTGCCGGAGCACGCCCGGATGGTCGTTACTTCGGCGTGGAGGCTGCCCCACTGCCCTTTTGGTGGAGCTGGCTGCGTATCCGGCTGGGTGGTTATCGCAATTGTCAGGTGCAGTGGGGCAGCCTGTGGGATTGCGATCTGGCGCAATACGATGTGGTGTTCGCTTATCTTTCTCCGGTACCCATGGATGAACTGTGGCAGAAAGCGCGCCGCGAGATGCGCCCCGGCACGGTATTTATCAGTAATACTTTTGCCGTGGCCGATCATCCACCGCAGCAAACCTTCACCGTGGATGACTTACACCATTCCACCTTGTACATCTGGCATATGTGATAGCCATCTATTACCCATGGTCATTACCTCTTCACATCCCGCCGTTTTTCCGTTAGGATGCGTGCTGAGTTCTTGCAACCCACCCACAATTTACCCCGCGTCAGCATCATCCGTACCTTAAGTAAACCAATATTAAAGCGAGACACACTATGAGCGAACACATTCTTTATGTCACCGATACAACTTTTGCCGCAGAGGTACTGCAAGCGCCTTTGCCTGTGCTGGTGGATTATTGGGCAGAGTGGTGCGGTCCATGCCGCATGATTGCCCCGATCCTGGAAGAGGTCGCCAAGGAATACGCCGGGCGCCTGACGGTGACCAAGCTGAATGTGGACGAGAACCAGCAAACTCCGCAAAAGTACGGCATTCGCGGCATCCCAACACTGATGTTATTCAAGAATGGCAACATCGAAGCAACCAAAGTTGGCGCGGTCTCCAAATCACAACTTACCGCTTTTATTGACAGCCACATCTAAACCGTTTAACCTCGCGCCTGCAACTGTCTTGTTTCGTCTCCGCCGCACCATATACACACAATTATAAAACGAAACTCAAGACAGTTCAGGCGCGCGGCATCACCGCGCAAACCGTAATAATTCCCCACACGTTTTTTTGAAATTCGAGCAAGCTCCCTTAACCCCGTTCTGTCCCCAATCCTATCCCATGCATTTATCCGACCTCAAAATAAAACACATCACCGAACTGGTGGAAATGGCCACCACCAATCAGATCGACAACGCCAACCGCATGCGCAAGCAAGACCTGATTTTCGCCCTGCTGAAAAATCAGGCGAAAAAAGGCGAGAGCATATTCGGCGAAGGCACGCTGGAAGTGCTGCCGGACGGCTTCGGCTTCCTGCGCTCGCCGGACACCTCTTACCTCGCCGGGCCGGATGACATTTATGTCAGCCCGAGCCAGATTCGCCGCTTCAACCTGCATACCGGCGATTCGATTGAGGGCGAGATACGCACGCCCAAGGAAGGCGAGCGTTACGTTGCACTGGTGAAGGTGGATAAGGTCAATGGTGAAGCGCCGGAAAATGCCAAGAACAAGATTCTGTTCGAGAACCTGACACCGCTGTTTCCTACCGTCCAAATGACTCTGGAGCGTGATATCCGCGCCGAAGAAAATATCACTGGCCGCATCATCGATATCGTCGCCCCCATCGGCAAAGGCCAGCGCGGCTTGCTGGTAGCCTCACCGAAATCCGGCAAGACGGTGATGTTGCAGCATATCGCGCATTCCATCGCAGCGAATAACCCGGATGCGCACCTGATCGTGCTGCTGATCGATGAACGCCCCGAAGAAGTTACTGAAATGAGCCGTTCCGTACGCGGCGAAGTAGTCGCCTCGACCTTCGACGAACCGGCCACGCGCCATGTACAGGTCGCCGAAATGGTGCTGGAAAAAGCCAAGCGTCTGGTCGAGCACAAGAAGGACGTGGTGATCCTGCTGGATTCCATCACTCGCCTAGCGCGTGCCTACAACACCGTGGTGCCGTCATCCGGCAAGGTGTTGACCGGTGGCGTGGACGCCAACGCCCTGCAACGCCCCAAGCGCTTCTTCGGCGCGGCGCGCAACATTGAGGAAGGCGGCTCGCTCACCATCATCGCCACCGCGCTGGTGGATACCGGCTCGCGCATGGACGACGTGATCTATGAAGAATTCAAGGGTACCGGCAACATGGAAATCCACCTCGACCGCCGCATGGCCGAGAAGCGCATCTACCCGGCCATTAACGTCAACCGTTCCGGCACACGCAAGGAAGAGTTGCTGATCAAGGCCGATGTGCTGCAAAAAATCTGGGTATTGCGCAAACTGCTCTACCCGATGGATGAACTGGAATCGATGGAATTCTTGCTGGACAAGATCAAAGCGACCAAGAACAACGCCGACTTTTTTGACTCCATGCGGCGTTAAACCTTCGTCATTCCGGCGAAGGCCGGAATCCAGTAAGAAAAAATATCCCGCAAAGCGGACAAAATCGCGATATTGTCCCGCTTCGCGGGGCCTTTAACCACTGGATTCCGGCCTTCGCCGGAATGACGGGCTGTGGTATGTATTATAAAATTAAAAAACCATTTTGACGGCTGGCGCCGTTTGTGTATAATGCGCGGCTCTGTAAAACCGCATTCAAGCGAGGTTGTTATGTACGCAGTAATTAAGACCGGTGGTAAGCAATATCGTGTTATCAAGGGTGAAACCCTGAAAATTGAAACCGTTGCCGGTGATGTCGGCAGCGCAATCGTGCTGGACAAGGTGCTGATGGTTGGCGATGGCGACAAGCTGTCTGTCGGCAAGCCCCTGCTGGCCGGTGCTACCGTTAGCGCGACCATCGTGTCGAACGGTCGCCACGACAAGGTAACCATCTTCAAGATGCGTCGTCGCAAGCACTATCAAAAGCATCAAGGTCATCGTCAAAACTACACTGAAATCCGCATCGACGGCATTTCGGCGTAACGCTAAAGGAGCAGCAACATGGCATCGAAAAAAGGTGGTGGTAGTACCAGTAACGGCCGCGACTCACACTCAAAACGTCTGGGTGTAAAAAGTTACGGCGGCGAACTGATAAGCGCAGGCAGCATCATCGTGCGTCAGCGCGGCACACAATTCCACGCGGGCGACAACGTCGGCATGGGCAAGGATCATACCCTGTTTGCAACCATTACCGGTAAGGTGGTGTTTGCAGTCAAGGGAGCGCAACAGCGCAAGACGGTCAGCGTGGTTGCAGCGTAAACACGCACAGCCAAGTAGAATGAGCCCTATCGTAAGGTAGGGCTTTTTTGTTTGTAGCATGGCTAGGCTCTATACTTTCACTCAACCGTTCGTGGTGAGCTTGTCGAACCACCTGCTACGCAACCAGAGCCCTTCGACAAGCTCAGGGCGAACGGAATTTTTGGGTAAAAAGTATTGGCCGTAACACAACTTCCGGCACAACCGGCTTAGACTTATGAAGTTTATCGACGAATCAAAAATTGAGGTCATCGCAGGCGACGGCGGCAACGGCGCCGCCAGCTTCCGGCGCGAGAAATATATCGCCAAGGGTGGCCCCGATGGCGGCGATGGCGGCTGGGGCGGCAGCGTGTATGCGCTGGCCGACCGCAACATCAACACGCTGGTAGACTATCGTTTCGCCCGCATGCACCGCGCCAAAAACGGTGAATCCGGTCGCGGCGCGGACTGCTATGGAAAAGGCGCAGACGACGTGATTCTGCGCATGCCGGTGGGCACGGTCATCACCGACATCAACAGTGGCGAACTCATTGCCGATCTCGCCCATGATGGGCAAAAAGCGCTGCTCGCCCAGGGCGGCAAGGGCGGTTTGGGCAACCTGCATTTCAAATCCAGCACCAATCGTGCGCCGCGCCAATCCACGCCCGGCGATGAAGGCGAGCGGCGCGAGTTGCAACTGGAACTGAAAGTATTGGCGGATGTCGGTCTGCTCGGTATGCCCAACGCGGGCAAGTCCACCTTCATACGCGCGGTTTCCGCCGCGCGCCCCAAGGTGGCCGATTATCCTTTCACCACGCTGCACCCCAATCTGGGCGTCGTGCGCGTCTCCACTGAAAAGAGCTTCGTGATTGCCGACATTCCCGGCCTGATCGAAGGTGCGGCGGAAGGTGCAGGTCTTGGGCACCAGTTTCTGCGCCACTTGGCGCGCACCCGTTTGCTGCTGCATCTGGTAGATATCGCCCCGATGTACGAGGGTACCGATCCGGTACATGAAGCGCATGCCATATTAAATGAGCTGAAGAAATACGACGAAGCACTGTATGACAAACCGCGCTGGCTGGTTCTGAACAAGCTCGACTTGTTGCAAGACAAGGATGAAAAAGTCGCCGCCTTCCTGCACGAATTCGGCGAACACACTCGCCATTTCGCCATTTCGGCGATCAACGGCGATGGCTGCAAAGAACTGACCTACGCTATCATGGAACACTTGGATCAGGTCGCCAAGCAAGAAGATGAGGCTGCCGCCGCAAGCGCACAAGAAACCGATATCGCCACTCTCTAACCGCCATGAAGACCATTCTGACCCAGTGCAAACGCATCGTCGTCAAAGTAGGCAGCAGCCTTGTCACCAATCAGGGCGAGGGGCTGGATACCGTTGCCATCGGCAACTGGGCGCAACAGATTGCCACATTGCGCCAATTGGGTTACGAAGTCGTGCTGGTTTCATCCGGTGCGATTGCGGAAGGAATGCAACGTTTAGGCTGGAAACAGCGTCCCAGTGCCGTGCATGAATTACAGGCCGCTGCTGCAGTCGGCCAGATGGGACTGGTTCAAGTGTATGAAAGCTGCTTTCGCAAGCATAGCCTACATGCCGCGCAAGTGCTGCTTACCCATGCCGACCTTGCCGACCGCGAGCGCTACCTCAATGCCCGCTCTACCCTGCGCACTCTGATACATTTAAATGTCGTTCCCGTCATCAATGAAAACGACACCGTAGTCACCGATGAAATAAAATTTGGTGACAACGATACGCTCGGCGCGCTAGTCGCCAACCTGATCGAAGCCGACGCCCTCATCATCCTCACCGACCAGAGTGGCCTCTACACCAGCGACCCGCGCAAAGACCCAAGTGCCACACTGGTCAGCATTGCTCAGGCAGGTGACGAAAAACTGGAAGCCATGGCGGGCGGCGCAGGTAGCCACATCGGACGCGGTGGCATGCTCACCAAAATTCTGGCCGCAAAGCGCGCCGCACGCAGCGGTGCGCATACGGTTATCGCCTCCGGTCATGAGGCTGATGTGCTACCACGCCTGATGCACGGCGAAAATATCGGCACCCTGCTTGTTGCTCCGCCCATGTCACTAGCCGCGCGCAAGCAATGGTTGGCTGATCACCTGCAAGTCAGCGGCAAAGTTGTGTTGGATGCAGGCGCCTTGCGCGCATTGCGCGACGAAGGAAAAAGCCTGCTGCCGATCGGCGTAACTCAAGTCAGCGGCGAATTCGAGCGCGGTGCAGTCGTAGCCATTCTCGATGGGGACGGTCATGACATCGCACGTGGCCTGATCAACTATAACGCAACCGAAGCACGCCGTATTGCCCGCCATCCCAGCCACGACATTGAAGGCATTCTGGGCTACGTGGATGAGCCTGAATTAATTCATAGAGACAACCTGGTCTTGTTGTAACACAGCAAGACCAGATTGCGCCTAGCGCATCCGCTCCACCGCTTCTTCCACCCGCTCCACCGCAATGATTTCCATACCAGCAATTTTGTGTTTAGGCGCATTCGCCTTAGGAATGATGGCGTGGGTAAAGCCAAGTTTAGCAGCCTCTTTCAAACGCTCCTGTCCGCGCTGTACCGGGCGAATCTCTCCGGCCAAGCCGACTTCGCCGAACACCACCAATTTTTCCGGCAGTGGCTTATTTTTGAGTGATGACACGATAGCGAGCAGCACCGCCAGATCTGCGCCCGGCTCGGTGATTTTCACGCCGCCCACCGCGTTGATAAACACGTCCTGATCGAAACACGCGATGCCCGCATGGCGGTGCAGCACGGCCAGCAACATGGCCAGCCGGTTCTGCTCCAAGCCCAGTGACAAACGGCGCGGACTGGGCGAATGGGCTTCATCCAACAATGCCTGTATCTCCACCAGCAAGGGGCGCGTGCCTTCCTGCGTCACCATCACGCACGAGCCCGCCACCTGCGCGCCGTGCTGCGACAGAAACAGCGCGGATGGATTGCTCACTTCGCGCAAACCTTTTTCAGTCATGGCAAACACGCCGAGTTCATTTACCGCGCCAAAGCGATTTTTGAACGCACGCACCAAGCGGAAACTGGAATGCGTATCGCCTTCGAAATACAGCACCGTATCCACGATGTGCTCCAGCACGCGCGGCCCGGCCAGCGCGCCTTCCTTGGTGACATGGCCAACTAAAATGATGGTGACGTCGCTACTCTTGGCGACGCGGGTAAGCTGCGCCGCACATTCGCGCACCTGCGACACCGAGCCGGGCGCAGAAGTCAGTTGCTCGGAATACACTGTCTGGATGGAATCGATCACCACCACATCCGGCTTCTCATGCGCGATAGCCGCCTGGATTTTTTCCAGCTGGATTTCCGCCAGCAAATGCATCCCGTGCGCGTCCAGCGTCAGCCGCTTGGCGCGCAATGCAATCTGCTGCGTCGATTCCTCGCCGCTGACATACAACACTTTTTTGTGCGTGGAGAGATGCGCCAGCGTCTGCAACAGCAGCGTGGACTTGCCGATGCCGGGATCGCCGCCAATCAGCACCACCGCCCCTTGCACCAGCCCCCCGCCTAACACGCGGTCGAATTCCATGATGCCGGTGGGCGTGCGCGGCACCTCCGCCGCCTCCACCTCGGCAAGCCTCTGCACCTTGCCTGTTGCCGTCAGCGCGCTGAAACGATTCTTCCCGCTCACCGCGACCTCTGCCACGCTTTCTACCAGCGTGTTCCATGCATCGCAATGCGGACACTGCCCCTGCCATTTTGGTACTTGCCCGCCGCATTCCGTGCAGCTATATATCGTTTTTGCTTTTGCCATGCTTGCCTTTATTGAAACAACGTTGATGGGTATCGCGTTGGGC
>Ga0302274_10002216_pt1 | contig 17966 bp, 15 predicted proteins | sample III_Bog_N2_1_FD_198755 | JGI IMG/M metagenome (GOLD analysis project Ga0302274, IMG submission 198755) | Peat permafrost microbial communities from Stordalen Mire near Abisko, Sweden - III_Bog_N2_1 | ecosystem: Environmental > Terrestrial > Soil > Wetlands > Peat | place: Sweden: Abisko...
CAAACAATTATTTGAGGAAGCAAAGTGGACTGGAAACTGAGAAATCAACCGAGCCATGAAAACCACTAAATCATCACCGGCGAAATCGAAGCAGAGAGAACAAAATTTATGAACGAAAACTCGAACGCCAAGCTCTGCGGCCTGCGCGATTGAAACAGACTATGAAAAACACCACGACATCGAATAAGAGGCGAACCGCAGGTTCGCAGCAGCGACGGGTTATGAGGCCAACCGTCCTCACAGCCAAACAACTCCGCGAATATGTGCCGGGTGCTGGCTGCCGATGCGCTGCGTGGAACAGTAGCGAGTGCGCCTGCCCAAAAGTGGACTGGACGCCAACTGAAATCTACGAGCTGCGACTCTCTCAAAGAGAACTGCGCCGCCAGATACAAAACCTGAAAAAATTCGAGGCCGCGAGCAAACGTGCAAACCTCATCGTAGGCCAGCCTCATAACCACGCACAGAGGATTTCAATTTTAGAAACTGAACTTAGTGATGTGCTAGGTTTGTTACGCGAGACCGCAAAATTGATAGATAAACAGCAACGCGCCGATGCTGAAATGTTGCGCTTCATGGCTGCGCTGGATGATGACCAAACGGCAATGATGCGTTTGATTGGTAGCAGTTCTATTTTTGGAGATGCTAAAATTAACGAGAAATTCTTGGCGTTCGTAGCGCGCCGTGAACTTCATTCTGACCAGTTGCAGGCGAGAGTCAGGGATTTTTTGTCAAAGCAGACGCCTATCCCGCCAGCGCCGGAATCTCCAACGACTTGAAATCCGTAGGAGCTTCTACCCGCGCCGGCCCTGGCAACATGGCCGGCGTTTTTTTCTTCACGCATCGCGTGAAATGGTTGACGGGAAAATTTTTCGTCTTATAGTCGAGCACATGAGAGCGCTGCTTTCATTGGGCATGGTTCTGGTTCTGGGTTCTGCGCTGGCGGACGGTTTGACCAGCGTGGAAATCAACGGCAACACTTATTCAAACGTCACCAAGGCTTACGTCGGCAGCGGCGGCAAAATCATCATCCTTTACGATGGCGGCGGAACGTCCGCGAGCGCCGATAAAATTCCCGCTGACTTTCTTGCATCGTGGAAAATCGGCCAGGATGCTTTGGCCGGCGCAAAGGCCACGGAAGCCGCGACGGCCGAAAAGAATCTGGACCGCGCGATCCTGGGCGGCAGTTTCCGCGAGGTGGACGGCGTGGTTTATGACCTCCGCAAAGCGCAACCGGGCTGGGTGCGCTTCATCAATGCGAAGGTGATTCAAATCCTGGGCAATGGCGCGCTGGTGGATGTCGCGCCGGATGCGGAGAACTACGTCACCATTTTCGTGAAGCATCTTTCCGCCAATGTAAGCGACACGGATTTTATTTCGTTCAACGCGCTGCAAACGGGCAGTTACAATTATGAGAACAAGCTCGGTGATGACCGCACGGTGCGCTCTTACGATATTGGCGTGGCCTGTGACCGTTCGGAAATTCCCGACGTGGTTTTGTCCGGCAAAAAACTTTTCGCACCGCTGGCGGTGTCCGGCGAGCCGCAAACCGATGTCGTGGCGGCGCTGCCGGACAGCGACGATCTGCAAGCGTCCGGCTCCGGCTTCTTTGTCTCGGCCGATGGTTATCTCGTCACGAATAATCATGTCGTCAAAAACGCTCGCCGCGTGAAGGTGAAAACCAGCGCCGGCGTTTTGCCGGCGGAAGTCGTGCGCGTGGACGAAACGAATGACCTGGCATTGCTGAAGGTGTCCGGGCAGTTCCAACCGTTGCGCGTCTCAACCAACGACGTGCAGCTTGGCGATCCGGTTTTCACAATCGGCTTTCCGGCGATTGATTTGCAAGGCACGCAACCAAAATACACTGACGGCAAGATCAGCAGCTTGACCGGGCTGCGCGACGATCCGAAGGAATATCAAATCAGCGTCGCGGTGCAGCCGGGCAACTCTGGCGGTCCGCTCGTGGACCTGGCCGGCAACGTGCGCGGCGTGGTCGTGGCCAGGTTGAATGACTTCGCGGCGTTGCGGGAAATGGGCAGCTTGCCGCAGAACGTGAACTACGCGGTGAAAGGTTCCTTGCTGCGCAACTTCCTGGCCGGCTCGCCCCAGGTGAACTTGCGCCCGGATGACACGACGGCGGCCGGCGCGGCCGTGGCCACCGTGCAGCGATCGGTTGCGCTCGTCCTGGTGTATTGATTGGCCGGATCAGGCGATCCGCGCCACAAAGTCCGCGCCGGCGATCCGGCTGCCGCCTGGCTGCAATGCCGGTGCAGATGCCTGAAACCACCCTTCACCATTCACCCCTAAAAAGGCATGTCCGGTTTCTAAAACGAGAGTTCCATCCTTGATTTTCAACGGTTTATTCATGTCCGGTTTTCAGGAACGCTCCAAAACGGACAAAGCCCTTAAATCGTCATAAGTGGTTGTTTTTCAGCCTTGTTAAGCCATCTTCACCCTTCTTCACCATTCCGGACATATTGCCTATTCCTTCTCACAACAAGCGGCAAAATGGAGCGGGCGAAGGGAATCGAACCCTCGTGTGCAGTTTGGAAGACTGCCGTTCTACCATTGAACTACGCCCGCTGCCGACGCAAATCATATCGCCCGCGCTTGCCATGTCAATCCGCCGTCACTAAACTTCCGGCGATGAATTCGCTGCTTCTGACCGGCGGGCGCGTGGTTGATCCCGCCAATCATTTCGATGCCCTCGCCGACGTGCTCATCGTGGATGGAAAAATTTCCGCCGTCGGCCAAAAACTTTCCGCGCCGGCCGGAACTGAAATTTTTGACGCGACCGGAAAAATTGTTTCGCCCGGCTTGATTGATCTGCACGTTCATTTCCGCGAACCTGGCCAGACGGCCAAGGAAACCATCGCAAGTGGCACGGCGGCGGCGGCGCGCGGCGGCTTCACTTCCGTCGTTTGCATGCCGAACACGTCGCCAGCCATTGACAGCGCGGGCACGGTGGCGCTCATTCACGAACGCGCCCGCGAGCAAGGTCTCGTGAATGTTTTCGTCACCGGTGCGATCACCAAAAACATTGCGGGCGAAGAACTCGCACCCATCGGCTCGCTGAAAAAAGCGGGCGTCGTCGCGATCACCGACGACGGCCATTGCGTGCAAAATAATGATCTCATGCGGCGCGCGTGCGAATACGCCAAGATGTTCGACCTGCCGATTTTCGATCATTGCCAGGATTATTCGCTCGTGACGGATGGCGTGATGCACGAAGGCTATTGGAATCTCGCGCTGGGCCTGCGCGGCTGGCCGGCGGCGGGCGAGGAAATGATTGTCGCGCGCAACATTTTGCTCGCGGAACTCACCGGCGCAAAAATTCATTGCCAACATTTGAGCGCGGCCGGCAGCGTCGCGCTTTTGCGCGCCGCCAAAAAACGCGGTGTCTCCATTTCCGGCGAAGCGTGTCCGCACCATTTCACCTTGACTGACGCCGCGATTGCCGGCAGCGAAAAATTCTGGGCCCATGATGGCCAACAACTTTCAACCTTCAACCTTCAACCTTCAACCTTGCCCGAATGGTCGAACTACGACACAAATTTCAAAATGAATCCGCCGTTGCGCTCGGCCCAGGACCGCGCGGCGATTCTCGCCGGCCTGACCGACGGCACGATTGACATTTTGTGCAGCGACCACGCGCCGCATTGCGATTACGAGAAGGAAGTCGAATTTGATTACGCGCCGTTCGGCATCACCGGTCTCGAAACGGAACTCGCGCTCTCGCTGATGCAACTGGTCCATACGAAAAAAATTTCGCTCGGGGACATGATCGCCAAATTTACGGTCAACCCGGCGCGCTTGCTGAATTTGAACAAAGGCACCTTGAGCGTCGGCGCGGACGCAGACGTGACGGTTTTTGATGCGGACGCGGAATGGATTTACGACCGCGAAAATTCCGCGAGCAAATCCAAAAACAATCCGTTTTTCGGCTGGAAACTCAAAGGCAAAACCGTCGCGACCATTGTCGGCGGAAAATTGGTTTTTCAGGCCGAAGCGGAAGCGGTCACGGCGTGAGCACGCGGAGCATCACTTCGTTGCGGCGAAAAAACGTCGGCGTCCACGGCGGATCGAAGTAGCCGTAAATCGGCCCGCCCGTGGTTTTCAATTTTTCCTGCGCCAGCCAGTTGTTCAATTTCGCCAGCGCGGCCGCTTCATTTTTCGCGTTGTGCCCGCCGCGGTAGCGCAGCACGGCGAAACGGCCGCCGGGAATTTCCTGCACGGACAATTTGGCGTCGTTCGGTTTTGGTGCCGCGCTGGCGCTCATGTTTTTGGGCATCACAAAGGCCATCGTGGCGTTCGTGTTGTCGCCGGCCATGTAAACCGGCGTGGTCATGGAAATTTTTTGTTTCGCCGCATTATCGCCGCCGATGAAGCGGAACAACCGCATGAAGCTGTCGTCCGAACCGTGCACCGAGGTTTCCACCCAGACGAGCGCGGGATAGTCGCGCAGCTCAAATTTGCCGTCGGCGCGCACGACCTGATACGGCGCGGTTTCGTAACCGGCGCGCACGGTCCCGCAGCCCACGGCGAGCAGTCCGGTCAAGGCGGCGAGAGAAAGGGCCATAAAAATCAGCTTCCAAAAATTTTTCACGTCGGGGCAAATTGTTTTTTTAACGCCTCGGCACGGTAATCGAAAATCTTTTTGACGTCGTGCCGCACAAAAAAATGATTCACCAGCGCGCCGCCCGGCACGACGTAAAAGACCCGGTCATAGCAAAGCGTGCCGCCGTCCCGTTCTTCAAACGTGTGCAGGTGCGTCCAGCGGCGATACGGCCCGCGAAGCTGTTCGTCGCAAAATTTGAACGGCGGTTTCCATTCGGTGATTTCCGTGCGCCAGCGCACCGGCAGGCCGTGGATGCGCAGTTTGTAATCAATGATCGCGCCGGCGCGCATCGGTATTTCGCCCGGCGTCAGGACGGTGAAATTCAACCATGGCGGCGTGATGACTTCAAGATTGCGCGCGTCGGCGAAAAAGGGGAAAACTTTTTCGCGCGGCACCGGCAGCCAGAGTTCCGTTTCAAACGTGTGCGTTGTCACAAGCGGCCAATCTAACGCAAAATAAGTTCCGCGCAAATCGGTTCACGCTTGAACGGCGGCGCGCGTGACTTTAACATCTTCGAAATTCTTGATGAAAGCCATTTTAGCCCTCGAAGACGGTTCAGTGTTTCACGGCACCGGTTTTGGCGCGCGGGCGTCTGCGTGCGGCGAAGTTTGTTTCAACACCTCGATGACCGGGTATCAGGAAATCCTGACCGACCCGTCCTACAAAGGCCAGATCGTCACGATGACGTATCCGCTCATCGGCAATTACGGCGTGAACTTGCAGGATGTGGAGTCGTGGAAACCGCACGCGGCGGGTTTTGTGATCCGCGAACTCTCGCCGGTCGTGAGCAACTGGCGCGCGGATTTTTCGCTGGAAAAATATCTGGAAGATAACGGCATTCCTGGCATTCAAGGCATTGACACGCGCGCCCTGACGAAAAAATTGCGCGTGCGCGGCGCGCTGAATGGCTTCATCACCACCGAAGATATTTCCGAAGCCGAAGCGGTGCGGCGCGCGAAGGAATTCGTTTTTGTCGGCGTGGATTACGTCAAAGAGGTCACGCACAAAAAGGAATTTCGCTGGGACGAAAAAGATGAGCAAAGCGCGGCGTTTGATTTGGTGCGCGGCTTGAAAAATGCCGACGCGCGCCACACGCGCAAGCCGCTGCCGCCGGCGGACATTCCGATCGTTGCGTTCGACTACGGCATGAAATACAACATCCTGCGCCGGCTGCGGCAGCACGGTTTTGCCACGCAGGTTTTGCCCGCGACCGCGAGCGCCGCCGACGCGCTCAAGCATAAACCTGCTGGAATTTTTCTGTCGAACGGCCCGGGCGATCCGGCCGCGCTGGACTACGTCGTGCGCGAAGTGAAAAAACTTTTGGACACGGGCATTCCGATTTTTGGCATTTGCCTCGGCAACCAGATTCTCGGCCAGGCGTTCGGCGGCAAAACGTTTAAACTGAAATTCGGCCATCGCGGCGGCAACCAGCCGGTGAAAGATTTGGAATCGGGCAAAGTGGAAATCACCTCGCAAAATCACGGGTTTGCGGTCGATCCCAAAAGCCTGCCGTCGGATGTCGTCGTCACCCGCATTAATTTGAACGATCAGACGGTCGAAGGTTTGCGGCACAAGACCAAGCCGGTCTTCTGCGTGCAGTATCATCCGGAAGCCTCGCCCGGCCCGCATGATTCCACACCGCTGTTCGCGGAATTTCGCGCGCTGATCGAAAAAAAATAATTTTTCCGGGAACCCGATTTCCGTTTGACTTGAACTGCGCCGCGCCCATAATCCCTTAAAGAATCTATGGCCAAACTCGTTATCCTGAATCAGGGCATGACCGGTCGCACGTTTGAGTTGAACGTGGAGCGCAACACCGTGGGCCGCGTCGAGGATAACACGTTTCAGATTGCCGACGCTTCCGTTTCCAGTCATCACGCGGAAATTTTGCTGCGCGGCGCGGACATCGTCATCAAAGACCTTAACTCCACGAACGGCACTTTCATCAATGGCGAAAAAGTTTCCGAAGTGGTGCTCAAGCCCGGCCAGACGCTGCGATTCGGCCAGGTGGAATTGAAGATTGACGATGGCAAACCCGTGACCGCTCCGCCGCCGCCCGCGCCGGCTGGTGCGGCGCCGGCACCCACCGCGCCAAAGCGTCAGGTGGAATCCACCACGCTGGTGATTCCCCGGGGCGTGAGCTTGAGTGATTTGGAACAGGGCGGCACGCGTCCGCCCGGCTTCGACACGAACACGGCTTTCTCGAAAAAAACCAACAAGGTCAACCGTTACTTTCTCTTCATTGGTATCATTGTGGGCGTGGTCATCATTGGGCTGATCGTCTGGTCACTGTCGCTGACCAAGGCCAAATAATCTTTCGCGGCCAAGCAACCGCGGCTGCGGATAAAATTGCGGTCAACGGCCGTTCACGCGTGGCGTGCACTGAAACTTTTCCAGAATTTCGCTGGCAATAATCCCAGGCCGATGAATGCCAGCTGGCTGACGACGAAGAGCACCAGCCATTGGAAGGCCGCTTCCGTGAAGCCGTAGCTGTGCAGGCCGATGCCGAGCATGTTCACGCCGAACCATGACCACGCGGTGACGATGTTGCCGAAGATGGCGCAGTTGATGAGGCCGCGCTCGCGGATGATGCCACCCCACCGTAAATGCAAAATGAGTGCGTTCCACAACACAATGATAAGCGCGCCATTTTCCTTCGGATCCCAACCCCAGAAACGGCCCCACGATTGATCGGCCCAAATGCCGCCGAGCACCGTGCCGACAAAACTGAACAGCGTCGCGAAACAGACGATGCCGTAAATCATCCGCGCCAGCGCCTTGCCGGTTTCTGCGTCCAGCGTCTTCGTGAAAAATCCGCGCACAATGTAAATCAGCGCGAGGAAGCCGGCGACGAACGTGCTCGCGTAACCAGTCGTCACGGCGACAACGTGCGTGGCCAGCCAGAAATTCGTGTCCAGCACCGCGCGCATCATTTCCATCGTGTCGCCTTCGAGCGCAAGGTGGTGCGCGATGATCAGCGTGATGAAACCGATGCCGGAGGAAACGACCGCGCCGATGCCGTTCTTGTAAAATTTTTCCAGGATCAAACCCAGCAGCACCGCGCCCCAGCCAATGAAGATGGCGGAAGAATAAAGATTCGTGACGGGCGGACGCCCTTCCAAAACCATACGATAAATCAAGCCAGTCGTGTGAATCACAAACGCCAGGCAAATCAGCCACACCGACGCGCGGCGCAAGGTCTCCGATAAATTAAACCAAGAGAAAACTGCCAGCAGTCCGGCCAGAACATAAATGACCATCGCGTTGTAAAACGGCTCCATCTGGTTGAAGAAAACTTCCGCGCGCGCCTTGGTCATCGCCTTGGTCTGCGCGGGCACCAGCGTGGATTCGTAATCTCTCAACGCCGCGTTAAATTTGTCCGGCTGGTTGGCGGCGAGCGCGCCGTCCATTTCGGCATAATCGTGAACTGAGGCGTCAAGCGGCACGCCACGCGGGGCGTCGAGCAGCGCGTCGCCCATGCGCCGCCAATCGCGCGTGCCGTTCGGCGGCAAAATCAGCGGTGTTTCCAGGTTGCTCATGAATTGAAAATCCTGGATGAAGCCGGCGAACGCGGTGAAGTTGGTCTGGTCAAACGGCTGGCCGGCCTGCTGCGCTTTGGCGGCGGCGATGCCGGCGGGAATCATTTTTTCAAACACGGCCAGTTCATCCGGCCAGTCCTGGGCATCGGCGGGTTCCACGGCGTTTTTCAACTGCGCATAAAGCGTTAGCCGGTCGTGCATCTTGGCGACGGCGTTTTCGTAGGCGGTGCGGTTGGGAGCGTCAATTTTCTGCACGCGTTCGTTCTCGCGCTCGAACGCCTCCATCGCGGGCATGATCTGGTTCCACGAATAATGTTTGCCGTCGAAATGTTTCGCCGGGTCTTTTTCCGGCAGCTTCAGCAGCGAAATCAAATCGGGATTGTCCACCCGGAACGTCGGCCATTCGTCGGCCACGGCGGGATTCATCATCACATTCGCCAGCCATTCGGTCGCGGGCAGAATTTTCGGTTTTTCGTTCCAGGCTTTCCACGGCTCGGTGTTGATGGTCTGTTTTTCGCGGATGGCCAGCAGTGAATTGCGGGCGAGCGAATCCAGCGGCACGATGCGGCCGTTCGCGGTGACGGGCAGCTTGCCGAATTCGGTGAACGCGAAATCCTTGTCCGGCGGCGTCTGCAGATTGCCGAAAAACCAGAGCGCCATGATGAACATCAGCAGCACCGGAAACCATTTTTGAAAAAACTTTTTCATTTTGTTTTACGCTTGGAAACAAATCCGACCAAGTGTTTGAGGAATTGGATCAACAAGCCTGCGCCCACCATCGCGCAACCGATGTAAGGCGTCAACCAGCTCGGGTTGCGCACGACCGACAGCACCGAGGTCGGCGTGCGGCCGGCCATCTGCGCGGCCTGGCCGGCGTCCATCTGGTATTGATAAAACGTCAGGCCTTCGTAACGCAGCGGATGGTTCATGGAAATCTCCACGTCGCGTTTCTCGCCGGTAGCCGCGTTGTCCAGATGCACCAGGCTGCGAAAATCTTTCGGGATGTCCGTGCCGGGATAGACCGTGTGCGTGGCTTTGAGCAGCGTCAGCGAAAACGGATGCCGAATCCGCGTCGGCCGCATGACAAAGGTGAATTTTTTCCCGTCAACGATGACGGTTTGTGGCGCGGTAAACTGGCCGATGATTTTTTGGGCCATGTCCATGCCGACCGATTGCGCGTAAGAATTGCGCATGGCCTCGACCAGCGTCGCGTCGCCGGTCCAATCGCTCGCCACCCAGTCGCCGAGCGAGCCGGCGGGCGTGAGCAATTCAAAAATCGCCGTGGGCACGTTGCGTTCGTCAGTCGTCTTCACATCGGGCAGCGCCCGGAAATCGAAATTCGCCGCGATACCATTGGTCGTCAGCGGCGTGCTGTTTTTCATCATCGGTGCGCGAAAATTCGCGTCGGAATTTTTCCAGAGCGATTTCACGCGGATGGCAAACGGCAGGCTGTCAATTTTCAACTCGTCGCCGGTCTTCAATAATTTGTTCGGAATGGCCGTGACCAAATCGCCATTGTTGAAAATCAGTTCGTAGTCCGTCGCGCTTTCGGAATAATTGCGCGTCTGGCCTTCCGCGAAGTGCATCTGCATCTCGCGCGACAGCATGTCCGTGGAAAGCTGGCCGACCAGCAACACGATGACGCCGGCGTGCGCGAGCTGGATGCCGATTTTTTTGGTGGTGAATTGAAACCGCGTGATGTGCGCGCAGACCAGATTCACCAAGAGCAGCGTGCCGATGAGGTAGCCGCCGGGCAGCAGCAACGGGATTTTATGTCCGAAAAAATTCGCGCCGATCACCAGCCACTGTTTGAAATAATGCGCCTGCGCGCCATAAAGTCCTTCGTCCGCCTGGGCAATCGTGCCGACGAACACCAGCACAATGGCGAACGCCAGCAGCGTGACGGTGAGTTTGAGCGACGAAAAAAACTCGACTGTTTTTTTAATGAGCATCGGGATATTTGGCCGACTGCACGAATTTGATGAGCGCATCTTTTTGCTGCGCCACGACGCTTGCATCGCCCATGAGTTTGTAGAACCACGTCTGGCCGCCGAGCGGCAAGATCACGCCGACCAGTTGCGCCGCTTTGCCGGTGCGCGCGTCCGTGCCGGAAAGTTCAATCAAGGTCGCCTTGCCACCAGATGCATCCAGCGTCGGCAGATTCGCCACGTCCGGATCCGTCTCCGGCGCGAGGCCGAGTTGGGCGCGCCAGCGATTTACGTTGGGCAGCAGGCCGCCGCCATCGCCCGCGAGCGAGCTGACATTGACCGCCGCCTGCACACCGCCGTCGCCGGCAATGACATATTTCGCGATCAAAAATTGCGAGAGCTGGCCTTCCTGCCAGCCAGTGGGAACGGTCCACGTGGGTTTACTAGCATCGTCGGCACTGGGCGCGGGAACGGCGGGAGTCATGCCCGCGATTTCGGGATGCGATGGCGGCAGTTTGCTCAAATCCATCGTCGAGGGCGCGGCGAGTCCGCCAAATTGAACCGATTTCAAAAATGAAATGAAGGCCGGTTTTTGCGCGGCGACCAGCGCGGCATCTCCGGTCATTTTGAAAAACCATGAAGTATCCTCGCGATGCAAAATCACGCCGATGATCCGTTCATCATCGCCGCTGCCGGGCGCAGTGCCGGCGAGGTCATACAAATCCCCGGTCAGATCGGCGACCGGAACTTTTTCTGCGAGCTTGGCGATGTCCGGTTCGGGCAAGGTTGACAAGCCCACGGCGCCGCGCCAGCGATTAACATTGGCCGCATCGTTACCCGCCATGCCACCGAGCGGAATCACGCTGATATCCGCCTGCTTGCCATTTTGGGAAACGGCAAAACTCGCCACGCGCATCTGCGTCAAAGCTTTTTTCTCCCAACCAGCGGGCAACGTATATTGCAAGGTCGGCTGAACGCCGTTGTCCGGCGGCAGCATGTCCTCGGTCATGTTGGCGGGCATGGCATCCGGCATCGCGGCGGGCGCGGCGGCGGCCGGCGGAGTCGTCGCGTCGCTGGCGTCCGCGTGATAAACTTTCACACCGTCGCGCCCGCAACCGGCATTGGCGAAAATCGCCAGTGCCATCGCTGCCGGCAGCCCAAGATAGTTGGTCAGATGCTTCATTTTTGTGCCTTCTAAATACCGTAAATTCCGGCGCGCGGCGAAACTTTCTTTGCCATTCACACACCAAAAATTGCCACGGCCACGCCAAAAAATGAAGACTGCGCTGCCAAGCTCGGCTTAACTCACGGCCATGTTTAGAAGGAATTCGATGTTGCTGCCGGTTTTCTTGAGCCGCCCCAGCATCAGTTCCATCGCCTCGACCGGCGGCACGCCCGTGAGCGCGCGGCGCAGGATAACCACCCGGCTGCCTTCGTCGGGATGATACAGCAATTCTTCTTTGCGGGTGCCGGAGCGTTCGATGTTGATGGAGGGAAACACGCGGCGATCCACCAGCGCGCGGTCCAGATGCACTTCCATGTTGCCAGTGCCTTTAAATTCTTCAAAGATCACCTCGTCCATGCGCGAACCCGTGTCCACCAGCGCCGTCGCGATGATCGTCAGCGAGCCGCCTTCCTCGATGTTACGCGCCGCGCCGAAAAACCGTTTTGGTTTGTGCAACGCATTCGCGTCCACACCGCCGGACAAAATTTTGCCCGAGTGCGGCTGCACCGTATTGTAAGCGCGGGCCAGACGCGTGATGGAATCCAGCAGAATCACCACGTCGCGCTTGTGTTCGATCATGCGCTTGGCTTTTTCGATGACCATTTCGGCCACCTGCACATGCCGTTCCGGCGGTTCGTCGAACGTGGATGAAATCACTTCCGCACCTTTGCACGAACGCTCCATGTCCGTGACTTCTTCCGGCCGCTCGTCAATCAACAGGATGAACAAATACGTCTCCGGGTTGTTCTTCAAAATGGCGTTGGCCATTTTCTGCATCAACACCGTTTTGCCCGTGCGGGGCGGCGCGACGATCAGGCCGCGCGTGCCTTTGCCAATTGGACAAACCAAATCGAGCACGCGCGTGCTCAATTCATCCGGCGCGGTTTCCAAGATGAAACGCTTGTTCGGAAACAGCGGCGTGAGGTTTTCAAAATGCGTTTTGTCCTTCGCCTTGTCCGGTTCCTCGCCGTCCACGGCCTCGACTTTGAGCAGCGCGAAAAATTTTTCCTTTTCTTTCGGCGGACGAATCTGGCCCGTGATCAAGTTGCCCGTCTGCAAATCGAAACGGCGGATCTGCGACGGCGAAACATAAATGTCCTCGGGACACGGCAGGTAATTGAAACTCTGCGAACGCAAAAAGCCAAAGCCTTCCGGCAACACTTCGATCACGCCCTCGGAAAACAGCACGCCCGCGCGCTCGGCATTTTTTTGGAGGATGTGGAAGATGACCTCGTGCTTGCGCATCGTGCCGAAATTTTCCACGCCATATTCCTTCGCCATGTTGTTCAGCTCCGTCATGTTCATCGCCTGCAACTTGGCGATGTTGATGGAGGTGGCGATGCGGTCGCGCTGATAACCGGCGCGGCGATCCGCAAAACGCTGTTCTTCCGAACGGTTGTCTTCCTCCGAAGGCTCGACCGGCGCGGACGGCGGACGCAATTGGTCGGACGATTCCTGACGCGAACGCCGGCCGGCTTCTTGTTGCACGTCGGCTTGCGCGGATTCACGGGCGGCGGCGTTGACGCTGTCAACCGTTCGTTCCGGCGCGGGGGCCGGCGGCTCCACGGGAGCGGGCGCGACAACCGGTGGCAGCTCGGCCACGGCGGATTCGACGGCGGGTGATTCAACCGTTGGCGGTGGAACGGCGGCGACGGCGGCGGCTTTGGGCGCTTTGCGCGTCGTCGGTTTTTTGGCGGCAGCTTTGGGCGGCATAAAATGTTTCGTTGGTTGTGATGACCGGGATTCCGCTGGCGAGCGGACAATGCGCGGAGAAAAGTCGTCCCGCATTGGACGGGCTGCGTCAGGAAAAGTTCAAATTGAATTTACCGACCGGTCTAGATTTTTATCTTCAACACGGCAAGGGGAATCTCGCAGTCAACGCGCCTACTTTGGCGCACGTTTACCGCGGTGTCAAGCGACTTGATAGGACCTGGCGGCTTCAGTAAGGCAGCGGAAATTTCGCGGTCAGCTCGCGCACGCGGGCGCGGACTTTGTGCGCGGCATCCACATTTTTGATGTCCATCAGCACTTCGGAAATCATGTCGGCGATCGCCGCCATCTCCGCTTCCTTCATGCCGCGCGTCGTGCAGGCGGGCGTGCCGAGCCGGATGCCGCTGGCCTGGAACGGCGAGCGCGTCTCGAACGGGATCGTGTTTTTGTTGACCGTGATGCCCGCTTCGTCGAGCGCGATCTGCGAATCCTTGCCGGTGATGTCTTTCGCGCCCACGTCCACAAGCATAAGGTGATTGTCCGTGCCGCCGCTGATGAGCCGGTAGCCGTTGCGTTTCATGCCGTCGGCCAGCGCCGCCGCATTTTTGACGACCTGCTGCTGATACGTTTTGAAGCTGGGTGACAATGCTTCGTGGAAACAAACGGCTTTGCCCGCGATGACCTGTTCCAGCGGGCCGCCTTGAATGCCCGGAAAAATGTTGGAGTCAACATCCTTCGCGTATTTTTCGCGGCACAGAATCAAGCCGCCGCGCGGTCCGCGCAACGTTTTGTGCGTCGTCGTTGTCACAAAGTCCGCGTGCTCCATCGGACTCGGATGGATGCCCGCCGCGACCAAGCCCGCGATGTGCGCGATGTCCGCGAGCAAATATGCGCCAACTTCGCGCGCGATTTCGCCCATCCGTTTGAAATCAATGATGCGCGGATACGCGCTCGCGCCGACGGTGATCATCTTCGGCTTGTGCTCGCGCGCCATCGTGGCGAGTTGATCATAATCGATCAAGCCGCTGTCTTTGCCGACGCCGTAGTGAATGATCTCGAAAAATTTGCCGGAGAAATTCGCCTTGTTGCCGTGCGTCAAATGGCCGCCGTGGCTCAAATCCATCGTGAGCATCTTGTCGCCGGGCTTCAGCACGGAAAAATAAACCGCCATGTTCGCGCCGGAGCCGGAGTGCGGCTGGACGTTGGCATGTTCCGCGCCGAACAATTTTTTCGCGCGGTCAATCGCCAGTTGCTCAATCGTGTCAATGTTTTCGCAGCCGCCATACCAGCGTTTTTTCGGATAACCCTCGGCGTATTTGTTCGTCAGCACCGAACCTTGCGCTTCCATCACGGCCGGGCTGGTGAAATTTTCGCTCGCGATCAGCTCGATGTTTTCCTGCTGGCGGATGCGTTCGTGTTCGATCGCCTCGGCCACGAGCGGATCCACATGCCGCAAGCGCAGCGTGGCCGGCGCGAGCCGCGCATCCATTTTGCGCACGCGGCGTTCGTGGCGGCCGCCTTCAAATTTCGCGCTGATGAATGCGTCGAGAATTTTTTTTGCCAGCTCCGGCGAGGTTTTTTTTCCGCTCAAACACAGGACGTTCACGTCGTTGTGCTGGCGCATCAGACTCGCCTCCTCCACGTCTTCGGCCACGCCCGCGCGCACGCCGGTGATTTTATTGGCCGTGATGCAAATACCAACGCCGCTGGTGCAGACAAGCAGGCCAAACTCGGCCTTGCCGTCCGCGACCGCCTGCGCGGCGGGCTGCGCGAAGTCAGGATAATCATCCGCCGGATCTTTCGTCTTCGCGCCAAAATCCATCACGGTCAGCCCGCGTTCGCGCAGATGCGCCTTGAGCATTTCCTTGAGTTCAAAGCCGCCGTGATCCGCGCCGAGCGCAAAATTGGCCGTGGCCGCGATGGCTTCGCCTTGGGTGGCCGGTAAAATATTGTGTTGTTCCATAAATTTCAAAAGCGTCGCGATGCCTTGCTCGATCTGGTCGCGGCAATCCACATAAACGTGATAAGAACTGCCGATCGGATCGCTGATGTCCTTTTCATACGGCTCCAGCGTCTCGTCAAATTCGCGCAGCAAAAAAGTTTTTTCCGCCGCCGATGGATACAACAAGGCGACGGTGTCCACATGACTGTGCGTCATGCCAAAAATATAATCCGCCGACCGCACCAGTTCCGCCGTGAGCGCGCGGCTGCGCTGGCTGGCGATATCAATGCCGATTTCCTTCATCGCCGTCACGGAATGATTCGTCGGCGGCTGGCCGTCCACCGCGCCCAGCCCGGCCGAAACCACGCGAAAATCGCCCCGCCCTTTGACGGCGTTGCGAAAAAGCCCTTCAGCCATCGGGCTGCGGCAAATGTTCCCCGTGCAGAGAAATAAAATCGTCTTCATCAGAAAAAACGTAGACGTAAATGGTCGTTGGCGGGAGGCAAATCGTCAATGCGAAAGGTTGGTTCCAACGCTTAATGTTAATCAGAAACTTGATCCCTTTCGGCAAGATGAAAATTAAGATTGTCAAAAACATCAGCGCGGGGGCGGATGCAAGATGGCCAGCGCCTTGAGCAAATCCACCGCCCGCGCGAGCACGGGGTCGCGAATGATGGGTTGGGCCGGTTGCACGCGCGGCGTGTTGGTGGCGTCGCTGTCATCCTCACCGTCCTTGATGCGTTTGCGGACCAAATCCGCCTCACTGGTATGATCCACATACGGCAGCAAATCATTGGTCAGCGCAAGTGCCGCTGCGGGATTTGTCGCCGTCAGCGCGTAAGGATTTTGCAGAAATATTTTTTCGTCCGCCGCGCGCATGGCCACCGTGATGTCCGGCGGAATTCGTTCATTTGCTTCCCCGATGATCAACCCGATGCCCATCGCGCGCAACCGTTTCGCCAACGCCGCCGCGGCGCCGCCCGTCGCGCGGTCCACCAAGATAACGAGCGGCAATTTGGAGGTCGAAAAACAACCTGCGGCCAAAGTCGTCTCCTCATTGTCACCAGCGGTGGCACGCAGGTCCAGGATGCTGCCGATGAGGGCGTTCGTGGGCGTGGCCGCGCGGAGTTGACCGGCAAAATTTTCCGTCAACTGGTTCACCCGCACTCGCAGCACGTTGGTTTCCAAGACGGAAACTTCCGTTTCCGCCGCGCGCGCCGGCACGATCACGCTGCTGATGAGGAAAAATAAAATCGCGCATTTTTTCATGTGGCAAAAAAATGCGCGACGAACGGCGGAAAGTAAAGGGTGCGTGCACCAGTATTCTTTCATCCCCGTAAAACTCGGGCGGCGTGGTCTTCACAGTGCTTTGCCGGATGCGGCGTGAGCATCAAAAAATGCCGTCTGCTCGTAAAATGCCCTTCGCCGCAATGTCGCGGCGGAAATGCGCGCCGTCGAACTGAATTTTTTCCACGGCGGTGTAGGCAGCGACTTGCGCGGCGCGTAAATCTTTGCCCAGTGCGGTCACACCAAGAACGCGCCCGCCGCCGGTAACCATCTTGTCCCCTGCCCTTGCCGTGCCCGCGTGAAAAACTTTCGTGTGCGGCAACGCGTCTGCCGCGTCGAGGCCGGAAATGATTTTCCCCTTCGCGTAATTTCCCGGATAACCGCCGCTGGCCATCACCACGCACACGCTCGCAAGCGGACTCCATTTCAAATCGTGCTTGGCCAAAGTGCCGCTCGCGCTGGCGTCGAGCAGTTCCACCAAATCATTTTCCAAGCGCGTCAGATAAACCTGCGTCTCGGGATCACCAAAACGGGCGTTGAATTCCAAAATTTTCGGGCCGCTTTTTGTCAGCATCACACCGGGATAAAGCAGGCCACGATAATCCATTTGCTCCGCAATGCAGCCCCGCATGAAAGGTTCCAGAACTTTGCGCGCGGTATCCGCCAGCTGCGCGTCGTTCAAAAATGGCGTCGGCGAATACGTGCCCATGCCGCCGGTGTTCAAACCGAGGTCGCCATCGAGCGCGCGTTTGTGATCTTGCGAGGCGGGGAAAATTTTCGCCGTCGTGCCGTCGCACAACGCGTGCAACGAAACTTCGATGCCCTCGAGAAATTCCTGGATGACGACCTTGGCGCCGGCCGCGCCGAAGGCTTTGCTCACCATGATTTCGTCCACGGCTTTTTCCGCTTCAGCCTGATTCCTGCAAATCAAAACACCTTTGCCGAGCGCGAGGCCATCGGCTTTCACCACGCACTGGCCGCCGAGCGAAGCGCAAAATCCTTTCGCCGCCGCCACGTCAGAAAATGTTCCCGCCGCCGCCGTCGGGATGCCGTATTTCTCCATGAACTTCTGCGAGAAAACCTTGGACGATTCGAACTGCGCGGCCTTTTGGTTCACGCCCCAAATTTTCCGACCGTGTTGCTGAAACAAATCCACGATGCCCAGCGCGAGCGGGTTGTCCGGGCCGACCACGGTGAAATCAATTTTATTTTCCTGCGCGAATGCGAGCAGTTTCGGCAAATCTTCGGCGCGGATATCGACGCACTCAACCGGCGAAGAATTTTCCCCGAGCCGTTCCTGCGCGATGCCGGCGTTGCCCGGTGCGCAGAAAATTTTTTCCGCATGTGACGACTGCGCGAGTTTCCAGACCAAGGCGTGTTCGCGGCCGCCGGAACCGATGACTAAAATCTTCATGAATGCGCCCGCAGATTACGCGGATTGCGCGAATTGAAAATTAAAATCATTCCAGCGCCGCGTTGAGTGATTTCGTTTTGCCGGGCGGCAAATCCAGCGCGATCACTTGATCACCATACCGCACGTTGGTTTCGCCCGTGCCACTCACATTTTTAACCATCGCGGAAACTAATTTCCCCTTTTCCCACGTTTCCGAAACCTCATAACCGCCCCGCGCGCGCAAGCCGGTGATGCTGCCGGTCGGCCACTCGGTGGGCAGCGCCGGCAGCAATTCAATTTCGCCCGCCTGCGACTGCAACAACATTT
>Ga0302274_10002217_pt1 | contig 17960 bp, 18 predicted proteins | sample III_Bog_N2_1_FD_198755 | JGI IMG/M metagenome (GOLD analysis project Ga0302274, IMG submission 198755) | Peat permafrost microbial communities from Stordalen Mire near Abisko, Sweden - III_Bog_N2_1 | ecosystem: Environmental > Terrestrial > Soil > Wetlands > Peat | place: Sweden: Abisko...
CCCCTCGGAGACAAACGCTATTTGTTAAGCCCGCAGGATTTGTCCGGGCTGGAAGTCTTGCCGGATTTGGTTCGCGCCGGCGTCGCCTCGCTGAAAATTGAAGGCCGTTTGAAGTCGCCTGAATACGTCGCCAGCATTACGCGCGTCTATCGTGCTGCGCTCGACAAATTGCTTTTGAACTGCGGAGACGTGGAAACGCGTCGAAATGAAAATGATTTGTACGGCTCGGCGTTTCCGCTTCCCGGCGGTGAATCAAAATACGAACTGGAAATGGCCTTTTCGCGCGGTCTGTTCACCGGCTGGTTTGGCGGCACCAACAACCAGCAGCTTGTCCACGCCCGCTTCGGCAAAAAGCGCGGAGTGTTCCTCGGCGAAGTCACGCGGGTTAAGAACGAAAGAGTTTTCCTGAAGCTCGAAGCTCCGCTGAAACGTGGCGACGGTGTTGTGTTCGATGCTGGCAGACCTGATGAAAAAGAGGAAGGCGGCCGTGTTTACGAAATTCAAATTTCGAATCATAAGACTAAAAACTCCGGCGAGTCTGCATTGGAGTTTGGTTACGGCAACATTGATTTCAACCGGGTCCACGTTGGCGATAAATTGTGGAAGACGAACGATCCTGAACTCGACAAGCGCCTACGCCAGAGCTTTGCCGGTGACACCCCGCGCTTTCAACGACCAACCGAAATGGAAATCCACGGTCTCGTCGGCAAACCGCTTACGTTGATCGCCCGCGACGAAGAGGGTCATGTCGTCCAGCTTGATTCCGCGATGCCGCTGGCCAAGGCCGAAAAACAACCGCTCACAATCGAACGGTTGCGTGAACAACTGGGCCGCCTCGGCGGAACGCCGTTCAAGCTGGGCGAAGTGAAGAATTTTCTGACGGGCGAAGTCATGCTGCCGATGAGCGAACTGAACCGCCTGCGCCGCGAGTTCGTAGGCGAACTGGAAAAACTCCGCGCTCAGCCAAAACGCTGGCAATTAAATGTCCACCGAGACGCAGAGATACAAGGTTCATTTACTTCCTCTGCGTCTCTGCGTCTCGGTGGCAAATCTGATGATTCGGAACTGATCGTCCTCGTCCGAAGCCTGCCGCAGCTCGAAGCCGCGTTGAAATGCGGCGTGCGGACGGTTTATTGCGAGTTTGAAGACCCCAAGAAATATCGCGAAGCGGTTGCCGCTTTTCATACGGCTCGCAGTTGCTGTGCGCCGCAAAGTTCAATCTGGGTTGCACCTCCCAGAATTTTCAAAACAGGCGAAGAGTGGATTTTGAAACAAGTCCTTTCATCAAACGCCGACGGCTATCTTATCCGCAATTACGACCACCTGAAATTTTTCGCCGGTTGCCGAAAGCGGGGAGATTATTCATTAAACATAGCCAACCGGCTGGCGGCAGATTATTTCAAAAATACATTTGGCTTGGAAAGCATCACGCCATCCTACGATTTGAATTTTGCGCAACTCGAAGCTCTGTTGCAGGCCGCGCCGCCGGATTGGTTTGAAGTCACAATCCATCAGCACATGCCAATGTTTCACATGGAGCACTGCGTATTCTGCGCGTTTCTGTCGAGCGGAACAGATTATACGAACTGCGGCCGTCCCTGCGACACGCATGTCGTCAAGCTCCGCGACCGCGTCGGCGCGGAGCACGCGCTCAAGGCAGACGCCGGATGCCGCAACACGGTCTTTAACTCGCAGACGCAGACCGGCGCGGAATACATTTCCAAGATGATCGAACTGGGCGTGCGAAATTTTCGCGTGGAATTTCTGGATGAATCTCCGGAAACCGTCGAACGCACCATTGCGAAATACCGCCAGCTATTGCGCGGTGAAATTGATGGCGCGCAACTATGGCGCGAGATGAAGCTGATGAACCAGCTCGGCGTCACGCGCGGGCAGATCGCAAAGTGAAATTCACTTCTGCCACGGCGCGATTTTTTCATCCGCCCAGATTTTTGCCACGGCCTGACGCTCGCGCACGGCGGCGAATTTTTTGCCGTTCACCAAAACTTCCGTCGGCAGCGGACGCGCGTTATAGTTTGAACCCATGACCGAGCCATAAGCGCCCGCGCTCAACAAGGCGATGGCGTCACCTTCGCCGAGCTTCGGCAGGGGCCTGTCTTTGCAGAAATAATCGCCGGATTCGCAAATCGGACCGACGACATCGGATGAAATCGGTGCGCCACCCTTTCTCGTGAGCGGAACGATTTCGTGATACGCGTCGTAAAACGCCGGACGGATCAGATCATTCATCGCCGCGTCCACGATGAGGAAATTCTTTTTTCCCGTGCGTTTCACGTATTCGATGCGCGTGACGAGGATGCCTGCGTTGCCGGAGATGAAACGTCCGGGTTCGAGCAGGATTTTCAAACCAAGCGGCCTGAGCAAGGGCACAAGGCGCGCGGCATATTTCGCTGGTGTCAGCACATTTTTTGCCGCCGCCGACTGCCACCAGTCCGCCGAACCGCTCGCGAGAACGGGCTGATATACAATGCCAAGTCCGCCGCCAATGCTGAAAAATTCCAAAGCATGTCTTTTCTTCAGCTTCTCCACCAGCGGGAGAACTTTCCTGATCGCCTGCTCGAATGGTGACACGGTGGTGAGCTGCGAGCCGATGTGCATCTGCAAACCGCGCAGCCGCAGGTTTTTTAACTTGCTGGCGCGGGCGTAGATTCCCTCGATCTTTTCAAACTCGATGCCGAATTTATTCTCATAGGTGCCGGTGGTGATCTTGGCGTGCGTGTGCGCCTCGATGTTCGGATTCACGCGCACGGCAACGGGCGCGATTTTTTTCAGGCGCGCGGCAACCTTGTTAATGCGCTGCAATTCCGGCTCGCTCTCGACGTTGAAGCAATAAATATTTTCCAGCAGCGCAAATTCAATTTCAGCCTCCGTTTTCCCCACGCCCGCGAAAACGCATTTGCGCGGGTCGCCACCCGCCGCGATGACGCGCTGCAATTCGCCGCCGCTAACAATGTCGAACCCGCCGCCCAGGTTCGCAATCGTCCGAAGCACGGCAAGGTTCGAGTTCGACTTCATCGCAAAGCAGACCAGATGGTCGAGCGCCCCAAGCGCGGAATCGAGTTTCTGGAAATGATCAGTCAGCGTCCGCTGCGAATAGACGTAAAGCGGCGTGCCGAATTTTTTGACGAGCGTCTCGACGGCGACGCCTTCACAGAACAATTTGTTTCCGACGTAACGAAAATCGTGCATGGCGGATGAGTTTAGGGTTCAGCGGGCAAAGTTCAAGTTCGGGAAACAAAAAGCCCGCCGGAATTTTTCGTCCGGCGGGAGCTGGAAAAATAATTTCTTACGGCTGGGCCAGGATGGCCGCGCGCTGCTGCTGATACTCCTCCGGCGAAACCTGGTCAGCCATGTATTTCGCCAGCAATGCCTGAAGCTGCGCCTGTTTGTCCGCCGATATCGGCGGTGCGGGCGCCTCAATCGGCTTCAATCCAAGCTCTTTTCCAGGATAATTCACGTCGGCCGCCGACGGCGTGGGCGTGGGCGCGGCCGCTGGAGCCTGAACCTGTGCGGTTGGAGCCGGTTGGGTTTCCACCGGATGACTGGTTTGTTCCGGCGCGGCCACGACCGGGGCGATCGTAATCACCGGCAATGTTACCGAATTTGTAGCAGCTTCCTGCTCATCCAGTTCCTGCATTTTTTGATTCAGAGCTGCCCGTGCGGCGGCCTGCGCATCGTTGTCTGCGGGTATGATCGCGGGCGCAGGCTGTGTTTCAGCCGGCGCGGTTGCTGCGGGAGTTGTGGTGACGGTTGCGGGCGGAGCGGGTTGTTCCTGCGCCGCGCCGGAAGGAGTTACCACGACTACCGGCGGTGCCGCCGAATTTGTGGCAGCCTCCTGCGCATCCAAATCCTGCATCTTCTGCTCCAACGCCGCGCGCGCGGCGGCCTGCGCGGGATTGTCATCAGCGCGTGCGGAAATAAAACCGGCGCAAACGGCGGTTGCGCAGAACAGCGACAGGAACTTGGAAAATTGCATGATGCTTTTTACGTCAACTTCGCTTCAGATGCAACAGCTTTCCTGCCGGTTACAAACAGTTTTTGCCAGACGCCCGCAAACGGATAACCCGCCACCGACCGCAATAAAATCCCGCGCACCTCCCCACGCGTGATTTTTATCCGGTTTTGCGGGTCGAGAATGCCGCCCTCGCGCAGCCGCGAAATGGTTTTTGCGCCGATCAAGACCGGCCACGCGCACGCCAGCCGCACCCGCACATGGCCGCGCGGAATCGAATTCGTGTAATTCCAGCCCGCCGCCAGGAGCGTCTCCGCCATGTCCAGGTAGGAATTGTAAAGCCCGCGGAATCTGGCTTCGTTCGCGGGCGACAACAAATCTTCCGGCGACAATCCCGCTTCCGCCAGCTTTTCCCTCGGCAGATAACAGCGGCCATTGCGCAAATCCTTCGGCAAATCGCGCAAGATGTTCACGAGCTGCAAACCCTTGCCGAACCGGATGCCGTCCGCGATGAACTGCTGCTCATCCAGCGTCGCGTTCGGGAACAAATGCGCCCGGCAAATCTTCGTCCAAAACTCCCCCACGCAGCCGGCCACGCGGTAAGTGTAATCATCCAGCTCCGCCGCCGTTTCCAGCGCGACGATGTTTGGAGCGCGGCTGTCCCCAGCCGCAGCACTTGATAAATTATTCGGAGATGCGCTGGGTGAGGACACCCGCGTTCCGGCGGAAAATTTTCCAAACCGCCGCAAGTCCAGCTCCTGTCCGCTCGTGATCGTGTCGAGGACTTTGCGAATCAACTGCCGGTCGGCTTCGGAAAGATTTTGCAGCGCGGACAGACTCGCCTCGACTTTCTCCAGCAACAATTTTTCAGCGGACAAATTCTGCTGCTTCGCCAGCTCCCCAAAATTCAGCGGCGCGAAACTTCTTCCAGAAATTCGTTTGCGCAGATCTTCCAGCGCCACAATCCGCAGCGCGGGCGGGACGATTTCCGTGTCCGCGATGGTGTCCGTCGTGCGCGCGAGCAGGTAGGCCAGGCCGATCTGCGGGCGCACCGCCGCCGGCAGCACGCGCAACGTCAGATAGAACGAGCGCGACGTCGCCTTGAGCAGTTCACCCGGCAAAACTCTGTGCGCATCGGACATCGCCAGCATGAAACACCGAACCACCCCAAATGTCAGCATTGATTTGCAAAACCACTTTGGTTCCGCCCGCTTCAACTGGGGAAATACCCACGCCGGATATAAGATTGCCCAGTCCATCTGTCGAAATGCCCAGTCCAGATGCAGAAACGCGGAGTCCAGATTAAATATAGCGTAATCCGACTGAACTAAAGCACAATCCAGAGAAGCTATAGCATAATCCAGATGTGATAATTTCCAATCCAGAGGAACTAAGGCGTAATCCGGATGGATGACAGCGTAATCCAGTTGGACAAATGCCCAATCCGGTTTCAGGAAAGCGCATTCCATCTTGCGTGCGATTCTTTAATGAAATAGGCTTATTACCATGAATTCCACCCCTGCACCCGCTGAAACCACCAAAGCCGCCATTGCATTCCCCGTGCTGGAATTGCAACGATTGGCCACCGCCCTCGGACATGCCAAGCGGTGGAAGATGCTCAAGGAATTGAGCTGTGGCGAACCGCGCACCATTGACGAGATGGCCAAAGTCGCCGGCACCAGCTACGACAACGCCTCCAAGCATCTGGCCCGATTGCTCAAAGCCGGACTGGTGATACGTGGACGCGGGCGGCTCTATCAAATCCCGAAACAATATCTCCCCGCGCCCGGCCAGCTCGTGGTGGATTACGGCCACTGCCTCCTCCGGCTGGATGCGGTGTGATAAAACGGACGGGCTTGCGCCAATCACAGCCGCCTCGGCGATGTAGCCACGGAGTGGCGCAAGGCAATAGCCCACGGTGAAACCGTGGGTTGGCCGTTGAAAATAATTTCAAGCCCCGGCAGGGGCGGCAGAAAATCAACGGCGAAGAATTCTTTCGCCCCATCCGGGGCTGGATTATTTGGGGACGTGGAGACCCACGGTTGCACCGTGGGCTACTATCTGCCGCGCCTCCGGCGCTGGGGAATGGGATGGGCGCGACGTCGCCTTGAGCAGATCATTTAACGCCGTTGGCATTTTTAGACAGACCAATTTTTAGAATTCAATTTGCGCCGCCGTTTGCGATTGAATCATGTATAAAATCTAAATCCAAACTAATCTGAGTGGGTTGCGTGAAATTTTCCGCTTCAATTTTATCAACAGCCGCTCGAACAAAACTTACGATGCCGGTGTCAGCATAAAATTGAGTTCTTACTGCTCCAATAAAATGATCCATCCCAGCAAATTCAAAACTCTTCTCGCCAATTTTTTTGATAATTTTTATTTTCTTATCTTGCCCGAACTGAACCTCAAATCCATTCCGTTTCAATTCATCAATTAAAAACCCGGGGTTGTATAAAGTCATAACTCGCATTTTTTGGAAAATTATTGCTTTACGCACCGTGACGTCCAAAGGCCAAAAAAACAAAGGTATCATGCCAAATGGATGGAAGTATCTACCTTCTGCTGGATACAAAATCCAAGATGTTAGAATAAAATTTTGCGGCAGACTTTTATCAATAATTTCTGCGGTTGGGCTTTTTAAGTTTTCGAGATTTTGTTGAAAACTTGCACCCGTTTCAATTGGTTCTTTTTTTAACTGCGAATAAATTGGCATCTCGTCAAACTTCATCCCGACTAGCAACAGTCCACGGTCAACTTTAATGGTTCCCCACTTGCCCAATGATGAGCGATCAAAAAGTTCTTTGAGCTTCGTTTCAACCAGATGCATTTCAACTTTATTGGACGGATGATTCTGAAGCGGTGGTTTGAATGCTTCTTGCATACCTTTGACTTGTTTCTTAAGTCGGTCCAAAAGCTCTGGTGGAAGCTGCTCTGAATTTGGTTTGGCCTGTGCCTCCGAAATTTTAGGCAGCATTTCTTTCGGTAATTTTCCTCCGGCCAAGGTAATGTTGACTGAAATTTCAGTTTCGGATTTTTTATGTGATTTAATCTCACCAATAGCTGCAATTTTTAAGTCAATCGGGTCTATTAAGCTAAAATCCCCAAGGCGAAGAAATGTTGTGATTGAATGCATCAACACAATGTATTTTCCAAACCGAGGCGTATTTCTGGCAAATTCATATTCACCTCGCCCTCCTGTGTTAAGCGCAAGGTGAGGAATAAACTCGTGATCGTAGTGCCTTTTTAAGAGTTCTCTCTCGTTTCCATAAAAAATCCAGGCAAACGAATCACCCAACGCTTTGCCAACGTCCAAAACTTGGGTTAACACACGTTTGTAGCGAACCAATGTTTGTATGCTCTCGGAAATCTGTTTTTGATTGGACGATGTTTTTTGAGAATTGAGATTTCTTTCTTCTCGACAAATTGTGCGGTAAGTCGCCTCGATTTGATAAAGCGCAGTCAATAATGTGGGTTGAAATGAAAATAAAGTTTCCGCATTGTTCATAGCGGAAAGTTTTGCCCAGCAATCCTGAAATATTTCTTCAGCCTTTGAAACGGTTTGCCTGATTTGCGCTTCAGTAATCATGCAAAGCTATTATCATTTCACGAAAGCTGTTCCCGCCAGCGTGCCAGTTGCTTCTCGCGAACCTTTCCTAGGGGAAAAATGGTGCGCATAGCAGGACTTGAACCTGCACACCTTGCGGCACTACCACCTCAAAGTAGCGTGTCTGCCAATTCCACCATATGCGCGCGACCAGCAAAATAAAGGGTTTCAGGGTCGGAGGAAAGTTAAAAATGGTTCCGGCCCATGATCTGGCTTGGACTGATAATTGATCTGACAAAAAATGTGCGCCTATTTACGCCGTAGCCAGATTGTCCTCCAGCATTTTTGAATGCGCGGAATTTTCCGACGGCTGGGCGGCGGCGGGCGCTTTTTCAAAAACTTTGATCGGTTCGTAGAAGGTATTTCGTTGGACGGGCGTCAGGCCGGTTTCACGAATGGCCTTGATCATGTCCGCCTCGGTCTGCAATTGCGGCGAGGTGGCGCCGGCCATGTGGAAGATGTGCTCCTCGATGATCGTGCCGTGGATGTCGTCCGCGCCGTAACTCAGCGCCACCTGAGCCAGCTTCAGGCCGAGGCCCACCCAATAGGCGGTGATGTGGGGGAAATTGTCGAGGTAGATGCGGCTGACGGCGATGGTGCGCAGCGAATCATAACCGGTCGGCGGATGTTCGACGGGAATGTCGTTGTCCTCCGGCTGATAGGCGAGCGGAATGAGCGCGGTGAAGCCGTGCGTCTCGTCCTGCAACGCGCGCAACTGCCGCAGATGATCCACGCGGTCGGCGAGCGTTTCGACATGGCCGTAGAGCATGGTGCAGGTGCTGCGCTGGCCCAGACGGTGCCAGGTGCGGTGGACATCCAGATATTCCTCGGCGGATTCTTTTCCCTTGGCGATTTGCGAGCGGACTTCCTTGCGGAAAATTTCCGCGCCGCCCCCGGTGAGCGAGTCCAGGCCGGCGGCCTTCAATTCGGTGAGCGTTTCCAAAACGGATTTTTTGGCGAGCCAGGCGAGGTGGAGAATTTCAATGGCGGTGAAACACTTCAATTGCAGCCGGCCATCGAGGTTTTTCAACGCCTTCAGCATGTCGGTGTAATAGCTGAAGGGCAGCGACGGATGCAAACCGCCGACGATGTGCAGTTCGGTGATGCCGAGCTGGAGGGCTTCGCGTGCCTTCTCGACGATCTGCGGGACGGTCAGCTCAAAGCCGTCCGCATCGCGTTTCTTGCGCGCGAAGGAGCAGAACTGGCAGGACAGGATGCAATAGTTCGAGTAGTTGATGTAGCGGTTGATGATAAAGCTGGCGTGGTTGTTGCCGGTCTTTTTCCGCCGTGCAAAATCAGCAATCGCGCCCAGCGCATTCAAATCCTTCGATTCAAACAACCGCAGCGCGTCGGCCTCGGTAATGCGTTCGCCCGCGACCACCTTGTCGTAAAGGTCGCGAAGTTCGCTGTGTTGAATAAAGAAATTCATTCGTTTGCCTCCCGGAATGATTCAGATTTTACCGCGTCGGAAACCCGAAAGCCCGCGTTGCTTTCAAGCTGTCCGACAAATTCCCGGACTGATTTGATGAGCCGCCGGTGTTTCGCCTCCACCAACAAAGCCAGCAGCCCGGCGATGCGAACGCCTTCGCGCGCCGCCACCCGGCGTCCCAGCTTTTCATCAATCAGCAACAAGTCCGCCTTCGTTTCCTTTGCGAGCACGATGGCCTCGGCCTCGCCCAAATCCAGTTCCGCCTCCAGTCGCGCGACCATTTGCCGGTCGGCTGCATCGCGAACTTCGAGGAACGCCGGCAGGGCTTGATGCGCCCGGAACAATTCCTGCTGGACAACAGGCGGAATCAAAATTTTCCCGTGAAGTTTCTGGAGCAAATCCAGATGGCCGATGTGGATGAGCGACGTGATGACCGATGTGTCGCTGACAACGATCATTTTTCACGCAACGCCGCCAGTGTGCGCAGGTCGGCCCGCAGATCTTCGACGTCGTAATGAATGGAAATTTCACGACGGCCCAGTTCCTTTTGAAATTGCAACTGTGGCAATCGGGCAATTTCCGCCGCCCGCCCCAAAGTGATCCGCCGTTCCGTGAACAACCCCACAGCCAGCTCAAGCAAAGCCTGCGGTTCGGTCAATTCCAAACCGCGCAGCGTCTTGTCCTGAATTTCAATCACCATGCCGTTAGTGTAGCTGTTTTGTTTGGAACAGCAAGAGCCGGGCTGGAAGCGCTGTCCTACGTAAACGCCCCGAACAATGCGCGCATTTCCTCATCCACGTCCGCAGCATCGGCCAGCGTCTGTGAAATTTCGTCGCGCAGCAGGACGCGGTAACGCTTGCGCAGACGATGAACCGCCACGCGGACGGCGGTCTCTTCCATGCCCAATTTTTTGGCCGCTTCCGAGGATGACGATTCGCTTTTGCCCGTGGTAAGAAATATTTTCAAATGCCCGAAGATCTTCGCCTTGCCGTCCGCTTCGCATTCCTTTTGAAGGCGCCCAATGACTTTGGCGAGCAGCGCCAGCGCCCATTCGCGGTCGAACGCCTTGTCGGGGCTCGGCTCGTTGGTCGCGGCGACCTGAAACTGCGTGTCCGCCGTCTGCCAGTCGAGCGACAAATTCTTTTCCCCACCGCCGCGCTTGAGCCGCTGCGATTTTTTCCATTCGTTGATGAGAAAATGTTTCAGCGACGCCAGCAGGAATGCCCGGAACCGCCCGCGCTCGGCGCTCAAGCCCGCGAGATAATTCTTCTCCAGAAATCGCGTGAAAAATGCCTGCACCGAATCCTCCGCGTCCTCCTTGTTGTGGCCGCGGCGGCGGACGTAGGCGTAAAGGGGAAACCAGTAGGTGCGGCACAGTTCCTCCAGCGCGTGATCGGACTGCGGCGTGTGCCGCCGGCCCGCCGCGAGCACGACCGTCCAGTGCGTCGTGGCGAAGACGTCGCCCGGCGCGGTCGAGGCTGGCGTGGAATGTTCGGAGGCCATTTCAGAAATTGTAAGAGACGACGTGAGGAGTCTCTAACTTTTCTTTTAATTAAAGACTCGTCACCTCGTCTCCTACAAAGCGATACAGAAGCGAAACGGGAGAAATGTTACCAGATTTTTCCGGCGACGTGGGCGGCAGTGCCGCTGCCAGCAAAGTGCTTCGCAAGGGAAACGTCGAGGGGCGCAAGCGGCATCAAATCCAGCTTGAGGAGGGGTAAAATCACCCGGCTGCCGTCGGAAAGCGTCAAAGTTCGTCCTCGCGCTCGGTGTAAAATAATTTGTGGGCGCGGTCATAGTCTGCTTCCGACACGGAGACCTGGGCGGGACGACTCAAATCGCCGTCGTCGGGCGCGACGGGGTCAACGAACGATTGCGTGGCGGCGATGCCGTGCTTGTCGAGCATGGCGACAAGCATCTCGGCGTTGATGACCGGGCCGGTGTAGAACAATTTCACGCGGGGAATTTAGCCACAGATGGACACAGATGAAACACAGATTACGGAATCGCGAGGCGGTTGGTGGCGACACCGGTTTGGTAAAGCGCGTTTCGCAGGCTATAAAAATATGTTTCACGAGCGCTTCCATCAGCGAAGCCGATGTTGCCCAAACGAGGCTTATGTCGTGTGTCGGTCCAATCAACAGGAACATCAAGCCAATAAGCAGCCATGTTTGTCGAAAGTTCCAGCACGCCGGATTTTACAGGAACATTGCTAATGGCAAAATTGCCATCGCCGGAAAGAAACATTTGAGGATGATCTTCGTCAGCGTCCAAGCCGACAAAGTAACTGATTTTCCAGGCAAGTTCAGATGTAAAATTTGTAGCCGGTGGAAATCGTTCGGCGTCTGCGGGACAAATCAAAATTTTAGGCGTGCTCAACTCATTGGACATGACTAAAAAATTGAGCCACGCATTTTTCCCGTCAGCAATCAATTCCATTGTGCCGCCATTCGTCACCGAAACTTCCATTGGATATTTGTTGTCGTTGTCACCAGCCCAAAGGCGGTAAGCAAGTCCGACCTGTTTCAAATTGTTGACGCAGCTTATCCGCTGGGCTTTTCTTGGTCCGCCGGTGTTGGCAGGCAAAAGCATCGCCGCAAGAACTGCGACCATGAAAATGACCACCAGCAATTCAATCAGCGTGAACGCCCGGCTGTTTTGATTTGAGCGGCATGGTTTCATGTTTTCATTTTAGCACGATGGATGCCACGCGGATTTCCAAGGAATTTGCGGGATGAAATCCATTTGCGCGTGAATTGCACGCAACCTTGCGCGAATTTCACGCAAAAATCATTTCCAGTAAAATCTCAAGACCTGAATGTCTGTGGCGGTGTTGCGGAATAGGATGGCGGTGAAGTCGCGGCTGGAGTTGCCGATGTGCGCGGTGATGTGGACTTCAAAGGTGCGGCTGCGGACGTCGCACATGTTGTTCAACTGGGCGATGGCCTGCGGGTTGAGGACGCCGGCGGCGGCAAGCTGGCCCACGTTGCGGAAGGGCGTGTCGTCCTCCGTGCCGTCAATGCCGTCGGGGCCGGCTCGTTGCAGTATGATGGCGGCGGCGGTGTTGGTTTCCACGCCGGGAAGCATCTGGAGCACGTTGACATCGGCGGTGTTGATGTTGATGCGGCCGGAGGACACGGGCGTGAAAACATCCACCAGCCCGAACGGATAATCCGGCACCTGGCCGGGCGCGGTGCCAAGCCCGAGTTTTGGATGCTGAAAGTTGGCGGGCGCATGGCCTGATGCGGCGGTGCCCCAAAACATTTCCGGCGTGACGCCCTTGACGAGGAGCAGTTCGGACATGTCATCAATCGGGGCGTTCTTGGCGTAATACGGCGGGCTCAAGCTCTGGTAGTAGTCGTTTTCCGCGCCGGCGACGCGCGGCGGGGCGGGCGGGCTGCGCCAGTCCTGAATGGAGTCGGACACGACGGAAAGGCTGTCGGCATCCACGCCCATGAGCGTGAGCGCCTGCTGCAAGGTGGCGGAATTGGCGGTGTTGATGTTGACCTTGCGTTCAAGGTCGGTGATTTTGATGGAGATGGTGCCATCGCCGACGGGGAAATTGTCCATGGAAATTCCGTTGAGCGGGCTGTTGGTTTCGCCCAGGCCGCCGGGGCCGCCCGCCCAGATCTGGTTGAGCGAATCGTAAGGCTCGCTCGGGATGGACGCCGACTGCGACAGAATCCAGCGCGCGTATTCCACGCCGGAACGTCCCAGCCAGAGCAACTGCTGCTCGTCGTCGGACTTTTGCGCCAGGTGCATCTCAACCTTCATCGAAAGCGCAAACTCCGCCGCCAGGGCTGAGAATACGAAGATCGCAATCATCACGACGATGAGCGCCATGCCGGAGCGGGAATTGTTTTTGCGCGTGGGGAATTTCATCTGCCAGTTTTTTAACGTCTTATTTGGGGTGGAGGCAGAAGATTATTACCGTTGATCGCACCACCGGGTCCTGCGGTTTGTTCCACGGCGGGTAGTGTTTCTGAGGGCATGGCGATTTCTCGCTGGATGCTGAGCGCAGGATTATTTCCGTAGGCATCGCTGCCGGGGCCGTTGAGCGTGAGAGTGACGCGCACCAGCGGCGGGATGGAATTGGTGTCGTCCCATTCGGTCACATATTCCCCGGAATTAGTATCCAGGCATTCCACTTTAAAATCCTTCACGTCACGGGCGAGGATGAGCGGGGCGGCCTGTTCGTCCGAGTCCATGTCCATGAGAACCGGATTCTGGCGCAGCACGAGGTTTTTCACGGAGTTCGCGTCCGGCTCGACGGCGAACGTAAGCCGCCGCAGGTCAAAGTCGCCGAATTTTCCGTTGCGCGGGAAAATGTCCGGCACGCGCGACACGAAACTGAATTCCGGCTGGTCACCGTTCTGGACTATGAAGGCGTAATACTGCATCGAGGCCTGCGCCGACTGGATGCAGGTGAGCGAATCTTCGACGGTGCGGATGGCGATGCGCTGGCGCTGGGCGCGGGCGGCGACGGACTGCCCAACCTGTGCCGATTTCAAAATAACAACCCATGTGGCGTAAACCGCCGCGACAATCATCGCAAAAATCGCGATGGCAACCATGATTTCAATCAAGGTGAAGGCGCGGACGAATTTCGAGCGCCGAATTTCGGATGACGAATCCTTTGAAGTTCGGAATTTGAATATTGAAACCTGAAATTTCATTTTACTCCCAGCCCTCCGTCCAGGGTGCCCGCCTTGGATTGCGGTCGGAAAAGCAGGATGCTCAATTTCTCGGGACGGTCGCTGTCAGCGCGTTGCACGGTGTAATCCACCTCATACAATTTATTCGACAGGACTTCCGTCGTCGTGGCCGTCCAGGTGCTGCCGGGATACACGTCGCCGAAATCGCCGGATTCCGTGCCTTCGACCATTTGGTTCGTGAGCGAAAGTTCCGATGCGAGCATTCCCGCGTCCACAATCGGGCGCTGCAAACGCCGCGCATTTTGAAGCGATTGCGAGACGAGCGCGAGGATCGCAAACACGGCGATGGAAAATGCGGCGATGGCGATCATGCACTCGATAAGCGAGAACGCCTTCTGGCCGGCGGCCCGGATTGTCGCGCGCGCTTTCATTTGTCCACAGCGCTGACGGTTGCGATGGAGGTGGAAAATTCCAGCGTGATCTTGCGCCAGTCTTCCCCCAAATGAAGCACCACCGTCATCTCATCGCAGGTGCCGTTCGGGAAAAATCGCACGCGCGAAACGTCCGACTGGCTAAAGTCCATTTGGTTGATGTCCAGCATCGCGAAATCCATGCCATCGGGGAGCGTCGCGGTTTTTCCGCCGGACGATCCAAATGTTTTGTCCAAGGGATGAAAAGTAACGTCCGTGGTTTGCCCGCTTAGGATGGCGTGTGACCGGGCGTCGTTGCAGACGTCCACCATGTCGCTCACGGCCTTGCGCATCCCTTCCTTTTGCAGAGACTGGAGAATTGAAGGCACGCCCATCGCTGCAATGAGACCGATGATGCCCACGACGATCATGATTTCAATCAGCGTGAACGCCCGGTGAGGAAATTGTTTTGCAGCCGCCGTTTTCATCAGAGGCTCAAGAATGGATTGACGAAATCAACCGGAACAGTGGCAGCAAAATGCTGACCAGCAGGAAGCCCACGATGACCGCCATCATCATGATCAGCAACGGTTCAATGAGCTGCGTCATCACGCGCAGGCCGATTTGCAATTCGCCCTCGTAGGTGTCGGCGAGATTGTTCAACGCGCCCGGCACGTCGCCCGTCTCCTCGCCGATTCGCACGAGGTCAATCATCAGTTGCGGGAAAACTTTGCTCTTCGCCATCGGCTGCGCGAGCGTCTTGCCGTCCGTCACGGCCTCGCGCGTTTTTGCAATCGCCTCCTTGAGCAGACGGTTCGACAAAACCTGCTCGGTGATTTTCAACGCCGTCAAAACCGGCACGCCATTTTGCAGAAGCGTTCCGAGCGTGCGCGAAAACTGCCCGAACAGATTTAGTTTCACAACTTTGCCGACGACGGGCGCGGACATTTTCCATTCATCCAGCTTCCGCGCGCCCTCCTCGCTGGCCTGAAACCGCTTGAACAAGATGACCGCCACGATGATGAGCAGTCCGAGCAGCCACCAGAAATGAATCAGAAACCTGCTGAACCCCATCAGCATCCGCGTTGGCAGCGGCAACTGCACGCCGAAGCCGTTGAAGATGTCCATGAACTTCGGCATCATGAAAAACATGAAGAATGCGACGATGCCCGCGCCCACGCACATCACCATCGCCGGGTAAATCAGCGCGGAGGTGAATTTCGCCTGGACCTCGGCGAACTGCTGGAAATGATGCGCCATTCGCCGCAGCACTTCCACGAGCGAACCGCTCTGCTCGCCAGCGCGAACCATGTTGACATACAAATCTGAAAAAATTCGCGGCTGCTTCGCCATAGCGTCGGACAAGCCCTTGCCCTCCGTCACTTCCTGCTTCAAATCGCGGCTGATATCGGCGGAAATTCCCTTGCTCTCCAGATGCGTCATGCTGTTCAGGGCGACCGTCAGCGGCATCCCAGATTGCAGCAGGTTTGCCAGTTGTTGCGTGTATGTTGCCAGCTCCTGTAATTTTGGTTTGCGCTTCTTGCTTAATTGCGCGCGCAACGCCGGCGGCAGGAACGACATCAGGCTTGATTTCTGCCCGGCGGGCTTGCCTTGCGCCGTCGCGCCGCCCTTGGCCGCGTCCACCGCGATTGGGAAAAGCCCGAGCCGCGTGATTTGCGCCAGCGCCGCTGCACGGTCTGGCACATCAAGTACGCCTTCGACCAATTCACCCGTGCGCCGTTTTGCCCTGTAAGAAAATTCCGCCATAAATGGTTATCATCTAAAACCGCCAAAGGCCGAAAGTTTCAAGTGCGAGGCGGATTTACAGCTCCAATTTGTAATTTGCTTTCGTTCCACATTGAATTCATATTTCATTCTGTCGCGTGGGCTTATGCCCTAGTGCACTGATATTTATTCCGTTTTCCGGCACAATAATCTTTGTTTAATACAACCGATGAAGACTGGTTCAGATTGCCGGGACAAGCCGCATTGCGCCTTCACGTTGATTGAACTGCTGGTCGTCATCGCGATTATTGCGATTCTCGCAGCGATGCTGTTGCCCGCGTTGGCCCGCGCCAAGCAAAAGGGTCAGCAGGCCGTCTGCCTGTCCAACCTAAAACAAATCGGCGTCGTGTTTCAAATGTATCTCGGCGACACCCAGGACCGCTTTCCCGACCGGCGCGATTTAAAATCCAGCCTGCCTGGCGGTTATCATCCATGGACAACCTGGCCGCCATCCGACCCGCGGGCTGGCTGGGCCGCGACCAATTTTATAAATGAATGCCCGAACCTGAATGTCTGGTCTTGCCCGGCGGCGTTGAATTCACCCGTTGGCAACATCGTGCAATCCGTCCAGGCAATTTCCACCGACACCAATGCGCCTCTCTGCCGCTATTGGGCATGGCGCTTTGACCGTCCCGACGACCCGGTGGGAATCGAAGATTTTTGGGGCAAAACGGAAGCCCAGGCAGTCTTCGACCTTGAATTCACCAACGACCCTACCGTTGGTCCCATTAGCGGTGCAACGGATGTCGAACTGGTGGTGGACCCCTATTTCCCGAACACCGTACCCACCGTCCCCGCCGGATACAGCGGTCGGACCATCCACGGTGGCGGACGCTGCCGCGTCTTTCTCGACGGCCACACACAATTCCTCAAGGACACGCGCACACCGGGACAATAAATATTCAAACCGCCAGATTTGCCGTGCCTGGTTGGAATTCCGCCAGCAATTTTCTTTCGTTCCGCTTCCAATTCGTGTTTCATTCTGCCGTTTTAATTATGCCCAAACGCACCGACATCCACAGCGTCCTCATCATCGGCGCCGGCCCGATCATCATCGGCCAGGCGTGCGAGTTCGATTATTCCGGCACGCAGGCGTGCAAAGCCCTCCGCGAGGAAGGCTACCGCGTCATCCTCATCAACTCCAATCCGGCCACCATCATGACCGACCCGGAGTTCGCCGACCGCACCTACATCGAGCCGATCACGCCGGAATGCGTGGAGAAAATTCTCATCCGCGAGAAAGCCGAGATGAAAAAGATGGGCGCGAAGGGCAAACTCGTTTTGCTGCCCACGCTCGGCGGCCAGACCGCTTTGAACACCGCGATGGCGCTGCACAAAAACGGCGCGCTCGAACGCCACGACGTGGAAATGATTGGCGCGAAACCCGACGCGATTCATCGCGGCGAAGACCGGTTCGCGTTCAAGGAATTGATGCTGCAGATCGGTCTCGACGTTCCCATTTCCGGTGTCGCGCACAATCTGGACGAAGCCCGCGCCGTAGCAAAAAAAATCGGCAAGTTTCCGCTCATCATCCGCCCGGCGTTCACGCTCGGCGGCACCGGCGGCGGCATCGGCTACAATCAGGACGAGTTTGAAGCCATCGCCAAGAACGGCATCGAGCTTTCGCCCGTGAACGAAATTCTCATCGAAGAATCTTTGCTCGGCTGGAAGGAATACGAGATGGAAGTCATGCGCGACAAGGCCGACAACTGCGTCATCATCTGCTCCATCGAAAACTTCGATCCCATGGGCGTCCACACCGGCGACAGCATCACCGTCGCGCCCATCCAGACGCTGACCGACAAGGAATTTCAGATCATGCGCGACCAGAGCTTCGCCGTCATCCGCGCCGTGGGCGTCGAGACCGGCGGCTCGAACATCCAGTTCGGCGTCAGCCCGGAGAACGGCCGCATGGTCATCATCGAGATGAACCCGCGCGTCAGCCGCAGCTCCGCGCTCGCGTCCAAGGCCACTGGCTTTCCCATCGCGAAGATCGCCGCCAAACTCGCCGTCGGCTACCTGCTCGACGAACTCAAGAACGACATCACGCGCGAAACCCCCGCGAGCTTCGAGCCGAGCATTGATTACGTCGTCACCAAGA
>Ga0302274_10002220_pt1 | contig 17944 bp, 10 predicted proteins | sample III_Bog_N2_1_FD_198755 | JGI IMG/M metagenome (GOLD analysis project Ga0302274, IMG submission 198755) | Peat permafrost microbial communities from Stordalen Mire near Abisko, Sweden - III_Bog_N2_1 | ecosystem: Environmental > Terrestrial > Soil > Wetlands > Peat | place: Sweden: Abisko...
CGGACGTCTGCTCATCTGCTCTCCTCATCCCAGCCATTCTAGGCTGCGGAAGAACAGAACCTCCACTTAACCCCCTGTCCGAATTTGCGCGACCGGCTCTTTGCGATATTCCTTATCGAGATCCGTTTCAACGTGAAGCCGCGTCAAATAATTCTGCGGCAGCGCGATCAATTGCACGCTTCTACAAATCCCTCCAGAATCGAAGCCGCAAATCCAATGGGCAGGAACCGGATCAAGTACGCCGATCGCCAGATGAGCTGTCTCGCCAGGAGCTACGTGCTCGGTGATTTCACGGCTCCAGATCGTAAAGCCACCTTGATGTTGCTCGAGCGGGACGCCATTGATGTATGGCGTTGCAATTCCGCTGACGCTCTCAAATCTCAGGAATATTCGCTTCCCTGCAAAATCTGAGGGAATCTTGACGGCAGTTCGATAGGCATAAAGCACGTCCCTCTTGATTGCGATACCCTGCCTGTCAACCTGGCCCGGTACTTCGATATCCGCCCATCCGTTCGACTCTGGCGGTTCTGACCAAAATTGTCCCGAAGCAGCTGCATTGATCTGCCACTTCCCATTGAGGCTGATGCACGGCTGCTTAACTCCCGAAGTTTCGACGGGGATCGGAAGAACCACAGGGCACGGCCATAGCGCCTCTCTCTGTTCGCTGCCACGATCCTGTGTCGGCGTAGCCACGAATGCCAGCAATTTATGCGATGGACGACCGTCTAGGAGTGTGTCGGAAATAGATTTCGTCAAAAGAGGCAGAAGAAGCGCGATTATTACATATATCGCTTTTATAATGAGACACATGAGCAAGAGTTTCCGTTCCGACGATTTGAATCAGGCCTTGCTGTTGCCGCCATCGCTGCACGATTGGCTTCCGGAGAAGCACCTGGCGAGATTTCTGGTCGATGTGGTGGAGATGCTCGATCTGAGCGCGATTTATGCCTCTTACGAGGCGAAGGACGGCCGCGGGCAGGCTGCCTATCTTCCGGAGATGATGGTGCGGCTCTTGCTTTACGGCTACTGTGTCGGAGTTTATAGCTCGCGCAAGATCGAATTGAGGACCTACGAAGATGTGGCTTTTCGTTTTCTTTCCGCCGACGAGCATCCGGATCACGACACGATAGCGAATTTCCGCAAGCGGCATCTGGAAGCACTTGCGGGTTTGTTTACGCAAGCGTTGTTGTTGTGCGAGAAGGCGGGCCTGGTCAAGCTGGGGCACGTGGCGATAGACGGGAGCAAGATCAAGGCCAACGCCAGCAAGCACAAGGCGATGAGCTACGACCGCATGGGCGAGACCGAGCAGCGTTTGAAGCAAGAGATCGCAGATCTGTTGAAACAGGCGGAGGAGACCGACGCGGCCGAGGATGCAGAGTACGGCAATGGCCAGCGCGGCGACGAGTTGCCCGCGGAGTTGAGACGGCGCCAGCCGCGGTTGGCCAAACTGCAAAAGGCCAAGGCCGATCTGGAGCAAGAGGCCCGGCAGGATGCGGAACAGAAGCGTGCCGAAGTTGAAGTTAAACTCGCCGAGCGCCGGGAAGAAGAAGAGAAGACGGGCAAGAAGAAGAGCGGCCGCAAACCGCAGATCCCCGTACCGGAGCAGGCACAGCCTGACCCCAAGGCGCAACGCAACTTCACCGATCCGGAAAGCCGGATCATGCCAGACGGCGCTAACAAGGGCAGCTTCGTGCAGGGATACAACGCGCAGATCGCCGTGGATGCCCAGACACAAATCATCGTAGCCGCGGACTTGACGATCGAAACCAACGACAAGCAGCAACTGTTGCCGATGCTGGCGCAAGTAGAAACCAACATGGGCCGTAAGCCCGAGAACGTCAGCGCCGATGCCGGCTACTGGAGCGAGACGAATGTTACCGACAAAAGCACGGAAGAGATCAATCTGCATATAGCCACGGGGCGCATGAAACACGGAGAAGTGGTAGTGCCGGCCAGCGGCCCGCCCCCGGAACAGGCGACGGTCAAAGAAGTCATGCATCACAAATTGCGAACCGAAGCCGGTCGAGCCGTTTACAAAATGCGAAAGGCCATCGTCGAACCGGTCTTCGGACATATCAAAGAGCGACGAGGTTTTCGCCGCTTCAGCTTGCGCGGAGAGGACAACGTCCGTTGCGAATGGAAACTCGTGTGCCTGACTTCGAACTTGCTCAAGCTGTTCCGATACGGCGGATGCCAAGTAACTGCATGAAGGACCCAAAAGCAGTAATATAGGCTTTCGGATGACCTTTTCGTCGCCAGCCCTTCTCTATCTAATCGGGCAAGGCTCCAATAGACGGCGGCCACTGGAGCGTATAGCCCGTTTCCACCTGCAACCTCGCTCAAACCGGTGCCGGGAGACTCGCAATTCCCGACATACTCCTAGGTGATTACCTTCGGCAGAGGCGTGGATACACTCCACTCGAATCGCCAGTTGAGTGCGCAGTCCTTCCGTCCGGTTCCCACCGCCCCAGATCCGCAGAACGCCGCGGAGGAAAAAGAAGACCAAACGGGATATTGCGCTGTCGTTTAGGACTGCCCGAATTCGCCGACGGCGGTCAATTGGCGTCATTTCTCATGGGCCCCCATCATTCAGGGTAACTTGCAGTAACAACCCGAGAAAAGGAGATTTGCGGTGAAACCACTGAGATGCATAGCTTTGATTTGTGTGGTTTTGTCATTCCTGCTGATACCTCCGCCATCCTCTGCCCAACAGACGATCAGTAACGGCACGGTGACGGTCGGCATTGGCCCAAACGGTGAATTGTTTGACAACACCAGCTACATCGGAATCAAGAGGCTTTCCGACGGCTATGATCCGCTAGCGCCGGGCACTCCCCGGGATTCTTGGGGCCTCTCCGCTAACGGCAGCAGCGTCTGGGCGGACCAGGCCTATTACGGTGCAAACGGCGTGATTTCAATTTCCAACATTGGGCCCAGTAGCGCGGTGGTGACCACCACCGGGGCAAACGGCATGAACCTAACACAGGCCTACAGCTTCGCAGCTGCCAACATCTTGAAAATATCTGAGACCCTGACCAACACGAGCACGGGCCCTGAGGTGGTGCTGTTCCAACGCGATGTAGATTGGGATGTCTCTCCGACTGAATTCAACGAGAACTCTTTCGCTGGACAGGTCTCCGGCAACGTAATCGACAGTTCCTACTACGGTTTCGAAAGCCCGAATCCAACAACTGCTTATGGCTCCAGTTGCGCTGCAGGATGCAACCAAACGGGTGACTTAGGCGGCGGAATCAAATTGGATCTCGGAACTCTTCTCGCAAACGAGTCCGAGACGGTTACCTTCCTTTACGGAATCAATCAGGTTGGCGAAACCGCCAATGAACTGGACGCCCAATTGAAATCCCTGGGTGCCTATTACTACGTCACGACGCAAAGCAGTGAGAACGGCGCCTATCCGAGTCTTGGAGCAAACTCTGCGGCAATTGCCGTGTCGGCGACTCCCGAACCCTCCAGCCTTCTCCTCTTGGCCACGGGTCTTCTTGGCATGTTTGTTGCATTCGGCCGGAAGTTGATGGCCTAACTAAATCGGCCAGAGTTGTAAAACTTGCTCCCGCTTGCTATGAATCTCACCTTCAGCAAAAAGGCCATCCGAATGGATGGCCTTTTCCCTTGGTGCGCCCGGCAGGGCGCACTCACTTGAGGGTGCAAGTCCCCTACCCGACCTGACGGAGGTCAACGGTTAGCGAAGCGCAAGTGTATCGTCGCGAGGCGGGGTCTGAAGGAAGCGCAAAGCAAAGACGCGAGCCGACAGAAAAGAATCGGATATGAGTCCTACGGCCGGGTGCCCCATCCTTCGCGCATTTTGCGAAGGGTGGGATACCACGAAGCCCCCACGATCTCCGCTTAAGACCTCTACCTAGGCTCGAACGCCACGGGAACTGGAGAACCGCTCTACCCCGGCCCTCCTCACCACTTTCCAGCTCTCTGCCAAAAATTATGGACTCAACCAGTTCCGTTACGATCTGCGCAAGCTGAAAGGCCAAGCGCTGCCGCAGCGAGACGGCAGCCGCTACGTTTACCGCTTGACGGCCAACGGCGTTGACGTAGCGCTGCTCTTTTTGTTCTCCCACAAGCGCCTGCGCGGACGGCTTGCCAACATCCGCTTGCATCACAAACCGGACCCGGCGAGCAGACCAAACAGCAAACTCGAAACCGCCTATCACAAAGCCGACAAGGCTATTGAGAACATCGTTAACCTGTTAAAGGCCGCCTGATGTTACTGCGCGTTTGTTGAAGCATTCTTGTTTACGATCTTCGATCCAAGAATCTGGTGCGTCTGCCAATTCCGCCACTTTCGCACGTTGAAACTAAATAGCTCACCTGACCTTGGCACTTCAGAAGAAACTGCCGGTGTCAGTTCCTTGGTGTCAGTTTTCGACCCTGGATAGTAACTCATCACGGCCGCAATCGCCCTTGCTACGTTCTCGGGTTGCAGATGTGCATACACCATAGTCTGGTTCACCGAGGAGTGACCGAGGTAGCGCGAAACAAACGCGATCGGAACACCATTCATCACCCACCTGGACGCGGCCGTGTGCCTCAGACAGTGCCAAGTCAGGTCGGTTATTCCGGCCTCTTCGACAGCCGGATCAAACCAGTACCTTGCCTCATATAATTCCTCGCCCTCAGTGTTGGTGCAGACCGGCTCGTCCTCAGTCCTCCCGGCGATAAGCAGGTTGTAAGCTTCTACCGCTATTGGGGTGAGCGGGACGTAATGAGTGGAGATTTTCCGCCCTGTGCCAGAATCGGATTCCGTTCTGTCATTCCTCTCGCGTCTGGAGGGTCACTGAAGGTATTTGGAGACTGGCGATCCGCTTCTCAGCCGCTGCCGCCTCAATCTCGCTGTTGATCTCGGCGCCCAGAAGAAGCATGAGTCCGGTAATGTAAAACCACGTGAGCAAGATGATTACAGCACCGAGGGAACCGTATGTGATGGAGAAGTTATTGAAGAAATGAATATAGACACGGAGACCTAGAGATGCGATGAGCCATCCCAGAATTCCGATGGTGCAACCTGGAGTCAGCCAATGCCAGCGACGGTTTCGAACGTCAGGAGCCCAGTAGTAAATTACCGCGAAGCTCAAGGCAAGGAGAGCGGTTGCAATGGTCCAGGCAATGAGTCTGGCCGCTGTGGCGCCGGCGATGGCCACGAGATGAAAAGGAATGAACCGGTGAGCCAATGCAGCCACAACATCTCCGCTCAACAGACAGGCAAGTCCCAGAGTAACAATGATGGTGAGCAGGATGGTAAGTCCAATGGCGTAAATGCGTGCTTTGATGAATGAGCGCGTGTTCTTGACCTTGTAAACGACATTCAATGTGTCTTGGATCGCTGAAATGCCAACGGACGCGGACCAGATTGCGGCGATGAGACCAAAGGTGATCTTCCCGGAAGTAGCCGCGATTGTCGTTTCGTTAAAGGTCTTGAGAACAGCGCCGAGGGCGGCGGTGGGAATAAGAATAGCCAGGTAGTCGAGAAGCCTATCGTAGATCTGATACGCAGACCGAGCCGCCAAGCCGAGAATCGAACTGGCACTCAAGAGCGTGGGAAAGAGCGCGAAGAGGAAGTAGAAACCAAGTTCCGCGGCGTGTCCGAAAAGCCGGTCGGCAATCATCGACTTCCACGTTCGCACTGCCACTACCCGAATGGGCACATCTTGCAGATTCCACAGCGAGCGCAATGGGGAAAAGGACACAAGCGCGCGGACTCGCTGCTCATAGCGGCTAAGTCGGCCATCGCTGGAAGAAGGCGCGCCGGTAATCGAGGAAACGCTGCCATTCATGAGTTGCCCGCGAACGGATTGCCCCACTTAGATAGATGCGGTAAACCCCACAAGTGGTCGTCTGTCTAACCGATTGTCTGTGCCCGGACCAAGGGCAAAGCAGATTCCGGCGCACTGTCAAACCCACGAGCTATATTGCGCATCAGAGCACACAGTGGAATGGACCGCCTTCAGATACCTGACCTTCAGTCATCGCAGCTCGCGCCCCAGGGTCAAACAGCGCCGGGACCGCTGGACGTTTGTCTCCACCATCGGCTTGCTGTGCCTGCTTTGGCTATCGACCGTGCAGGCTCTTGCTCAGACAGCGGAGCCGGCCTCCAAACCGGCCCCAACAACCGCGTCAAACGCCGCGCAAATCCTTTCATCCTATGAGGGACAAAACGTCACTGCCGTTGAGGTTGCCGGCCGGCCGGAATCGACTTCCTCCCAGTTCGCATCGCTCTTTGAGCAGCAAGCTGGTCAGCCGTTTTCAAAAGAGAAAATCGATCGGACGGCGGCCGCACTCAAAGCTGCGGCCAACTGCGATGCTGTGCGGGTCCAGGTTGAAGCAGAGGCGAATGGAGCCCGCGTTCTGTTCGTGCTGGAGCCGGCCGTATACTTCGGGATTTTCCAATTCCCAGGGGCCGGGCGATTCAACTATTCCAGGCTGGTGCAGGTTGCTAATTATCCAACCGAAACGCCTTTCAATGCTGACGATGTGGAACAGGACCGGCAAGCCCTGGCTGCGTTCTTTCAACAGCAGGGATACTTCCAGTCCGATGTGAAAACGGAAGTCAAAGTCGACTCTGAACATGGCCTAGCCAATATCGTCTACCACGTCACTTTAAGCCACCCGGCCAAGTTCGGCGCGATTGAAATCGCAGACAGCAAGCCCGAGCAAACTGAGGCGCTGGCCCATAGCTTGCAGACGCTATCGGCGCGTTTACGGGACTCGGCAATCCGTCCAGGGCACACTTATCATTACTCCACACTTACAAAGGCGGATCAATACCTGCAGTCCCAATTGCAGAAGCAAGGGTTTCTGGGCGCGCAGGTGAAGCTGACCGGGGCTCAATATCACGCGAATACAAATCGGGCGGACATTCATTTCAACGTTGACCCCGGCGCCTCGACGGCTGTCGCGATTGAAGGTGCGCATGTGTGGAGTTGGACCCGCAAGTCATTGCTGCCCGTCTATCAGGGAATCGGCGTTGACGAAGAATCGGTGGAAGAAGGCCGCCAGGCGCTTATGTCCTATTTTCAAGCCAAGGGATTCTTTGACGCGAAGGTTGACGCCCAACTGAAAACAGACAAGACAAGCAAGTCTATCGTCTATCAAGTTACGAAGGAGAACAAGCACAAGGTATCCCAGGTCACCGTATCGGGAAACACTCAGTTACCTAGTTCGGATTTGACTCCGCACCTCAGTGTGGAGAAATCGCACTTGTTCTCTCCTGGGAAGTTCAGCGATCGGCTGGTGAGAACCAGTGTCAAGAATCTTACTGCTGTGTATAACTCGGAAGGTTTCAGCAGCGTTAAGGTTGTGTCGAAAGTGGTCAACGCAGGCGGCGACGTACAAGTGTCCTTCAGCGTGACCGAGGGGCCGCGCGACATTGTGAGTTCAATAAATATAGAGGGTGCTGACACATTCCCCGAATCGAAATTTGCGCCCGATGGCTTGAAGCTGGCCGCTGGTCAGCCGTATTCCCAGACTCATGTCCAGGCAGATCGTGCCAATATCATCGTGCATTATCTGGAAGCGGGATATCTCACATCCAGCTTTCGCAAAACTGCTACAAAGGTCTCAAAGGCCGACCCTCATCACATCGATGTTGTGTACCACATCTATGAAGGGCCGAAGGTCGACGCTGGGGACATAGTTACTCTTGGACGAGCCCATACACTGCAACGTTTGATCGATACAGACGTATCTAGAATCAAGACTGGCAAGCCACTTACCGAATCGGAACTCCTTGTCGCCGGGAGTAAACTCTACGATCATCCCGGCGTATTCGATTGGGCAGAGGTCGATCCCAAACGGGAGATCACGACACAAACCAATGAAGACGTACTGATCAAAGTGCATGAGGCAAGCAGGAACGAACTCACTTATGGCTTTGGATTTGAAGTTATCAATCGCGGCGGGAGCATCCCGAGCGGGACAGTCGCATTTCCGAACCTTCCTCCAGTGGGGCTCCCGCCCGGCTTTACTACCAGCCAGACGACTTTCTTCGGGCCCAGGGGAACAATTCAATACACACGCAACAACGTAGGCGGAAAAGGCGACTCGCTTTCCTTTACCGGGTTCGCGGGGAGGCTCGATCAGCGCGGCGCGGCTTACTACATCGTTCCAAATTTCCTATGGTCGCCTTGGAGGGCGACGACCTCTGTCTCCGCAGAGCGCGATGAAGAGAATCCTATTTTCTCCTCTCAGGAAGAACTTGCCAGCACTCAGATTCAGCGAACCATCGACAAGGCAAAAAAAGACACTCTGTTTCTGCGTTACAGCTTCAGCCAGACAGATCTGACCCGAGTCCTCATTGCAGCGCTTGTGCCCACACAGGATCGAAATGTGCGCCTCTCGACCCTGTCTGCAAATGTCACCCGCGATACTCGCGACAGCGCCATGGATGAACACAAAGGCGTGCTGGAGTCCATTGAAGTGGACTTCAATAGCACAAAGCTTGGATCGAGTGTCGACTTTGCAAAGCTTACCGGGCAGGCAGCCTATTACAAGCAGGGTCTTAGAAATATTGTATGGGCGAATAGCATCCGAATCGGCTTGGCGCAGCCCTTTTCGAACAGCTTTGTGCCACTCAGCGAGGAGTTTTTCACCGGGGGCGGAAACTCCTTGCGCGGTTTTCCACTGGACGGCGCGGGACCGCAGCGGCCGGTTCAAGTGTGCAGCAGCGGAACCAGCACGGATTGCACCAAAATCCAGGTTCCCAGTGGCGGCAATGAGTTACTGCTTATAAACTCCGAAGCCCGTATCCCTCTAACATTCAAGAAGGGGCTAGGGCTCGTCGTCTTTTACGATGGGGGCAACGTATTCCCAAACGTGGGGTTTCACGACTTTACTTCGCTCTATAGCAACAATGTCGGCCTTGGTTTACGGTATTCAACGCCGGTGGGCCCCATTCGACTGGATTTTGGCCACAACCTGAATCCAATTCCAGGGATTAATTCGACGCAATACTTCATAAGCATAGGACAAGCATTTTGAGTGAGGTTGATTATGAGCGTCTCCTTCTTACCACCTGATTGGCGGGATCGGCTCAACAAGCTTCGGCAGGCTCCACGGCCTCTATGGTTGCGGGTAGCCGCATGGACTTGGGTCGCCTTCACCACAGTAACTCTATTGGCCGCAATCACCCTTGCGATCCTTGTCAATAATCCGCGCTTTCATAGCTACCTTATTCGCACCGTAGAATCGAAAGCGAGTGAGAGCCTTGGCGTTCGAGTGCAGATACAAGACTTTGCCTTGCACTTATCGACACTGAGCGTTGACCTCTATGGCATTACCGTAGATGGAGCAAATCCGTATCCAAATCCGCCGCTTCTCCAGATCGATCATATTCAAGCTGGGGTGCGCGTTGTCTCCATCCTGCACAGAGCGTGGTATTTTGACAACCTGCGAATAGATCGCCCCATTGCGCGCGTCTTCGTCGACGACCGTGGCATTTCGAATATTCCCACGCTGAAAAGCAATGACAACAGTAGCAGCACCAGCGTCTTCGATCTTGGCATCCGGCATGCCATACTCGACCACGGCGAAATGTATTACAACGACCGGCCAAGTGCTCTTGCAGCCGACCTGCGGAACCTCGAGTTCCGATCCTCTTTCAACAGTCTCGTCAAAAAGTACTCCGGAGAGTTGACATATTCTGACGGCCATCTCGTCTTCGGGACATTTGAGCCGCTAACTCACAATCTGGAGGCCCAATTCTCAGCAACTCCCGACACATTCGAGCTGATTCGGAGCAAACTCACCGTCGGCACCTCGCAGGTCGTTCTTGCTGCAACGCTGCGCAACTATAGTAGCCCTGACTTGCAAGCGAATTACGATGTCACAGTCGACGGCAAACAGGTCGCTTCTATGCTCCATAACCCATTGGTCCCTGCCGGGACCATCCAGGCTTCTGGTACCGCACAGTACCACGAGACTGCAAATCGCTCCATGATTGAAGCGTGGGTTGTGAACGGAACCTTGGCCAGCCGCCGCCTTGACGTGAAGACAAATGCAATCCGGACTGAGATCGCGAATGTGGCGGGACAGTATTCTCTTGCAAACGGCGACGTCACGCTGCAAGGATTTCACGCAGATCTGCTTGGAGGTGGAATCACAGCCCAGGGAACGATGAAGAATGTGGCCGGTAACTCAAACACCAAAGTGACCGCGGCATTGCGCGGGGTATCGTTGGGCGACCTAGCGGGAGCCTTGGGAACTTCCGCATCGGACCTCAACGTTGCGGTATCGGGAAAGTTGAATGCGGACGCGACAGCGGCGTGGGGAAAGACTCTTGACGATCTCGTCGCCCACGCGGACGCGACGATCAATGGTCAGGTCTCGGACGGTCACACCAAAGGCAGTCAGCATCCCGGCCCAGCGGCCTCGAGCGGTAACAGTACAAACGCCGCACCTACTACTATTCCAGTGGAGAGTGCGCTCCACGCGACCTATGCCGCGAAGAATGGGGAGTTAGCACTGGAGCAGAGCTATGTACGATCGCCACAAACTAATCTGACCATGATTGGCGCCGTGAGCACACGCTCCAATTTGAATTTGCGGCTCCAGTCAGGCGATCTTCGCGAAGTTGAAACCATCGCGGATTTGTTCCGCCCGCATTCGCCCGATCATCCCTTGCAGCCGCTCGGCCTTGCCGGGACGGCATCGTTTCAAGGCGCCCTTCAGGGTTCGACGACAGCTCCGCATTTGACTGGCCAGCTGACGGCTCAGAATCTGCAATTCAACGGGACGGCGTGGAAGGTGTTCCACTCCAATGTTGATATGAGCCCGTCGTGGGCTAGCCTTCAACATGCGGATCTTGAGCCGGCGTCGGGTGGCCGCATCTCATTCAGCGCCAGCACTGGGCTTTCGAAATGGTCATTCACAAATACAAGTCCGATTCAGATCGAGCTTCAAGCCTCGCAACTGAATATCTCCGATCTTACCAAGCTCGCGAACCAGCAGATCCCAATCACCGGCACGCTCGACGCCGCCTTGACGCTGCATGGCACGGAGTTGAATCCAGTAGGAAGCGGCAGTGTGGCCTTGACGAATGTCAACGCTTACGAGCAGCCTGTCCGCTCGGCAAAGCTCACCTTCTCAGGGGACGGTCAGGAAGTCAAAGGCGAGTTATCGATCCAACTGCCGGCCGGGAGTCTTCAAGGGAAAGGCACCGTCCGGCCTGGACAGAAGACTTACACCGCCGAAGTTACTGCCAATGGAATTCAACTGGATAAGCTGCAAGCTCTGAAAGCCAGAAATGTGGATCTATCGGGCACACTCGCTCTCAATGCCAAGGGGCAAGGGTCCTTCGATAATCCGCAGGTGGACGCTACGGTACAGATTCCGACGCTTGTCGCTCAATCTCAGACCATAACCGCGATTCAATTGCAACTGCACGTGGCCGACCACGCCGCCAACGCAGCATTGACATCTTCAGTCGTGAACACGTCCATACAAGCGCGGGCGAAGATCGACTTGACGGGAGATTATCTTGCGGATGCAACAATGGACACGCAGAGCATTCCGCTGCAGCCTCTCCTGGCAATCTACGCCCCCGATCAAGCCGCCGATGTTACAGGGCAGACTGAAATTCATGCAACCTTGCACGGCCCGCTCAAGAAAAAGGACCTGCTCGAAGCACACGTGAACATTCCGGTCTTCAAAGTATCCTACGGCAATAGCATCCAGTTAGCTGCGGCCTCTCCTATTCGCGCCGACTACAAGAATGGAATCGTGGATATTCAGCGGTCTTCCATTCGCGGTACAGATACCGACCTACAGTTTCAGGGTTCCATTCCCACCACAGGCAATGGGCCGATGTCCTTGTATCTGGTCGGCACGGTGAATTTGCAGTTGGCGCAACTGTTCGATCCGGATGTCAGAAGCTCTGGTCAACTTAAGCTCGACATCGACTCTCATGGCCCCGCGGACAGGTATGAACTTGGGGGCGAGATCAATATCGTAGACGCTAACTTCGCTTCCCCCGATTTACCTACAAGCTTGCAACATGCCAACGGTGTTCTGAAAGTAACAAGGGATCGCATTAACATCGACAATTTTCAGGCCACCGTCGGGGGAGGAACGCTGACCGCGCAGGGCGGGATTGCGTACAGGCCTGGCATTCAATTCGATCTTGGGTTAGCCGCGAAGGGCGTTCGCATCCTTTACCCGCAGGGGATGCGGGAGAGTGTGGAGGCTAATCTGAGACTCGCCGGGTCACCGGACAACGCAATCCTTGGCGGTTCAGTGAACCTCTCCGATCTGTCCTTTACGCCGGCATTCGATCTCACCAGCTTCATCGACCAGTTTTCATCAGGTGTGGCCGCACCGCCGACGCAGGGTCTGGCTCAGAATTTGCGGCTGAATATTGCGTTGCATTCGACAAACGATGTGAACCTTGTCAGCAGAACTCTGAGCATCGGCGGCGCGGCAAATCTTCAAGTGCGCGGTACAGCGGCGGAACCTGTGATCCTTGGGCGGGTGAATCTCAATAGTGGAGACATCATCCTCAACGGCAACAGATTTGTCTTGAAGGGCGGCACCATTCAATTCATCAATCCCTCTGAGACGCAACCGGTGGTTAATCTGGCCTTGAACACCAGCATCCAGCAGTACAGCATCGACCTTCGGTTCAACGGTCCAGTTAGCCAGCTCCGCACAGAGTACAGTTCCGACCCTGCGTTGCCCGCCGCGGATATCATCAATCTCCTGGCTTTTGGGGAGACTACAGAGGCCAGCGCCGCCGCGGCTACGCCGACAAACCAGGCAGCTGAATCGCTGGTTGCGTCGCAGGTTTCCAGTCAAGTAACAAGCCGGGTTTCGAGGGTCGCCGGTATTTCGCAACTTTCTATAAGTCCGGTATTGGCAGGCAGCAACAGCCAGGGACCACCAGGGGCGACCATTACAATCCAGCAGCGGGTAACAGGAAATCTGTTTGTGAATTTCTCGACCAACGTCGCTTCCACGCAGAGTCAGACGATCCAGGGCCAGTACCGGATTTCACCGCGGGTGTCATTGAGTGCAACGCGCGATCCGAATGGAGGCTTTGCATTCGACGCACTCATCAAGAAGCGGTGGTGACATTCAACGTCTTCGGTGGCGTTGCGAATGCTGCCATTCAAGTCACCGCAGCGGCGGAAGGCAGGCCACTGAGATTCGAAGGCCCGGGTGGAAACTGAGTTCCTTCATCGCTTGGAGGCAACGGCCTGACAGCCGCTTGAAAGCTTGTCTGAGCGATAGCCTTTAAGAGTTGCTTCATAGACCCGCCGCACCCGGCCTGAGTCATTTCCAGCGGAGGGGGCTGCGATCAGCGACAGCGCCTGTTCAATCGATTTCTCGGCATTGTCCCTGTCGCGATTGATCCAGTAGGCTTGACCCAACGTTTCCAGCACGACATAGTCTTTGCCGGCGGCGGCCGTGTTGGCTCGCTGCGCAAGTTCCAATCCCAGGGGAGCATTGCAAAACTCAGGGAGGTCCCGAGTCGTTAGAAAGCGGGCGGCAAGATTTAACTCGGCAGCAGAAGCATCCTTCTGTAATGCGGTCTGCTTCAGCACCGGCACACTGTCTCGCGCTAATTGAACCGCTTCCGCATGGTGTCCCATCTTGGCGCTGATTTGAGCCGCGTTAGCTTCGAGGTCGGCGAGCGAGGTGCGATTGTACGGACTGTTGGGGTTCGCTTTGAGCAACTGTTGCAGGATCGAGATCGCGGTTTTATACGCATCGAGCGCCGCGGCTGAGTGTCCGGCATAATCCTCAATGACACCGAGATTGCGATAGATGCTGGCGCGAGCCTGGGGATAAACGCGGTTCTGAGGATCCTGCTCGGCTAATTGCTCCATGGTGGCGCGCGCCTCATTGATGGCCGCAATCCCTTGATCGAAGTCCCCCATGCTACCCAGATTCCAGCCCATCCCCAGCAGGGTTGAGGCCCGCTTGCTGCGAATGGTTGCCGATGCTTTCTGCTCGTCCGGCAGGTCATCCAGCGCGGCAAGCGCCTGTTGGAAATAGCCGGCGGCTGCAGGGCGATCGTGGGTTTGCGTGAGCAGCGCAAGGTGGTTGTAACTGGATGCGAGTTGGGAGATGGTGTCAGGATCTCCGGCCTTCACATTCAAGGCCTCCTTGGCGTAGTCGACAGATTTTTTCAGATCGCTGGCAGCTTCGTCGCTCCCGCCCGTCGTGTACCCGTCGCGCTGACTGATGGTCATTGCCAGAGATTCGAGAGATGCCGCGGCTTGCGTGAGAATCTCGAAATCCCTGGGCGACTCATTGGCCATCTGCACTAGATCGTGCGCGGCGGTTCCGACAAGCTTTCCGCCCTTTTCCCATTGCCGGTAGAAAGTAAAGCTCATGCCCAGCATGAGCCGTGCGCGCGCCAGCGCTCGCTTTGCGCGTTGACTCTGCGGATCGCGCGCAACCACCGGCTCCAGGAGGGCGATGGCTTTGGCATAGGTGTCGCGCGCTTCGGCAGCCTGGCCCAGGTTCGGCCGCAATGGATGCCCAAGTACGTCCGCAAGTTCGGAGTAGCCCTCGGCAATATCCATACGCAGCGAATCGTCGTTGTTCTTTTCCGCCGCTAGGCGATCCAGGTAGTCCAGTGAATGCTTCACCATGTCGGCCTTGATGGGCGTTGAGCCAGGAAGCTTTTGAATTGAATTCTGCAACTCGAACATCATGTAGCGCGTCAGTTCACGTGCTTCCTGGAAGCGGCGTTCAGCCGCGGCGCGCTGCAGGCGAGCCTCGTTTGCTTCCACAAGTGTGGCCACAATGCCTGCCGTGATTGACAACAGAATCAGCAACACGGCTGCTGCCGGCGCCCTATGACGGGCTACGAATTTCCGCACCCGGTAGAGTCCGCCACCGGCCACCGCACGGACTGGCCGCCCCTCAAGATAATGAGTCACATCCGCGGCTAACTCCGCAACAGAAGAGTACCGGTCCGCGGCAGAGGGTGCGACAGACTTGAGTGCAATCGCGTTCAAGTCGCCTTCCAACGTGCGCCGCAGGCTGGGCACGGTTTCGCCGCGTACTGCCGCAACAGCCGATGCTTCAGTGGATTCCATTCCATTGATGACTGCGCTGGCCTTGCGCGGTTCTGTGTGTAAAACCGACTCGACAATCTCCGCGGGAGTTGTTCCCGCAGAGGCGAACGGCCGGCGGTCGATGAGAAGCTTGTACAGTAGAATTCCAAGCGAATACACGTCGTCCGTGACAGCAGCCGGCTTCCCTCGCAGGAGTTCCGGGCTGGCGTAGAGCGGCGTAAAGTAGAGCGTCGGATTATCCTGCTGCGGACTGGTCAACTCCATTGAACGAGCCAGCCCGAAATCGAGCAGCTTTGGCTCTCCCGATGAATTCACCAGAATATTGCTGGGCTTGATGTCGCGATGCACGATGAATTGCCGATGCGCAAAATCGACCGCGGTGCATACTTCCAAAAAGATCTCCAGGCGCCTCCGAACCGTCAGCCGCTGCAGGTCGCAATAACGGTCGATGGTCTCTCCCACGACCAGTTCCATCACCAGGTAAGGCAGCCCATCTTCGCCCAGTCCCCCATCGAGAAATGCGGCGATGTTTGGATGCCTCAGTTGCGCCAGAATCTGCCGCTCGCGCCGGAACCGCTCGTCCAGAATCGACGACCATATGGGAGATGAAATGGATTTGACGGCGACTTCCAGGTTCACCTCGCCGTCTTCGCGGGTGGCGCGGTAAACCGTGCCCATCCCACCGCGGCCAATCGCTTCTCGCGCATGATACGGCCCAAATCGGGGAAGCAGTCGAGCGCTGCAACTGGCCCCTTCGCGCACAAGCTTGTCCCGCTCCAGCAAGCGGTAAACATCCTGCACAAGTTCGGGGTCCGAGCCGCTCGCTCCCTTAAGGAACTCATCCCGCTCGTCGCCCGCGGGAAGATCCACCGCCTCCTGGAAGAGGCGATCCAGCCGCGCGAAATATTCCTGCGAGGTAGGGCTCATATGAAGTACGGCGTAAACCGGGCTTGAAATGCGTCAGGGCGCGGGGTGCAGTCTCTCGTGCAGCCACGCCAGCGAAAAGCGGATGTCGCGGTCGATGCTGGATGGGGAAACGCCGAGCAGCCCGGCAGCTTCCTCCACCGTGCATCCCAGAAAGTAGCGAAGCTCCACTGCCTGTGCCTTCCCCGCGTTCAGTTCCTGCAACTCGTCCAGCGCGCGCGAAAGGTCGATTGAACTCTCATTGAGTGGGCCAATCCAGGCCAGTTCGGCTTCCAGCGGAACCTGCGTAAAAGCTGTTCCCCGCTTGGCGGCATTGTATTGCCGGGCGTGGTCTACCAGAAGCCGGCGCATCAGTTTGGCAGAGAAGGTATAGAAATGCGCGCGGTCCTTCATGCTGACTTTGCGCTGCTTCAACAGTTGCCCAAACATCTCGTTTACCAGGCCTGTGCATTCCAGCGTATGGTCCACGCGCTCGTTCCGCATGAGAGATTGGGCCAGATGGCGAAGCTGATCGTAGACCAGCGGGAGCAACTGGTCTACCGCGCCCGGTTTGCCGTGCGCCCAGTCCTCCAACAGCAGCGTAATTTCGCCAGGTTCCTGCTGCTTTTCCATAACTCCTCTCAATCTAGCACGATGCCTGACGTGCTTTTCCGTTGGATTGCGCCGTATTGAGCAAGCCAGGTTGCAGGTGCCGCAACCTAGCGACGGCAGGAGGCATTCCATGATCCCACGAAACCCACTCCGGATCCCGCGACTGGTCCGCTGGTTGGACAGATGCGAGCGGCAATCTCTGGCTTGTTGGGGGCGGCGGGCTGGATGGGACCGATACTTCTGGCTACCTCAACGACGTTTGGCGATATCAAATTGGCACAACCGGCACATCGGGCCTCGTCACCCCAACGGTTACGGTGACGCCTCCTCCGTCGAGTATTACCACATAGCAAGCACTCCCAGTGACAGTTACTGTGAGTGGCGGCAGCGTATATCCGACACCGACCGGCTTAGTAATCCTCCCGAGTGGCGGGTACACCTCCGCAGCGACAACTCTCAACAGCGGCAGTGCCATGATCGACATTCCCGCCGGATCGCTGGCAACCGGTTCTGACACCCTGACGGCCAGTTACACATCCGACTCCGCAAGTTCCTTAACCTATAACAGAGCGACCGGATCGAACACCGTAACGGTGACTGCCGCAAGCGTGCAGGTATGCTTTTCGCCTCACTGGGCGCAATCGCAGCGCTGTCTGGATGTGTAGGTGGATTCGCTCTGACAGCAGCAACGCGCCGCCGGCCAGTTGCACCTGCTTCAACCTTAACGGCGGGACCGCTACTTTCGCATGGCCCGTCAAGCAAGCGGAATCGGCACCAGCGACCTCGGCCTCAAGCTGGCCACTCTCACCGCCGGTGCAGCCTTCGCCGCGAACTTCGGTGGTGGCCTGGACATGCGCGTCAACCGCCGGTTCTCGCTGCGCCTTGCAGAAGTAGATTACCTGCTCACCACCAGAACAACCTCCGCATCAGCACCGGCCTGGTCCTGCATTTCAGATAAGAAACAAGAACTCAAGTTAAACAAAACAAAGGATAGTCCCGAGGTGTGTGCTAGTCCACCCTTTCGACAGAAACAAGGACATCGCAAGGATGGGACACGGAGGTCGTCTTTATCTTAGAGCCTGTCTAAAGCCGAAACCTATTTCGTTATTTAATGTACGGGATGAATCCCGTACCCTTCAATGTGCTTGTTTTGTAGTCGTCCATCGGCGTTGCCGACCCATGGGGGGATAAAACGTTTGCCCGCCAATGCCACCGCTGACTCGCTAACTTGCTATGTCCGCGAAGCGGACGCTAACTCGCTGAATTCACTCGAACAATTCGCGCCGTCCTCGCGTTCCAACTATTCAAAATCCAACTCAATCGCAACCCTGTTTCTTTGTAGTCGTCCACCGGCTTCGCCGACCCCAATGGGTGAAACA
>Ga0302274_10002227_pt1 | contig 17931 bp, 22 predicted proteins | sample III_Bog_N2_1_FD_198755 | JGI IMG/M metagenome (GOLD analysis project Ga0302274, IMG submission 198755) | Peat permafrost microbial communities from Stordalen Mire near Abisko, Sweden - III_Bog_N2_1 | ecosystem: Environmental > Terrestrial > Soil > Wetlands > Peat | place: Sweden: Abisko...
GCACGCCAATCTCCACCCAGTTGGTTGTGCTGCCATTAAAGGGGCTGGGACCAAAATCCATCAGCGTCGTGAACAAGCCGTTGCTGCTAACCGACACGGCGGTATTGGTGAACGGCCCGGCGACCGGGCTGCCGTTGCTCACGGTGTTGAACAACGTGAATGTGATGTCATAACCGCCGTTGGCTGGAGCGCCAGCCGCAGTCAACAACCGACCTTGATAGGTGATACTCTCGGTTGGTTTGTCGCCGGGGTCAGCAGCGGCCCGGTGCAGGCTGGCGAGCAAGGTCAGCACGAGGAGGAGATGTTGGTTTTTTGTTTTCATAATGATGTATATTCAGATTTTGAGGGATGAAGGGAAGGACGAGCGGCGACTGGAACCGGGACTGCAAGGGAAACCAACATCGTGATAGGAGCCGCTGCATCAAACCATTCGTGCCATAGCAGCACATGGTGGCCCAAGCTGATTTCGATGGTTTCAGGCTTTTCATTAAACGCATCCGCTCCGGCTTTCAGTGGGAAAACAATCAAGTATGGCATATTACTATTGCTAAATGCAAGCATTAAATGGGCAGGTTGTCTCACAACAATTTCTTCGCAATGTGCTCGTCGAGGATTTCCTGCACGGTCAGGGCCACGATGACTTTGTGGCTGCGCTTGAAGAACGATTCGATCTCCTGCAAGGCGTCCGACGAATAATCGAAGGACACGAAAAAGCCATTCTCGCAATCCTCGCGCATCATCATGGCCTCGAAGGCGTCAATGTCCGGGCGACCGACCTTGTCCTTTTGTTTTCTCTTGGGTGTGACAATAGCCCAGCCATTTATGGCCGCGTAACGCCATCGTGGGATTGAATGACCGAACGATATGGACAACGACGGGGGAGTATTGGACGAAATTTTGGGAGACGGCACCGACCACAAAATATTCTCTAAGTCGCTGTCATTCATTATGGCAACGGCTGATGGACAAATTGGAATCCCTGCAAATGCTGCGCGGGCGATCAAGCCGGCATGTGCATCCAAGGCGCAAGCCGCAGATGTTGACACCTGCCCTCAAACGGCTTAGTGTAAAACACAGCGGCAAGATCAGTTGATTCTGCCATCTGGCCGGTCGAACCCCACCGGGTCGCACTTCACCGGAGCAACGCCGAATGTTGCTTCAGCCACCGCTCCGCCGCTGCATAGTTCGGGCACCAGCGTTCCACCTGCTGCCAGAACCGTGCTGAGTGGTTCATTTCCAGACGGTGGGCTAGCTCATGAACCACGATGTAATCCCGGACGAAGGGTGGTGTCTGGATAAGGCGCCAATTCAGCGAGATGGTTCCGCGCCGCGAACACGACCCCCACCGCGACCGCTGGTTCCGCACCGTGATCCGATTGATCTGGACTTGAAACCGGGCTGCAAATTCAACCACCACGGACGGCAGCTCCCGCGCCGCCAGCCGCCACAGGTGACGTTCAATTACCGGGCGCAGATCCGCACCCACGGCGGCTTTGACCACCTCGTTGCCAAACTGGATCTGGCCATTCTCGCCGGCCTCAATCTTGACCGTCTCACCGCGAAAGAGGATATCTGTGCCGAGATGCCAGTGGACTGGATGTTTCGGCCGGGTCGCCAGCCGCTGGATCTGCTGTTCCAGCCAAGGGATGTTCCGTTCGGCAAAACGCTGAGCCTCGGTGACCGAGCCGCCGCGCGGGATGGTCACTCTGGCCGTGCCATCAGGCCGCAGACGGAGCAGGTAGCGCCGTGCCCGGGGATGACGCACCATGACGAGCGGGATCGGTTGCGAACCAACAGCCAATGCCAGGACTGGCGGGGCGGGTTCGTATCGTCTGAAAATAAAATCCAGCACCCGCACAGTTAAATCGGATACGCCGGGTTTGGCAAATAATCAAGGGGCATCACTCGTGCAACCGAGATTCCAAACTGGCTCCAAATGGAGCCAGTTTTGGTTCCTCGACGGCCACGGGGAACAGGAACGAACTACTACAGGGCACGTTCCGAGACATTGGCGGCTGCTGGGGCAGGTATTCCGTTCCATCACAGCTTTGACTGAAAAACAAATTTTCCACTGGCGGCGTGACATTCCGGCGATAGCCATGTCTAATCGGCATTGAAAGCACTCATGAACGAGACGGTTGCAAGTCAATGTGTTGAGGCCGGAATGCAAGCTGGATGGGAAACTGCGGAGTTTGCCAGCCTTTATGCCGAGCACAGCCGGCCGATTTTTTATCTCGCACTGCGTTTTCTCGGCGATCCGCAAAAAGCCGAGGACGCGACGCACGACGTTTTTCTGAAAGCTTTCCGGCGGCTGGATCAATTTCGCGGCGAAGCCTCGATCCGCACCTGGCTTTACCGCATCGCGATCAATCATTGCCAGAACCTCTGTCAGTCGTGGCATAACCGGAATATCCATGCCGGTTCCGATGATACCGTGTTTGAAGATGCCGTGGCCCGGACCGACTCGCCTTTGCGCGTTCTGGAAACGAAGGAACTCGGCCAGCGCATCCAGAAAACGCTTGATGCCTTGTCCGACGAATACCGCCTGCTGCTGTTGCTCGTCGCAGACGAGGAGTTGAGCTATGAAGAGATCGCAGCCCTCGTCGGCCAGTCGAGCGATGCCGTGCGCGGCAAACTGCATCGCGCGCGCAAGGCCTTTGCCGCGCGTTTTGAAAAAACTGTTTAAGGAGATTGAAACATGAAACAGCAAACCAAACTTTCCCAAAAGCAGGAACACATTGCGGAACAACAAACGCAATCGCAGGCGGCCAAAGAATTTTCCAATGCGGATGAACTGCTGCGGTTCGATGCTGCACAAACCACCGTGCCACCGGAGGTCGCGCAACGGTTGAAACAATCGGCGGCACAAATCCCGCCACCGCCGAGGAAGTGGTGGGGGAAAATGTTTGGCGGCTGAACCATGAAAATCTTCTGGCAGCATATTTTGGATTCGCTCACGCCCGGCGTGCGCAGGTTGCTGGGCTTGCTCGCGATGGTTTATTTGGCGGCCACCATCGGGAATCTTCTTCATCTTTTTGATTTGTATGGCTGGCTGGCGGTAAGCGGAACGAAAGTTTGGAGCGGCCAGATCTGGCGGCTCGTGACCTATGCGCTACTGCCGGTGGGAGTCATGGATTTTTTCATGAACGGCATCGCGCTGGTCATGCTCGGCGGTTTGCTCGAACGCCATTGGTCGCGCGGTGAATTCTGGCTTTATTGCAGCGTGGCCGCTGCCGGCGCTGGCGCCGCGAAAGCGCTCCTGCAATTTTCCAGTCCGCTGCCGCTGGTGGGTGCAGCGCCGATGATGTTTGGCCTGCTCATCGGCTGGGGTTTTCTCTGCGGTGGTGAGAGAATTTCCGTGCTTGGCTTGGGCGAAGCGACCGTGTGGAAGCTGGTTTTGGTCGCCGGCGCGGCCAGTTTTCTGATCATGCTTTTCACGGCTGGACTGGTCACGGCGGTCATCATGGCGGCGGGCGGATTATCCGGTTGGCTGTATCTCTGGCTCAAACACAAATGGCTGATGAGCCGCGCCAGCCGCGTCGCCCATTCGGAACGGATAAGCCGTCTCGAATTATGATTTGTGCGCTGCCAGAAATAATCTCCAGTGCGGCGCAAAGTCGTCCGGCGCTCGCGCGCGAACGTGCCCGCCGCGCGCGTGCAATGCTGGCTGACTGCCGGTTTTGCGCGCACGATTGCGGTGTGAACCGGCTCGCCGGTGAAACCGGCTTGTGCCATGCCGGGGCGGAGGCGCGTTTTTTTTCCGCGCAGGTGGAAGTCTCCGACGAATTGGAATTGATCCCGACCTTCGCAGTGGCCTTGAGCGGCTGTGATCTGCGCTGTGATTTTTGCATCACGGGGGGGTCGAGCTGGAATCCGCACGCTGGCCTCGGCTTCGAGGCCGCTGCGATGGTGGTGCGGGCGGAAGCCGCGTTGCAAAACGGCGCGCGAACCATCATGGTGCTGGGCGGCGAACCGACCATCCATCTGCCGGCCGCGCTGGAATTCGTTTCGCTGCTGCCGGCCTCGGCCAAATTGATTTGGAAAACCAACGCCCATGGCACGGCGCAGGCGCGTGAATTGCTCCACGGGATGTTTGATGTGTGGCTGGCGGATTTCAAATTCGGCAGCGACGCCTGCGCGCAGCGGTTGGCGAAAATTCCCGATTACCTCCGCGTGGTTCAAGAAAACTTGCTGTGGGCGAATGAACACAGCGAACTCATCGTGCGGCATTTGCTCATGCCCGGCCACGTCGAATGCTGCTGGCGACCGGTCGCCGAATGGCTGGCTAAAAATCTGCCCGGCGTGAAGGTGAACTTGCGCGCCGGCTTCTGGCCGGCATGGCATGCGCGGCGGCACGCGGAGTTTCAAAATGCGCTGTCTGCGTCAGAAAACGATTTTGCCTTTGGACTGGCGCAGGAACTGGGATTGGATTTAATTCCATGAAAACCCTGACGACAAAAAGGTGCCCGGGCTCATCCGTAGAAAGCCCGGTCAGTGAAATACTGATTTTGGCCGATGGCAAAATCTTTGCGCACAACCTCACGCCGGAGATGGCGCGGGTTTTGACGGAATTGAATCCAGCGGACAAGCGGATGCGCCGGCGCGCAAAAATCGGCAACCGGGTGGATATAACTCTCAAAATATGCAAGCAACCGTAAATTTCCAAACTGAACTCGAAACGTTGATCCGGGCGCGCTACCCGATTCTTTACGTCATTTCCAGCGAGGAGATGCGCGTGCAAAACGTGGTTGTGGAGATCGCCAAAAAGCGGCAGAAAAAGGTGTTTGAGTGGAGCTACAGCACCGGCATCGTGCCGGCCGGCACGTCCATCCAGTCGCACAAAAACCGCAACGTCGCCACCAAGGATCCTTTGATGGCACTGGACCAGGTCATCGAACAGGTCGAGCCGGCGATTTACATCTTTAAGGATTTTCACCCGTTTCTGACGAAGAACAATTTCGCCATTGTCCGCAAGCTGAAGGAAATCGCGCTGCACCTGAAGAACAGTTTCAAAACGATTGTGCTCATCGCACCGCTGATGGAAATCCCGCCGGAACTTGAAAAAGAAGTCACGGTGTTGAATTACCCGCTGCCAACGCGCGAGGACCTGAATGAGTTGCTCGACAAAATCATCGCGGATGTGGCGCAGTTCAAGCAGGTGAAAATCGAATTGGATGAAGCCGGCCGTGAACGGCTGTTGTCGGCCGCGCTGGGTTTGACGATGGGCGAGGCGGAAAATGTCTTCGCCAAGATAATCGTCAAATCCGAGCGGTTGAGCGGTGAGGATGTTAACGAGGTATTTGCCGAGAAACAGCAGATCATCCGCAAGAGCGGTTTGCTGGAGTATTACACCACAGAAGACAGTTTCTCGAACATCGGCGGGCTGGCGGTATTGAAGGACTGGCTGGACAAACGCGCGGCGGCGTTCACGAAAGAAGCGCGGGCGTTCGGCTTGCCGGCGCCGAAAGGAATCTTGATGCTCGGCGTGCAGGGTTGCGGCAAAAGTTTGTGCGCGAAGGCGGTCTCCAATCAATGGCAGTTGCCGCTGCTGCGGTTCGACATGGGGCGGATGTTCGGCAGTCTGGTTGGTTCGTCCGAAGAGAATGTGCGACGAGCCATCGCCGTGGCGGAATCGGTCGCGCCGGCGATTTTGTGGGTGGACGAAATTGACAAGGCATTTGCCGGCTCGCAGGGATCGGGGGCGACGGACGGCGGCACGACGGCGCGCGTGTTCGGAACTTTTCTGACGTGGCTTTCGGAGAAGACCGCGCCGGTTTTTGTGGTGGCGACGGCCAACGACATCTCGCAACTGCCGCCGGAACTACTGCGCAAAGGCCGCCTCGATGAAATCTTCTTTGTGGATCTGCCAAGTGAGCCGGAGCGCGAAGATATTTTCCGCATTCACTTGAAGCGGCGGGGGCGTGACGCGAAAACATTTGACGCACCGGCATTGGCGGCGGCGAGCAAGGATTGCAGTGGCGCGGAAATCGAGGAGGCCATCAACAGCGCGCTTTACGACGCGTTTTACGCGGACCAGGAAATCACCACCGAATCCGTGCTGGCGACGCTGGCGCAGACCGTGCCGCTGGCCAAGACGATGGACGAGCAGATCAACCGCCTGCGCAACTGGGCGGAAGGCCGCGCCCGCAACGCCAGCGTGCCGCGCGATACCCACAAGGCCAGCACCGTGCGCCGGATGGAATTGTGAACGATTCAACGCCATGGAAAACTGGTTTGACTATTTCAAAGACCGCCGGTTCGTGCCGTTTTTTTTCATCACGCTGGTGGTGCTTTTTGCCGGGCCGTTGGTCATCGGAATCATCCTCCAGGTCGCTGACAGTTGCGATTTGCTCAAATACTGGCCGTTCGCTGCCGCCGTGACCGGCGTGTGTTTGCTGATTTTGATCGGGCGTGGCATCGCCCAGGCGCGGGCGCGGCGGTTGAACCGGTATAAGTCATCGCCGTTATCGCGTGACGAATTGGCGAAAGCCCGGTCTAAACTAACAACGAAGCCAAATTTCAAAAAAATATGAGCGCAGTATGCATCTTAACTCCGGTGGTCATCATGGCGTGGCCGGCCTTCAGCGCGGCGGTGGTGGCGGCGGCCAGTTCGCTGGGCTATCAAATCGCGTCGGAAGTCAGCAGCCAGCGTCCCGGCGAAGCCGTCCACAAAGACGCCAAGGCGGTGCAGCTGGAAATCGAACGCAGCGAGGTGGTGACGAACCAGCTAGGCCGCGACCAGCGGATCGCCGTCTCGCGCGAAGGGGTGACGGTGACGTTCTCCCGCGACGCGCGCGGCAAGGCGTCCCTGTGCGTGACCGGCAACGGCCAGAGCGACGAGGCATTGCGGGCGGCGGGCGAGGAATTAAGCCAGGCGGTCGTGCAGCAATATGTTTATCAAAAGCTGATGGGTGAAATGCGGTCGCGCGGTTTTAACGTGGTCGAGGAGGAAGTGAATGAAGACCGTTCCATCCGGCTGAAAGTCCGGCACTGGGAGAATTGATTTATGCCCCAACGCGAATTTGAAATCACCATCGGCAAGACCGGCGAGGTCGAGCTGCACGTCAAAGGCTTCAAAGGCAAAGGCTGTCTCGCGGCCGTGAAAATCTTTGAGGAAATTGTCGGCGAAATGAAGTCGCAGCAGCAGACGAGTGAGTTTTACGAGCCGGAGGAACAGGTGCAATATCGCATTGACCAGCGGCACTGATGAACTTTGGGAACCCGGTTCGAGCTTGGACGCATGGCCAGACCTCACATTCCAGAAGAAGGCGCGGCGTATTATCCGCCGAGAGCCCGGTGGTATTCGGTGTTCTTTTATTTGGGCAATTCCCTGCGCCGGCGGATGGCGTTGGACCGGCTGACCCTGCCGCGCGATACGAAGATCGGCGAAATGATCGCCGGTTTTTTTGTGCCTGGCTTGGCGGTCTGGCTGCGCGGGCCACGGTTGTGGGGCCGGGCGGCGCTGGCCGGAAGTGCGGTGCTAATTTTATTTTTCGTCGTGTGGTTGGGCTATCCGGCGGCCAACTTTGCGTTCGGTCTGCTGATTTCGTTGCATTCCACAGGGTTTGTCTATTACTGCAATCCGCTGCTGGCGGGCGAGCCGCTTCATCGCCGGCTGGCCTTTACCTTTTTGACGTTGCTGGCGATCGGGCTGTTGCTTTACATGCCGGCACGCAACTACTGTCAGGGGCACTGGCTGACGCCGTTGCGCATGAACGGCCGGGTGATCGTTGTGCAGCGGATTTTTCAACCGCGCCACGTCCAGCGTGGCGACTGGGTGGCTTATGCTTTGCACGAGGATGAGCAAGGCGAAGCGCACAACGGCGGCGCCGTGTGGGTGCAGGCCGGCATGGGCTTGGGACCGGTGCTGGCGGTGGCGGGCGACCAGGTGAGTTTCTCCACAAATTCTTTTTCGGTGAACGGCAGTTCGCAGGTGCGCCGGTCGCACATGCCGGTCGCTGGCGGATTCACCGTGCTGGAAAAACATTGGTTCATCTGGCCGAACCTTGATATAAGCGGACATGGCAATGTGAGTGAGGCGAGCATCAGCGGCACCATGTTGACCCTGGCCAGCGTAAATCAGACCCAGTTTTTCGGGCAACCGCTGCGCCGCTGGTTCTGGCGGGAACAAATTTTACCATGAGCCGTTTCGTCAATCTGGAGTTCGCCGATGGTTCGGATAATCAGCTGGAGCCGGAGCCGAAGACGCTCGTCAAGGACGAGGCGTATTATCTGGCCGAGGCGCGGTCGGCGTTTGAAACCGGCAGCTTTGAGCAGGGGCTGCGCTTTTACTCGAAGGTGCTGGAATACAATCCCAAGAACTCCGTTGCGTGGACAGGACAGGTGCGGATGCTGATCGAGCTGGGTGAATTCCGCGAAGCCAAGCTGTGGGCGGACAAGGCGCTTGAACGATTTCCCAATGAACCGGAACTGCTCGCCGCCAAGGCGGTCGCCCTCGGCCGCAGCGGCGATTTGCAGGGCGCGCTGGCGTTTTCCGATGCGTCCATTGAAGAGCGCGGCGATACGCCTTATGTCTGGCTGGCGCGTGGTGATGTGCTGCTGGCCCGCGAGGAATCGCGGGCCGGTTACTGTTTTGAAAAAGCACTGCTGCTGGCACCGCATGACTGGTTTATCGCTTGGCTTGCGGCCCGCATCCGGTTTTATTACGAACAGTTTGTGCTCGCTCTCAAACTGATCCAGCAGGCCGTGGAATTGAATCCCGGAAATTTTCTGCTGTGGCTGGAGCAGGGGCGTTGCCAGCAGGCGATCGGCCTGGTTGGCGCGGCGGAAGTTTCGTTTACCCAGGCGCGGCAGCTGAATCCGCGCAACGAGGAGGCGGATAGTGCGCTGCACCGGATTTCCAACGTGGGAATACTGGCGCGGTTGCGCGGGAAATTGCGGGGATTATTCAAAAGATGAACACTGAAACCTTGAACCGGCTGCTGTCGGCGGTTAATGAATTTGATGCGTCGGACCTGCATCTGGTGGCGGGCGTGCCGCCGGCGTTCCGCGTGAACGGCGAAATCATTATTGCCGACGAGGACGCGCTGACCGAGGCGGAGATCACCGAAATGGCCGAAGGGCTGATGAACGACCAGCAGCGGAAAAAGTTCGAACAGGAATGGGAACTGTGCATTTCCATCCTCCACAGCGCCGCTGGCCGGGTGCGTGCCACTTTTTACCGGCGCAATAACCATCCGGAATTGAGCCTCCGCTTTTGCGGCGACAAGATTGCTGCCCGCAACGAACTGGGTTTGCCGGAAAAACTGGACGAACTGGCGCGCAAGCCGAACGGTCTGGTGTTGATCACCGGGCCAACCGGCGCGGGCAAGACGACAACGCTTAATTATCTCGTGGATCTCATCAACAGCGAGCGTCGTTGCAAGATTGTGACGATTGAAGATCCGATTGAATTTGTCCACGAAAACAAGCGCGCCATCGTGGTGCAACAGGAGGTGCTGACCGACGTTCGTTCGTTCAACCGCGCCCTGATCCATGTGTTGCGGCAGGATCCGGACGTGATCGTCGTTGGCGAAATGCGCGACCACGAGGCGATTGCCACCGCCATGACGGCGGCGGAAACCGGCCATCTCGTGCTGGCCACGATGCACTCACCGAATGTTTCGCACGCGCTTGAGCGCATCATCGGCGTCTTTGACGGCAGTGCCCAAAAGCAGATTATTCTACAGCTTTCAAATGCCCTGCAAGGGATCATTGCCCAAGATTTGCTGCCGTCCGCCGACCGCACCCGCCGGGTGCTTGCCTATGAACTGCTTGTGGCCACTGGCGCGGTGCGGAATCTGATTCGGGAAAACCAGTTGCATCATCTTGAAAACACCCTCCAGATGGGTCGCAAGGAAGGTATGGTGCTCATGGATAATCATCTTTACGACCTTTACTGCAAATGCGCGATCACTTATGACACGGCTCTTAGCCGCGCCCGTCATCCTGACCGGATTACCCGGCAAAAAACGTAATTAGTTTAACCCAATTTGTAGTCGTCTTTCCTTGTTGGCCAGAGAAACGGATCCGCCGCAATGACGTTGTAAACGACCCGACCATTGCGAGACCATACGCCGGTTGGCTCGGAACGAGCCGCCGCTGGCCAGCTGATCTGAGCTGTGACGGCACTCGATTGGCGTATGACCAGCGCTATTTTCAGATTTCAGCTTTGCGATTATCATAGTTCTTGCAGCGCTCGTCGGCGGCTGTCTGACCATAGCCGTTTTTCTTTTCCGCATTGCCACGCTGGGATGCGCTGGTATCGTCACCACATGAACCCCCGCTCCTTGATCTGGCTGGCGTTGCTGTGTGCCTTGAACCTTTGCCCCGCACAGGCGATGGCGGCTGGCACGCAGCAGGAGGCCATGGCCGGCCAGCGGTTGTCGGCCGCCGAGGCAAAGGCGCTGGAAGCGGCGGTGGCGAAACAGCCCAATGATTTGTCGGCACGCACAAAGTTGGTGGGATATTATTTCATGCGGCAGTTTTCAGTGCCGGCGGCGAAAGCCGCCCGCCCGCCGCACATTTTCTGGATCATCAAAAATCAGCCGGCCGCGGAGATTGCCGGCCTGCCATACTGTAACCTCGACCCCATCATGGATCCCGATCCTTATGCGCAGGGCAAAAAGCTTTGGTTGGAGCAGGCCAAGGCTCAAGCCACGAACCCAGTGGTTTTAGGCAACGCGGCGGACTTCTTTCTGATCCACGACCATGACCTGGCCGAAGACCTGTTGAAACAGGCGCAAAAGGCCGAACCGGAAAACCCGCATTGGTCGGATCAATTGGGAAATCTTTATGCCTTGCCGAACGACGATGAAAAAACAGACGCTGCAAAGTCGTTGCAGGAGTTTGAACGGGCGCAGGCCGCAGACCCCGACGCCTCCGGCCGGTTCAACCGTCTTGATGATTTGGCCAAACAGGCGTTCGCGGCGGCCGACCTCAAAAAGGCTTCCCTTTATGCCAATGAACTGCTGGCCGCCGCGCTACAGCATCCCAAGGACTGGAATTATGGGAATGCCATTCTCATGGGCAACACCGTGCTGGGCCGGATCGCGTTGCGGCAGGGCCAGGTCAAACTGGCGAAGGAATATCTTTTGAAGGCCGGCCAGACGCCGGGCTCGCCCCAGCTCAATTCATTCGGTCCCAACATGAGCCTCGCGCGGGATCTGGCGGAGAAGGGCGAGAAAGATGTGGTGGTTGAATACTTTGACCAGTGCCGAAAGTTTTGGCGCATGGGCACCGATAAGCTGGACAAGTGGACCAAGGAGGTCAGGGTCGGCATCATGCCGGACTTCGGTGCCAACTTGGTTTACTGACCATCTGCCCTGCCTGCCGGCGGCCATTGACGAGGGGCAACTGCCCCTGGCCAAACCAGCCGCTGGGGAGGCTAGCCCGGAATCTGGCCTGTCCTCCCCGCAGCCGCAGCGTCCGCCGCCACCTTGAAAATCCACTTACAGGCGCCACCACCACGTCGTTGCCTTGACCGGTTGACGACAAAACAGAAATAAGGCGGCCACCAGCCTGCAAGTGGCCGGCGCGCCACGCACCGCGCCGGGACCCAATTCACTTGTCGGCGAGCGACTTGAAATATTTTTCATGTTCTTCCATACGTGCCATAGCAGCTGCTTGTTCTTGTTCGACTTCCTCGGTGGTTTTACGCCGCATCGAAAGCATAATTGCGTCGCCGAGCGAAATGTCGGGCATATGATTTTCGCGTGCCGGGTTGTTTGAAGCATCGCCGTTTCGTTTGGCAGCCAGCAAGGATTTGCCGTGAGCGATCCCGGGCGAAGAGCTGGCGTTCAACGCGCCCGAACGTGCAAGTTTAACCGCGTTCTGCAACAGGGTTTCTTCGAACTCCTTCAGGCTCTGGGTGACCGACGGAGGCGTCTGGTCGGTGTTTATGCCCGCCAGCCAAAGGACTTCCGGTGCCCCATACAAATAACCGGCCATCAACAACCGGGCTTCAAAGGGAAGGCTGTCAGCGGCGTCCGTCTTCAATAATTGCATCCGTCCTTCAGGGAAAATCAGCCCCGCCACATAGGCGGTCTCGGCATACCGGTTCCGGATATTAAAATAGAGAAGCTCGTATAGCTTGATGACCGGTTCGCCCAGATCCAGCCAGCCAGCGATCTGCGTGTAAGAGCAGTCACTGGAAACCAACAGCGCCTGCAAAACTTGGCGCTTGAAGCGGCCTGACGGCAGCGCCAATTGCTCGACCTCGAGGAGCACTGGATCCGGGTGACCGGCGGTGCAACTGAAATGATAGTGGGCGCGGCGGAGGCACACCTCCCAAACGGCCGGCGGGAGCGGTTCTTTCCGCAGCACATATTCCATGATAAACCGGTGACAAAACGCCGGATTATTGGTTGCGATCGCCAGTTGTTCAGCAAGTCGTGGGGCAGCGTCGCCCGGTTTGCAGCCAGCGGCGAACAGGGTGGCGTCGGCCGGCAGCAGCCGGGCTAGTTCTTCGATACGTTGTTTGTTCATAAGTTTATTGGGGGTTTTTGTGGGTTAAGATATCGCGCATCGCGTCATTTTCTTTCTCCTGTTCAGCAGCGCGTGTGAGTTTAGTTTTTCCGGCATCCGCCGCGCGCCCAGCCTTGAAGCTTTCAAGGTGGGCGGTGAAAGCGATCGTTGCCGGCTTGATGAGCAGTTGATCCAGCAAAGTCGCAAACTGAAGTTCTGCCAGTGGCAGGAACGCCGGGCTCAGCGTGCCTGTCAACTTGGTGCTCAGTGGAATCTGGACGACGGTGCCGGCCCGGCTGGTCAGCTTTAACAGACCCTCGACCAGCAGGTCGTTCTCGCCAATGCGCGGCTTGGCGGGGACGGATGCCGGCCAATGGCGGGGGCGGATTTGGTTCAGAAGATTAAAGCTCACCATCTGCTGTATGGCAGCGGCGCTTTGTTGGAATGTGCTTGGCGCGGGTTTTAATGGGCCGGCAGTTGTGGTTGTAGTGGCCGAGGGCAGCGCTGGCGCGGCCTGTGAGGCGTCAGACGTCGCGGGTTGGGCGTTGGTGGAGGGCGCTGCGCCCGGCGCTGCTGCGGGCTCTGGGAGCGTATCATCGGCGGTTGTCATAAGATTTGATCTTTTGTTTGGAAATTATTGTCGGTTGAGGTCTGTGAACTCGTATCCGCCGCATCCGCCGCATCCGTTTTTCTGGCAGCAAAACGGAGTTTGAGGCCAGTCCAACCGTTCCGATGAGTTGGTTTGCCCAAGACACCAGGGCGCCGGATGTCGTGACATTTGGGGACGCAGAATACGTTGCGGACAATGACCGGCAGAAGCCGATGAAATTCGTAGTCAGAAAGAACCGGATCGGCGATGGCGCGGACAAAAGCTTCGCGAATTTCAGCGCCTGTTACGTCGGATCCTGGTTGCAATTCCAATGCCGAGGCAACGAAACGACGTAAGACCAGGATGGCATCACCACTAGCGTCGGCGCACTGGCCCCGCAGCACATTGACCAACCGTTTCACTCGGCGCGGACGAATTGAACCTGGAGCAAAGTGCTCAGGCTGCTGAGCCAGTGTCGTGGATATGAGCATAAGCAATTCGTCCCCGGATATGCACGTCATTTTGGTCTGGTCGGGGGAACGAAACTGAAACTGCCCGGTGCGCAAGCAGAACCGCAGGTCAAGTGCTGCCCGTAACGACTGACAGATTTGCATGTCGTTAAGCCGTGCCGGCATGCAGGTAGTGTTCTGAGTTTGGCGGTAATAGTTCATGACGGGAAAATGGCGTGGGTGGCCGCAAGCCCGTAAGCCAAGGCAGTCCGGGCAAACACGATGAGGCGATTCCGCCAAATGTGCGCGGCCGGGCAACTCGGCTGGACGGCAGCAACACCGTTCTGAGCCTGGCAGATATATGAGGTCGATGTGTTCATGAATATTTTCAGTGCCATCGTTGTTTAACAGCAGACATATCATCCGACATTTGGTGGGTGGTCGCAAGACAATTGTAAAATACTTCTGGCGTATGCCTGTTTTCTATTACAGACTGCGGGCATGAATTCTTCATTTGTTGATGCCATCCGCCGCGTGCGGGGCGAGATGACCTTTGTGGACATGGCCGAGCGCACTGGCGTGTCCCGGCAGACCCTGATGGCCATGGAGGCCGGGCTTCCGACCAAGCTGTCCACGCTGCGGCAGATTGCCCAGCGCTGCAAACTGCCCGACGACCAGTGGGAGGAACTGCTCGCGGCCTGGGTCGAGTCAGAACTGGGGCCGGAGGATTTCGCCCGACTCAATAAGCGTTTGTCGCCCAAATTCGAGAAAGTGAGTGACGTTGAAAAGCTGCTCATCACTGTGTTCAATCGGCTGAAGAAATCAGAAAAGCAGGCCGTCATGACAACCATGATGGCCAAGCCGGTCAGGGATTTACTCCCAAGCCTGAATGAACTTTTGGTTGTTCCCGAATTCGCGTTAAAAAAAGCACCCAAAATGCGCGAGGAATTCCCTGTGGAATACATCAAAATGGTTCGGAAGTATTTCGGCGATGCCGGGGTTGGAAAAAAACGCTGAGCGATCTGGCTGGGAATACGGACTGCGCCAGCGGCTTGCTTTGGAAGTCGCGCAAGCACGACTTCCAAAGCGGATGCCACCAGCTTCAAAGCATCCTGCAGCGGCCGTTCACCAAGGACGTGATCCAAATCGTGTCGAACCGGATCACTGGGTTCACCTCATAAATCGACTGGCTCGGTCTGATACGAGGCTTTGCCTTGCTGCTGCTCGAGAGCGTCTAATTGCAACCGAAGCTTTCCCGCTTTCACCGCGCGCGGATCGCACATGGCTTCAACCACCGCATCGCCATGCAGCTCCTGTGACTTCAACAGCGCCTCGGCCAGCCAACGAATATTGTCAGCGTGGCGTTGAACGAGCTTCCCGGCATACGCCTCGGCCTCATCCAGAAGATCAATGGCGGCTGAAAAATCGTCGCGCGAACAGGCGGATGCCAGTTCGTCCATCTCGTCCAGATCGCGCTCTTGCCGTCGCTTACAGAGGGAGTCCATATTTTCCTCGGGGTGCAGCAGTGCCAAAGACGCCACACCGGCCGCCACCCGCGTTATCACGTCTTGCGCATAAGGCTTGAGATAATTGGCGGGGATCTCTGGTATGGGGGTCGCGTCTAAAATGTCGCCTATCGGCTCATAGCGCGGCTGTGGATACAAGGTCACGCTGTGGGGCATCCAGCCGAAGAGCCAGCCGACCACAGCCTGGCCGGCTACATAGTAAGCGGCATCCACAAGGCTGGCCGATGGAACCCGATGCCGAAGCTCAACCGCTATGACCCTTGGCGGGTTCGCGGCACGCTCTGCGGATTCCAGATTGGCCGGTGATGCCCAGTCCATCAGGCTAGTTTTTATGGAGCGAGCTACCGCAACGGTGCCGCTGTTCGATCGGTGTGATTTACTTTTAATATTTGTCGTGTTGTTCATTTATATTTTAATGTGTTTGATTTGTTGATTTACCCGCCACGCCGAACGTGGCGGGTAAATTGTGGTGGTGGTTGTTAATTGGTATCGGTTGTGTTCAAGGCATGTTTCCCCAGCAACACCGCACCTCGACGTTCCTGCCTGCGCCACCAGTCAAGGTGCTGTTCGTCGACGTATTGCAAAAACCGTAGTTTGTCCGATGGGACAATGGCGGCGTGTGCCAGAAACGTTGCGCGGGCATACGCCTCCCACGCACTTCCGTTGTCCTCGCCACTGACCTGCAACAGCCGCTCGGCCTGTTCACTAAACCCTCCCTTGATGAGGGCTGCGCAAGTGTTCTTCAAAGATTTTCCACGAAGATTGAGCACTTCAGCCCACAGGTGCTCGCACCGTTCGACCCGCACCTTTTCAGCGGCCTCGCGCGCGAATGCGGCGTAATCAACCTGCGGCAAGCTCGGGCAAATCATCGCGAAGGTGCGGTAGCCGTGATCCTGCAGCCAGTGCAGCGCACGCAGGCGTGCGGTCGGTGACGACGTGCCCTTTTCAAAAGATGCAGCGAGGCGGTCATCAAATGTGCCGGTGCTGAAGCCGTAAATGACGCGACTTTTGAATTCGACCAGTTGTTCGGCCACGGACTTTAGCAACGCCGATTTGCTCAACAACCGGATTTGCCAATTCGTGTTCTCCAAGATCAGGCGACAGGCCGCCACGGTCTGCTGCGCCGTGGCAACATTGGCCGCCACGTCCACGAGTGGCGACGCAAATATAACGCGCTGGTCGTTGGGGTCGGGGAATCGGCGGCGACCCTTGGCGTCCAAGAGTTGCTTCCGCAGGATGGGCAGCGGATCCTCTTTCTCAACCACAATGTCGGCGGGCGTGAGACCATATTCCTTGCAAATACGCGCAATGGCCGCGTGCCGGCAAAGCAAAGGCCCTACGTAGCAGAAGCTGCACATAAAATGACACAAGAGGCCCAGCGTGAATGTTGGGCCGTCGCACAGAAACTTGTGAACGAATGCGCTTAATAAACTTAACACCTTGCCGGGTGGTATTCTGAAGACCGGCTTTCCGTTCTGGAATTTTCCAGTGTAGGTATACTTGGCTTTCGCCTGGGTCTTGGTCAGGGTGACGTTGGTGTTCTTGGTCAGGGGTCTTGGTTGCATGGTCGGTTGTGTGTTGGGTGATGTGGCCAGCTGTTGAGGCTGGCAGGTGTCGGTGCTTTGATCGGATGTTGTCATATGTTTATCTGTTGAGTGTTGCGATATGCTTCACTTCACCATTGCGCAACCGTCTCATGTGTTTACGGGAAACCGGGTCGAAAATGCGTTAATATCCAGACAATCAGCTAGTTCTAAGATAATTGACGGCTCATATCCGGCTAATTGCAGTTTTTGTATTCAGGTCTGGCTTTGTATTCATGGAAGTGCTTCAACCCTGTGACACTCGTGACACTCGCCCAAACCGAGTGGCACGTCTGTCACGAGTGTCACAGGGCATCCTGCCGTTTTTCACTTTTGCGGCGGCGAATGCCGGAAGGCCGGTGTAGCCGTGGATCGCAGTCCCGACGACCTGCGGGAGGTTGGCAATTATGTCGTGGCGCTCGAACACGGCATTGTCCGCCTCAAGGAACTTCCGTTGTGTGTCCGCATCATCCGCGAATTGCACGAGAAACTCATGACCGGCGTGCGCGGGCAACAAGCTACGCCGGGACGCTTTCGTAAAATTCAGAACTGGATCGGCAAACCCGGCAGCACGCTGGCAACCGCTTCGTTCATTCCGCCGCCGCCTGATGACGTAGAAACTTGCCTGGCTGCATTGGAAAAATTTCTGCATGAATCAGACCTGCCGCCGCTGGTCACGATTGCGCTGGCGCATTACCAATTCGAGGCGATTCACCCGTTTTTGGACGGCAACGGACGCGTTGGCCGTTTGCTGATCACCTTGTTTTTGATTGAGCGACAAATTTTGCCGACACCGCTATTATATCTGTCGGCATTTTTTGAAGCCGCGCGCCGGGATTATTATGACGGACTGCGCGGTGTCAGCGAACGTGGAGAGTGGAATGAATGGCTTGAATACTTTTTGCAAGGCGTAGCCCGCATGTCGGAAGATGCGTTGAGCCGGGCGTCGCGTATCAATAGCAAGTTGATCGAATGGCAAAAGAAAGTTGCCGGTGATTCGACGAATGCACCGCTGCGCGTGGTGGAACTCCTGGCCGCGAATCCTTTCATCACTGCAAAAGGCGCGGCTGAAAAACTAGGCGTAGCTTTTACCACGGCGCAACGCGCCATTGAGCGGCTGGAGCGACTTGGAATTGTAAAGCAATCGGGTGATGCGAAACGCGACCGGGTGTATTGTGCCAAGGCATTGCTCGACATTCTGGAAGAACCGGCACGCTTAAAGTCAGCCGAATAAATTCGACCGACTTTCCAGTTCGGCAATTACTGGGGCAGCCTTGCGCCATTCATTTCTCAAAACCAGACATGCAGACTCCGAGCGT
>Ga0302274_10002230_pt1 | contig 17910 bp, 12 predicted proteins | sample III_Bog_N2_1_FD_198755 | JGI IMG/M metagenome (GOLD analysis project Ga0302274, IMG submission 198755) | Peat permafrost microbial communities from Stordalen Mire near Abisko, Sweden - III_Bog_N2_1 | ecosystem: Environmental > Terrestrial > Soil > Wetlands > Peat | place: Sweden: Abisko...
CGACACCATTGCCGCCAACCTGCAACTATCGATCGAAGAAAAGCAGGGGTTGCTGGAAATTTTTGATCCGGCTGAGAGATTGAATCGGATTGGCGATGTGCTCGATGTGGAGATCGAAAAGCTCAACATGGACCGCACGATCCAGTCGCGGGTCAAGCGGCAGATGGAAAAGGCGCAAAAAGAGTATTACCTGAACGAAAAGATCAAGGCCATTCAGAAGGAACTGGGCCGTGGCGAGAAGAGTGAATTCGACGAATTGAAGAAGAAAGTCGAAGCCGCGGGTATGCCGAAGGAAGTGCGCGACAAGGCGATCCAGGAGTTGAAGAAACTGGAAGCGATGCCGCCGATGTCGGCGGAATCGACCGTCTCGCGCAACTATCTGGACTGGCTGCTGGCCGTGCCGTGGAAGAAACGGTCGAAGGAAATCCGAAACATCTCGCGCGCCGAGAAAGTTTTGAACGAAGATCATTATGGGCTGGAGAAAATCAAGGAACGCATTCTTGAATTTCTGGCCGTGCGCCAATTGGTGAAGAACCCCAAGGGGTCGATTCTTTGCTTTGTCGGGCCTCCGGGCGTGGGCAAGACTTCGCTCGGGATGTCGATTGCCAAAGCTACCGGGCGCAAATTTGTTCGCATGTCTCTCGGCGGAGTAAGGGATGAGGCGGAGATCCGCGGTCATCGACGGACTTATATTGGCGCCCTGCCCGGGCAGATTATCCAGATGATGAAGAAGGCGGGGACAAAGAATCCCGTATTCATGCTGGACGAAGTCGACAAGATGTCGATGGACTTCCGCGGCGATCCGTCGGCGGCGTTGCTCGAGGTGCTCGATCCGGAACAGAACTTCATGTTTGTCGATCACTATCTTGACGTTGAGTATGACTTGTCGCAGGTATTCTTCGTGGCAACGGCGAATGTGATGCATACCATTCCGGCAGCGCTGCAGGATCGCATGGAAGTATTGCGCCTGCACGGCTACACGGAGCACGAAAAAGTGGAGATCGCGAAGCAGTTTCTGGTCAGAAAGCAGATGGCGCAGGCGGGACTGACGGATAAGAACATTCAGTTTTCCGACGATGCCCTACGGCAGATCATTCGGGGGTTTACTCGCGAAGCAGGGGTGCGAAACCTGGAGCGGGAAATTGGCAACGTATGCCGTAAAGTCGCGCGCAAGGTGGTAAAAGAAGGCGCGACGTTCTCGGCTGCGATTCAGGCGGAAAAGATTGGCGACTATTTGGGCGTGCTGAAGTTCCGCGACACGCTGGCGCATGAAAAGAGCGAAGTCGGATTGGTAACGGGCTTGGCCTGGACCGAAGTCGGCGGCTCGATTTTGAGCACGGAAGCGATGGTGGTGGACGGTAAAGGCAAGCTCACGCTAACGGGAAAGCTGGGCGACGTGATGCAGGAATCGGCGCAGGCCGCGATGTCTTATATTCGGTCACGAGCCGCTCGACTTGGCTTGTCCCGCGATTTCTATCGCAATATGGACATACACGTGCACGTGCCGGAAGGCGCGATTCCGAAAGATGGACCGTCCGCTGGGATTACGATCGCGACCGCGCTGGCTAGCGCGTTGAGCCGAATTCCGGTTCGTCGCGACATCGCGATGACGGGAGAGATCACGTTGCGCGGCAAGGTGCTGCCCATCGGTGGACTGAAAGAAAAGTTGCTGGCGGCGCATCGTGCGGGATTGTTCGAAGTGATTCTGCCCCAGGAAAACGAAAAAGACGTGGCGGAAGTGCCGGAGAATTTGCGCACGGCGATGAAGCTCCACTTTGTCGACAACATGGATCAGGTGCTCAGTATCGCCTTAGAAGGTCCCCTGCCACAGATGGCGTCGGAAGGCGAGACCATGGCTCCCATCGTGACGCCGCCAGCCGGCGAGATTCCGACGGCCAGGCAGTAGAAATGCAATAACGGTTCAGTGGAATCCCACTCAACGCAAAATGCGCGATGAGTGGGGCACCCGAGCCACGAAACCTCGCCCGACGAAACTGAGCCCCACTCGTCCCGTACAACCCAGCTCTGATTTTCTGGCTCGACTCTCAGCGGTAAGGTCATTGGGTCAGGCGAAATTCTGAGTGCAGGTCGGCGCGCGAATCTCCCCCGAGCCAAACATCGAACTGCTCTGGTTCTACTACCCATTTTTTCTCCAGCGGGCTCCAGAATTGCAGTTCGTCTTTGCCGAGAGTGAAGTGCACGGTGCGTTTCGCGCCGGGCTGCAATGCGATCTGATCGAAGCCTTTCAATTGGCGCACTGGGCGAGAGGCACTGCCAGCACGCTGATGGATGTAGAGTTGCACGACGGCATCGCCCGCACGGCTGCCGGTGTTGGTCACGTCGGCGGAGACTTCGACCACAGAGCCCGCGCGCGCCGTCGGCGTAACTTGCAGGTTGTCGAAGGAAAACGTTGTATAGCTCAGGCCATAACCGAAGGGATAGAGCGGTGTGCTTTTGATATCCCAGTAGCGAGACTTGAAGTCGGAGGAAGTTTCTGGGAGCTGCGTGAGGTTATGGTTGTAATAGAGCGGTAATTGACCGGTGCTGCGCGGCCAGCTAACAGGCAGGTGGCCCGAGGGATTCGCGTCGCCAAAGAGGACGTCGGCGATTCCGTTACCGCCCTGGCTGCCGGGATACCAAGCCTCTAGAATCGCAGGAACGTGTTCGGCGGCCCATGAAATGTCGAGGGGGCGTCCGTTAACGAGGACGAGAACAACAGGCTTACCGGTCGCGGACACCGCCTCCAGCAAGTCTTCCTGGCCGTTCGACAGTTTGAGCGAGGAGCGTGAGGCGGATTCCGCGCTCATCAAATCGATCTCGCCCAGAACGAGTACGGCCACATCACTCTGCCGAGCCAAAGACACGGCTTCGTCAATTGCCTGGCGTGCTTGTTGCGGAGTTTGCTCCGGTTGTTCTTTCAGATCCTTCAAGAGGTCGATCCCTTCGAATGGCGAAGGGATAACGCGCCGGAGGTTCGGGCCGTGCGCGAAGGCGACGTGCGCCGCGGACCCGACCTTGTCCTGAATGCCCTGCAGGATGCTGACGGTTAGGCCCGCCTTGACGGCTCCGCCCCACATGGAGAGAAGATCGGTCTGGGCGTCACCCAAGGGACCGATCACGGCGATGGAATGGATCGTCTTCCCGGTCTTATCCAGCGGAAGCAGTGCGCTCTCGTTGCGCAACAGGACCACCGAGCGTTGCACCGCGCGCCGGGCGACCTCTTGATGCGCAGGGTCGTTGAGGGTTGGCTCAAGGCGAGATTCATCGGTATAGGGATGTTCGAATAATCCCATGCGGATCTTGGTTTCGAGGATGGGGCGAACCGCGTCGTCGATCTGCCGCATCGAGATACCTCCCTGCTGCACCTCGAGCGGGAGATATTTGAGGTAAGTGCCGCTTGCCATATCCATGGTCAGTCCGGCGGTAAAGGCTTTGTGGGCGGCATCCTGCAGATCGCGGGCATAGCCATGAGTGACAAGGCTCTTGACCGCGAAAGCGTCACTTACGACAAATCCTTTGAAGTCCCAAGACGAGTGGAGCACATCATGCAGCAGCCACGGGTTGCCGCTGGCGGGCACGTCGTTGAGATCCATGTAGGCGCTCATTACTGAGCCGACACCCGCGTCCAATGCGGCCTTGAACGGAGGGAGGTAGACATTCCACATTTCTTCCTCAGGCACGTAGGAGGAATCGTAATCGCGTCCTCCATCGGCCGCCCCATAGCCGGCGAAGTGCTTGACGCAGGCGAGGACACGGTCGGGAGCCCCAAGTTGTGTGCCCTGGAAGCCGAGCACCTGGGCACGAGCGATGGCGGCTCCGAGATAAGGATCTTCGCCGGCACCTTCGACCATGCGTCCCCAACGCGCGTCGCGGGCGATGTCGACCATGGGTGCGAAGGTCCAATGAATGCCGGCGGCGCGAGCTTCGCGGGCAGCAACGGTCTGCGCCTCTTCAACCAGCTTGATGTCCCACGAGGACGCCATGGCGATGGGCGCCGGGAAGATGGTGTGATATCCGTGAATAACATCGAGTCCAAAAAGCACGGGAATGTGCAGCCGCGTTTGTTCGACGGCGATGTGCTGGAGGCGGTTGATCTCCTTTGGATCGGAGACCCAGAGCATGGAGCCGGCACCGTGTTGCTTCAGAACCTCTTCCCCGGACTGATGCATGAGGTCCTTGAAGTCGGGGACATCCATGCCGGGTAGCTGGGACAGTTGCGCGACTTTTTCTTCGAGGGTCATCTGCCGAAGCAGGTTGTCGACCTTGCTGCGGATTTGCTCTCCGGTCAGGGTGTTCACTGACGAGGGTTGCGGCGAGGCTTGTTTTAATTGGCCAAAAAGAGTTGCCTGCAGAGCCAAGAAGCACACGGTGCACACCAACGCCAGCGGTCTTCTCATACTTTTCCTCTCATTCTGTCTCGCATTTCCTTGAGAACCGCTTGCGAGTATATACGCAAGAAAGAGGATCAGACCGCGACGGAGATCACACTTGCCAAGTAGAGTCCAATTTGCGAAAGCGTCAACCACGAAGCATTCACCACCAAGGGCAGGAAAGGTGTGCGAAGGAAAATCTTGAAGGCAAGATGCGCTCAGGCGTAGATTGCATCCCATCGAAGAACCGGATGTGGAGAATAAGCGTCCGTTCGGACTCGATTGAAGTTATTTTGGCTGTGGCGCTTGCCATGTGCGGCCTGCGCACTAGAAACTAGAATCATGCGGATTCTGGCCCGGTTCATGCTGTCGGCGAGCGATCTATTGCACTTCCCTTCTCCCACGCTGCCGGAGATCGCGTTTTTGGGCCGCTCGAATGTTGGGAAATCGAGCGTGATCAATTCGCTGGTGGGCGCGAAACTGGCGCGGACCAGTAACACTCCGGGGCGCACACGCAGCATTAACTTTTATGAGGTGCGCCGAGCCGGACAACCCAAGCCCGACGTGCTGTTTGCCGATCTGCCGGGATACGGGTATGCGAAGGTGTCGCGGGAAATCTCCGCTGACTGGGCACGGTTTGTGGATCCCTACCTGCACCAGCGCGGCAGTTTAGCGCTGTGCCTGGCGCTCGTTGATTCGAATATTCCTCCACAGGAGAGCGATGGGAGGCTGATCGAGTTCTTGTCGGCTCGAGGACGACCGCACGCCATTGTTGCCACGAAATGCGACCGGCTGTCAGCGAACCAGTTGCAGCAGGCGATGCGCGCACTAGGGCAGGCCCATGGGGGCGTGCCGATTGTGGCATTTTCGGCAAAGACTGGGGCGGGCAAAGAGGAACTGTGGCAACAGATTCGCGCCGCGATCTCGCAGTTCCCTGCTCTCTAAGACGTATCTTCGGAACGTATATCCGGGACGTATATCCGGAACGTCTTTCCCAAAGCAATTTCATGCGGATTGGTCGCCTTCGGCATTGCTCCGGTTTGCGCGTGAATCAATACCTACCCCTGGACTGCTCGAGGGGGGGTGAGCGTGCGGGTTTTTCGATCAAACTTTGAGCTGCTATGATGGCGGCCATGTCCACGGCACAAACTTGGGACCCGGCGTCTTATGCACGAAACGCGAGATTCGTATCCGACTTAGGATCGCCCGTCGTGGATTTGCTGGCGCCTAAACGCGGCGAAAGGATTCTCGATCTTGGTTGCGGAGACGGCGTACTAACGAAAAAGCTAGCGGATCTGGGCTGCGAAGTGGTGGCGGTCGATTCCAGCGTTCCGCAGATCGAAGCCGCGAGGAAGCTTGGCTTGAACGCCCACACGATGAGCGGCGAAGACCTGCAATACCAAGAAGAATTCGATGCCGTCTTTAGTAACGCCGTGCTGCACTGGATTAAGCGTGCGGATGCGATGCTGGCTGGGGTCTATCGTTCTTTGAGACCAGGCGGGCGATTTGTTGCGGAATGTGGAGGGCACGGTTGCGTTCGTAAAATTCAGGCTGCCCTGGTTGAAGCATTGGACCGCCGTGGGGTTGATGGCGAGGCTCGGGTTCCGTGGTATTTCCCCACACCCGGCGACTATGCCACCAGGCTGGAAGGCGCAGGGTTTCGCGTCGATAGCTTTGCGCTCATTCCGCGTCCAACGCCGTTGCCGGGCGACATCATTGGTTGGTTGGAGACTTTTGCTCTCAACTTTTATCGAGGCTTCTCCGACGAAGCGCGCAGCGACTATCTGCGGGAGGTTCGGATGATCCTGGAACCGCAACTGCGGGATGCCGATGGAACCTGGGTGGCCGACTACGTACGACTGCGGTTCGCGGCAACCAAAGCTCGCGATTGATACGGTGTGGCACAGGAAGTTACGTGGTACTGCCCCGACATTTGGAGTTACCCCTCTAAAGTTTTCCCGGCATCTTCCGATTAATTAAGAGCGGCACTTTCGGAGGCACTCGTTGGACTCAGAAACCCACCGGAGAGAAGCGGAGCGGTCCGTACACGCCGCTGCGAAAAAAGAGGGGACGAGTCATCCGCGACGGCTGCAAGAAAAGGGCGTAGACGGACCTCCGGAAGAACGCGGCGTGCCGGTTACATCCGCAACTGCAGGGGAAAACACAGGGAGGCGAACTTGGGCGAAGGGCGGGGGCAGGCCTCCTGCGACAGCTGCGGTCGAGTGGAAAGAACGGCGTGGCAGTCCGAGGATCCGCTGCTCGGGAAGCGTTGAATTGCGCGCCCAAGGCAAGAATGTTCGGAAGTGGGGAACGCTGACAGACATCAGCCTGCACGGATGTTATGTGGAACTCAACGACACATATTCGGTCGACACGAAGGTGGATCTGGTCATGAAATCGTTTGGCATTCGCATTGTGGCTCCAGGCACGGTTTGTACTTCGTATCCTTTTCTCGGCATGGGAATCTGTTTCGGCGAAATCAAACCGGAAGAGAGCGTGCACCTGAAGCAACTGATCGATGCCTTGGCGGGACACCACTCTGCGCCGCCCGATCGGGGCCATGCTCGCGAAGAGCATGAGGCAAGGGCCGCGGTGGCTCTATCTACCCCAGGCGACCTACTACGCGACATCACGGAGTTCTTTGAAAGCAATCAGAAGCTCTCGCGCGAAGACTTCCGAAAGATGGTTGAGCAGCTCCGCCAGCCGTAGAATGTAACTTTTCCAGATCGACCTATGGCTCCAAGCAACGGAAACTGGCCGCACACTTTAAACGAAAGTTACCCCGGCGATCGAGGACTCTTCCTGATCTATCCGTTATGATTGAGGGTATATGGCTCAATATCTAGTGACCGGCGCAGCCGGATTTATAGGATCGTCTCTGGTCCGTGCTCTTCTGGAGCGTGGCGAAGAAGTACGCGGTATCGACAATTTTGCGACGGGACGGCAGGAAAATCTTAGCGAAGTGTTAAGCCGCATAGACTTCCGCGAGGCCGACATTCTTGATTTGGACGCGATGCACAAAGCCTGTGCAGGCGTGGACTACGTACTGCACCAGGCGGCGATTCCTTCGGTGCCAAAATCGGTGCTGGACCCGATCGGAAGCAACCGCGCGAACATTGATGGAACGGTCAATGTGCTGGTGGCGGCGCGAGACGCGAAGGTGAAGCGAGTGGTTTACGCGGCATCCTCGTCGGCGTACGGCGACACGCCGACGCTGCCCAAGCAGGAAGCGATGACACCGAATCCGATCTCGCCGTATGCGGTGGCGAAGCTGGCGAGCGAACTTTACATGGTGTCGTTTTTTCGCTGCTACGGTCTGGAGACGGTGTGCCTACGCTACTTCAATATTTTTGGTCCACGGCAGGATCCTTCTTCGCCGTATTCGGGCGTGTTGGCCAAGTTCAGCATGCAGATGCTGCGTGGGGAGCAACCGACGATTTTTGGCGACGGCGAGACGAGCCGCGATTTCACGTATATCGACAACGCGGTTTCGGCCAATTTGCTGGCCTGCTCGGCTCCTGCCGCAGAGTGCGCGGGGCGAGTATTCAACTGTGCTACTGGACGGCGGGTCACGCTGAATGAGACTTTCGAAGCGCTGAAAGAACTGACTGGCTACAAAGGGAGCGTGAAATACGCTGCGGAGCGGGGTGGAGACATCAAGCATTCACTGGCCGATATCACGCTCGGGCAAAAGCATTTGGGGTACAAGGTTCTGGTCAATTTCGAGGACGGGCTGCGGCAAACGGTAGAGTGGTATAAGAGCCAGATGCATCCGGTGGGCGCGTAACGCGTTAGTGCGGTTGCTTCGTCGATCGAGGGATAGGTTCCCTCAGTGGCTAAAAAGCCCTATTGATTTCGAGGATGTTACGGCGCAGATGAAGAGTCTGCGGGGAAGTCCAAGAGGCCTAGAGAGCCTCCCTCAGGCGCTGGAAGCGCCGCCCGTTTTCAGCGATTTGTGGCACGGCACGAGTGGAACTCGTGCGCTTCCGAAAAGCGGCGGGAGTGGAGTTTTTTCCGCAGCCTCTGGAACTCGTGCCCTTTCCAAAAGCAGTTAGATCGAAGGTTTTTCCGCAGCCTACAGACCTGAGATCTTTCAAAATAGAGCACTTTCCGATTCGTTTTACGCCGGGCGTTTCCCCTCGTTGAGCTGGAGTCGCGCACTTCGTGACTTTTCCCAGGCAATTAACTGGTCCAAGTCATAGCGAAATGGACCATAGGCAGTGAACGACTTCTCGTCGAAAAGCCGCATGGCGCCGCAACTCAGGCAAACCTGATACGAGTACCCATCGACACCCACCGGCCAGCCCATCTTGCCGTGCCAGCAGCCCTTTAGCGCGGCAACCGCAACTCCTGCCAAACTGCTGGCAACAATTCCCGGCCACCACCAACTGGACTTCCTGAGCCGGTCGGACTTCAACTGCAACATCGGGTCATTCATCGCATCTCCGAACTTTCCTACGGCAACCTCCTAACCATAGGACGATTCGGAGCGAAGAGCAAAATCTGAAGGGTCGTAGCTGTTTTGAGCAAGATCTAACAAGATCTAAGAAGTTCGTGCGACTACGCGCTCCGGCCGATCACAAGCCCGTCATGCGCTGAATGTGCTCGGGATACCGATCCCCCTCAACCGTGATTTTCGAGGCCGCGCTGTCAATTTCACGTACATCGTCGGCTGTAAGTTCGATTGCGACCGCGGCAATGTTCTCATCGAGGCGAGACAACTTGGTCGTTCCAGGGATCGGCACGATCCACGGCTTCTGCGCCAGCAGCCAGGCGAGAGCGATCTGAGCCGGTGTCGTCCCTTTCTGCCTGGCGATGCTTTCGAGCAGATCGACCACGGACTGGTTCGCCTTCAGAGCCTCGGGCGTAAAGCGAGGGAGAGTGCTGCGGAAATCGGAGCTGCCAAACTTGGTATTTTCGTCCATCTTGCCGGTGAGGAATCCTTTGCCGAGAGGGCTGTAGGGAACGAAACCAATTCCGAGTTCCTCGAGCGTGGGCACAACTTCTTCTTCCGGCTTTCTCCACCACAACGAGTATTCGCTTTGCAAGGCGGTCACGGGCTGAACGGCGTGGGCGCGGCGGATGGTTTTCACTCCGGCTTCCGAAAGCCCGAAGTGTTTAACCTTGCCGGCTTGAATCAGTTCCTTCACCGTGCCGGCGACATCTTCGATGGGCACGTTTGGATCAACCCGGTGCTGATAGAGAAGGTCGATGGCATCCACCTTCAGGCGCTTGAGCGACCCCTCGACGGCCTGTCTGATGTGAGCCGGCTGACTGTTGACGGGAGCCGCGCCGGGGCGCTTATCGCCGGCACTGAAATCGAATCCAAACTTGGTGGCAATCACGACGCGGTCGCGCAGGGGAGCTAGCGCTTCTCCAACGAGCTCTTCGTTGGTATAGGGGCCATAGACTTCAGCGGTATCGAAGAAAGTGATGCCCCGATCGACGGCGGTGCGCAGGAGAGAGATCATCTCCTGCCTATCTTTCGGTGCGCCATAGGAAAAACTCATGCCCATGCAGCCGAGGCCGAGGGCGGAAACTTCCAGGTTACTTTTTCCAAGTTTGCGTTTTTGCATTGTTTCTCCTTATGAAATCTTTTTACTCAGACTTGAGGGAAGCCATATCGATGGAGAAGCGGTACTTGACGTCGGACTTAAGCAGTCTCTCGTAAGCTTCGTTTATTTTTTGGACGGGAATCACTTCCACATCGGCGGTGATGTTGTGCTGCCCGCAGAAGTCGAGCATCTCCTGGGTTTCGGGGATACCTCCGATGGGCGAACCGGAGAGGCTGCGGCGGCGCATGATGAGGCCGAAGACGGAGACGGCGAGAGGTTTCTCGGGCGCGCCAACCATGGTGATGTTGCCATCGCGCCGCAGCAGATTGATGTAGGCGCCAATGTCGTGGTCGGCCGAAACAGCGTCGAGAATAAAATCGAAGCTGCTTTCGTGCTTCTCCATTTCGGTGGCGTGGCGAGAGATGACGACCTGGTCCGCGCCGAGGCGGAGCGCGTCGTCTTTTTTGTTTGGAGATGTTGTGAAGACAACGACGTGAGCGCCGAGGGCGTGGGCGAACTTTACGGCCATGTGGCCTAATCCGCCGAGGCCGACAACGCCAACTTTCTTGCCTGTAGTGACGCCCCAGTGGCGCATGGGCGAATAGGTCGTGATTCCGGCGCAAAGCAAGGGAGCGGCTCCGGCGAGATCGAGGTTCGAGGGAAGGCGCAGGACGAACCTCTGGTCGACGACAATACTGTCGGAGTAGCCGCCATAGGTGACGCCGCCGAGGTGCTTGTCGGGGAAGTTGTAGGTCAGAGTGAAATTGGGGCAGAACTGCTCGAAACCTGCCAGGCACTCGGGGCAGGTGCGGTCGGAATCGACCATGCAGCCGACGGCGGCGAGGTCTCCGGGCTTGAACCGGGAGACCGCGGAACCCACCTTGGTAACGCGGCCCACGATTTCGTGTCCGGGAACGCAGGGATAGACAGTGGGCATAACGCCGCTCCACTCGTCGCGTACCTGGTGGAGGTCAGAGTGACAAACGCCGCAGAACAGGATTTCGATCTGTACGTCTTGTTCGCTGGGATCGCGCCGCGTGATCTCGGTGGAGGCCAGCGGCGAGGTTGCGCCAGCAGCGGAATATGCCTTCGTTTTGTACATGGACTTCTCCTCTTTACCGCCGATATTGTTCGTCGCTGACCTGTTCCATCCAGTCAACAACCTTGCCGTCGAGCTTTTCCTGAATGGCGATGTGAGTCATGGCCGTGGTCGGCGTGGCCCCATGCCAGTGTTTTTCGCCGGGGGCGAACCAGATCACGTCGCCGGGGTGGATTTCCTCGATCGGTCCTCCGGCGCGCTGAGCCCAGCCGCAACCAGCCGTTACGATAAGAGTCTGGCCGAGCGGATGCGTATGCCAGGCAGTCCGGGCACCGGGCTCAAAGGTCACACTGGCACCTTGAACCAACGCCGGATCGGGCGCCTGAAATAAAAGATCGATCCGTACCGTGCCGGTGAACCACTCGGACGGTCCCCGGGCAGAAGGTTGAGAGCCAACTCGCTTGATTTCCATGGTTCTGCTTCCTCCAAGAAATGTGTCACCGCATCTGAGCGACAACGGCGACGTCGAACTTGGAATAGTATTTTTTCACATCGCTGGTCCCATACTTGGTGCGGAATTTCTCGATAACCGACAAAACCCCCATTTGATCCGTAATGGGAACGGCCCGAAACTCAGCGTCTGCGCCGCCGGCGTCGATCTGAATGGACGAGTGTTGGAGCACGTTCTTATACCACTGCGTGTCGGAACCACGGACTGGCAAGAGGTAGAGCTTGTCATTGTCATTGTCATTGTGATTGTCATCGTCCCATACGAACCAGACGGGCTGGGAGATGGTCTTTCCTGACTTTCTGCCGGTCACGCTGAGGTTAATTTCGTGATCTCGAGAGAGGCGGTCTTTCAAAGTATCGTTCGGCGCTGGCATGCGTGCTCCTGTATCTAGCCACCCAAGATTAAGATTAAAAGCAGTGGAAGCGGTAGCCCGATCCTTCCGACTTATTGCCTATTCCTCTGGGCATGCGAAAAAAGGTTAGTGCATACGGCGTCGTACCAGATATCTTGAGGCAGGGACGAAAGAAACCTTTAGACATGAAAAAAACGAGTAAGAACGCCTCTGCGGTGTCAAACCGGGCGCGGGAATTGCGCGCCGAGCTGGCTCGAAAGATTGTTTTGTTCATGGGCTCCGAAGAGAATCGGGCAACGGCGATTCCGGGCCTGACGGTACATCAGAGGAGAGCTCCGACGGCTCCGTGCTCAATGACCTATGAGCCGGGCGTGACGGTGATTGCGCAGGGGCGAAAGAGGGTCGACCTTGGACGAACCACATTCATCTACGGGGAGTCGCGCTATCTGCTGACCTCGGTCGATTTGCCGATCGTGAGCCAGATCGTTGAGGCGAGTGCAGAAGTGCCCTGTCTCGCGATGTCGCTGAAACTCGAAATGCCTGTGATTCGAGAACTGCTTAGCCGGGAAGAGATGCAGAGGGCGGCGATCCCCTCGGACAGTCCCGGGATGGCAACCGGTGAAGCGACGGTGGAGTTCCTCAGTGCTTGCTGCCGGCTCATGGACCTGCTGGACACCCCGGAGGATATTCCTTTTCTAAGTGGTTTGATACAACGCGAAATTGTTTACCGAATTCTTCGTGGGCCGGAGGGAGCGCGGCTGCGAGCGATAGCAACGTTGGGAGATCAGAGCCACCGGACGGCAAAAGCAATTGGGTGGATCCGGGCAAACTACGCCAAGCCGATGCGGGTAGAAGACCTCGCACAAACGGCGGGCATGGGCGTGTCCACATTGCACCATCATTTCCGGGCGCTCACGGCGATGAGTCCTCTGCAGTACCAGAAACAGCTTCGGTTGCAGGCAGCGCGGGCACGAATGCTGGTGGATGGGCTGGACGCCGCCAGCGCGGCTTTTGAGGTGGGGTACGAGAGTGCCAGCCAATTCAATCGCGAATACAGCCGTGTCTTCGGGCGACCACCGATGCGGGACATTCGTACTCTGGTGTCGGGTGCTCTGGCCCTGGAGTCGGTCAGCAATCCACAAAGAGCGATATAGGCGATCCCAAACCGCGAGTTGCGAGTTGAATTGTGAGTTGAATGGGAACCGCGATTTTCGGCGCGATAGGACATGTACCATCGGACATTGCGGTACAGCCCCAAAGACTATTACGCTGAGAATTCGAAGTGCCATTTGTGGCCCTAGACGGCAGGCGTGCGTTGAACCAGCAGCGTACCTGTTCTTCGTTCGAATTCTTCCAATCCGACCGAGAATTGCCGATTCATTCCGCTTCATTCAAGAACAACTGGTCGAACCCGGGCAGTGGCACAATGACGTTGATCGGCGAACATCGAACCAAGAACGGCAATGAGCTTCGAACTAGCCCCGGATACGATGAATACAAGTGTTTGATGGTAGGGACTTTGCCGGTATGAGCGCCACTCCAACTCGAATCGACTGGGACGCGACGGCGGCGGAGACTGCCAATCCCTTGCAGGAAGGCAATCGCGTTCTGGAATCGATTGCGCGGCAGGAGGCGCTCCCCGCGCTACAAGCGTTCTCTGGCCTTCATCTACAGATTCGAAACCGGCAGATGGCGACCGGAGGAACGCCGGATCGCGATTTGTTCGAGACCGAACGTTTCATCCTCGATGAAGTCTTACAGTTGATCTGCGATCGCGCTCAGACGCTGACGCGAGCGGATGGCGTAGTGATAGCCCTGGTGGCGGGAGCCGACGTGGTTTGCCGCGCCAGTGCGGGAGCGCTCAGCGTGGAGCGTGGAACTCGTCTCATCGGCGATTCCGAAATCTTGCAGGACTGCCTGGAATCGGGGCGTATCTTACGTTCGGACGATTGTGAAATCGACGCTCGCGTGGAGTTGGACTTCGCGCGCCAGATTGGAGCGCGGGCCACGCTACTGGTTCCGCTACGCGGCCGGCGTGAACAACTTGGCGTGTTGCAGGCGTTGTCGAGCACCCCCTGGGCATTCACGGATCACGACATCCGCAGTTTTGATTTGTTCGCCGAACTGGTGCTGTCGGCGCTCAAACCTGAAGATCAGGATCGCAGGATTCATTGGCTGTCGGATGTAGCAAGCGAAGTTCTGCAAGCCAAACCGGCGGATGCGGCTGCGATTGTAGAGAGCGCGACGACGAGCGCGATTGCTGAACTGGCTGCTTCCCAGATCTTAGCCGCAAAAAACCCCGTCGCAAAGGAGGCCGAACCGGTTGCAGCGGCTCTGGTTGCGGCCGCTCCTTCCAACGAGGAAAAGGCGGAAACGCTTCCGGCTGTGCCATCGGTTTTGGAATTAGTGATTCCGTCCGCACCAACCGTGGTGAGGGCGGCGACGGCGGCAGTGCCGGATTCTGGCCTGGAAGTTAATTCTCCCGTAGCCGACGAACTACCGGAAGTCCGAACGGAGTGCTCGGCCGACGTTACGGATGAATTGGTCACGGACGATTTACCCTCGGACGATTTTGTCGCTTACGACGCTGCGAAAAATGCGGCGACAGCCGTGGAAATTGCGCCTCGAGTGCTGCTGCCATTTCCGGGACGGATTTCACCTGCGGTTGGCTCGCGTCCGGGACTAGCTCTCGTGGCGGGATTGATCGCAGTCGGGGCATTATTTTCAGCAGGCGCGTGGTGGGGAATGCAGGCGCACGAAAAAACTGGGAGCGCCCGGGCCACGACGGCAAAAACCTTTCTTCCTTCGGATGGGATGCAGCTCTCGCCCGTATCGGTCAACACGCCCCCGGCGCCTTCATCGGCCGTTCTATCACCCTCGGTCTCGGACAACCTGCTGGGTGCGGAAAAAGCTGGGTCAGAGGTGACTGCACTTGAGCCGGTGCCAGCCGACAAACTGGCGGCGCTGCCAAAAGTTACGGGCGTTCGCCATTGGTCGTCGTCGATGGGTAGCACGGTGGTGATCGACATGGAAGATCAGGTCCCTTATGAAGTGCATCGCCTGATGTCACCCGAGCGCATCTATTTCGATCTCCACGACACCGTGTTGAAGCGGGAGTTGGATGGAGCGACCATGGAGGTAGGCGACGCTGCGCTGAGCAGGGTTCGGATCGCGCAACCGGTGGCCGGCGTGACGCGAATTGTTCTCGACACAAGAGACGGATCGAACTTTTCCGTCAGCATGGAATCGAACCCGTATCGCCTGGTGGTGGAACTGCGCGGGTCGGAGAAAAATCTGGCGGGGAGCCATCTGGCTTCAAACCGCCTTGCGCCGAACGCTCCGATTGCGGCGAAAGCGGTGCCCATGGCGGCGTTAGCGGCGAGGACTGCCGATCAGACTATGCCTGCGAAAACTGGCAGATTCCGAATTGTGCTCGATGCAGGCCATGGCGGGTGGGACCTGGGCACGGTGGGGCGTCAGGGATTGCTGGAAAAAGATCTGGTGCTGGATGTGACCCAGCGGCTCGGAAAACTTCTGCAAGCGCGATTGGGATCGGACGTGACGTTTACAAGAACGGGGGATAGCTATCTGCCGCTTGATCAGCGCGCGGATATTGCGAACCAGGCACAGGCTGACCTCTTCGTATCCGTTCACGCCAACTACAGCAGTTCGGCTGCTGCACGTGGGGTAGAGACGTATTACACCAACCTGTTTTCGGCTCCAGGTTCGCGCGAAATTGAGAAACATGATGACGGAACTTTAGCCAAGTTCACTCCGGTGACTCTGTCCGCCGGAGGGTTGCACGAAAAGATTGAAGAGTCACGCCGGCTGGCGACCAACGTCCAGCACTCGCTCTATGCCACTTTGGCGGCGGGCAGCCCAGATATTCGCAACCGCGGCATCAAGGACGCGTCGTTTGCCGTGCTAACGGGGACGACCATGCCGTCGATTCTTACTGAGATTTCTTTTGTGAGCAGTCCGGCGGATGAGCGTGCCCTGCAGAGTGCGAGTTATCGACAGCAGATTGCAGAGGCGCTTTATCAGGGGATTGCGCGCTACGAACAGACTTCGCCGCGTACGAGAGTCGCGCAACTGCAAACAACTGCGTCGCGACGCTAAGTCAGGCGGCCTGAACATGAGTCCTTCGCCTCGCTAACGATTAAAACGGCTTAGTTCCTCAGCGGCTTGCTGTCGTGGTTTCTCACGACATGGCTGAAGAGACTGCGGAAAAAGTGTTTTCCGAGCGCGGCATTCCCGCAGCGGCTGGAAGCCGCTATTGATTCCGCGGCAGTGACGGCACGAGTGGAACTCGCGCCCTTCCCAAAATCGTTGTGAATCGAGAAAACGGACGGGCTGGATTTGTGGAATCCCACCCCTTCGGCTCGGCTCAGGGCAGGCTCTAACGTCGCAAAGGTGCGACGTCAGGATGGGGCAACCGGCTCCTCCGCAGTTGAGCAAGGCGATAGTCCATACTAGTTCGTTCCTCCCAGGCCGCCATATTTTGCCAGCCACTTCAATTCTTCGCGCACTTTGATTTTGCCGTGCCAGGGATTTTTTCCCAGGGAATGTCCTTCGCCGGGAAAGATCAGCAGATCGCTCGGAACATTGAGCTCGTGCAGGGCGCGATCGAGCAGGTAGTCTTCGAGCACCGCAACCCTTATGTCATCGGCTCCGGCGACCATGTGGGTCGGGGTGCGAACTTTGTTAATTTGAAAAATCGCACCTTCGCTGCGATAACGGTCTGGGGCTTCCCATGGAACGCCGCCAAGAAAATAGGCATCATCGAAAGTCGTGTCGTCGTTGCCCCAGTTGGCTACATGTTCGACGGCGCCTGCTCCGGTAGCGGCGGCTTTGAAGCGCGTGGTTTGGGTTATGAGCCAATTCGTCATATATCCGCCGTAGCTGTATCCGCCGACGGCCAACTGGCTGGCGTCGGCGATGCCGTCTTTTACAAGGGCGTCGACTCCAGTCAATATATCTTTGCCGGGACGGGAGACAATCTCAGGAACGATTTGCAACGCGAACTTATCGCCGTAGCCGGTGGATCCGCGATAGTTCGGCTCAAAGACGAGCCAGCCCGCCGTCGCGGCCAGACGATCCCATTGATACCAATCGGCCTCGAAGTGATTGCCGTCGGCATCCTGTGGGCCGCCGTGAATGAAGACGAACATCGGCAGATTCTTCGCTTCAAATTTGCCTGGAGGATACATCAACATTCCTTCCACGGGCGTGCCGTCGTCGGAGGTCCAGCGATAGGGCTTGGCTTGGGGCAGGTCGCGCTCGGCGAACAACTTGTTAAAAGAGGTGATGGGTCGCGCCTGCGCCAGTTTGTCGGGCGAATCGGCAATATAAATCTCGGTGGGACGGAGGGTGGACGAATAGGCGAATGCGAGGCGGCTGGCGCGCAACGCGGAGTCGGGAGAATCGTAAGTGCCGGGCCATCCGTCACGTTTGACGGCGGCAGCCTTCGGATTCGCTTGCGACATGAATTGAATTTCGGTTCCGAGGCGGCAGGCACACAGTACCGACCCGTCGGGCAGACCCGCGTAATGCGAGACTTCGCCAGGAAAGTCGGCAAACCAGCGCTGGGGCTGGGGTTTGTCGGATGTAGCGTCGATCCAGTAGAGACGCGGTTGGGGATCTTCGTATTTACCTTCCAGCGACCCAAGATTGACTTGGAAGAATAAGTGGCGACTGTCGGGAGCCCAATTCAGATTGAGTTCGACGGCTTCGTTGCGGGTGAGTCGGATGGGCGCGGTTTCGGGGGAGTTGTTGGTCAAGTTGACGAGGTAGAGTTCGATGTCTTCCACTTTCTCCTGGCGTTCGGAGACGGACGCAGTAACGAACGCCAGCCGCTGGCCGTCGCGTGAGATGGTGAGTTGATCGACCTTTAGAGGCGTGCGCGAGATGGCCGTCGCTCCTGGGGTGGCGTCCGAATCTTTTTCCGAGTCGGGCAATTCTTTGGAGCCGAGCGACGCGTGACGCGCCAGGGCTTCGTCGAGGTTGAGGCGAAAGATCACATCGCCGCGCTCATCGCCGCGATAGCGGATGACGTCTTTCCATTCTTTCTTGTGGTCGTCATT
>Ga0302274_10002232_pt1 | contig 17907 bp, 15 predicted proteins | sample III_Bog_N2_1_FD_198755 | JGI IMG/M metagenome (GOLD analysis project Ga0302274, IMG submission 198755) | Peat permafrost microbial communities from Stordalen Mire near Abisko, Sweden - III_Bog_N2_1 | ecosystem: Environmental > Terrestrial > Soil > Wetlands > Peat | place: Sweden: Abisko...
GAAGTCCAGTTCCTTCGGCGAGAAGACCACCGGAGGCTGCACCACGCCCGTGCCCAGCGCAGGCAACGCCTGAGTCTGCGCGGTTGAGTTCGCCGCCGTAACCGTGATGCTTCCCGGCCCCGTTCCTGTCAGCGCAATGCTGCACTCGCCGCCCGCGGCCAGCGTCGTGCCGCAGTTGTTGGCTTGTGTAAATCCACTCACTGAAATAACCACCCCGGTCGCCTGCGCCGATCCCAGGTTGCGCAGCGTCAGGTTCGGCGAGTCGTCCACCGAGAGCGCCAGCGCCGCCGTCTCCGCCGCCGCGCTCGTTGGAACCGTCAGCTTGGCAAGATACGCCGCCGCGCCCGCACACAGGCTCCCGCTGCACGCCGGCACAGGAAGGACCGCGCCGCGCACCGTCGATGGAAACGCCGTGGTCGGCGCATCGTTCAATGGCAGATCGAAGGATTCGGTCGCCAGCAGGCTCTGGCTGGCGGACGGCGCAAAGCTGCCGCCAACGAGAGCGTTGCTGCTGCTGTCCATTGCCACGCTGGTCAGCGCGACCGGAGCGCTCGCGCTGTTTGGATTCGATGCCGCAATGCCGCCGAAGCGCGCCGTCTGGTCCACCAGGTTCGCCGCGTTCACACGCACGGCGAAGCTGTTGCCAATCGTCGAGAGCGGTGTCAACGGCAGCAGAGGCATCCCCGCGCTAAAACTCCCATCGACCCAAGCCGTTCCAGCCGCTCCCGCCGCCACAAACGACTGCGTCCCCGGCGCAAGCACGGTAGATCCCAGCACAGTCTGGCCGTCCAGTGTCATCCGCACCAGCACCTGGTAGCCGACCGCCGTCAGCGGAGTGGAGACGCTGACCACCGGAAACTGCCCCAGCGAGACCGAGCCAGCAAGCAGCAAGTTTCCCGCCACGGAATCGATGGCCAGCGAACTGATCCCCCCGCCCGGAATATAAGTTGAAAACGGTATCCCATCGCCCGCCGGAGTCAGCTTGGTCAGAAACCCCGAAGTCGTGCCCAGCGCTGTCGTCACCAATTGGTTTGGCACCAGCGCCGCAACGGTCGGATAGCCCGGCGCAGTCGTCGTTCCCGCAATGTACGCATCGTCGGTGGAGTCGGCGGCGATGGCCGCGGGCGTGGTGTTGCCGCTTGCCCCGCTCAGGTAGGTCGCGTAGAGCAGGGAACTGCCCGACGCGGAAAACTTCTCCACAAACCCATTCCACGAGCTGCCGAACGCGGGGGCCTGAATAATCCCCGCCGCCGTCACCGGCAGCGTCGTGGCGTAGATTCCGCCGGTGATAAAGACCGCATCGCTGGTGGCCGCAATCGAGCTGGCATCCATCGACCCGCCGCCGCAGAAGGTCACAAAGAGTGGGCTGCCGAGGCTGGCGCTGAACTTCGCCACAAATGAGTTTGTCGCCGTGCCGCTGAAGCTCGTGAAGGCTGCGCCGCCGGTCGCCGCGAGCGAGCCGGAGGTCGTCGTCCCGGTGACGTAAACATTGCCCGCCGGATCCAAAGCCAGCGCCAGCCCGATGTCGCCCTTCGCCCCGATCTGCGCCTGGTTCAGAATGTTGGTTGCGCTGGGGTCCGTCTCCAGAACGCGCACGCCGTCCTTCTGATCGATCAGCAGATAGAGGTTGCCTGTTGCGCCAACCCGCACCGCATTGATCTGGCCCTGCGGCTGGCCCTGGTTGAGCACCGCGCGAAGTCCTGCGAAGGCAATCTGCTGAGGGCCCGTAGCTGGCACAGCCTGTGCATGCAGCGCCAGAGTCAGTGCGCAGGCAAGCAACCACGCGAGCCCCCAGACCAGCGCTCCGGCCCGCTTGCACGCTTCACCCGCCGCAAACTGTGAGCGCACCCTTCCACGGATCGACTCATCGTCTGACAATCGATCCGCATTGACGGTCTGAACGAACTTCATCATGGTTATATGGCTGCGGCGTTGTTCGGAGTGCAGCCTGCCCTCAATATCCATGGAACCGAAAAGATTAGGTTGTCCTAATCTGAGAATCTCTAATGAATCGAAACTATACCGTGTCTAATCGGGAATGGGTACCGTTACTTTGTGTGCATTCGCGCTCGTCTTCGCGCGCAGTCCTCCGCCCCTATCCGCGCCCACTCAGGCGTCCAGCAGCCAGCCCAATCCCCGACCGCGCATCTCGCGCTCGAACTCCGCCTGCGTGGTGTAATGTACGGCCTGCATTCCCAGCTTCGCGGCGGCGGCAACGTTCTCTGCGCGGTCGTCGATAAACAGAATCCTGTCCACTTCTGTCTTCAGCGCTTCTGCCGTCTTCAGGTAGATCGCCGGATCGGGCTTTGCCGTTCGCATCGTATGCGACCAGACGCAGTGGTCGAACCCAGCCAGCCACGGCAGCCGCGCCACCACTCCCTCGCCGATCGCGTCGCCGATGTTCGATAGAATCCCAGTCCGCACCCCCGCGCGCTGCAACCGCACGGCCCACTCCACCATGGGCAGGTTGAGCTGGCACCACAGGTCGATGTCCGCCGCCATCAGCGCATCCACCTGCGCGTCGTCGAACCGGACTTCCGCGTCTGCCGCGACCGCATCCCAGTAGCTCCTCCCGGTCAGCGCGCAGCGGTCGTAGTCGTGGCGAAACTTCCAGTAGGCCGCGTGCAGCCGCTCCTCGTCCAGCCCGCTGACCGCGCGCAGCACGGCCCATGCCGCCGGATCGGGCGGCCCGGAGAGCACCTGGCCGTAGTCGAACAGAACCGCATCAACGCGCTTTGCGGCGTTTTCCGGCCGCTTCGCGTCGTTTTTCGCGCGATTTGCATCGTCCGCAGCCGCTGAGAGGATGTTTTTTGAGGAGGGAAAAGAGGAAGTAAGCATCTCCTTCGATTGTAGGCGATTTACCCTTGAACCAGCGCAGGGGCCACTGCGCAAAGAAGGGCAGCCCACGCCGCGAAGACCGATGAGCGTAAATAGATCAACCCGATGGAACCCGGAGTTGCGCCGTTGGCTCGATGAAGCCTCGCGCTCCGCCGGTTTCAGCGTCGTTGGCGTCGCCCAGGTCGGCGGGCCGGACGACCCGGCTGCCGCGCAGCAGGCGGCGCGATTTTCCGCGTGGATCGACGCGGGCCATGCCGGTCAGATGGACTACCTCAAGCGTCGCGACGAATCGGGAACCCTCATCCGCTCCAGCCCGCGCGTCGCAATGCCGTGGGCCCGCTCCGCCATCGTCTGCGCCATGAATTACAACTCCGCCATACCCTTTGTTCGCAGCGAAGATCAGTTGGCCCAGCCGCAGCGCGCCGTAGCTCCTCGCTCCATCGACCCCGCACCGCCCGGTGCAGGCTGGATCGCCCGCTATGCGTGGACCGGCCGGCCGCTCAACGATGGATCCACAATTATCCCCACCGACTACCACGACGAACTGCTCACCCGCCTGCGCACAATCGAGACCGCACTGCTGGCTCGCGCCACCTGCACCACTCGTTGCTATGTAGATACCGGCCCGCTCGTCGAGCGCACTCTGGCCGCCGGGGCTGGTATCGGCTGGATCGGCAAAAACACCTGCCTCATCAACCAGCAGCTCGGTTCATGGCTCCTGCTCGCCGTCCTTGTCACCTCGCTGCCGGTGGAGGATGAGTTCGCGGCCCCAGACCGCTGCGGGTCCTGTACCCGCTGCATCGACGCCTGCCCCACCGGCGCGCTGCTCGGCTCAAAGCAACCCGGCGCTCCGCGCCAGATGGACGCCTCGCGCTGCATCGCATACCTCACCATCGAGAAGAAGGGCGCAATCGACCCCAGCCTGCGCGCGCCCATGGGCCGCCAGGTCTTCGGATGCGACATCTGCCAGGACGTCTGCCCCTGGAACCGCAAACCGTCCTCCATTACGCCGGGTGCCCCATCCATCGCGCACGTTGCGATGGGTGGGAGTTCGCCGGGTGCCTCATCCATTCCGCGTTCTGTGCGGAATGGGTGGGAGTCGATGCAGCCGCGGCCCGAATTGATCAATCCCGCGCTCGACTGGCTGGCCGCGATGGACACGCAAGAGTTCAAGCACCACTTCAAAGGCTCGCCGCTCGCTCGCACCGGCCGCAAGCGCCTTCTGCGCAACGTCGCCATCGCCATGGGCAACAGCGGCAACGCCCGTTTCCTGCCTCAACTCGAAGCCTGGGCCGCCGGCGACGACCCTGTCCTTGCCGATGCAGCGCAGTGGGCACGCCAGCGTCTGCTAGCCTTATAGCAATGGTCTCAGGCAATTCCACGAAAGACCCCCGCGAACCCGCCTCTGCCGTTCCCATCGAGCAGGTGCGTCCCGTCGTGCGCGGCAACAAGCCCGGGTCGCAGCTCTCCGCGCTGGCCCACTACATGGTGCAGACCGAGGTCCACACCTACGCCTTCTCGGTTGCGGCCAACGTCATCCTCTCGCTCTTTCCGTTCATTGTGATGATGCTGACGATCTCCCGCCAGGTCTTCCACTCGCGCATTATGGAGAAGGTCGTCGGCGAGATGATGGGCAACTTCCTCCCCACCTCGCAGGACTTCATCATGAAGAACATGGACAAGCTGGCGCATCCGCACAAGGGCACGCAGGTCTTTTCCATCGTCATGCTGCTGATCAGTTCCACCGGCGTTTTTCTTCCGCTGGAGGTCGCGCTGAATCAGGTCTGGGGAGTCGCCAGGAACCGCTCATACATTCGCAACCAGATCGTCTCGCTGGGATTGGCGTTTGCGGTCGGTGCGCTGGCCATGACCTCGGTCGCCCTCACCGCCGGGCAGCAGACGGTGCTCACCTGGATATTCTTCGGCCATATCGACAACATCGTCTTTCGTTTCCTCACCGGAGGAACGCTACAGATCCTTGCTGCGGCGGTCAGCATTTCGATCTTCTTCCTCATCTATTGGATTCTGCCCAACCGCAAGGTCCCGGCGCGCGCCGTGCTGCCCACGGCCATCGTCATCGGTCTGCTGTGGGAGGTGGCGAAGGTCCTCTACGTCCTCGCGCTTCCGCATCTCGACTTCCCATCGGTCTATGGCCCGTTCTACGTCTCGGTTAGCCTGATGATGTGGGCGTTCCTCTCCGGCCTTCTTCTGCTCGCCGGAGCGCACTTCTCCGCCACGCGCTATGCTCTCTCCGTGGCCCGCCAGGAAGAACGCACCGAGCGCGAGCAACAGAGCGCTCAGCGCGCAGTAGAATGAGGCCAATGCAGAAGACGGTTCAATCCGGTGGACGGCATAGGCTCCCAGTCCCCGCGGTGCGCACTCCTCGTAGGTGGCGCCGCCGCCCTCCCACCGGAGTGGCCGGTGCGGTCTTCTGGCTCGCGCTCGGATTTGGGCTGATCTGGCTGCTGCGCCTGGCGCCCAGCGGAGGCAGCACCCTGCTTGCCTGGATGCAGCTTCTGGTCGGTCTGGCGCTCTTCAGCCTGGCGGTTCCACTGGCCTGGCGTCTGCTCCACCAGCATCTGATGTGGAGCCTGCGCAACAAGCTCGTCCTCACCTATCTGCTCATCGGCCTCGCGCCGGTCGTCCTCTTCCTGACTCTGGCGGCCATCTCGGCATACATTGCGGCCGGACAGTTCTCCATCCATCTCGCCGACTCGCGCATGCACCAGCAGTTGGAGGAGCTAGGCGTGGTAAGCTCCCGTGACGCGAGCAGGATGCGCGACCGCGTCGAGCAGCCGCCGATCCCGCGTCCGCAGGGTCCGCCCGGCTTTCAGCGAAGACCGCGTCCCAATGTTCCGGGCGCTCCCGGCGGCGCTGCGCAATTTGCCGCGCGGCGAGCTGCGCGCGCTGCGCAGACCGCGTCCGATGCTGCCGCCGCTGCACTGGCAGCCTCCCAGGCCACCAGCCAGACTGCGGCGTTGGGAGAGGCTGCTCCCGATCTGCTGCTCGCCCGCCTGCACCCGCACACCTCGTACTATCTGAATGGAGCGCCCTACACTCCACCGCAATTATTCACTCCTCCTGGCGCGGCCGGCACGCGGCCCAACTCCGCACAGCAAACCAACTCCGTCGCTCCGCAGCCAGGAGCCGCGCCGGAGACAACCACCGGCCACCCGCTCGGTCTTCCGCCCTGGGCCGAGGACCTCAAAGGCAACCAGTTTCGCAGACTTGTCCTCGACGGCCAGGACCTCTATCTCGTCGCCATCGATCAGCGCCACATCGAGGGCGTCGGACTGCTCAGTGCCGTCACCAGTCTGCCGGTCGACTCTGCCCTGATGGACGTCGTAGCGGAGGGCCTGGGGCGAGTTGGCCTCTCCGGCCTGATGACCGGAGGCCCACAGACAACTCCCGCCGCCTCCGCCGTGGCTCCAGCCTCTGGCGCGACAAGCAGCGGTCCCCGCTCCCTCGACAACGACCTCAAGCGCACCTCGGTCTATGGCGGCGCGGAGCCCGAGGCCGTCAACTTCTGCGACTTCGAGGTGCCCTTTCTCTCCACCATGGACATTCGCAACTGGGAGACGGGCCTGCCCGATAACGTCCCCATCCGGGTGCACTCTCGTCCGTCGGTGCTGTACCGCCAGCTCTTCGGTTCCTCCCTCGGCGGCATCGTCACCAGCTACATCCGTTACGGCCTGGTGGGACTGTGTATCCTCTTCGCGCTCATCGAGGCGCTCGCCCTGTGGATGGCGCGGCGTGTCAGCGGCAACATCACCACCTCGGTTGAAGAACTCTACTCCGCCACCCAGCGCGTCGATCGCGGAGACTTCGTGCATCGCATCCCCGCCGCGCACGCCGGCAAGCGAGACCAGCTCGGCGAGCTCTCCCGCTCCTTCAACCGCATGACCGGTTCGCTCGAACGCCTGCTCCTCGAACAGCAGGAAAAAGAGCGCATGCAGAGCGAGCTCACCATCGCACAGGAGGTGCAGGCCAACCTCTTTCCCCACCGCGTGCGCGACCTGCCCACGCTCCAGTTGCATGGCATATGCCGCCCGGCGCGCACCGTCTCCGGCGACTACTACGACTTCCTCGTCTTCCACCACCCCGACAATCCCGACGGCTCGCAGGGCAGCGAGTCCGGCGTCGGCATTGCGCTGGGAGACATCAGCGGCAAGGGAATCTCCGCCGCACTGCTCATGGCCACCCTGCACGCCGCCGTGCGCGCCTACCGCCTCGCCAGCGAGGACCTGGTCTACAGCGAGAGCGCCATCGCCGCCCTCACCGCCAGCCGAGAAGACCTGGCCGGAGACAGCGGCAAGCTCTTCGAGTCGCCCGGCCGCATCCTCTCCCTGCTCAACCGCCACCTCTATCGCAGCACACAGCCGGAAAAGTATGCCACGCTCTTCCTCGCCCACTACGACGTGGCCACCGCGCAGCTCACCTACTCCAACGCCGGCCACCTGCCGCCGCTCATCCTCAACCGCGCGGGCCATGTGGTCCGCCGCCTCGACCGTGGAGGAACCGTCGTCGGCCTGATGGACGGAATGCGCTACGAGGAGGCCCGTTTTAAGATGAACTCCGGAGACATCCTCGTCGCCTACTCCGACGGCATCACCGAGCCGGAGAACGACTTCGGCGAGTTCGGCGAATCCCGCCTCATGGAAATCGTCGCGCGCTACCGCGACCAGCCGCTCCAGGTCATCTCCAACCAGGTCCTGCTCGCCCTCGACACATGGATCGGCGCCGCCGAGCAGCCCGACGACATCACCCTCGTCCTCGCCCGCCAGGTCTAGCCCTCGTCCGCGATTGCGGCCAGCCGCTCATCTGCCTCACGGCTTGGCTTGCATCGCCTTCACCACAATCGCGTTTGGCGAGCCGCCCGCCGGCAGGATCGTGAACAGCGTTGCCTCGCCCGTCTTGTTGGCCGTGCGCACCACAGACACATCGCCTGAGCGCGCGTCCACCGCCAGCAGCAGGTGCTCGTCGGCGGAGAAGGCAAGCGCGTCCGGCGCATGTCCCGTGCGCACGCTGCCAGCCAGCTTGCCGTCGTCGATGCTCCACAGGTTGATCGAGTCGCCGCCAAAGTCAGACACCCACAGCGTCCCGTTGTCCGCGCTCACCACCCCGTACACCGGCTTGCTCCCGATGGTGTAAGTCCCGCCCACCTCGTTCGTCCCGGTCTCAATCTCGCTCACCGAGTCCGATCCAAAGTTGGAGCAGAAGATCTCGCCCTGGTCCGGTTTCAGCGCCAGTTGCACTGGAGTCTGCCCCACGTCCATCAGCGCCGGCATGTGGTCGGTCAGCAGGGAAGAGTTTAGCTTCGCCGCCCACGACTCCGGCGCTGCAGCCAGCGACACCGCCATCACCTGGTGCCCGCCGGAGCAGGCAATGAACGCCTTGGATGAGTCGTCCAGAATCACCGCGTCGGTCGCGCCCGGGCAGCCCGTGAACACCGCGCGCAGACGAGGCAACTGCTCCTTCGCCGCAATCTTCTGCGTGGCGGGCTGGCCGGTAGCTCCCGCCCCCTCCGCCGACGCATACGGCTCAACCGCGAAGATCGAGACGCTTCCGCCGCCCCGGTTGGTCACCACCAGCGAGCGCATGTCGCGAGAGATGCGTGCCAGCCCAGGCTGCTCACCGGTGCCCACCACGCCAATCTCGCGCCTCCGCGCCAGGTCGATCACACTCACCGTGTTCGATCCGCTGTTGGCCACATACGCCCGCTCGCCCGCCGCGTCCACGTCGATGAAGTACGGCAGCTTGTGCACCGGAATGGTCGCCACCACGCGGTTCGCTTCCGTGTCGATTACAGAAACCGACCCCGTGCCCGCGGCCGTTCCCGCGTTCACCACATACACCTCGTCCCGCTTCGGGTTCACCGCCATGCCGGTCGGCTGGACGCCTACCTGCAACGTCCGGTCCGCTCGCAGGTACACCAGGTCGAGCACCGATACCGTGTTCGACGCGCCATTCGTGATGTAGGCAAACTCGCTATATCCCGGCGGCACATCCGGGAAGCGCCCGCGATGGCAGCCCACGCTCAGCAGCAGCACAGCCAGCGCAACAACCCCAACTTTTCGCATCTTTTGCATCTCTGCGAGTCTAGCGGCCTTGACGCGCATCGGCAAGCGGGCATCGCGATCGGGAGGGGGAAAAAGATCGCGCAACTTTTGGCCGGCAATCGATGTCTATATCAATGAAGCGGTATTCCGCCCCAAGTCGGGATCGCCGCATCGATGCGATAACCCTCGGACAACGAAGCCGGGGGAAGATTCTCGGCTTCGTTGCTTTTTTTGCCTCACATATCCTCGTCCGCCTCTGTATTGAGCGAGAGGTTCGGCTGCAACTCCTTGCCGGCGCGCATCCACTGCCACGCAATCCACCCTGCGTATCCACCCTGAATCAGCCAGACAGCAACGTATGCGGCCAACAGGTGGTGTGCCTCCATGCTGCTGCCGAAGAGCCAACTGAGTCTCATTGTGCGATCTCCATGGAGCCTTCGATGGATTTACGTGCCGCTTCCTGCTCCGTCTCCTGCCGCCGCCGTTCCAGCGAGTAGCGGAACACCAGCAGAAAGACGCCCCACATCGCCCACCCCAGCACATTCCATCCGAACGCGGGCATCATGGATGGATCGATGCCGCTGTCTGGCCCACCGCCAAAGACGGGCGCGGGATGCTGCGTCCGCCACCACTGGATCGACATATACACAATCGGCACGTCGATCGCCGCGAACACCGACAGTACCGCCGCCAGCGTCTGCGTCTGCCCGGTAGCCGATAGCTTGCGCAGCATCAGGTAGCTCACATACAGCAGCCACAGCAGCAACATACTGGTCAGCCGCGCGTCCCACGTCCACCAGATGCCCCACACCGCGCGTCCCCATAGCATCCCCGTCAGCAGGCAGATGCTGCTATACACCACCGTCACCTCCGCCGACGCAATCGCCACCGCGTCCGCCGTCAGCGCCCGCATCGGATTGCGCCGCCGCCAGCCCAGATAGAAGAGCGACGCCACAAAGTTCACATACGGAAACAGCAGGCTCAGCATCGACGTCGGAACGTGGTAGTAAAAAATGCGCTGCACGTTGCCCATCGTCGCTTCCGTCGGCGCCACCACCAGCGCCAGCCGCGTGGCATACACAATCGCCGCCACCGTCAGGAGAAACCAGACCAGGCCAACCGTGCGATAGATTCGTGTGTGCCTCATCGTCTTCTGAGTCTACCAAGAAGCCTGCATCGCCGCATCGAGTCCCCCTACTCCGCGCTCAGCACCGTCTCGAACAGCAGCAGGCACACCAGCGTGAAGATGATGTTGTACGCCACCAGCAGCCGTATCCAGGGGTCCGGCGCGAACTCGCCCGTCAGGACCGCCGTCGTCGCCTGCATCATGCCCAGCAGCGCGGGGATGGAGATGGGAAACAGGATCAGCGGAAGCATCAACTCGCGGTTCCGCGTCCGCAAGCCGAGCGCCGCAAAAAATGTCCCATTGCAAACCAGCGCCCACGTGCCCAGCGGCATGATCGCCAGGATGAGCCATCCTTGCCCGAGTGCGTGAAGGTTGTAAAAGAAGAGAAATGGCAGCGCCATGACTATCTCCACAATCACCACGAACAGAAAGTTCGCCAGCGCCTTGCCCAGGAACATCGCCGATGGCGGCGCCGGCGACATTCGTTGCGCGTCCAGAACGCGATTGCGCAGCTCGCGCGTCCAGGCCTGGTTCAGCGCGGTGATGGAGGCGAACAGAAGCGCAACCCACAGAATTCCGCCGGCGATCTGCCGGGACATGGCCGCCGTGGGGTCGAACGCAATCGAGAAGACAACCACCACCAGAAGCGAAAAAAACAGCATCCCATTGATTGAGTCGCGCGAGCGCCACTCCAGCCGCAGGTCCTTCTGAAGATGGCACCACACGCAACCGATGTAGCTCCTCAGTCCGCGCATCTCGTCACCCAACTCTGTTTGCACGCGGCTCATCCGCCCGCCTCCGCGCTGCGTAGAATCTTGGTCAGGTCGGCCAGCATCCCACCCGTCGCGCGCAGATAATCCGCCGGCTTCATCAGCAGTTGCGTTCCACGCACTCCCGCCGAGATCGACACCACATCGAACAGCTCAACCGTCTCGTCCACATAAGCAGGGAACTCAGTCTTTGCGGCCATCACCGTCACCCCGCCGCGCACATACCCGGTCAGCGGTTCCACCTCCTTCAGCGACGCCAGCTCCACCCGCTTCACCGCCGCCGCCGCCGCCAGCTTCTTCAGGTCGAGTTCGCAGTCGCCGGGAATCACCGCGAAGAAATATTCGCCGCTCGACGCCCGCGTCAGCAGCGTCTTGAAGACCTGCTCCGCGGGCAGCCCGACCTTGCGCGCCACCGCAATCGCGCTCAGGTCCTCGGGATCGACCTCGTACGCCCGCGCCTCGTACGCAATTCCCAGCGAGTCCAGCAGCCGCGCCGCATTCGTCTTTGGTACCTTCATCGCGCATCCTCCCGCGCCGCGCCAACGATAGACAAAATCGTCCCCGCCCGCATGGTCAGCGTCGTCTCGGCCAGCGGCTCGGCCAGATGCGCCTGGTGCGTCGTCAGAAGTATCGTCCGCCCGCGCGCACCCTGCCCGGTTGAAGCCGCACTCGCCGGCCGCGTGCGAAACTCCATCAGCAGCTCCACCATGTGCTTCGCTGAATCCACATCCAGATTCGAGAACGGCTCATCCAGCAGCAGCAACTCCGGGTCGGTCTGCAAAACGCGCGCCAGCGATGCCCGCTGCCTCATTCCCTGCGAGTACTGCCCCACGGGCCGCGTCAGTGCCGGGTCCAGCCCCACCGCTCGCAACGCCTGCTCCGGCCCGCAGCCTTCCTCGCCGTGCAGCCGTCCAAAGTAGCGCAGGTTCTCCATCGCCGTCAGCTCGTCGTAGAGCATCGCCTCATGGCTCATATACGCGATCCGCCGCCGTTGCCAGCGTGGCTCGTCGCCGAAGACATGCACCGTGCCGCGAGTCGGCGCAATCAGCCCCGCAACCAGCCGAAGCAGCGTCGATTTCCCCGCCCCATTGTCTCCCAGCACCACCGTCGACGAGCCCACAGCAAACTCTACCGTCACCTTGCGCAGCGCCGCGAATCCCCCATACAGCTTCGACACCGCATCCAGCCGCGCCGCCGCCGCCAACCCGGTCGTGCGCGCCGATGCATCTGCCTGTCGAGCTTCGTTCATCTATCCGAGTATAGTGCGCACGGAAGTATAGACCATGCACACACTGCACATTGTCATTCTGAGCGTAGCGAAGAATCCCCGTATTTGTCTTGAGAGGGAAGGCTCACTTTGCCGGTGCCAGCATCGCTGTATTGCCCGCCGGCGCATCGCCCGCCTTCGCCGGAGCGTACTTCGACGCGCACTTGGCCTGCAACTGTGTCGCGTGGAAGACGCCATCCCGCCCATACGTCCCCACGGCCAGCGCCTGCGCGTCGTCCTTGAAGGTGTCTGGCGGCGGTTCTGCCCCCTGATAGTTCACCTGCAACTTCAGCCCCTGTTCCAGCAGCACAAATCGTGCGTTCGTCCCAGACCGCTGAATGCTTCCCGGCTGCACATTGCCCGCCACCCGCAGGTTGCGCGTGTACGCCTTCTTGCCCATCGCGTTCAGCTCGCCGATGGTGCAGTAGTAGCTCTTGGTGTCGCGCACGCCGGTGTAGGCAAGCCAGCCCACCGTCGCCAGCACCAATACCGCAGCCGCAATAATCTTGATCGGAGCCATCCCGCGCATAGCCTCAGTCTACCAGCAAATACCCGCGGAAATCCCACTCAGATCAGAAGAATGTGACATCCATCACTTCCATCCCTGCTCTTTGTCGCTAACGTCAATGCAGGCATTCGAGTAGGATCGTGGGGGCGTAAAAAAAGGAGTAGGCGACAGCATGAACAGCAATCGTGAAATGAACGCAGCAAGTAAAACCGGAACAGCCAGAGCAGCGCGTCTTGGCGCTTCGATCATAGGATTTGCAGCCCTGGTCTGGTTTCTTCTGCGCGTCATTCCCAAGCCCAGCCGCGCCACATATCCCTGCCAGCGCGCGGCCTTTCCCGTTGCCAGCGCCTTCGTCCTTTGGGTCTGCGGCTCCACGGCCGGCCTCTGCTCGGTCGCCGGGCTGCGCCGCTTTGTGCATCGCTATCGCTGGGCCGCCGCCAGCCTTTGCGCAATCGCGCTGATCGTCGGCGGCCTCTGGTTCGCCCACTCCCGCGCCGTCGATGCCGCGGCCATCGTCACCCGCTACGACTTCCAGCCCAAGCAGCGCAACGTCCCCCTCGGCGTCGCGCGCGGCGTCTTTCCCGGCCGAGTCGTCTGGGCGCGCGATCCCAAGGCCGCGCACTGGTCCGGCGACATCGCCTCCAAAACCGACCAGTGGTGGATGGACAGCAACAACGACCAGGCACGCGTCGACGCCATGCTCTCCGCCACCCTGCGCAGGCTCACCGGGGCCGCCACCGACGACCAGGCCTGGACCGCCATCTTCACCTACTACAACACCGGCAAGCGCGGCCTCGCCAAAACCGGCTACCGCCCCGGAGAGATCGTCGCCGTCAAGGTGAACCTCAACAACAGCAGCGTCAAAGGCCCGGACAACATCGTCAATGTCTCGCCGCAGGTGGCGCTGGCCATGGTGCGTCAACTCGTCAACCACGCACACGTCCCGGCGGGCAATATCGTCGTCTACGATGCGAAGCGAGACATCTATCCCGGACTGCTCACTAAAATCTGGACCGAGTTCAAGGATGTCCGCTTCGTGCAGGCCGACGCGCCCGACCCCGCCCAGCCGAAGAACCCCGGCTACGGCGACTACCACGGCCTGGAGGCCGCCAACTGGGTCGAGGGCATCCACTACTCCGCCAACAACGACACATACCACGATGCCAAGCTCATCCCCCAGCAGATCATGGACGCCACCTACCTGGTCAATGTCGCGCTGCTCAAGGCGCACTCCTATCCGTACTCCGCGTCCGAGGGCGGAGACGAGGGCCAGACAGCCATCACCATGACCGGCAAAAACAACTTCGGCTCCATCAAGGGCACGCCCGAGCTGCACGCCGCCATCAACACCAACCAGCAGGGAACTCCGCACGCCTACTCGCCCATCGTCGATCTCTCGGCCTCGCCCAACCTCGGCGCCAAGACCATCCTCTACCTCCTCGACGGCCTCTACTGCGCGCGCCGCCACCAGTCCTACCCGCTGCACTTTCCCAACCCGCCATTCAACAACCGCGTCGAGCCCTACGCCAACCCCGACTGGCCCTCCACCCTCCTCGCCTCGCTCGACGGTGTCGCCCTCGACTCCGTCGGCCTCGACATCCTCCTCTCGCAGACCAAAAATAATCTCGATGCGAACAACCATCCGCGCATCATGATCCGCGAGAATGCCGACGACTACCTGCAGGAGGAGGCCCTCCCCGGCCACGCGCCCTCCGGCACCGTCTACATGCAGAACGGCAAGCCGGTCGCCAGCCTCGGTGTTTCCGAGCACTGGAACAACGACGCAGCCCGCCAGTACTCCCGCAACCTCGCCCCCAAGTCAGGCAAGGGAATCGAACTGCTCTACCTGCCCATGCAGTGAGAGTCGGATCACTGCTCTATAATTTCTCTACTGATGAGGCCAATACATATCTGCATTGCCAGCTTTGTCGCGGGACTCCTTTTGCTTCCGCTTGCCGCAGGCCTCTACCTCGCCTTCGGCCATCCTCCGGTCGCCACCGCCGACAAGCCCTTCCCGTTTGAAGCCCGCATCGTCGGCATTCCGCTCCGCGCACGCATCGCACGAGAGATGCCAGCCTCCTCGCCCATCCCTGCCACGGACGAGAACCTCATCGCCGGTGCCAGCCTCTACGAGGACAAGTGCGAATCCTGCCACGGCACCGCCGACCAGCCCTCCGCCATTGGCCGTTCCACCTTCCCGCGCGCTCCGCAGCTCTGGATCAAGCGCCCCAACGGCACGGTCGGCGTCAGCGACGACCCGGTCGGCGAGACCTACTGGAAGGTCAGGAACGGAATTCGCCTCACCGCCATGCCCGCCTACGGCAGCTCGCTCACCGAGAAGCAGCTCTGGCAGGTCAGTCTTCTTCTCTCCCTCGCCGCCAAACCCCTCCCCGCCGAAGCCGCCCGCACCGTCGGCCGCTAAGCATCTTCCACCGGAAAGATTTGAGCAGTAGGAAGAGACCCGCTCAGCGCGCACTGCCGCGAACGAACGTGAGAACCAGATCGACCGTATGCGTGTTGGGATCGGCATAGGCCTTGAACGCCGCGCTGTATCCCTCCAGGGCTCGCAGTCCCGAGTTGTTCTTCAGAAATCCCGAGACATACTCGGGATTGTAGAGCTCGCCGGTCTTCATCAGAAATCCGCGGTCGAAGTCAGCTTTCGCGGCGGGGTCGAGATTGTTCGCTGTCACCTCGTGAATGCGATACTGCTCGCCAGGTTTGACGGAGACCGTATACCCAACCAGGTGTGTGGCCGGATCGGCGCTGGGCACGGCCTCCTCGATCACGTCCATATAGCCCTGTCTGCGATAGGCGGCGTCGAGCGGGGCCAGTGTTTCAAACAGCAGTGCGCGCGAGGCAACGTCTCCTGTGTGCAGCTTCTGCGTTGCCGCGAACGACTCGGCAGAGAGCAGCGGAGAACCCGCAAACGCAATGCTGGAGATGCGGTAGACATCGCCGGCGATGAGCGTTGCGGAGAGTACAACCGACGCTCCATCGCCAGCGAGCGTGGGTGCCAGAGTAACGCCGGAGAGCGAGGCCTGAATGTATCCCGCGTCCAGCAGCGGAGCAAGAATACGGTCCTCGGTCGTCTGTCCCGCGAGGCCCTCGTTGTACGGAAATCTGGCAGCAGCGTTGACCGACTTCTGGATCAGCGGAACCAGCTCCGTCGATACTCCGCCCAGTTTCACATTCGCAACCCGGATGACGGGCGTAATAATCCGAAATTCGATGCTGCGCTCGGGTCGCAACATCGTCGGCTCAGCCGTCTCGTGTGTGACTCTGGCTGCAATCCCCTTCGCCGCCAACGCGCCTGTCAGCGCGCCGTCGAAGACCTCCTCCAGCGAACTGTTCTCGGGAAGATAATCCAGAAATAGCGTTGATTTGGCGCGCAGAGCGTCCTCAATCTCCCCGTGGCTGAGCCATACGAAATTTCCGAAGCCGACGTGCAACATCTGCGCGCGGTCGAGTGGCTTGATGTCGAACAGAACGGAAGCTGAGCTGCCCTTCGCTTCCAGCGAGGGGCCGACGCTTTCAAAGAACCCTGTGTCCACCAGCCGTTGCGCCGAGGCGCTCAGGTCGTCCACATTAAACTTTATTCCGGAATGCATCCCTACGGCTGCTTCAAGCTGGTCCTGGGTATAGGGCCCGGGATGATTGAAGACTATCTTTGTCGCGGTATACGTCTGAGCGGCAGCAACCGGGATTGTCCCAGCGAATATGAGAAAAGACAAATAGCGAAGAATCATCATGTGCACACCATCCTAGGAGCGCATGTCCATCGCTGCAACAAGAAATGCGCGCTGCTATTGTGTGCTTGATTTGTCCGGCTTCATCGGAGACGACCGGCGCGGCGTAGTCTCCACTACAATCCGTGTGTCCCTGGCGAACGCGATCTTTTGCCCGCGCGCAATCCAGCGGTAGTAGAAGGCGCGCGCGGCGCCCCAGTATCCGATCCCCGCCGCAGCGTACGGCGATCCTCCAGCCATGCTCACCACAGTGCCCATCAGTCCCAGCCCAGCGGCCCCGCCAATTCCGTTCCTGCCGTTCTGCCCTCCGGCCCCGGCTCGCCCCTTGTCCTGGTCCAGCGGACGGCTGGCCAGCATCGCGAGGATGAATGGAACGCTGATCTTGTCCTGCGGCTTCGCTTGCGCCTGCCCCTCGGAGTTCAGCGCAATCTGCTCCGCCGTGTCGGCCCCGGTCAGCCGCGTCTCAACGGTATGCGTCTCAGTGCCGGGCAGCATAAGCTGGCTGAAGCTGAAGCTGAGAACACCGCTGCGTCCAAATCGTCTCGCCGGCTTCGCTCTTGTCACGGCCCCCACCAGTGTCGCGCCCTGCGGCACCGCCAGCGAATGGTCGGCATTGAAAATCGGCTCGGCAACAACGGCGTGAATCGCCTGCCCCTTGCTCGAACTCTCCGAGCTGAGTGCATCCTCCAGGTTCGCCTGCACAATCCATGCGCCGGTGTTGTTGGGCACAGCGGCGGGCTCCACGCGTTCCTCCCACAGCCGAGGTTTGCGCGCAGCGGGCTTCTGCGGTTCTCTAGGAGGAGCGGCCTGCGCGGGCACTTCAACCTGCTCCGTCGTCTCCACCGTCCACGAAGTCCCCTTCTCAATCCGCTGCGGGTGATACGGCAGCCGCCCGTAGACAAACTGCATCAGCCGGTCGACTTTACCCGGAGCGGTATAGATAGCAATGTCGCTGCGCGCCGCGTCGAGCCCCGCATTGAACCGTCGCCGCACAAGCCCTCCCTTCGTCGCCGGCGGAGCCACCGCGCGGTACACCGGAGCGCCGTCGCCCGCCGTGCCGGAGCGAAAGGGAACCGTCCTTCCGTTGGACAGTTTGATCTCGGTGAAATGCACCACGGGAGTGTGGAACGGAGTGAAGTCCCCACCCATAACTGCCCGCACCCGGCGGCTGTGGTCGGAGTGGAGTGAGACAACCTCGCCGCGAATCACCGTGTCTTTCGGCAGCAGCAGTCGGTTGTCCGCGTAGATCGGGTAGAGAAGGCGCCCGCTGACAGGTTCTCCGGCGCGCATCGGAGTATTCTGCTCGATCCGCACCGTCAGCGGCGTTCCCGCGGGAACCGTGCCCGGTCCGGTCTGGCACAGTAACGTGGCCGGCGGCAGGGCGAGCGCGAAAAACATGACGCGGCAAAGTCTCATTCTCATTGATGTTAGACGCAGCAGACCATGCTCCGATGCAGACTGCTAAAACAAGAACGCCGTGGCTCTGCGCCACGACGTTGCTTGCGGATCAATCGCTGTTTGCAGTCTATCCCAGCTCCGCCAGGCTCTTGGCCCCGAACTTCAGGTACCACGGGCTGGCCGCTTCTAGCGCCA
>Ga0302274_10002245_pt1 | contig 17850 bp, 22 predicted proteins | sample III_Bog_N2_1_FD_198755 | JGI IMG/M metagenome (GOLD analysis project Ga0302274, IMG submission 198755) | Peat permafrost microbial communities from Stordalen Mire near Abisko, Sweden - III_Bog_N2_1 | ecosystem: Environmental > Terrestrial > Soil > Wetlands > Peat | place: Sweden: Abisko...
TTTGGCTTGATTGATTTGAGAAGGTTCGGCGCCCTTCACCCATTGTCCTTCACTGGGCCAACCCACTTCACCAATATAAATATGCTTTTGGGGGAACGCGGTTGTTAATTGGTGATAGCGATACATAATATAACTAAGAGCTCCATCTTCGGGGATGCCTTCCCAGTAGGGGAGAATATGGACGGTAATAAAATCAACGCTGTCGGCAAGTTGGGGGTATTTTAACCAGATATCCCAAGGTTCAGCTGTTGTGACAGGAATGTTAACTTGGCGTTTGACGCGTTCGATAAGTCCAATCAATTCATCAACTGTAATATCCGCACGTAAGAGAGTTTCGTTACCGATGATAAGGCGTTTTACGTTAGGGTTCGTATGAACGACATCGATGGCATGAGCAACTTCTTTGGCATTAGCCCCCGCATCAGGTGAGATCCAGGCCCCTACATTGACATTAAGATTGTGGCGACCTGCAATAACCGGAATACGGTCAAGGCCATCGCTGACACCATAGGTACGAATGCTTTTTGTGTGGTTTTCAAGAACGGCCATATCGTGATCAATGGCCGCGTCGGATAAATAATGCTCCGTATCGCCGGCTTGATAGCCGCTATAAGATAACCCATTCATGACGCCGCCCCATGAGCGCTCGCTGACGCTTTGATTCACTAGGGCCCATACGCAAAAATTTGCGAGCCAAACAAAAGTCAATATAACGGGAAGACGCTTAAGTGTCGGCATGACAATTCTGTTTCCTAGAGTAGGGGGCGATCATTAGCATGTTTTTTTAGAAAGAAAATGCATTGTAAGAATGGCAGAAAGATCAAGGAGATGCCCAAGCTTATTGGGGCATTCTCCTAGTCTATTAGGATGGGCCCATTTGTTTTGATTTTTCGCCTAAGGTATTGACGAGAGCCGAGATACCATCTCTTTGAACAATCGCATTAAATTCAGCGCGCCGGGTTGCAAGTTCGCTAATAGAACCATTCAAAAAAACATCGACAATGCGATAAGACCCTTTGTCATCGACCCGCATTAAGTAATTAATACGAACAGGATCGCGGTCGACGGGCGTAATTGTTGTTTCAACCATCATGCCACTCGTGGTTGGTGTTTGACCAATAATATTAAAACTTTCGCCTTCAAAATCTGTAAATCGGTTGGCATAGGTCGCAACGCTAAAATCGGAGAAGGCTGAAATCAAGGATTGCTGTTCTTGAGGGGTTGCTTGGGCCCAAACTAATCCAACCGAAACACGGGTCATAAACGGCAAATTAAAAGCGGACTTAATTGTAGGAGCTAACTTTTTGTAGCGCCCTTCGAATCCCAGTTTATTACCTAGTTTCATTGTGTCCAAAAGTTGGGCATAAAAAAGCTTGATGACAGCTGTTGCGTCGGCTGATTTTCCTGGAACAGAAGCTGTTGGTGAAGACGACACGCTTGTGGCGGCTTCCGCGAGGGGAGCCGACAGCCAAACAAGCGTTGCGAACAAGAGAACAAACAATTTAGTCATATAATATCCCCGGCTTTAGGCCGTCTTTCAGTTCGTTAAAGCATGCCGTATTAAGCCAAGGCAGCCGCCGCTGACGCTTCTTGCCCTAGAGCTTCCAAGGCTTTGGCTACAATATGCCGACTTGTCAAACCCGCCTCATCATATTGTTTGATGGGCTGATTGTGATCCTGGAAGATATCGGGAAGACACATTGGTCGTATCTTAAGTCCACGATCCATCATGCCAAGCGAAGCTAGGTGATGGAGTACATGGCTGCCAAACCCGCCAATAGATCCTTCTTCAATCGTGATGAGAACTTCATGCTCATTGGCTAAACGCTTCACCAAATCCATATCGATTGGCTTTGCAAAACGCATGTCGGCAATGGTTGTGCTTAAACCACGTGCATCGAGTTCTTCAGCAGCTTTATAACATTCGGCAAGTCGAGTTCCGAGATTGAGAATGGCAACTTTGCTTCCTTCTTTAACGATACGACCTTTGCCAATAGCGAGCACTTGGCCTCGGTTTGGTAACATAAGTCCCATACCTTCACCACGAGGATAGCGCACACCGGAGGGACGATCATCAATGGCTGCGGCTGTAGCGACCATGTTCATAAGCTCGACTTCATCACCAGGTGCCATTAAGACGATATTTGGCAAGCAAGCAAGATATGAAATATCAAACGCACCTGCATGGGTAGCGCCATCGGCACCCACAAGGCCGGCACGATCCATCATAAAGCGTACAGGTAATCTTTGCAGAACGACATCATGAACAACTTGATCATAGGCGCGTTGCAAAAAGGTTGAATAGATGACACAAAAAGGCTTGAAGCCTTCGCAGGCTAATCCAGCAGCGAAAGTGACGGCGTGTTGTTCGGCAATACCCACGTCGAATGTACGTTCTGGAAACTTTTTGCCAAAAACATCAAGCCCCGTGCCAGATGGCATCGCTGCTGTTATAGCCAAGATGCGATTGTCTTGCTCGGCTTCTTTAATAAGGGCGTCGGCAAAAACCTTCGTATAACTTGGAATCGTTGTTTTAGGCTTTTCGAGTGCCTTTTCTTCGGGGGTCTTAACGACATTAAATTTAGGCTGAACCGCATGAAGCTTATCGGCCGATTGCTCGGCAGGAGCATAACCATGACCCTTTTGAGTAACGACATGGATGAGGACGGGGCCTCCTTGAGGATCGTCACGGACGTTTTCTAAAACGGGAACAAGGTGCTCAAGATTATGACCATCAATGGGGCCAACGTAATAGAAGCCTAATTCTTCAAAAAGGGTTCCGCCTGTTACCATGCCGCGTGCATAGCGTTCTACTTTATGGGCGGCTTCCTTAATTCGTCGTGGAAATATTTTAGCAAATTCTTTAGCGATGTGACGTAGATTGCGATATTCCTTCGAGGAAACAATGCGTGATAAGTAGGCGCTCATGGCTCCTGTTGGAGGGGCAATCGACATATCGTTGTCATTAAGAATGACGATAAGACGTGAGTCCGATGCGCCAGCGTTATTAAGGGCTTCGTAAGCCATGCCGGCGCTGATGGATCCATCACCAATGACCGCGATAACGTGGTTCTTTTTGCGCTTAAAGTCACGTCCTACTGCATAACCAAAGGCGGCTGATATGGATGTTGAACTATGCGCGGCTCCAAAAGCGTCATACTCGCTTTCGGAACGCTTCGTAAAACCAGAAAGTCCTCCACCCATGCGTTGTGTACGAATGCGATCACGTCGACCTGTTAGGATTTTATGAGGATAAGCTTGGTGGCCGACGTCCCATATCAAAATATCATTAGGCGTATCAAAGACATAATGGATTGCTGTTGTCAGTTCGACAACACCAAGCCCTGCTCCTAAATGACCCCCTGTCACAGACACGGCATCAATCGTTTCAAGGCGTAATTCGTCCGCGAGCTGAGGAAGTTGCTCAGGGGAAAGTTTGCGTAAATCCTCGGGAATAACCACCGTGTCAAGAAGAGGTGTAAAAGGTTTGCCGACAACAGACGTTTTTACGTCGGCGGCTTCAATTTCACAGCTTTCGAGAACATTCATCTCCCGTGGAGATAAGCTGTTGGATAGTTTGTTGTTCTTGGGCGGTGTGCTCAAAATGCCTCTCCCTTGCGTGGATCTTCCATAAAATTAGAATCAGTAAAAGCCGATCATCAGTTAATTATATCATCAACCTTAAGTCGCGCTGAAATCATTACCCTTTCCTTGATGATGATTGCAAGGCCAGCGTTACTTTCCTGCCACAATTTTAGTTTCAGCGCTGGATGTGCTAATTCATTGATTCTAAAGGGGATAATCTTTTGCCTGAGAAAAGTGTTCTAACCATTTGTCTTGTAACCCCCAATTGCCACGCAAAATAAAGCTCGGATGATAGGTTGGAATGACAAATACCGAAGGCATTAAGCGGCAGGATAGGGGGGTCCCTACCTTATCGAGGAGGCCATTCATTCCGGTTAATGCCCATAAAGGGGTGCGGCCGAGAGCCACTATGATCTTTGGCTTCACTTTTTTTAGTGTTGCACTTAAGTGAGCAATTTCGGATGCAAAATTGAGACGACACCAAAGGCTGCCAAATTGGCCAAGTGATTCATCAATAGGAAGGTTGCTTTCCTTTGAGGCGCGACGAGAGATAAAGAAATGATCAACTTTATTACCGGGGGGTTGTTGCCGAAAGACATTGGCGACAAGACATTGGCGACGATCGATTTTTGCGCGTTCGAGTATTTTGTCGAGAAGTTGCCCGCTGCGACCGACGAAGGGGTGTTTGAGCCGTACTTCTTCGGCGCCAGGAGCTTCTCCGACTAAAGCAATGCCATTCCATTTTTTTAGGTTATCTGGAAAATCATAATCAATCGTCTCGGATGCAATAGCATTAGAATTAATTTCCGGTGAGAAAACAAAGGCGTTTTGTGTTGCCATGATTTTACGCTTGAGAGCGCCCCTTCCAATGGCCGCCTTTTCCTTGATAATAGAGGCGAGCTGAATCAAGAGTGGCTCCAATATATATAAGGGCGGCAAGCGGTAGACTAAAAGCCCAAGCAACAGGCAGGCGATAAAAAATAACGGTGGGCATATAAAGAACCGCCATCAAAAGCCAGACGGCAAGACCTGTAATTGAGGAGGTGCCAAGAAAGGAAATGAACATAAAAACAGGAAAAAGATATAAAATAAACATTCCGATAAAGGTTCCCACCAACAATAAAGGCGAATAAAACAATTGTGTGTAGGCGGTACGAGCGACCATTTTCCATATATCTTGGATCGCAGGGTAGCTGCGAATGCTGACAACATCATGGGTCAGCATCAAAGAGATCTGTCCCTGGCCATTCTGGGGGCCCCCTCTCTTCTTTATTTCTTTTGCGAGACTGCAATCGTCAATTAGGGCGGATTTTATGGGTTCCAGTCCACCTATATTATCAAGGGCCTGGCGTTTGAGCAGCATAACGCCGCCGGCGGCCGCGGCAATCCGTGATTGCGGGTCGTTTACGCGACGAAAGGGATAAAGCATCATAAAGAAGAATACGAAAGCTGGAACTAGAAGTTTTTCAGCAAAGCTTTCGCAATGGAGCCGAACCATCAGTGATACAAGGTCATTCTTTTTGGTGATTGCGAGCGCAACAAGTCGCCTTAGGTTGCTTTCGGAATGTTGGATATCAGCATCTGTGAATAAAACATAATCAGCATGACTGTAACGAAGACCCTCTTTCATAGCGGCAACTTTGCCACTCCAACCACGAGGCAGTTCGGGGGCTTTGAGAAGTGTAACGCGTTCAGTTGATGACGAGTCAAGAAGTCGCTGAATAACTTCTTCTGTTTTATCTTGGCTATGATCATCAACGATATAGATGTGATAATTTCCTGGGTAATTCTGTTGCAAGAGCGAGGGGAGGCTTTGGGGTAAAACTTCAGCTTCGTTGCGTGCGGGGATAATAATGTCAACGCTTGGCCAAGATGAAGGAAGAGCTGTTTCATCAAGTTCTGAAGGTTCCCAAAACTGTCCATGTCCAAAAGCGAGATAGCTCCAGCCTAATACGGATAGCCAGCACAAAATAATAATGATTGTCATGAATTATGTCCTGTCAAGCGTCGATTGCCGACTCGCACCGTTGTTTCGATGATTGTGAATTCAAATGCCAGAAAATCAAGGTAAACCTTATAAAAGCTCAAGAACTTTAAGAATAGGGGCTTATACTGAGGTTGCGACAAAGGGGAAAAGCAAAGTTTCGTTCAATGTTTTCGTGAGGATGCTTTTATTTAGAATATAACTGCTTCGGCTAAATTCCTAGCAGCAAGAGCTGCGCAGAACCTGACAAAGTCTTTAGTGTGTAAATCCTCACCAAAGGGCGCTCTACTTTTTAATGCGTCATATACAGGCGGCGTTTAACTAAACATCAATTTCAAATTTTAGGCTTGTCTATCTCATTTAGGACGGGTTTCTGTGGCTGGTCTGACCTTGGTTGTCACTACACTTGAAGCATTGATATGTATTGCTGAAACTGTATTACAGCGTGTACTTCAGTTATTAAGATGCGGCGATACGAGCCGTTTCATTATGTTGATCTTGAAGGCTTATATAACGAAGTATTTCGTCAAAATGTCCCAATAAAGCAACACATAATTTTTCCGATTTTGTTCTTTTTAAATACACAACGGCTTCATCAAAGAGTTCTTGTTTATTTTTTATTTTCAAAAACCACGTATTGAACTATGTCATGTATATCAATTTGATGGTGGCGTTGTTAACAAATATAAATAGTTTTAAGATGGTTTTAACTAAGGTAGTGTTTGTTAAAAATTTTCTTTATGACGATAAGATATGACTTTCTCGCTCTTCAGTCCTTGATCATTCCTAAAAGATTTGATCTCAAACGGAGAGTGCAACGAGGGTATTTTTAACCATAAGAACCCATGATTTTTTCTAAAATGTTAATATAGAAAGGTTCTCTTCCGTCGTAAGGGTTGCTAAATCATAAGCGGTTTTGTTAATTGCAGTCCTCACTGCTGATCGCAGCTAAGAACCAAATATTTTTTCAGTTAGAAACGAAGAAAATAAAAGTAATTATCCAATTTTTAAACTGCCCTAGATAAAGAACTTTTATCACTAATAATATTAAATCTTATTATGAAACCGACAGCAGGCTCTGTGCTACAGCTTCGGCGATCTTGATGCCGTCGACGGCTGCCGACAGAATGCCGCCCGCATAACCAGCGCCTTCGCCGGCTGGAAATAATCCTTTGGTATTCAGACTCTGGAAAGTTTCGTCGCGTTTAATACGAAGGGGTGAAGAGGTCCTGGTCTCGACTCCTGTAAGTACTGCATCCTTCATGTCGAAGCCGCGTATTTGTCGACCAAACACAGTAAGCGCTTCGCGGATCGCTATAATTGCGTAATTTGGTAAACAGGGGGAAAGATCGGTAGGGGTTACCCCTGGTTTATATGACGGAACGACACTTCCCAACGATGTCGAAGCAATGCCGGTGATAAAATCACCGACACGCTGTACGGGGGCTGCATAAGTACTGCCGCCTGCAACGAATGCCGCGGATTCCCATATACGTTGGAACGCAATACCTGCGAGTGGTCCATCAGGATAATCGGCTGGCGTAACGCCAACAACAATTCCTGCATTGGCGTTACGCTCATTGCGCGAATATTGGCTCATTCCATTGGTGACCACCCGCCCGCTTTCTGATGTTGCCGCAACTACCGTGCCGCCAGGGCACATGCAGAAACTATAGACATCGCGACCATTGGCGGCGTGATGTACTAGCTTGTAATCTGCAGCACCTAGAATTGGATTTACCTCCGAAGTGCCAAAGCGAGCGACATTGATCAGTGATTGTGGATGTTCAATACGAAAGCCAACTGAAAACGGTTTGGCTTCGATATAAACGCTACGGTCATGCAGCATCTGGAAGGTGTCTCGCGAGCTATGGCCAATTGCCAGAACAACATGATCGGACTCAATATATTCACCATTCGCCAGTACTACACCGAGCACGCGTCGTTTTCCTGCTTTGTCGGTTTCAATAGCAAGATCTGTTACACGGCTCTGAAAACGATATTCTCCCCCTAAAGACTCAATCGTTGTACGGATGTTCTCGACCATCTTTACGAGACGGAACGTGCCAATATGTGGATGCGCTGCAGTCAGGATTTCGGGTGGAGCTTCGGCCTTCACGAATTCAGTCAGAACTTTACGACCCAGGTGGCGCGGGTCCTTGATCTGGGTGTATAACTTACCGTCGGAGAAAGTACCTGCGCCGCCTTCGCCATATTGCACGTTGGACTCTGGATCGAGCACGGAGCCCCGCCACAATCGCCATGTATCTTTGGTGCGTTCCCGTACAACTTTGCCGCGGTCGAGAATAATTGGGCGAAATCCCATTTGTGCAAGTATCAATGCAGTAAATAACCCGCATGGGCCCGCTCCTATTATGAGGGGACGTTTAGAGAAATTTTTTGGGGCCTGCGCCACAAAGCGATAATCTGAATTGGGTGTTGGCATCACCAGTCCACCACCTTTTACCTTTCCATGCGCGAAGCGTTTTAGAACTTCGTCCTCGTTTCTAACTTCGACATCGAGCGAGTAAATAAGCGTAATTGCTGATTTTTTGCGCGCATCATGCGCGCGACGGTACACTGTGCATGACACTAAATCTTGGGGGGCGATGCATAAACGTGCGATCGCTTCCGTGGCGATGGCCTCAGGCGTGTGGTCGAGCGGTAACTTGATTTCGGTTAGGCGAAGCATGCGAGCTTTATAGTCATAAAAATCTTATTGATACAACCTGCTAAAAATCACCCGGACTACCAAGGATAAGATTCTGCGATTTGCGTTACCATTATTTCTTCAAGAACGAGGATAAGGTTTATAGGCCTCTTTCATTTGGAGATGTTTATTGCCGTCTAAATTGAGGCAATACGCATCGTGCTATTGCTTGTGATCAGAGTGATAAATTGCGTTCCCATTGCAACGGATGCCAATGGAGACATGGCGGCTAGTGGTTTTGTGCAAATGGGCAATACCGCTGCTGTATGCACCCCTCAATTGGCGAGAGCCATTCGCTTTAATTCGGCCACGCAGGACTTTGAAGGCTGTAACGGTACAAGCTGGAATGGCTTTATTGCCTCTTCTGCTCCATCTGGCATTACTTGCGGGATGCAAACGAATGGTTCCGGTTTTGGACCGCTTTGCCAAGGCTATTCACCCTACAATGCAAGCTGCCCTCCCGGTTATTCAGCCAACTGGTGGAGTGTCGATTTTGGCAAGTATCTGGATATGGAAATACGGATATGATGGTGAACCTCTTTGGCTGACGTCTATTACGCATGAATTCCATAAAGCCATTAAGAAACTACCGGAATTACCCAAAATAAGGTTCCATGATATACGTCACTCTCATGCGACGCAGTTGCTGGCGGCTGGCATACACCCCAAAATTGCACAAGAGAGGTTGGGCCATAGTACCATTACAACTACCTTGGATCTGTATTCACATGTCGTGGAAACCATGCAAGATGACGCGGCGGCAAAGCTCGACAGCGCGTTACGGTCTGCTATAAAATCTAAATTAAGTGGTACAAAGCTACAACTTGGATAGCAAAATTAAGTTCGGTAGCAAAGCCGATTTTGCTTTAAGTGCAGTGCTTCTAACTATATGATTTTGCTTATGTGCGCTCGTAGCTCAGTTGGATAGAGCATCGGTTTCCTAAACCACCACCTTACGTTCTGCGTTATTCGGGAATGTCAAAGTATCCTTTGATTGCAGCAATTTATTCAATATTGACGTTCGAGACTGATCGTCGTTAACCGCCACTGTTTTGAAGTTTGGGGGCCCAGTTGGGGGCCCATCAATCCTTAAACGGATTTCCGCTGTCAATTGTTTGGCTAGGAAATTTTGCATCAGGATTGCGTATCATGGTTACTAAGGAGCTGATGTTTGAGATTTCTGGCCCAGGCTTGGTGAAGAGCTCAGGTTCCGGCAAGACGCTAAATGCTATTGCATTCACATGTGGTCTTTTGGGGGGGCCTTCAAAGAGATTCTGAGCGATCTTCTGAGTGCCTACGCCAGGCATGTCTAAAAGTTCTTTAAGTGCAGATGGAGGCATATCGGCAATCTGCATTGCAACCACCGATGGCTTATGATGGCTGAATTGTGTTCCAGCTTTTGCGGCACGCTTTGATATAAACTCTAAAACTTGGTCAGGGGTTTCGCTTTCAAAAACAGCACAAATTATGTTTCTTGACCCCTTATGGGCGTGCAGCAATACGTGTCTACCTAGTCCACCAACTTTTTGCCCAACGAATTTCTTAACATCCGATTCTTCAATAGATTCAGGAGACAAAACAAATTCTGGTTTAATTTCGAGCGTTAAATCAAATTCAGGGTGAGAAATATTAGGCTCTCCGTGCAGCACTTTGGGCACGGCTGTATATAGTGCATGTAAGGCATCACTAGTTACATCACTTAATCGTTTTCTAATTTTTATTGTTAAGATGCGGGAAGATAGGTCATTAAAATTAGTCACGATAGCCCGAACTCGTTCACCAACGGTACATATACCTTTTTGGTCGATATTCCGACCGCCATCAGCAGAAATCGCCTTGCATTCCACCTCAATTTCATCACCATCTTTAGAGACCAAAAATTCAAAGTTAGCTTTATCCTCTAAATCCATGAAGCGGACATCGCAATTCTTACCAAGGTAATGCCCAGCCACCATCAACTCAAATGCTAGTGGCCGCATCCCATAGGTTTGAGCAAATGAGTTTTGTAGGATTCCGGTGAGGCGTTTTTTTCCTTTTGCTGATAAGTTTTGATAGACGCGCGCAAAAGTGACAGCAAAATTTATAGCCTCACTGAAACTTGGATGTACTGGTATTGGTTGACCAGACTTAGTTTCCTTAATCAGTCTATCAAGAGCATATTCAAGCTTGAACGTTTCTCTATAATATTGCCTAAGAAGCGGTTGATTTTGCCCCTCAGCTTCAAACGATCTTAATTTTTTTTCTAAGTCACCACTTAAAAATAATCTAAACCAAAGAATTGCGGCTGTAACCTCACCACTAGAAACATTGCGTGAAAGCTTCATGGCTTTCCGGTACGCGCGTCAACAATGCTTAAAAGGTGAGTGGCCAACATCACTTGTTCTTTTGCTTCGCGCGGATCGGTCAAATTAACTGTACGATGAGAATGAGGGTTTTTATATGAGCCAATGGCCCCTGCAAAAAGTTGCATCAAGGCATCTTGTTCGGATGTTGGTTTGGTTGTATCGGCCAAAGGTCCTGTGCTGGGGCGGAACGCGTCTCTCATCAAATTTACGCCTAGATCCGTGTCCTTAAACCCACCAGCTTTTCTGACAGCAATTTCGACCGCTTTAAAAGAGGCAAAAACGGCTTCATCCAAGTTGTTGCCCACGAAAGCCCTCCAAACCTTGTCAGCTATACTTGGATGGATTAGGGATTTTGGAAAATCGGTTATTTCTTTCAAACGTGTAAAATCTTGCTGCTCAGCAGCTTCCTCTCCCTTTCGGCTAAGCATTTTCCACCCGTGTGAGCCGTTTATGCTAGACGCGGGGATTATGAATTGATGATGGCTAAGCCAAGCCCATACCTCAGACAATTGCTTGTCGACCTGTTGTTTATAATTCATGGGATATGTCGGCTTTTGAGGTGCAATTGGTTCATGTCCCAGCGCAACATTATTGACGGATTCAGGTAAAAACATTCCGTTTTGAATCATATTTTTGCCAAACTTCAGCATTATTGGCGCAACATCTGCTGGGTCAGCAGATAGTAGATCTTGGGCTGTTGGGTAGAATGTTAGTAGTGACTCCATATTGTTTCCTTCTATTAGGCCACACAAAATAGCAGAAAAGGTAAGTTTTGTCATTCGAGAGCAAAAACTACCTGGCAAAGAACAATAATAACCTTATTTAAAATACCATGGCAGGATTTATTGCCTGAGAAAATCTTGGCTCTCTTCTAGATTAGGATTAGGTTGCACCCAGCCCGACATTTTTTCGCCTGTTTTGGTTAAAGCAAAAGTAGATTTCTTAACTCGTTTTATAAATTTCTTATCGCTGTAAAAGCTCAAATGGGACAGAAGTATTGGCTTGCGAACATCAAGGCTTTGCTGATCGCAATAGGTCAACATTTCACGGGTTGAAATCCCCGCAGGTCCTGCATTTCCGACATAGCACAATAATTTTTTCCATTTTTCAGATAGCGAGCGAATACGTTCTTTTTTCTTTATTTTTCTTTTCTTGGGAATGGGCAATCTAGCCTGCATGCGTTTTAAATTCTCGATTTCTTCTTTCAAACTTTTGGCAATATCCCGCACCTTAGCCAGCCGCGCGCGCCTCTTTTGAATAAGTCTGCCCATAGAATTATACGTATATTTCATGTAATGAATTTAACATTCAGCGAAAATAAATACAATAAATATCAAAAATATCTATTACATGCATTAACCTTAACAACTACTCTTTATAGTTATATTTTATTCTATATAAATATTGACTTTTATATTGGGCTGTGTGTATACGTCCAAGCATATTTTTAAAGAATTTATTTTCGGACTAGATTGCGATGTTAATGCCTGAGAAAGAGTATTACTCCCTTGAAGAGTTGGCCGCACGTTGGGACATGTCAGTCTCCGACATGCAGTATTACGCAATGCATGGCCAATTTGAGGTCATGGCATGGCTTGATATCAGTGTGGTTAATGTCTATCGGCTCAAAAAGACAGAAGATGGTGACTCTATACCTGTAGCTTCGGGCCTAGCTCCCTATAAGAACTATGCCGTTCTTGCTTCTGATGAATTACGTCAGGTTTTTCGTATTGGGGCCCATCGCATGAGGAAGTTTTTAGATCCTGTTAACCATCAACCCATAGAAATCCATGACAGTAATAAGGGCTACGACGTTACCGCTGATGATTTAGTCATTAGCCGTCTCGAACGTGACCGATGCGAGCAGACTTACCCGCATACCTCTTGTTCAACCAACAATAACACTTCTACGAAGCCTATATCTTTTGTAGGAAGGCCCAGTGCCATGCATCAAGTAAGGCAGCATTTCTTAGAACGCGGAGAACAAGGAATGCTTTTACCATCCTTACAACAAGAAGCCGATTATTTATGCGAGTGGGGGATGAGAAACATCAAAGATGGTCAACCACCCAAAGCTAAAACTATTATGAATGTTCTGCGCGATGATTATCGTCAGTACAGTATATTCAATATTTCAGCGCAGAATTCGTGTAACACTACAAATATTGTGAACGACGATTTCCTAAATCGCTAGCATCTATCCCAAATGCCCAGTGAAATTTTTTTGAATTTTGACCCATGATTTTTAACCAAACTTGCCTGAAATTATTTTATTGCGTGCAATTTCGGGTGACTATTTCAGGCATCCGATATGTGCATCGGCACCTTTATTTGTTTAAAGCAGTTGATCAGGGTTAAGCTTTTAGCAAAAAGACCTAAAATTTTATAATATTTTTGTAAATTCTTTTAACCATAGTTGCCCGAAATTATTTTATTGCGTGCAATTTCAGGTGGCTATTTCGGGCATGAAAAATGTGAACATTAGATACCTCCACTTTCAAAGGAGGTATTTATGTTTCAAGTTATATTGTTCTACATACACGGAGGGTTTGTCCTATGAATTGGCACCCTCGCGGCTTTGGCGGTCATCGCACTGATCCTGAAAAGATTAAACAGGATAGTTGGCGCAGTCTTAAAATCCTTGTCATTAGTGCAGAAGATACACGTTTAACATGGCCTGAACGTGAACTTATTAGCCAGGTTGGTGCCCGTCTTTATGGTTCAGGGAGGAAATCACCATGAGCCTATGGACCGCCAGTATGGTTGAAGAACAACTTGAGGAAGCAGCAGCGACATTGCGCCGCTTACCCCCAGTCAAAGTAAGTGGCTATTTCAGCTGTTGGCCACAAATTGCCCATGACGCCGATGACAGACGTGGTTGGGAGGTTCTTGTAAGGCGTTTAGGACCACCAAGCGCACGTGCCATAAGTCGTATGGAAGAGACTCTCACATGGTTTCGTTGGCTAACACCTGATGAAAATCGTTTGATATGGCTACGTGCTAATAACATTTCATGGAAGGCTATCGGCTGGCGTATCGGCTGTTGTCGTACCGTAGCTTGGGAGCGTTGGGTCTTTGCTTTGGCCAAAATTGCCTCCGAATTGAACTATAAAAAAGCAGTTTATGGTTAATGCAAAATCGAAAACAACATTCAAGCGTTTGAAAGATTTTACAAAAAGCCCGAACACTTTTGTTACTGCAAAACGAACAAAAATATGCATAATAATCACTATGATTTCGGAACGTGCGTCGATGACAATATCGACCACGTCCGGTCATTTCCTCAACATCAAATCTTGTAAATGACTCAGCTCTGAGCTTACGGCTCCTGGCAATGAACACTGACGCCCTACGTGGCATTAGTGCGATTTGTCATGCCTTGGGTTTGGGGCGTTGCTATTTGCCGGATATATTTCGGAGATATTTCATGAAGAAAATCCTTATAACAGGGGCGCTTTTGAGTGCTCTTGCCGCACCCCTCTGTTCTGCAAATGCCGACTCCATTCAAATGCTACCCCCGACACCACTTGGTTCAACAACGATTTGCCCAAGTGGCATGCAACAGGTTCTGTCCTATAGCGGTACACCAGGAGGTGGGCCACAGGCTGGAATAAACTGCGTTCCGATAACCACGGATGCCAATGGTGACATGACTGCTAGTGGCTTTGTCCAAATGGGGAATACCGCAGCCGTATGCAGCGCCCCATTGGCTGGAGCCATTCGCTTTAATCCGGCAACCTTGGATTTTGAGGGATGTAATGGCACAAGTTGGCTTGGATTTAATGCGGCTACGGTTCCATCTGGCACCATTTGTGGCCTACAAACTAATGGCTCTAATTTTGGGCCGCTTTGCCAAGGTTATTCTCCTTACAACGGTAGCTGTCCTCCCGGCTATTCAGCCAATATATGGGGCGTCGATTTTGGTAATGGTCGCTTTGCCTTCTGTGTGAAGGATTGAGCCATGAAAAACGATATGTCAAAAATCTTGGATTTGGCTCTTACTCAAGCGATAGATCACTATAGAGATATGGAGCCCGACGAGGTCCATGAAGCCATAGCTGCCGATTGGCCCGAACAAATCGCTGTACTTTTAGTCGAATTTCTTTTCAAAACCTGCTGTGGCTCATGTGGGCACATCATGGATTTTATTCATGTGGAGCGAGATGAAGATGATACCACTTTCATTATGGGCTACTGTGATTGTGAAGTGCATTATCATGGGGGAGAGCAGTTATGAAAGAGCCTCTTCCATTAAATGCCGATGATATTGATCTCAAATGGGGGATTGAAGAGGGTGGTATTGGCATTACTGCTAGTACCGATGAGGCGGGAGCGGCCTATATTGGTCTTTATCCTCTCAATAGTCTCGGTGATCCTATTGGAGCACCTTTAGGTTTTCGGCATGATCGTCTAATGTGTCGCGTGGTTGTCGGGTACATCAAACGTCAACCCATTGTTGTTTTTATAGATGCTGAAGTAACCGTACGAGGTCTAGAGGCACATTTTGTGCCACCAGCCATTATTAAAGCACGAGGTTATGACCGTCATAAATTTGCTGCTTGGGGTAGTGAAGCGCCCCGTTATCATCTCACGGTTTGTCCGGCGAATTCAAATTGGCCAGCCATGTCATTCTTAAAGAAAGACAGGATACCGCGTTAAAACGTAGCAATTGCTTAGAGTTAGAGTTCTTGAAATAAAACGATTTTTGTATATCTTTATGGATGGGTTTGGCACCTGTGACCTGTCGTCGGGTCGAACGTCACTTAAGTTTTTTCTAATTCTGCCCCTTTCATTTAGGTTGCAGCGTAATCGACGAACTGTAGACCTAATGAAAAGGAAGCAGCTATGTCTAGTTTACAAATCCCCGTTTCTTCAACTGCTATCAGTGTAATTAAAACTGGCCTAACCAAATCGTTGCCAGGTGTAAAATCGTCACATCGCGTTGAAGCTTTAGCGCGTGCATGTGGGTTTCTAACTTATGCTGCATTGCTTGCGGCAACACGCAGTAATGATCTTTCCATTGCGTCGATTAATTCGCACGCTTTTGTAGCCTATCTTAACAAACATGGATTTAAAGTAGAGGAAACTGCATTGTGCTTGGCGGCGACACCAGTAGCCATTAATCAGCGTCTAACCAGACCTTCACATAAAATAAATAAGGACATAATTGTTGAAAAAGCTAAAGACCGTGATGGCAAGCCAGATGGATACCGCAATTTAATGATTGCTGGAATAAACGAGATACTTGCAACAGGTATGATTTCGCTCAAGCCTGAAGTCAATGAAAAGAATGGTTACCTATTTACTAAATTGTTTGGTCATTTGTCCGCCATTTCCTGGTGTCATATAAGTCATGATGAAATAAGGGTATCAGTTTGGTGGAAATACACTCACGAAAATCATCCTCAAGCTAATCTCACTGGTAATTCCAAAGAGCAGTTTAACGGTACTTCGCCTTTGGCTAACCGCAAGCTTTATTCAAAATTTGTAGGTGTTACCGTTAGTGGATGGTTGGAGCGCAAGAAAGGTTGCTATCTTCAAGGCTGTGGTAGAAAGAATTTACACGATATTTATACTCGAAGTGACGAGAAATCTTTCTTGAAATTCCTTCCTCACGTCGAACCCCATGGATACAAAGCTGAGGGCAAATTTTTTGGATAAATACTAAGATATGCTCAATAATGGTGTCAAAAAGGGGCATCTGAGCGCTCATAACGTTATCCATTAGAATCACCATTTTTCCATTGATAGGCAGAAATGCCCTATCAAATGGTACAATTGCCACATTTTGGCTTGACTTTACCCTTTTATGAAAAAACAATTTTCCCTCTTCCATAAAAATATGTTACTGTAATTCTGGAGTCTTACCTCCATTTGATTAACCATGAATATCTGAGGGAATTGTCATGACGGATACGCTGCTTACCATGGGGTTGGTTGGCGATGGAAACCCACCCGAGTTTTGGGTAGCACAAGTTACCCATGTTTTTGAAAATGAGCATCATGTTTTTACGTCTGAAACTATAGAGGGGCTTCTCATTGTAGAAAGAGATGCCAAAAAGGCATTCGCGCAAGTTGTGCCAACTATTCAACGGTTGATATGGCATAGTAAAAAGCAGAATGTGAAGGTCAAATTAGGTGCTGATTTCAAAGAGTTCGAAAAGGCGCATTGTGGTTCACCTGTCATACATCCACAAAACAGAACAATGTTTGCGGTGATCCAAAAGGCTGCCTGATGACCGCACTTATGTCGAAACATAGCCGGGAATCCTTCCGAGAATTTTTGGAGAAGGGGTGTAATTGCTCTTATGTAGGAGAAGCTCTCCCTATGCCTTATGATGGGGACGGGCCTGATATATTTCGTGCACCAAGTGGTAAAGAATTTTGTGTACCCCAACCTTTGGGGTCATTATACGAACAGTACGTTATAGACAAGATAATGGAAGTTCATAAAATAGAAATTTTGAATAGCGTCTATGTTGCGATTCATGCGATGACGCAAGACATCGCAAATATAGAAGGGTCTGAAGAAAAAATCGAGACCCCTCATGCGGCTAACGAGTAAAAACGCAGCCTCAAATCCTGCACTTATGTTTCCGACCAATGCAAACTGGTCTGCACTCATTTGCTTTGGAACAGACAATCTACTTTAACCCATATAAGTTGGCGAATGTGCCAGGAATTTTAAAGAGACTAAGTGCTCGATAGTATGTAGCAAGTTTCTTCGATTCAATAGTTGGATCTGGTGCAAATACAGACATATTTGCCCTGAATGCAGACACTAGGGTCAGAAAATCAATGGCAGAGATTGTTTTATAAAAATTGATTGGTGAGCCATAGTCTTTGTCAGAATAGGCTCCATGGGTTATGCCGTGACGATTAGTTCCATCAGGTAAGGGATAGATAGTTGAGTTTGCAAATAAATATCTCTCAGAAAAACGGCAAAAGGAATTCATCATTGATATAATTTCTTCGGTTGCTCCAAATCCCTGATTAATTGATTGTAGCTTACAATCATCTGCAAGGGCCTGAAAAAGCGCTTTAATTGGTTTTTCGTGACTTCCTTGAATGTTGCGGCTTTTTGCTAGATTGCGTCCCGCCCCTTCAATGACAGGTACGAGGCCACCTATAGCGATGTGGTCTAGTCCTAAGAAATGAGCTTTTACAGCTTCGCTTATAGTAATCTTGTAATCATTGATATAAGGCATAGTCGGATAACGGTTTGC
>Ga0302274_10002253_pt1 | contig 17803 bp, 22 predicted proteins | sample III_Bog_N2_1_FD_198755 | JGI IMG/M metagenome (GOLD analysis project Ga0302274, IMG submission 198755) | Peat permafrost microbial communities from Stordalen Mire near Abisko, Sweden - III_Bog_N2_1 | ecosystem: Environmental > Terrestrial > Soil > Wetlands > Peat | place: Sweden: Abisko...
TTCATGACAACTGTCGAAGAAGCGCTAAGGTTGCTGAAGCAGGATTCCAAGAATCAGTAATCCTGCCGGAGAAGCGGTAGGCGAGTTCCTTTTTTTTGGGATGGAGAATTCTTTTTCACGGCGAGTAGCGTAGTTCTGACGTCCTGCCAAGTGCCTGAACATCCCATGGAACTTGATTCTGCACTCATCACTTCACCGCTCCTGCATGCTCAATGATTGCCAGACCGGCAGTAGACTTTGTATAAAATGGACTTCCATGACCTTCAACAGATAGTTGAAGTCCTGACCTGCACGATGCTCTGCAATGAGCAATGGTGAAGCAGTTCATCGCTATCACTGATAGTCAAACGACCCCGTAGTTCAACGGATAGAATAGAGGTTTCTGTTTTCGATGGAGAAGGAAGTCAATTAACAGAGTAAATGAACCAAGTGGAACTTGACAGAATGACGCCGATCCCTTATGGATTCCCTTGTGTCATCCGTATGGAAAAATCCTGTAAGTAGATTTTGGATCTGTGAATTTGTTGATGCCGATGGGAAACGGGTTCAACGCTCTACTAAGCAACTCACCAAAAAGGATGCGCAGCGCGTAGCCGATGAATGGGAGACGGCCGCTGCATCAGGGAGGGTAGGGGAGCTGACACTTCAGCAGGCAAATGCAGTTCTAAATCGCACACTTTCTATTGCAGGTGTTGGCAAGCTTGCTCGATACACCGCCGAGGATGCTTTCAAAAAATGGAGATCCCACCACGAGGGGAAATGGTCGCCAGCTACCTTCGTAAAGTACGACAAGGCTATTTCGAGCTTCACGGCATTCTTGGGAGAGGAGCGGATCAAGGCTCAAATCAGGACGATCACAAAGCAGGAAATAAGGGACTGGCATGATCAACTTATCGAGCAGGGTATCTCTGACTATACTGCCGAGGTTTATCTCAACATCCTACGCTCTGCCTTTCGATGGATGATGGACGAGGATTTTTTGAACGAAAATCCAGCAATCAAGGTAAAGCTACGAGGTGGAAGCGGTTCTGAAACCAGGGAGCCATTCACGGATGATGAAGCCCGTGCCATCCTTTCAGTTTGCAATCAGGATTGGCGTGGTGCCGCTTTGTTTTCATCGTGGCACTCGTTGCGCTTGGGAGACGTGGCCGGGCTTACTTGGGGAAATCTTGACCTTGAGCGGGGGCTTCTTCGCTATCTTCCGGCCAAGACCAGGAACAAAAAGAAAGATCCTTTGATTCTGGTCATGGCCCAGGATGTCCTTCGCTGGCTCGCAACACTTGAGAAAGGGGCTCAATCCGACCCATTGTTTCCGTCTCTATGTCGTCGCGTCTCTGGTGGCCATCAGGGCTTGTCCAATGAGTTCGGAAGACTCATGGCAAAGGCAGGAATCGAGATACCCCTTGGCAGGGAAAAGGAGGGCAAGGGGCGTGTGTTCCGCAAAAAAAGTTTTCACTCCTTTAGGCATCTTTCAATTACCCGAATGCTCGAGGCCGATATTGCGCCGGAGGCCCGTAAGCTCATGGGGGCTCACTCTCTCACCAGTGCCGCGCACATGAATTATCTCCACATGAGGCCAGAATCACAGGCAGCAGCACTGGCAAAAATGCCAAGTCTCACTGAAGCGCCGAAACTTCCAGATAGCGACGAAGAGAAAAAATAATCGGCTCATCGGATGAGCCGGGGGCGACTTGTTGGCCACTACTGCGAACTTCCTAGAACCATGTCAAATTTTATTTCATAAAAAATAAGACGTTCTATTTGCTGCTAAGTGAACATTCAATAACGCGAAGACGTTCTATTTTCATTTTAAGCCGTTCTATTTACACACTGCTTCCTTGGGCGAAATGGCCCCTAAAAACATGTGCTATGCATAGCGCATGCACGACAGATACACCACCGAGCCAGCAAGGGCAGCGGCAGTAACGGCCCCCGAATTCATAGAGGTTCCGACCATGAAGCCGATGTTCTCAATCGGCAGGACTGCGGCATTCGCCCTTATCAAGGCTCGCAAGATTCGTTCCGTTAATCTCAGGCGCGAGGGCAAAACGAAGGGAAGGCGACTGATCGAGGTGGCCAGCGTTCGGGAATATCTCCACCGCCTGATGATGGAGGAAGCCGCCTAGAAAACCAAAAGGCTGAAGAGTTCGTCGGGAAAACTTCTCCTCAGCCTTTTAAGTATGCGCTAACAATGAGTGATTATATCTCACAACGTAGGAAACACAAGGTAGAAATCGAGCTTTTCATCGGCCTGAGAACACAGCTTGGATCGCCAGTAGGGGCGCGACTTGAGAGAGGGGAGCCGTTGCCGATTCGAATCACGGAATTTCCGCTCACCGATGAGGGCGTCCGTGACGCAAAGACGGCACAAAAGGATCTTCAGGCGTATATCGACAAGCATCACGGCAAGGGGGGCAAATGATTCTCGAACGGGAGTTTCAGAATGCCGCCATTCACGAAGCCGGGCATATCGTAGCCGCGCTTCATACTGGCTCTGCTTGTGCATACGGCTGGCTTTATGTCCAGGAGGCCGCTGGATCAATTGGATTCGGTGGGAAGGTCTATGCCGAGTGCCAGGGCAAGCTTTGTAGAGCCGTCATGGGTTTTGCTGGCGTTGCCGCTGAGATCATAAGTGACATCCCGAGCATTGGGGCTGCAGGAGTAACCGAATTCATAAAATATGGGATTAAGGAACCATCGGAAAATGACTGGGAATACATCTCTTCCGTTAATCCGTCTTGGCGAGGCAGGGCGCTATCACTGTGTTTGCAGATCCTGAAGGCGAATTGGGATCAGGTTGACATCGTGGCCGCAGAACTCGCCTTGGCTCTCAATGCCACATCCTCAAGGGAGAAGATGCCATTCTTCACGCTGGAGATCATTGAAGGGATCAAATCCCGAATGGAGGTCGTCCGATGAGTGCACTTTCTGAACAAGAGGCCCAAGAGTACGGACTAGAACCGGAGCCAGTCACCGCAGCACCAGTCAAGGTTACTACCGGGCGCCGGACATTCCGAATGGGTCAAGCATTGCCTAAGGAGCATAAACCGCTTCCCGCAAGCCTCGATGGTGAGAAGGCTGTTCTGTCTTCCATTCTACTCAATCCCGGTTGCCTAAAGGCACTTGGGTTAAAGCTCGATCATTTTCATCATCCAAGCCACAGGACGATTTTTAGCGCATTCTGTACATTACAGGAAACGCGAACACCGATTGATTTAATCACGGTTACACAATTATTGGCCGATGAGAATTTACTGGAATTCATTGGTGGTCCGGCAGTCTTGGCGGACATTCAAACATTTCTTCCCACGTCACTGAACGTTGACTACTACGCCGAAATTCTGGTGGAGAAAAAGGCCCTTCGGGATGCTAACCGTCTGGGTGAGGAACTGGCTCAGGCAACTCATGAGGAGCAAGGTGACGCCCTGGAAATGCTCCGATCCTTCTCTCAAAGATTTCAGCTCATCTGTCCGCAAGGTGCTTTGCGACCTGCTTTCTCTGACCTTTCTCCGTTCCTGGACGGAACAGCCAAACAGGAGATTCCGACAGTAGTTGCAGCCTGTAATGGTACTCACCTGTTCTACAAAGGCAGGCTTAACGAGATCCACGCCGAGCCAGCAACAGGGAAAACCAACGTCCTCCTCGTTTCTGCAATCCGTGTCATTGAGTCAGGCGGAAAGGTTCTGTACATCGATCCAGAAGACACCCCTCAGGGCTTTACTGTCCGGCTCTTGTTGCTTGGAGCTTCTGCTGATGACATTCGTGATCGAGTATTTTACAGCCACAATCCTACTCCCGATGAAATTCAGGTACTCCATTCATGGGCAAAGGAGCACAAACCAGCGCTTGTTGTATTCGATGGGCTTGCAGAGGGGCTTGTAGCTGCCGGAGCGGATGAAAATAACGCCGCTGACGTTCTCACCTTCTTCCGTGACAATCTCAGACCCTTTGCCGAAACAGGCGCCGCTGTAGTCATTGCCGACCATGTAACGAAATCCAGCGAAGGGCGCGGACAATTCGCCAGAGGATCAGGAGCAAAGGCCGGGCGATATGATGGTGTTGCCTATGAGATCGTAGCTGCCAAGCCCTACACCCCGACAATTGAGGGATTTGTTAAATTGAAGGTGGCCAAGGATCGTAACGGCGGTGTCGGTCCTCGTGGTCATATTGCGGCAGAACTTCATTTCACTCCCAATCATGGCGGTGGAACCACCCCTGAATTCCGCGAACCTCAGGATGTTCCGAAGGATGAAAACGGGGCGTTCATACCGACTGCCATTATGGCGAAGATTGTAACCTTCCTTGAACAGCACGGTGAATCCAACACCTCTGCCCTCAGAACATGCGGAAAGGCTCAGTATGTTGACAGGGCTCTTCAGGTCTTATTGGAGAGAGGAGAAATCCAGTCAAAGAACAGGGGGCAAAGCATAATCTATTCCCTAACTAACAAGGAGGAGAAGTAAAGCCATGTTCCCTGTTCCTACCATGTTCCAACCCTGTTCCGAACACGGTGCATTGCTACCATGTTCCCATGTTCCACCCCCTACAGGGGGAACAGGGAGAACAGGGTCAAGCAAGGGTTCCTCAGTAGCGGCAACCATGTTCCTGTCATTCAATAGGAACGGTGCAACACGCTGCACCATACCAAAGCAAGGGCATCTAACTAAGTTATCCATCGAAAGAAATCCCAGGTGGTGGATCAGGAGTCTCCTCAGCTTATGGAGCAAGGCAGGGTCTAAGCCAGAGCCTAGTGGAGCTGTGACAACCCATTTTTGAAACAACTTCACTTCACCAGCTCATGAAATCAAAAAAAACACCTGAAATCATTCTTCCCGAGATAAAGTCTGACAGGAAACTTGCCGAGGCACTTCAGGTATCGACGCGAACGATTGTTGAATGGAAAAAACTACCAGGTTCACCGATCAAGGGTTCTGAAGGATGGAATCTAAGCGATTGGAAAGCATTCGTTGCAGAGAACGGACTTGGCACCAGATCAAAAGGAAGCACATCGCAAGAATTGGAGGAGCTGAAGGCCGTGAAGATGGCCGCACAGATTCGCGTGCTCGGGCTCCAGACTGAACGGCAGGAACTCAGGAACGAGGTTGCAATGGGAAAGTATATCCAGATCGATAAAGCCAGATCAGATTTTGCACTTTGCTACAACCCAATGCTCGCCCACATGAAGCAGATGAAGCATCGCATGGGTCAACTGGTTGTTGGGCTTGAATCCGGAGCTGCTGCCAAAGTCATTGGTGCAGATTTTCAGGAGTCATTGGATCGATTCACCATCCCGGAACACTTACTAAAAGATCCCTTCTGGCGTGGAGTTAAGGAGGATTTCGAGGCCATGAAACGAAAGGCCGGAAAACTGTGAAAGACATCGCTTTCAACGATAAGGGTGATCCGGTTCCATGGTGTGACTTCGTGTTACCAGATGAGGATGGCGAGGGCATCTATCTCTCTCCCGATAAAGTCGATGCCCTACTTGCCAAGCTCGACTCTACCAACAAGCTCGTAGCTGATGCCGAGGATGCACTGATCCGGCGCGTTTTGGGAGGCCGCAGAACAGCACGGGCGATTCTCTCCAGGTTCTGTGCCGAGGCAATACGAGTGCAGCAGATGACTCTCCAGGACGCCTGTCTTCTAACTGGCAACTGCGAAAAGGCGATGCAACGGATTTTGCGAAATGTGCCGCTTAATCGGGGCGTTTAACAGAGTAAAAAGGAAATTCTGCAAAACCGAAATGTTCTAATCCCTCACCTATAGTACATGACACCACGAGCCAAAAATCCAAAGACTGCACGCGCCAAGGCCAAGGCTGCGTTCCTTTCCACGAATAGTAATCGTGTGGATTTAATGTTGATTGCCGGGAGGCTTCGCAAACTGGCAGCCAAGAGAGCTTCACATATCAGCGGAGCAACCCTTTTGAATGCCGCTATTGCCGCTGATTTGATTGATCGCTTGTCCGATCGGTGGCCGAACATTGTCACCATTGCATTCCCTGAACTGGAAGAATTCATTTCTGCCGTTGTCGAGAGCCTAAACCGGGAGGAAGTACGATGACTCCTGCACTTGATCGCGTTGAAATGAATGCCGCGCTTGCGCGTGTTCAGTTACTTGCCAGGAAAAGGTCTCCCGATGCACTTCGGTGTTTGGCGATGTGCAATCTCAAGCTCGATCTCAGCTTGGGTCGAATTTCCCAGGACGACTTCAACTTCGCCACAAAGAACCCTCGTATCGCCGTCCAGCGCCTCCTCTCACAAAACAACATTCAATTTTAACCGTCACCACCAAAACCATGATCACCGTTCCACCAAAACACTCATCTAAAAAGACCGCCTCACTCATAGAAGCTTTCCACACCAGACTTCAGGCAATCGAAGGTTTGCAATCGAAGGTTAATGAACGAGCCGCTGCACTTGCCGCCGCTCAGACTGCCTTTCGAGATGATCCCACAGATTCCAATTTCGACGCACTCGCAAAGGCGAAGCATGAACACTCCCTTGTTCTTTCGGCCATTCCTGGAAGTGGCATCGATGATTTAGCAGCGATCCGCAGCAGGTTTCTCGAAACTCCAGAATTTTTTAATGCTCTCCAGGAGGATCTTCAGGCACTCCAGGAGAAATTCACCTCTGCCGTGATGGAAGCAAGAAAGGCATTTGCCGCCGCCGTCACCGATCACATTCTCAAGGGGTTTCCTTACAACCTGTTTGATGCTCGTGAGATTACCGGAGCAAAGGCAGCGGCAGCGCTGAAGGCTCTTGAAGCGCTGGAGCATAGATCCGTTCAAATTGGTTCGGCTCACACGGGGGCACGGCAACGAGCAACGGGATCAATGGCGTCAATGGATACGGCAACCATTCTCAGCTTTCTCAACAATGCACCCGAGGATCTTAAATAATGAAAAATGTATTCAGTTTCCATGTCCCTGTAGCCGGTAACGTTGATCATGGATCGTCAACAATCCGCAATGTTTCAATCATCACTGGCGATCTAGTTGCGTCTGGTCACGATTTGTATGTCGATTCTGTGACCTTGGATGGGATTCTCTTGTCGGCAAAGAAGGCGGGGAAACTTCCTGTGAAACTGGACCACGGCAGCGGTGTGAAGGATCTATGTGGGTTCATTGATAATTTCCGCCGTGCTGGAAACAAGATAATTGGCGACTGGCACTTATTGGAAACCCATGCTGAAACACCAAAGATGCTGGAGCGTGCCGAGCGGATGCCGGAATGTTTCGGATTATCTGTAGCATTCGCTGGCGGGAAGGAGGCAATAGGGCAAGGCCGATTTGCTGCTCGCTGTGACGAACTCAAGGCTGTCGATTGCGTTACCGATCCAGCCGCGCAGGTAAATGGACTTTTTTCTACGGGGCATCGTTTCGACAACAGGCCCAGGACGGCACAGGGCATGTTTGCTCCTCAAGGAGCCGGGGGCGCTGATCCAAATTCAATGCACCGCGCATATAACGGTCAGGCTGCCATAAAGCGCTCGCAGGTCGATAAAATCATGACTGCGTTGAGGCTGAAGAAGCCGATTGTTCCAAGTGTTACGAATGATCCAATGCTTTCCAGTAGGAGCCACACGATCAACTTCATGGCGAAGTGGAAGGACGGAGCGAAGGTTTCTGCTGGCGATCGTGTGAGTCCAAAACTCGCCGGAGTGTACGCCAAGGCAACCAGGGAAGGGCTCTTTACTAAGAATGGTCAGCCGATCAAAGGGCAAGATCACATCAGAGGCGCTTTGAACACTCACTTCCAGAAGAACCCTCACGGTAAGCTGGAAGGAGAGCTTTATGTTCATGGCACTCCATTTGAAGACATCGTTTCAGCCTCCAGAACAAGCAACGCCAAGCTTCAGTTCCACATTCACCCAGGACAGAACGCACCCGCTGAGAGTCAGCACATCAAGCACATCCCGGAATCACAGATCACCAATGAGGGCGATCTTGAAGCCGCTCATGATGCCGCCGTGAAGGGTGGTTTTGAAGGCGTAGTAGTTCGCCGGAACACGGGCAAAACATTCAAAAAGAAAAGCCTCCAGGATGATGAATTCCAGGTCATCGGTGGCAGCGTTGGAAAAAAGCATGGAATCCTTCACCTGAAAGGTGACAAGGGGAGCTTCAGCGTCCAGGCACCACGAGAGATTGCCGAGAATGCACCTGTTGGAAAGAAGGCAACTGTTGCCTACCAGCGCACCACGAACACCGGGCTTCCACATGCACCCATTTTCAAGGGTGTTCGTCACGATATGAGCAGTAAATTGAAATCAATCCTCCTGGACACCACGACTCGCCAGCAACACGAGGGCGAGGTTGAAAGAATGCAGGTTGCTACTACTGAAATGCAGCGCCGGAATGCTCTTCGACTGAAGGCCGGGTTGCGTCCGTTGACACTCCAAGAAGTTCAGGCCGATATTGAGCAGTCGCGTGCTCGCCTCCTTCGTGGATTCGGAGCATTGAACGCCAATGATGATCAGAATCAGCCTTCCCCATTCCGTGACGCTGCCGTAGGAGGTCTTGAGGGGGCTGCTGGTTACTTCATCACAGACGGACTTGCTCAGAAACTTGCTCCCGCTGGCAGCAGTATTCTCCGCAAGGCCGGGGTAGCCGGGGGTGTGGGAGCTGCCGGAACAGTGTTGGCTGGTTCGCTCTTAAACCAGATCGCCAAGCGCCGTCAGCTACAGCAGCAACAAACGACGAATGCTGGCTTTGCCTCCAGGTTGCCGCTTCTCCAGTTGGCTCAAAAGTTGCAGAGCACGATCAACGGGGCACCTCTTACATCAAGAGTCAGTCATGACAAGTATGTGAAGGATCTCCGCAATCAGGACATTGCTCGACGGGATGAAGATATTGCACACGCTGGAATTGCTGGTGGGGCCGCTGGTGCTTTGATCAACAAAGGAAAGTTGGCAAAGCTTTCACCGCTCAAGCGTGCTGGAGTGGGAGCATTGACCGGGGCTGCTGCCGTGGAAGGCATTCGTGCAATCACTGGAAGGCACCGTGATATTTACGGCGACAGAAGCGCCGAAGGAAAGGCCGCTGAAAAACTTCCCGCCGTGGGAGCCGCTACCGGGGCCGCTGTTTTGGGAGGCATTGCCGCAAGGAAGCTCATCAAATCGAAGCTCCATTTTGGAATCATCCGCAGTGCCGTAAGCGAGGCCATTGAACTCTCAAACCGCAATCAGAAACTCACACATCTATAATCACATGAACATAAATCAGCTCAAATATCTGTATTACCACAACTTCAGCAAGAAGGGCATCAAACGCGAAGGAACGACTGAAATTCATTCAATCGATACGCTTTCCAAGCGTCTCATGCTCGACCCGCAGACTTGTGGACAACTTTTAGAGGCTGGACACCTTCAGCCAGTCAGCACGAGTGAAGATGGTTCTCGGCTCGGTTTTGAATCCGAACACCTGGACGAAATTCGCCGTCATGTAGTCGATCAAACAGCGGATGATGCAGAGGCAGGAGCTGGCACCGATGGGAATTTTGCTGCCGCTCGTGCTCTCCTGAATCTTCACCGGAAATCAGAACTGGCAGCCGCAAAGCATCTTCAGCTCTTAAAGTTCAACCGCTTGACAGGGCAGGACATCGAATTTGGAGCTCTCCTGGACGCGCTTGGTGAAGGTTCCGCGCTCGTGAAGAATTTTCTGGGAACTCAGGGTGCTACTATCGCTGCCCAGGGGCTTAAGGGAGCGATTGCTGGAGGGGCCGTTGGCGCTGGAGTTGGTGCTGTAGCTGGTGGCGGAAAAGCCATCGTTCACAACGTACTAAATCCAGATCAGCCGGAAAGTGTCATTGGTGGCGCTCTTGGTGGTGCCAAGACAGGAGCAATCGTTGGTGGCATCGGTGCTGTAGCTGGTCCCGCATTGGTGGAAAACGGACTCACCCCTTGGTGGAAGAAAGTTGGTGCAAATCCTGTTGCTCAGCCGCAAGGAGTCAGCATGTCAGCTCGCCCTCGTGGCATGGTTCACTTCGGGGAAACCTATGAAGACATCGTTCTCAACAAGTTCACCGAACTGAAGGCACAGGGAATTCCCGAGGTGAGCGCCAAGGCCAAAGCGGTTGAATTCTGCATCAAAAAGAACCGTGCCGCATACAGCGATTACCGCAGGCGAGGTGGTCAGATCAATTTCGAGACACCGAGGCAGAAGGCCATAACCAAGCCCTCTCCTGATGATGCTCATACCTTAGAAACGAGGCGAATTCTCGCCAAGATCGCAAAATTGCACGGTGGAAAAGTACCGCTGCCAGGTTCCGTTTCCATGTGAAAATCTTGGTTGGTTGCTCCAAGGAAGCGCTTGTCCTTCATACACCGCAGACCCGGCTGCGGAACGGCGTACCGGGATAATTTACGATGAAGAAAAATTCCAGATGGAAGGAAATGATTCGAGACGCGAGCGTTGATCCGGCCAAGCAGGGAGCCGTTTCCCGTGTCTTTTCAATCATGAGGGAGATTTCCCAAGAAAACCGCCAAAGGAAGGAAAATCGACCTTCTAGGATGGCCGCTACGGGGTTTTCAGGGAACGGGCCATATCACGACATGGGAGGATTTGCGGCATGAGCGCTGATGGTTCAATTCCGATCCCGCCTCACTTCATGGGGCAACTGGAGGCGATTTCTCACGTCTCGGGAAAGCCGTTACAAGCGTGCCTGAATGCCGTGCTCGCTGCCGCCCTTCCTGATCCCGATGAAAATCCCGCAAACCTTCTCAGGCTATCTTGTGCTCTGGTACAGCCGGGAGATTGCCTTGATTCACTCCTTGAACGCTTCCGTTATGTACGCGATGCCGACAAGCTGCCGATCGATGATCACGCAATCACTGTTGCATTTGAGAAGTTCCGGGGGTTGATGGATGCCGAGGAAGCCGCGCTTCTGGATCACGCAAACGCTTTGATCACAGGAGCGGTAGAGCCTGTGAAGATGCCATCGAAGGAGGAGCTTGATCGTATGATTGATCAGATTTTCCCAGGTGATGAATGGAAGCAATCATGAGCCGAAAATACTTCTTCCTTGAAAAAGGAGCGCTTGCCGATCACCTGGACGCGCACATTACGGAGGTAAATTATCTCCTCAATACGGGCATCCTTCGCCGCTGCAATTCTATTGGAACGCCTTCATATCGGGCCTGTGACATTGCCGAGGCTCGCCTTGCAATCGAAGAAGCCAGGGAGAAAGGGCAATCGCTAGGAAGTGACATCAAGGAGCCAGCTATTGCCGTTAAAAAGGCCACAGATGAGCCGGAACAGATGGAGAGCGTAGATGCTCTCGACAACCTGGCAGAAGTGCCAGAGGGCGAAGTTTAAGCCTTGGAGGATTGAGTTTATGGAAACCGCTGAAAAGAAGCCCCTTCAGACTAAGGAAGAGCGCCGTCTGTATCGGCAGCGCTGGTATCAGGAAAACAAGGCCCGACTGAGGGAAAAACTGAGAACTCCTGAAGGGAGGGAAAGGTGCCGGGGTTATCAGCGCAAACGGGCTGAGAAGATAAAGGCGCAACGCAGCACGCCAGAGTATAGAGCTAGGGACAATGCTCGCAGGAGGGCATTACGAAAGAAGAAACGAGAGGGAAAGCTTGCTTGAGGTTTTTGTAATACTCATGAATTCTCGGGCATGGCGAAAATCTGGTTCGTAGTGTTTTTGGCAGCGGTGATACTTGGCCTAGAAGCATACGCCCAAAATCCGAATTGGTTTTCAGGTCTTCATCTATTTGCACCTAAACAGTGGGAGTATCGGATAGAAAGTCCACCCGATGCCTCCTTCACGACTGACATGAACCGATTTGGAAGTGAAGGGTGGGAACTTGTTTCAGCTCGCCGGGCAACATCCGGCGAATACGACCATACCTCTTCGTACGAGGTTATCTTGAAAAGAGAAAAGCGGTAGCCCCAGCAATTCCTCGATTCCTCTTATTCTCGGTCACGCTTCCACCTCCTCATAGGGCTTCAGGAGTTTCATTTCCCTTGCCAGTGACTCAAGGTCAACTCCTGCCGCAGTCACACAATTCCGATCGTTCACGATGTAGTAATCGCCAAGGGTTGAATAATCACGGGGGCGTGTGGTTTTCAAAATCTCCCCCTCCTTGGCAAGCGCTCGTCGTAATCGGGCAAGAAGGGCTCTTTCGCTGACCTTGATTTTGATGGTTTCGACGTTGGTTTTCTTCATGTCCTGAAAATAATTACGCCGTGCATATGTGTCAATGTGTTTTTGTGATATTGTGTTTATGTGTAAATGCTTGCGCGGAAAAAAACAGGGTTACAGTAACCCCAACTATTTGATCTTTAATTACTTATGAATAAATAAACGCTTGGCAATGCGTGTGACTTGTGAGAAGAAACGCACATCGGAGCAATCCCGCTTCGTGAAAAAACACCCGCCATGCTCACCAAAGAATTACCGCTCACATTCAGTCCAGAAGTTGAAGAGGAGGCACCGATTGCAATTGAAATCCCGGCTTACCTGGTGCGACAACTCCGGGCCGTATCATTCGCCATTGGTGGCCTTAGCGTGGAACAAATTGTTGAAACCATGCTCCAGCGAGATGCCGAGAATATCGTTTCGGAGATGACTGATGCCTATGATGGCGACTGGACTGATGAGGCAGAATTCATCCGGTTGCACGAGGCCAAGCAGATTGCCCAGGAAGCGGGACCGGACTGGGACGAATTTTTTGAGAAGGCTGCCAAGATGCCTCCATTCTGATTTTCCCAGGCGCACACACACATAACGGGTCAGCGGTGGGAAACTGCCGCTGGCCTTGTTTAACCTTGCTACGTTTGCTGTGCTATTGCTTGGTGTTTTTCAGTCAGTGCCTCATATCTTCCCATTACCTCATCGAAACGTGGAACTGGAGCGCCGAGTATAGAGAGATTTAGCATGGCTATGAAACCACACTGGCAAAGCGTTGGGGTGTCATGATGATCCAGCGAGTCAAAAGCCCCTGCCATAACCCTGAAAGTTGCGTGTGAAAACTGGCAATAGGTGCGGTAGGAAAGATTATAGGAATCAATTAATCCCGCCGCTTTGGCTGTTTCAAAAATATTTAGCTCCACTTCCTGCATTGGTAGGGAAGGGTTTAGGGCGGCGTAATCCTTTTTGTATTCTTCCCATTGACCTTCGATTGATGCTTTTGCCTCACGTTGTGTGAATTCCGAAGCACCAGCGATTAGCTTTTTATCTTTGATCATTTCTGAATAGATAATCCTAAATAAAAGTTCTGGTTTTTTTTGAACTGCTGTAAGACGAAAAGCTGCTTCAAGTGCGGTTCTTATCAGAATCTTTGAAGCTGGAATCTGACCTGAGTTTCTCAGAACGATATATCCCATGATCGCCTCATTGATCATTCTATCTGAGTAATACTGATAAAACAGTGGGCCTTCAGTTTGTTTGCCTTGAAGATGACCAAAGGCATTGTGAAGTTCTGATTGGATGTCCACCAATAGGGCTATTGCCTCTTCTTCAAGTTTTCCATCAACATCTGACACAGTTGCCACTAAAGTTAAGGCACTACCGACAGTCAAGCCGCCTTCTTCCTGGGTGAAGAGCGGCCGCTTCTCCACCCCTCTAATCGTTAAGATGCTGAGTCAGGAGAATCTTTTTTAATGGAAACGATATTCTCAAAAAACTCATCAGGCTTCGTTAAAATGTGGAATGCTAGCCATACCGCAAAAAGCGCAACTCCAAAAGGGTATTGACCCGGTTGATCTTTAATCCCTGCCAAGGAAGAAAGAATTTCTTTCAGAATTACGACTTGAAAGAGGAGTAGAAGCCCCGCCCAGAAATTTCCCATTGGCTGGTTTCTGATGGATCGAATTACTGCCGCAAAAAATATGTAGTAGATAATGGCGATGATATTTCCCAAAAATAGCCCCGTAGGTGTGGGTATTCTTTGAATGTCATCAAGGTGATGCTCATGTTCGTAGCCCATAAAAAGTCCCATCCCAAGCATTGCGACTGGCATCACGCAGAGATATACGATTCCGAGCCTAGTTTTAAAAATCCGCTCAAAATAAAGAAAAGGACTCTTTCTAGTTTTTTGTGGTTCGTAAACTTCAGCTTTAACTGTGGGATCGGGGGGCACCGGGGCAGTCTGGATCTCAGAAGATTCAATCGTTAATGATGCCGATTGAGGATCTGGAGAAATTTGAGCCTTGGAAAACAAGTGGCTGTTTTTGAACTCCAAAATGATACCGATGATTGTTGCAATGGATACCAGTAGAAAAAACAGAATGAATTCAAAAACACCTTCATCTCTAGGAATCCCTCTTATGACCAACAATACAGGGAGTGTGAGTGAGATAATCCCATATATAAGGAATATGATTGTTTTCAACAAACCCGCGACACCCCTCACGCCCTTGAGAAATTGAGATAGAATTCCCAGGGAGGGAATTAATAAGGCCGATATTGTGAAAATATCGTTGGAAACATCTTTATCTATTCGAAAACCCAGGCTGAAGACATAACAGACCGTGAAAACCAAAAGCGAAAGGTTGAGAATTATTACAACCGCTTTTCCAAAGAGTTCTTTCAGTTCCGAGTTAATGGGAAAAATCATGGAGCGCTGATCCTCATGTTTAAAGGGGAAAATGAATCAAGCCGCCTGCTTCCTATATGAACTGGTTCACCTTGACGGAGGAAGAGCGGTGTGGTGAGGTCGGGGCGATTGGAGTCCATAGAAAACCATGAACATTTGGGGTATCCCTGACTGGCTAGAGAGAGAAGTAAGAGAAAGGGATAGGGTTTGCGTGTATTGCGGCATTCAAATGATAGAGAAGGTGCCGCAAGGAATGCCGAGGAAAGCCGCTGCCACATGGGAGCACATCATCAACGATGCGAAAATTATTACCCTCGAAAATATCGCCCGGTGTTGTGCCGCATGTAATTCAAGCAAGGGGCAAAAGAAACTGTCTTACTGGATTGATTCCCAATATTGCAGGAATCACGGAATCACGAAAGATACCGTAGCCGAAGTGGTGAAACTGGCTCTCCGAATGCAGTAAAAAAAGGAGAGTGAAGAAAAAGGGGGAATTCCCTTTGACGCTGGAGAGGGGGTGTGGTGGTGTTTCATCTATATGCTCGTGGAAGTAACTACCTCTATTTCCAAGCAAGAGCTGGCCGTGCTTCAATGCCGTGACGAGAAAGAGAGAAAGAAGATCATCAAGAGTCTTTTTAATTCGCTCGAAGAACTGGAAGCGCAAAAACTTTTTAAAGACTTCTGCACTACATTTACCAGAGAAACTTATAATTGGCATTCTGCCAATGTGGATTTCATTGAATATGAATCCTCGCTAAAAGGTAAGCTCACAGTTTCATTTTCGGGAATAGAGGAAAATGGATGTCGCGCCAAGGACAAGCATCAAGATTACTCACAGGTCGTCATCTTTGAAATTAGCCCCCTGAAAAAGCAGATTCGCTTTGAGACAAACCCTCCCGAGATCTTTGAGAGACCTCCTGATGAATTCTAATTTTGAATGGACTTTCTTAATCGAATAATCAACAAGGCACCTGAGTCACCGACCTCAGCAATCAACAAGATTGTCCGAGTCACCATGGCTCTTGAGTGCTTCTGGTCGAAGTCTCATGGTTGGGCACCCGTTGCTGCTGCTGACCTTCTTGCTGAGGCCAGACTCGATCGCCAAGTTTCGTTCACACATACTCTTCATGATTACCTCGTGCCGTTTCCGTCTGAATCAGCGGAAGCCCGTCAGATTCTTGGTTACACAACCTTGAGGAGCCTGTGCGAGGGGGTATTGAAGCTGTTTTTTTCTGTATTCTTTGAGGACTACCAAAATGATCAAGATGCTGTTTATGACCGTAATGAGGCGCTTGTCTCGCCTGAAGACATTGCCTTCGACAGACTGATTGCGCTATACGCCAAGAAAGGTGACTCTAAGTTTGTTCCATTCCTTCGCCGGGTTCAGCAGCGAGGTAATGCTATACACCACTTCTCTGATCGCGACATCGGCACTCAAGCCAAATTGATCGAAGACATTGTTGAGTTCCAAGAGTTCCTGCTGGCGGTGAATGGACAACTGCCGTATCCCGATGAGATTTGTGATCCGGCTCTAGCGTAATTCCGTGATCCCGATACAGAAGATCGCCTGCCTGATTCGCCTTGGTGGCACGAGAGAACACAAGGGCTTTCCCTTTTAAACTTTTGGTGTAGTCTGGCCGACCATGAATCAACTTGAACGAAATAGGACAGCCCTTATGAAATCCCTTGTGTTTTCAGTATATGGCGCTTCTTATCTCTATAAGTAACTGATAGTCAATAGACCCCGTAGTTCAACGGATAGAATAGAGGTTTCCTAAACCTTAGATGTGGGTTCGATTCCCGCCGGGGTCAGATTTTTTGGTCAATAGACCTCGACCGGTGAGCGTTTACCATCCTCAGGACTGCGCGCAGAAGCACCTTCTTCACCCAGTGTTGCCACACGGAGATCCCAGACGCCCTGATCCAAATCCCTGAATGCATCCTCGGAGAAGGGGGTGGGGGGAGTCATGCGGGACTTGAAGGCGGCGATGTTTGCCAAAGCCCGTTCGATCTGATCTGACGGGGATTGAGCCAGTAGCTTTGCGGCCTGCTCCGCAAGCTCCATGCGGTGGCAGATCATGAGAAGATCGTTTCCGGCAGCAAGCCCGAGACGAATCATTTCATCGAAACCATAATGATTGAGGATGGCCCCCATATCGAGGTCGTCTGTCATCACAAGTCCGGAAAATCCCATTTCCTCGCGCAGGAGTTTTGTGGTGACTTCCGGATCGAGTGAAGCAGGGAGTCCCGAAGTGGTGAGTTCCGCAAAGGCAATATGTCCGATCATCATGCTGTCGACGGAATCAGGACCGGGGGCTGCAAATTTCCGAAAGACCTTCAATTCGTGAGTTTCAAGCTCCGTGCGCGGCCTCGGAAGAGCCGAGAGTTCATGATGAGGATCGCTCGAGGCGGAGGAGTAACCGGGGAAATGTTTGCCGCAGGAGAGGATGCCGGTGGACTGCAGGGCGCGATTGAAGATGCCTGACATTTCAATGACCTGATCTGCCGTGGTTCCATAGCAACGACCCCGGAGGGAATTGTCAGCCTCGTCGTCAAAGGCAATATCCAGCACCGGACAAAGATCGAGATTGAAGCCAAAGAGGCGCAAGAGGTTTCCTGTCAGTTCGCCGTGGCGCTCGATGAGGGTGAGATCGCCCTTGTCACGGAGTTGTCTGGCATTCGGGGGCTCATTACCAAGCAGTTTCAGGCGTGAGACTCGACCCCCTTCCTGGTCGATCGTGATGATTGGTTCGATCTCGCTGAGTTCGCGCAATTGGTCGGTGAGTCTGCGAAGTTGCGACGGAGTCTGAATGTTCCTGCCAAAGAGAATGAATCCTCCCGGCTGGATTCTGCGGATGAAATCGGCGTACTCTGCGTCGATTTCAGTGCCAGGAACGCCGAGGAGCAGGAGTTGACCGGGAGCGGTGCTTTTCATAGCGTCCGAAGGAAACAGAAAATCAACTTTCTGACGAAACGATTTTTCCCAAGACTTTATGATGCTACGTGTTCTCCTTGCCGCCCTGATTTTTTCGTGTGCTGCGATCAACCTCCATGCCGTGGAACTGGGGATCGATGTGCTTCAGAAAAATAATTTTGATCTGCTCAGGGGGAAGCGCGTGGGACTGGTTACCAATCAGACCGGCGTCAATTCGGCAGGGGAGAAGACCCGTCTGATCCTGCGTAAACATGTCAATCTCGTGGCGCTCTACACGCCGGAACACGGACTCGATGGTGTGGAAATGGCGGGTGTGGATGTCCGCTC
>Ga0302274_10002254_pt1 | contig 17791 bp, 12 predicted proteins | sample III_Bog_N2_1_FD_198755 | JGI IMG/M metagenome (GOLD analysis project Ga0302274, IMG submission 198755) | Peat permafrost microbial communities from Stordalen Mire near Abisko, Sweden - III_Bog_N2_1 | ecosystem: Environmental > Terrestrial > Soil > Wetlands > Peat | place: Sweden: Abisko...
CCGCGCTTCCCGAAATGGAGGCGCACGGGATCGTGACGGTCATCACGGTCACCGATCCGTTCCACGAGTACCGCGCGATGGCGATCTCTTCGTCCCAAGGCCTGAAGCCGGTTCCTTCGCCGGTACCCAACTCGCCGACGATCAAGCACTCGCTCTGGAAGTACTACTTAAAGGAGACTTTTGACGTGGGCGTTGGGCGCATTGTGGGCTACGGGCGCCTCAGTTCGTGGACCACCGGCGCGCCCAAGGTGTTCCACAAGTCGTAGCCCGGATGGTTTTGGGGAACTGAGCCCTGAGTGGTCGGATGGCGTCTGGCGATGCATTTGCGCGTCCTATAAGATTGCCAAGCCCTTCGGGGGTGGTGTAATTGGCAACACAACTGGTTCTGGTCCAGTTATTCAGGGTTCGAGTCCTTGCCCCCGAGCGATTGCGACGTGCGTTGGACGCAGGTCGTTTTCATGGTCCCATCGTCTAGTGGCCTAGGACATCACCCTCTCAAGGTGGAGGCACGGGTTCGAATCCCGTTGGGACTGCTTTTGAAATCTGTCGGGACATCGTGAACAGCTGAACCTGTGCAGGTTATCTGAATCCGTCTCCCTTTGGTTGGTAGTCGCGATTGGGGTCCATTCTCGTCTCGCCAATGAACTGACCGTCTTCGGTCGCGAAAGTGACCACATCATCGAGGACGTAGAGACGAATTCGTGCACCTCGGTATTTCCAGCCCACGTTGAGGTGGCGAAGTCGACCCAGGTAGCGCAGCGTCACGTGACCACGCACGTCAACGACGTCCTCGCGGATGCGCCAGTGGGGTTCGTAGATCAGCGTGTGGGGTTTCGCCTTGGCGCGCGCGTTATAAGCGACGCTCGGCGTGCGCCGACCAATCGCGCGGTGCGGTCGCACGTCGTTGTAATAGGCAACGACGTTCTCCAAGATCATCTGGAGCTCGCCCAGCGTCGCCGCGGGTCGTTTGGCGAGGAAACCCTTCAAGGTGCGGTGCCAGCGCTCGACCTTTCCCTGGGTCTGGGGATGGTAGGGGCGCGAGTGCTTGTAGAGCACGCCCGCGGCCATGAGGTCGCTCTCGAAGCCGCTTCGTCCACCGCGGGCTTCCGCGTTATAGATTGCACCATTGTCCGTCAACACGCTCGCCGGCGTGCCGAATTGCGCGCTGGTCTGGGCAAAGAGACGCCGTACGTGTTCGCCGTTGACCGTGGGGTAGGCGCGTGCGCACAGCACCAGGCGCGAGTGGTCGTCGAGGAACGTGAGGATCTCGACCCCGGTGCCGTCACTTAAGTGCCAGTGGGTCATGTCGGACTGCCAGCACTCGTTGGGTAGGTCCGCCTCGAAGCGGATGTAGGACGACTTCGGTCGCTTCTTCGGCGCGGGCGTGACGAAACCACGTCGCGTCAAGATGCGCTGGATCGTCGAGACCGACGGCGCAGCCAGACCCTCGCGCAGCAGGTGGGTCTTGATCGTGTCGGCCCCGGCGTCGGTGCCTAAGTCCACGAGCTCCTTGCGCAGTTCGATGATCCGGTCCTCGACCTGAGGTGGCGTGGCGTTCTGGTTCGAGTGGGGACGCTTCGAGCGGGCCTCAAGGCCCGCCGGGCCCTCTTGTCGGTAGCGCTTGACGAGCGTGCAGACCCAGGCCGGCGAGACCCCGTATTTTTTGGCCGTGGCGCGAACCCCCAGACCCTGGGAGACCACCGACGCCACAAGAATCTCGTTTTTGACCATGAAACACCCCCACCAGAGTGTTCACGATGTCCCGACAGATCCGTTCATTATCTTGTGAAGGTAGAGACCGTTGGGACTGCTTTTTGACCTGAACCCCGTTTGACGGACCACGCTTATGAAAGTTGGGCCTGGGTTTGGTTTCGGGTCAAGTGTAGATCTCTAAATTCGCTGGGGGTCATGTAGTCGCGATTGAGGTCAATTCGCGTCTCGCCGATGAACTCGCCGTCCTCACTCACGACGCGCACGTGCGCGTCGATGACGTAGAGACGCACTCGTTCGCCGCATCGGGTCGTGGCTTCCGCTTGGGTCCATGATCCTGCATTCTTTCTTGACGAGTTCTGATTCGTGTCAGGGATGAAATCTCTACATGCTGATGCCATCGTGCACAGCCCCATCTCCTTCAAGCGCCGAGGCGTCTTCTTGACCCAGTGCGCCTTGGCCTACGCATGATGACATTTCTCGGACGGAATGGATTTTTCAGCGCCTTCGAGTTATTGGATGATGAGCTTGGAAGGATGGGAATCGATGCCGATCTTTTTATCGTTGGTGGAGCCGCGATGGCCGTGGCGTACGATGCCCGCTTGGCAACCACTGACGTCGACGCGGTATTCGTACCATCGAAGGAGGTACGCATCGCCGCGTCGCGAGTGGCTCAAGAACGTGGTCTCGAAGAGGATTGGCTCAATGATGGGTGAAGGGATTTCTCCCCGGCGAAGACGTAGAACAGGTAGGTGTCTTTGAAAGAACGAACCCGCGTCGCGGCCGCTTCGCCCAAGTTCTTACGGGCGATGAAGTTGATGGCCTCTCGCTCGGAGCGAGATATCGATGATATTAAAACCCTGTACGAAATCTGCGGGCTGAGGACGGCACAAGAGGGATTGGCAGCACTCGAATCTTCTTACCCTCAAGATCGGATACTTCCTCGGGTGCAGTTCTTGCTGCAGGAATCATTTCCAGAGCCTCCGCGCCCGTCTAAAGACAACGCCTTGTCTCTCTAACGTGAAACTCTGGCACGGGGCTACTGGGGTTCGAGCGCGCGGCGGCAATTGGTCGAGGTCAGCGCCCAGTTCGCCAAGGGCCACTGCGTCTTCGGCGAGCAGACGCTGCGCTACCGTCGCGGTGTCGTGGGCGGGGGGATCTCCCAGGACGGTAGAGCCCTCCCTCGTCGGATGTCCTCGCCAGCCCTCCAAGTCCTTGATGAGCGGCGGCGCCCCAAGGAGCCGTCCAAGCGGGCGGTCGCCCTCGTCAAGGCGCTTTACTTCGCGAAGTGCCTCGTCAGCGGCAAGTTCGCTGACGACGTTGAGTGACGTCGCCTGGTCGAGTCGTAACGATTCGTTCACGAGCGTGGTCGCGCTACAACGTTCCTCTCGTAGCGCCGCGCTCAAATGGTCCAGCGGGCTAGGAGATTTTCCCAACTTAGCCAATCACCGGCTCGCCGCTTTCGGCTTCGAGCTCCCCGTCCGCCTCGGCCCAGGCCGTCATGCCCCCTTCGAGGTTCACGACGTTAAATCCCTGTTCAAGTAGGAAATTTGCCGCGCGCGCCGAACGTCCGCCGGACCTACAGACGCACACGATTCGACGATCTTTCGCTAGATCATCGAGATGATCAGGGACTTCAGCCAGAGGCACGTGCAGGGCCCCTGGCGCGTGGCCGAGATCGAACTCGGTGTCCTCTCGCACGTCGAGTAAGAGTGCACCCTGGGCGACGAGCTCGCGCGCCTGATCAACGTCGACATTCACCAAATCTGCCATTATTTGAGCCTTTTCCTGACGTCGCTGGACCCCAGCGGGGGCGACCTGCCCCTACACTTTCATCGTGGCTACTGACCTTATTTCCTTCATCAGCACCACTGAACTTACGCCACGGCTCGACGGTGATCCCTCGCTCTACATGATCGACGTGCGCGACCCCGACGAGGTGGCAGAGTGGCAGATCCCCGGCGTGCACAATATTCCCCTGTCGAGACTGCCGTCGCTGGTCCACGAGATCCCTCGCGACAAGGACCTGGTCATGATCTGCGCCAAGGGCGCGCGCGCCCAACAAGGAGCCGAGATTCTGGCGAAGATCGGTATCGCGAACCGGGTCCTCGAGGGCGGGATGGCCGCCTGGGCTCGAACCTACGACCACGTCGAGGGCGACTTTGGTGGCGCCATCGTGGTCCAAATCCGTCGGCGAGGCAAGGGTTGCCTGTCCTACCTGATCGGCGCTGGTGAATCCGCGGTCGTGATCGATCCCTCCCTTGACCTGGACCAGTATCTCAACGTCGCGCGCGAACACGGATGGAAGATCACCCACGTGCTCGACACCCACCTGCACGCCGATCACCTGAGCGGCGTGCGCGACCTCGCCAAGACGACCGGGGCCGCACTCTGGCTCAATCCCGCTGATCCGTTCGACTTCGACTTCGAGCCCCTGAGTGACGGTCGCACTATCGAGCTGGTGCCTGGAGTCAAAATCACGGTGTCCTCGGTGAGTGTGCCAGGACACACGGAGGGTTCGACGATGTACCAGTTGGGCGAGTTCGCCATCTTCACTGGTGACACCTTGTTTCTCGAGAGCGTGGGACGACCGGACCTCGCCGATCAGGCGGAGTCGTTCGCGCACAATCTTTATTGGAGCCTGCACGAACGGGTCCTACCCCTCGGTGACGAGATAATGGTCTTTCCCGCCCACTACGGCGCGGGGGTCAGTGTGCGATCGAACGAATTCGTCGCCAAACCGCTCGGTGCGCTTCGACACGTGTTACCGGCGCTCGCCCTGGACGAGCAGGACTTCGTGGATTGGGCCATGGCCCACGTCACGGATCGGCCGCCCAACTACCAGACCATCGTTCTCGTGAACGCAGGCAGAGCGCCAGTCGGCGACAGCGCGGAGTTGGAGTTAGGGCCCAATCGCTGCGCTATCGCGTAGCCGCGGTACGCCGCGGTCGAGGGCGTCGCACATACTCTTCGGTGCATGTCGTTTCCCAATTGGCGAGGAATCATTTCGTCTTGTCGTAAACTGGGGGAAAAGAGAGCAAAGCCCTTGTGCCGTAAGGCTTTTCGCGATACCTGCCCGCGGGCGTCTCGCGAGATTGGAGAGTGAATTGATCCGCCACTTCGAGCGATGTCAGTTCGCTGAGGATGAAAACCCTTTCAAACAAGGGATTACGACTACGTAACAATTTGTGATAGCCGCGCCGCGGACGATATGAATCTACTTACTTTTTAGGAAAACTTGTCCTTCATCAGGGAATACCAAGTGTGCTGTAGAGCACCTTCGAATGTTATTTCGATGTGGCATAGGACCGGCGGTATTCGCTTTGGAAAGGATGGCTACCTATACTTGGCAATGAGGAAACGGCCGTGTCTTATCACGAGGCCCTCCTTGTGATGGATGTCGCTGTACCGCAATGTCTTTAAATTAAAGGCTGACGAGAGTCAGCCCCTATAAATGGAGTTACACACTATGAAAACCACGAACGAAGGATTCCTTGTGAATACTTTGCGTCGGATTCCTCGACACGGGGTAAAGGCTCTCGCAGCCGGCGCCGTGTTGATTGCCGCGGCGCTGCCGTTGGCAGTGGCATCCAGCGCGGGTGCCGCACCGACTCCTCCAACACTCACCGGAGTATGGTCGCAGACCTCTGCTCTGAATGATCACCTTGCTTCGACGGTGACGGCTGGCACTACTACCAGCATCACCTTGGCGGTGGCGGCGAGCATGACCGCTGGCGAGCTCATTGTGGACAGCGATACTAATGGAGTTCTTGGCACTGTGTCAGCCTCCACTGTCACGTCAACCACTGTGGTCCTGGCCGCTCCTGCGCAGACGTCTGGCACCATCGGCGACGCTATTGGTGAATTCGCACCACTGCCCGGCGTTGGTGAAGGTGGGGCTCCTGTTGCGGGCGTGCCTTTCGCCTTCTCCGGTGCTGGCTTCATCGCGAACGGTAGCAACGTCTCGCTTGCTTCAGGCGACGCTGACCTTGCGTTCTCTGGCGTAACCGAAGTATCGGCTACTTGGGGAACTGCAAGTCTGCACACACCTGGTGCGACTACGAGCGGACCTGCGAGCCTGACGTTGACTGATGTCAATGGCACCTCGAACACGCTTGCTGCGGCATTCACGATTGACCCAGACCCGACGGTGACGGCAGTTCTGCCTAACACCATCACGCAAGGTGCTAACAACCCGATCACAGTCATCACTGGAACGAACTTCGCGGCGGGAGCTGTTGCATTCTTCAACAGCACCGTTGACGGTACGCCCCTTGGTGCTGGAAGCGCCGGCGCTGGCTATGCCTGCACGGCTGTCACGGCCACGAACTGCACCCTTGCAGCGAGCGACTTCGCGGCGGTTAACGGTGTGACTGGTCCTGCGACACCCGGCACGTACGCGATCACCATTGTCAACACTGATGGTGGCCAGGGTACGTCGGCTGGAATCTACACGGTGACTGCCTACGGCATAACGAACGTCAGCCCTTCGGCGTTGCCACTCAACGGTGGTGCTTCGACGGTTGACCAGTTCCTCACGGTTTCGGGGGCTGGCTTCGAGTATGGAGCGAACATCTCGATCGCCCCTGACGCTGGACCTCCGACTGGTTTGTCAATCGTCTCCGCCGGCACGTTGGTGACGAGTGCGACCTCAATTACCCTTGAGGTTGCCGAGGCTGTGGGTGCTACTACTGGTCGTTGGGACATCACTGTTGCCAACACGCAACTTGGTGGTAACAACGCGACGTACACCCTCGCCAACGCCCTTGGTGTTGACGAGGCGTCAGCCGTTGCTCCTACCATCACTGCTGCGACGACCTCAGCGGTCCTCAACACGGGTGGTGTGGCCGCTACGACGACCATCACCGGTACGGGCTTCAGCCAGTACTCGACGGTTTCGTTCTACGCGCCTGGTTCATCGGTTGCTTCGACGTTGGTCACCTCTCCCTACGTTGCTGGTAACACTGGCACGTCGCTGACCGCTTCTGCGGTTGCGGCGAGTGGCGCTACTGCCGGTTCGTACGGTGTCTCGGTGAGCGGTAGTTCGCACTTTGCGGGCGCTCTTTCTGTCGCAGGTCCTGTGATCACCTCACAGACCGCTCTGACGGTTGGAACCCCAGTCGGCAGCGTTGTTACGTTGACCGGTACTGGCTTCGCGAACACCGACGTGGGTGCATTCAACGCTGGTCCTGGTGGCCTCGCGGGCATCATCTCCTACGTCAGCGCAACCACGCTGAACTTCGTTGTGACGTCATCGCCCACGGCGGCAGACATCACCGCTGCTGCGGTAGCGACCCCGAATGTGGTCGTGACCCAGACGGTGGGAGCGAACACCACTGTTTCACCCGCCTTCAAGTTGGTCGTCTCGCCCGGTCCCGTGGTTAACCTCGCAGTGACGTACGCAACGGCGCCCATCAATGATGTGGGTGTTGGCGCGACCGCTCAGGTCGTGGTGTTCCACGGTACCGGTTTTGGTACTGGCGTGACGATCGGTAGCTTCGTGAACGGCAGCAACATTGCTGACCCGAACGTGACGGCAACCGTGGTGAGCGTGAACACAACTGGTACGGCCATCACGGCCACGATTGCAGTCGCCGCTGGCGACGCCAACATTGCTGATGGTTACACCGTGACCAACACCAACGGTGGCATCACCAAGATCTCTGCGATCTCGTACCCAGTTATCCTCGCCCCCGGTCCCACCATTACGACGGTGACCCCGGCGACTGCAGTTGCGAGCACGACCGCATCGTTCACCATCGCTGGTACGAACTTTGAGGCCGGCGCGAAGGTTGTTGCTTCCGCTGACGGCACCTGTGGTGTCGCCACGGTTACCACGGCTACCTCCCTTACCGTGAGTTGCACCTTTGGTGCCGCGACCGCTACGGCTGCGACGCTTGAAGTGGTGAACCCTGACGGTGGTCAGGCCAACTCGGCAGCGGTTATCCCTGCCTTGACGCCTCCCCCGGCTCCCGCGCCTCACGCGACGGGCGAAGCTGGTAACGGCATCGTTGGTCGTACCGTGAACATCGCGGTTGCTGGTGTTGGCTTCTACGGCCAGCCCACGGTCACGAGCACCGGTAACTCGGTCAGGGCCGTCGTGTCGAAGGACAACGGTACCCTGATGACGGTTCAAGTGACGGTCGGCAAGACGACGGGTCCAGGTGAGCACACGCTGACCTTCACCCTCGCCAACGGCAAAGTCTTCAAGGTGAACTACCTCATCGTTAAGTAGTCCTTGAGTTAGAAGTTTAAAGAAGGACCCCCCTCGAAAGAGGGGGGTCCTTCTTTATTGAAGGACTGGCGGTGAAAAAAAATACCCCCCGAAGGAGGGGTGTCTTTAGGGTCCGAGCGAAATCCGAACGGAGGATCAGCGAGCGGCTTTGATGGCCCACGTGGACCCCTCGGGACCGTCCTTGACCTCGATACCCGCGTTCAGTAAGGCGTCACGCAATTGATCGGCCAAGCCGTACTGGCCCGCGACGCGAGCCTGATCGCGCGCGGCCAAGACACCCTGGATCAACGGCGCGGGGTCGATGAAGCCTTCCTTGCCCTGACCACTCAGGCGAACTAATTGGGCGAGGGCTTCGATTGCTTCTGGTCCACCGAGGAGTGCCCGCTGCGCCAGGTCGCCGGGCGTGGAGACGTGCTGGCTGGACTCGTCTGGTGACGGAACCGCTCGAACGGCGTCGCTCGTTCGAAGATCGTCGAGCGGCGTCGTGGAATCGTTTTCGAGTACCCGCACCGAAGCGTGATGGCGCCAGTAGCCCTGGGAGCGGCCCATCACGCGCAAGGTGTCGGCTTCGAAGTCGAGCAGGAGTGCTGTATGTTCATCAACCGCGAGGGTGGCGATGTCGTCGGGGAGTTGGCGCTCCATCAACTCGAGACGACGAAGTCCCAAGTAGCAGCAACTGGTGTCGTAGTTGCTGCCTTCATTGTTGTCGAAGTGCGGGATGACCACGCAGTGTAGCCCGAAGGGCGAAAGCAGGTCGAGGCCTTGATTCCAGTAGGGAGCGGTACCCACCTTATATATTTCGTAGATCGGTGGACTCCAGGCGCCCAACGTCGCCGCGGCGGCCGACGAGAAACAGAGAGTCCCGCCAGTCTGCAGGATGGTTCCGAGGTCGAGGTTCAACTCCAGCGGCAACCACTGGGCCACCGCGTAGCTGGGGCTACCGGGTCCTGCGAACACGTAATTAGCACCACGCACGTCCCGCTTGAAGACCGCACGCTCGATCTCGCTGGCGCCTTCGAAGGAAGGAAAATGGAGGGGAGTGAAGTCGGCGTGCAGGGAGGTGGCGAAATAACCGAGCAGCTTCTCGGTCATCTGGGGAACGTTCTCCTGGAAACCGTAGGCGGTGTCGATGGTGATCGCTCGCAGGTCGCCGCCGTGGCGCCTGAGGAGTTCTCGGTGCACCTTGGTCATTCCCGGAGCGGTCTCGCCCGATCCCAGGATCGCGAGTATTCCCTTGGTCATCATTGCATCGTACCGGGCGAGCCCCGAGCGATGGCCTTTGCTTTGACTAGGTTGGAACCGTGACGGGTGTCGTTTTCCAAGTCCGCGAGCGTTCCCGGGGCAACGTCACCTTTTCGATGATGCTCTGGGCGACCGCGATGGCCGCTGTGCTCTTCCTCTTCGAGTCGCGACTCGCCGACCGCGCCGACACCGCCTGGGCGGGCGTCGGCGTTACCGCACTTTTTGGTGTCTATCTCGGCTGGCGCCGGCGCGCGGCCGCGGTCTTCATCGCACCGTTCGTGAGTTGGTTGTTCGCCTGGTTCCCACTGTGGGTGGCGGCGATGATCCACGAGGGGGCCCTGCGAGGACTATTCTGGGGCCTCTTTCTCGTCACCGTGGGTTGGGTGCTCATTGGCTTCATCGAATTCGTCTGGCTCGGGGCGGTCGCGTTTCTCGTGCGCTCGCTGCGCGGTCCCTCGGGTCGCGGGGACGAGAAAGTCGTCATCTTCGGTCCCGACGACCACTGACGTCGAGCAGAACGTCCTCGACCAGGTATGTGATCACGTGAGCGTCGCGGCGAAGGCGTCCAGATTCTTGCGCCAGATCGCACGCAATATCGGCGAGGCGACCAGGGCTCCGAGCGGTCCGCCCGTCCACCATGGGAAGAGAAGGTCCTCCCGCCAGGTGAGCAGCGTCCCCGTGCCGCGCGGCGACAGGGTGAACACCCCTCGACCGGCGACGACGCCGTGATGTTCGACGCCCATGGCCGCCTTTTCTACCCACGTGGTGATGGTCATCGCGTCGAGCAACGTGATCGGGCCGACCTTGGTGATGCAGCGAAACGACGTGCCCACACCTTCGCGTTGATCTGAATCAAAGGCAATGCTCACCGCGTCATGCATCCAACGCACGTGTCGTTCGATGTGGCGTAACTCCTCCCAGACCACGTGGGGACTCTGGGTCAGCGCACGCTCGACACGAATGCTGGTCACGGTGTCGTTACGGCGGGCGCGAGCCGGCGCCACTCGTTCCAGGGAATCGTCGCCAGATCGGCACCGAGCACCTGGAGGCACACGTGGTCCGCGCCCGCCGTGCGGTGTTCGTTGACCTTCGCGAGGACTGCGTCCGCGTCGCCGTGCACCACCATGGCCGCACAGAGCCTTTCGGATCCACCGCGCACGAAGTCCTCGTCGGAGAAGCCCAGCCGACGCCAACTATTGCGGTAGTTGTCAAGGCCGGTGTAGATCTCGAGATAGTCGTGCGCTCGCTCTAGAAACACCTCGTGGCTCTCATCCAGCACGACGGCCTGCTCTACCCCGATGAACTTGTCGCCCACCATGCTTCGTGCCAGCGCCGTGTGCTCGGGCGTCACGAGGTACGGGTGCACGCCGTCGGCGAGCGTGGCGCCCAGCTCGAGCATCTTGGGACCGAGCGCGGCGATGACTTTGGCGAACTCGTGGTCACCTTCGGGCGCGAACATCGGAGCGGCGTTCATCGCTTCGAGGTACTGGCGCATCTCTTCGAGGGGTGAAGCGTAGTCGTGGCCCCGCAGGCCCTTGACGAGCGGTTGGTGGCTCACGCCGAGGCCCAGCACGAAGCGGTCGTCGTAGGCGGCGTTGAGGGTCCTCGCCGCGTTCGCCGCGCTCACCGCGTCGCGGCCCCAGATGTTGGTGATGCCGGTGGCGACGGTGATACTCGACGTCGCGGCGAGCAGCAGGCCCGCGCTCGTGAAGGACTCGCGACTCCACGCTTCGGGAATCCACATCGCGGCGTAACCGAGCGATTCGAGTTCACTGGCGACCTCGCCGCTGCGCGCGGCGGGCAGTGACTCGTGGGTGCTCGTCCAGATCCCCACGGTGCCGCGGAGTCGTTCGAGGGCGAAAGGAAGTAGTGCCATGGACTGAATTGTAAGCAGTTTGCCTGGCGGGTCCCGTGGCGACCACAATGGTTCATGGCCTATGTGGTGGCGGCCATCTCCGCCTGGTTGGTACTCTCTGCGCTCACGGCGCTTCGACCCGGACGCCACGGTGTTTTCGCCGCCCTGGCCTACCCGGTTGGCTGGGCCGCGGGCGAACTGCCAGTCCAGGCCATCGTCGCCGAGGCGCTGCTGGTGGGACTGCTCGTCTGGTGGGGTTGGCCGCGCACGAGCTGGCTCGGCGTGCTGGTCGTGGTCCTCGTCGCGGTCGTGGTCGTAGAGAACCTCGCGCTCGTCGCCATCCAGTTCCACTCACGACAAGTGGTGCGTCGCGCGCTCGCGACGAGTCCTCGTGAGCCGTTGGAGTTGCCGCGCCCCGCCGAGGACCGATTCGGTTCCTGGTGGCGCACGGCGTTGCAAGTCCCCCTGCACCCTCGTGACATGCAACTGATCCGCAACGTCCCCTACGGACCGCTCGCGCGCCACCGCCTCGACGTCTGGCGAATGTCGACGACGCCCAAGGACGCGCCGGTCATCTTCTACGTGCACGGTGGGGCCTGGACCTTCGGGGACAAGCGCGAGCAGGGTCGTCCGATGCTGCACGAGTTCGTGCGCCGCGGGTGGGTGGCCGTGGCGTGCAACTACCGGTTGGCGCCCAAGAACGTCTGGCCCGCCCAGATCGAGGACGTCACGCGCACGCTCGCCTGGATCAAGAAGTACGTCGCCACCTACGGCGGGGACCCCGCACGGGTCGTGGTCGCGGGCGGGTCGGCGGGCGGTCACCTCGCGGCCCTGCTGGCCTTGTCATCCGAGGACCCCACGTGGCGGCCCCGCGACGTCGAAGGTGTGAGCGACTGGAGCGTGCGCGGTGCGATCCCGCTGTATGGCGTGCTCGAGATGACTGGCGACGAGCAGCACTGGCGCGGACTCGGAAGGGGCCTACGCACGTTGCTCGAACATCGGATCGTGCTCAAGTCCTACGACGAGGATCCCGCGCTCTACGAGGCCATGTCGCCTTATCACCGACTGCACGAGGGTGCACCGCCGTTTCTGGTGGTCCAGGGCGGCAACGACACGCTGGTGGACGTGAACGTCGCGCGCAACTTCGTCGAGGAGTTCCGACGCGTGGCCCTGTCGCGGATCTACTACGTGGAACTGCCGTTCACCCAGCACGCCTTTGACGTTTCGGCGAGTCCACGGACCTCGGCGGTCGTGCGCGCGGCGGTCGTCTTCGCCGAGTCGGTGGTGCGCGAGTCGCCGGCGCTTTCGCCCGAACTGCTCGCGAGTTACGGCGTGCCGCCCACTGAATTGCGCGTCGACCTCTCGTCGTCGCGCCGCGTCGAGGCCACCGAGGCGGCCCGCGAACTTGGTCCCTACTGGGTCGTCACCGCGGACAATCCCTTCTCGCAACGCCTCAGCGTCGAACAGAACGAACGGCGCCGGGACGAACTCGCCGAGGTGCTCTCGTCCCACGAGCTCACCTACCGCTCGACGAGTGCGCACGACCCCTCGGGTCGCTGGCCCGACGAGGGGGGCTTCGCGGTCTTTGGCACCTCCGAGGCGTTTGTGCGCACGCTGGCGCGGTCCTTCGACCAGTTCGCGTTCTACTTCGTGGACGACGTCGAAGTGCGCGTCGTGCGCTGTGACGAAGGGGCGTCCCTAGTTGGTGGCGAGCGTCACGGTCACTGAGACGTCTGGCGACTCTGCGTAGTCGAAGGCCGCCACGGCGCCCGCGTCCGCCAAGTCGCTTTCGGTAACCCGTATCGCCGCCGTCCACTGTTCGGGACCTCGCGCGAGCACGTGCTGCACTTCGGCGCGCTGGGAGAGCTTCGCCTCGCTCTTCTCGCGTCGGATCGCCTCGAGGACCTCGCCCACACTCTGGTAGAGCAAGCCCGGTTGCTCGGGGTACTCGAGACCGGCGAGTTCGTCCAGGTTCGGGAAGGCCGCGACGTGGATCGAGCCCTCGTGCCACCAACTCCAGACTTCTTCGGTGACGAAGGGCACGATGGGTGCGAGGAGCCGTTGCAGGCAGGACAACACGATCGCGAGCGTGGCGCGCGCCGAGGTGGTCGCTCGCGAATCGGTGCCGCCGTAGGCGCGGATCTTGACCAGTTCGACGTAGTTGTCACAGAAGGACCAGAAGAACGACTCGGTGCGCTCGAGGGCGCGCGCGTAGTCGTAGTTCGAGAACGCCGTCGTGCACTCGGTGATCAACTGGCCGAGCAGCGCCACGAGGTCTTGGTCCAGAGGCTCGGTGACGTCGGCGACCGAGAGCGACGCCGACCCCTCGATTCGACCGAGGACGAACTTCGAGACGTTGAGCAATTTGATCGAGAGTCGTCGACCGATTTTCATTTGCGCTTCGTCGAGTGCGGTGTCGACGCCCGGTCGACCCGACGCCGCCCAGTAGCGCAGCGCGTCGGCGCCGTGGGCTTCTAAGAGCGGCATCGGGGTCGTCACGTTACCGAGCGACTTGCTCATCTTCTTGCGCTCGGGGTCGAGTACCCAACCCGAGATTAGGGTGTTCGTGAATGGCAACTCGTCGAACTCGAAGTGGCTGCGCACGACCGTGGAGAACAGCCAGGTGCGGATGATCTCGTGGGCCTGGGGGCGAAGGTCCATGGGAAAAACCCGCTCGAACAGGTCGGTACCCCAATGGCCCGCGATCCACGGGGACAGCGAACTGGTGGCCCAGGTGTCCATGACGTCGGGGTCGCCCACGAAGCCGTTGGGCTGGTTGCGCTGGTCTTCGGTGTAGCCCGCGGGCACGTCACTCGAAGGGTCGACCGGCAGATCCGCGAGGTCCGCCAGGATCGGCGAATCGAAGTCGACGTTGTTGCTGGCGTCGGTGGGGTACCAGAGGGGGAACGGCACCCCGAAGAAGCGCTGACGCGAGATGTTCCAGTCGACGTTGAGGCCCTCGACCCAGGACTGGTAGCGGTGCTTCATGAAATCGGGGTGCCAGTGCAGTTCTCGCCCGCGCGCGAGCAACTCCTCGCGGTGCGCCAGCGTGGCGACAAACCACTGGCGCGAGGTCACGATCTCGAGGGGACGTTCGCCCTTCTCGTAGAACTTGACCGGGTGGGTGATCGCACGAATCTCGCCGATCAGCTCGCCGCTCTTTTGCAGTGCCTCGACGACGGTGGCGCGCACCTGGTTGACCGTGCGCCCTTCGAGTTGGGCGTAGAACGCGTTGGCGGCGACCGGATCGCGACTGGGGAACTCCTCGCTCGCGAAGTCACAGGCAATGAATCGTCCGTCGCGACCGATCAGCGCGCGCGTCGGCAGCGACAGCTCGCGCCACCAGGTCACGTCCGTGGTGTCGCCGAACGTGCAGATCATCGCGATGCCCGATCCCTTCTCCGGGTCGGCCAGTTCGTGCGCGAGCACGGGCACCTCGACGTGGAACAACGGCGTCAGCACCGAGGTGTTGAACAACGCCTGGTAACGCGGATCGTCGGGGTGCGCGACCAGCGCCACGCAACTCGCCAGCAGTTCGGGTCGCGTGGTCTCTATCTCGACCGCGCCGGTGTCGCCAACCTTGGCGAAGGCAATGCGGTGGTAGTTGGCGGGACGCTCGCGGTCCTCGAGTTCGGCCTGGGAGACGGCGGTGCGAAAGTCGACGTCCCAGAGCGTGGGCGCCACCGAGGAGTAGACCTCGGCGCGACCCAGCATGGCGAGGAACGCGCGCTGGGAGACCTCCTGGGCGTGGTGCGAGATCGTCGAGTACTCGAGGGACCAGTCGACGCTGAGTCCCAGGTGTCGCCAGAGGTTCTTGAAGACCTCCTCGTCGGCCTCGGTCAGGCGATGACAGAGCTCGACGAAGTTCTTGCGCGCGATTGAGACCTTGGCGTCGCCGGGTTTCTCGGGCGGGGCGAAGTGCACTGCGTAGGGCAGCGACGGGTCACAACGAACCCCGAAGAAGTTCTCGACTCGCCGCTCGGTGGGCAGTCCGTTGTCGTCCCAGCCCATGGGATAGAAGACCTTCTTGCCGGTCATGCGCTGGTAGCGCGCGACGATGTCGGCGTGGGTGTAGCTGAAGATGTGGCCCATGTGCAAGGCGCCCGAGACCGTCGGTGGCGGGGTGTCGATCGAAAAGACGTCCGCGCGCATGGCACCGCGGTCGAAGCGGTAGGTGGCGTCCTCGTCCCAACGCGCCATCCAGACGGCCTCGATCCCGTCGACGCTGGGCTTGTCGGGGACGCGCCCGTCGCTGCTGGGAGAATCGTCATTCATGGTTGGCGTAGTTTAGGTCAATGATTCGTCTCTTTGATTCCGTGCTCGGCGACGTGCGAGAGCTCGAACTGCGCGATCCCGGGCGGATCTCGATGTACGTCTGTGGACCGACGGTCTACGACCTGCCCCACCTGGGCCACGGTCGCCTCACGCTTGTCTGGGACGTGGCGCGACGCTGGTACACGTTTCGCGGCTACGTGGTGGACTACGTCTCGAATGTCACCGACATCGACGACAACATCATCAAGCGGGCGCTGAGGGAGGGCACGACCGAGCCACAGGTCGCCGCTCGCTTCGAGCAGGAGTGGTGGGACGCCATGGACCTGCTCGGCGTGGCGCGGCCGAGCCAGGTGCCCCACGCCACCCGCTACGTCGAGGACATGGTCGAACTCGTCTCGTCGTTCCTCGACCAGGACATTGGCTACACGACCAGTGATGGCGTCTACTTCGACGTGAGCCGCGTCGCCGATTACGGCCTGCTCGCGGGCCAGGCGCTTGATTCGCTGCGCTCGGGCGCGCGCGTTGAGGCAAACGACGAGAAGCGCTCGCCGCTCGACTTCGCGATCTGGAAGTTCGCCAAGCCCGGCGAGCCGAGTTGGCCCGCGCCCTTTGGCGACGGTCGACCGGGCTGGCACACCGAGTGCGTGGTGATGTCCCTCGACCTGCTCGGTGAGGGCTTCGACCTGCACGTGGGCGGCCTCGACCTGCGATTCCCCCATCACGAGAACGAACGGGCCCAGGCGGTCGCGGCGGGACGTGACTTCACGCACCACTGGTCCCACAGCGGTTGGGTGATGGTGGGCGACGAGAAGATGAGCAAGTCGCTCGGTAACTTCACTTCGCTTACCGACATGCTCGGCCAGGCCGACCCGCGCGCCTACCGTTTGCTGGTGCTGCGTTCGCACTACCGCTCACCCATCGAGGTGACCACCGAGACCATCGCCGACGCGCAGCGTGCCCTCGTACGACTCGACACCCTCGCGCGACGCTTCGATCTGCCCGAACTCGCCGGCGACGCCATGGTGATCGGATCGGACTACAACTGGTCCGGTCTCGCCGGCGCCCTCTACGAGGGGGTCGCCCTGGTGCTCGACGACGACCTCAATACGCCCCTGGCGGTCGCCCAGCTCTTTGAGGCCGTGTCGGCCGCGAACGCCGCCGGCGACCGGGGCGACGATGCGGTCGCCCATGAACTCGCCGGGGCGGTGGCGGTGCTCTTCGGGGCCCTGGGACTGGCGTTGCGGGCCAGTGCCGACGCGGCAGACGGCGACACCCAGGTCCTGGTCGGCGCCCGTGACCTCGCCCGGGCCAGCGAGGACTGGGCTGAGGCCGACCGGCTGCGCGCCGCGCTCGAAGAGCGCGGTTGGGTCGTCGAGGACTCCGCCTCGGGAACGCTCATTCGCCGGCCCTAAATTTATTTGGCGACGTGGGTTCTACCATGTAGCCTTGATGACGAGGTTGCCGTTGTGGTTCCCTCCGGAACCGGCGAAAGTCGATTCCAAAGAAACAAGGAGGCCCACAGTGGCTGTAGGAACCGTCAAGTGGTTCAACGACGAGAAGGGCTGGGGATTCATCGCTGTTGATGGCCAGCCGGACGTCTTTGTTCACTACTCGGAGATTCAGGGCGAAGGTCGCAAGACCCTCGTCGAAGGACAGACCGTGGAGTTCGACATCGAACCCGGCGATCGTGGTCCGCTGGCGAAGCGCGTAGTCCTGAACTAACCAAACTTATTTGAAGTGACCAACCGCCGCCTTCGGGCGGCGGTTGTGTTTTTACCCGGGGTATTTTTCCCTCTACAGTAGGAGAAGGTTACTCACGGGTAACCCCGAGACGCCAAAGGCGGGGTAATGACAGATTTCTCGATGGCACTGAACGACGACCAAAAGACGCTCCAGGAGTGGGTGCACGGCTTCGCGCTGAACGTGATGCGACCCGCCGCGCACGAATGGGACGAGCGCGAGGAGACGCCCTGGCCCATCATCCAAGAGGCCGCTCGCCTCGGCATCTACGGCGTGGACTTTCTCGCCAACGCCGTCGCGGACAAGACCGGACTGTCGATGATGATCGCGCTCGAAGAGCTCGCCTGGGGTGACGCGGGACTGTGCATGTCGCTCATGGGCACCACGCTCGGCGTGGCCGCGATCATGTCCAACGGCACACCCGCCCAGCAGATGGAGTGGGTGCCCAAGTGCTTCGGGACCCCCGAGGACATCAAGCTCGCCGCCTTCGCGGTGAGCGAACCCGACGCCGGTAGTGACGTGTCGTCACTGCGCACGCGTGCGGTCTACGACGAGGCGACCGACGAGTGGGTGCTCAACGGCACCAAGACCTGGATCAGTAACGGCGGCATCGCCCACGTGCACGTCGTGGTCGCATCCGTTGAACCTTCGCTGGGCGGTCGGGGCCAAGCGTCGTTCATCGTGCCCGAGGGCACGAAGGGACTTCGCATGGGCCAGAAGTTCTCCAAGATGGG
>Ga0302274_10002260_pt1 | contig 17753 bp, 22 predicted proteins | sample III_Bog_N2_1_FD_198755 | JGI IMG/M metagenome (GOLD analysis project Ga0302274, IMG submission 198755) | Peat permafrost microbial communities from Stordalen Mire near Abisko, Sweden - III_Bog_N2_1 | ecosystem: Environmental > Terrestrial > Soil > Wetlands > Peat | place: Sweden: Abisko...
CCTCTGAAACGATATACAGCCGACTTATGAGCCGGGATGATGGTCTTTCATCAGAAGAGTTGGTTGATCGGCAAAAAATGGCGAAAAAACCAATACCAAGTTATGTGGATTTTACTATTGATGCCGAGCAAGAGCCTCACGAAGTTTTGAATAAAATTATTCAAATAATTAGATCATTATGTCGCCCATCTTCCTTAAGGAGTAACACCATGATCACTAACAAAGAAAAAGAAATAATACAGAAAGTTATTGAGATTGGTCGACAAGAATCGATAGCTGTCTGTGCGTTTGGGGGTCTAGCTGCTAATATATATGGTTCAGATAGGCATATAACCGATCTGGATTTTCTTACAGACTGCGAGAACTTTTCCTGGTTGTTTGGAAAATTAAAATTTGATGATGTGCACGAATCTGATGAAATTATCACTGTTGGAAGAGTTGATATTCGGAGATGTCCTATTAAAATTGGACAGCAAGGTCAGATGTGGAGGTTTGATAATGAGTCTCGGAAGAGATTAAAGCCTGCCACTATTGATGGACTGACAATTAACGTGCTGTCAGTGGAAGATAAAATAGTTATGAAGGCCACTCTTCAAAGAGGCGAAGAACAAGGTAAATTTGATATCTCTGACCTAAGAAATATGCTCTCTCATTATAGTGACGCGCTTGACAAAGATTATGTAATATACAGAGCTAATGCATGTAACGCTCTTGAAAGAGTCACTGAGTGTTTGAGTAAGAATGGCTACACCCTTGCGCCATCTAATCATCTGTCTGATGACAGGGACGAGAAACAATATGTGCGCCAAGTAAAAAATTAACAGAGCAGGAGACATCCAACCTTTATCTGCTGTTTTATCTTAATATTTTTGTATTTTATGAAACCCACTCATGGAGAAAACAATGACACTTGCCGGTAATCCCTCGCTTGTTAACTCTGGCTTTGATAAACCGCCAGTCAATCCTCTATCTTTACTCCAAGATTGGCTAACTCAAGCCGAAAAACTTGGTGTTAGTGAACCCAAGGGTGTGGTCATTTCGACTGTTGATACTTCTGGTCGGCCTTCGAGTAGAGTTGTTCTTCTTAAGAATTGCGATGAGCACGGCGTCATCTTCGCTACAGGTCAGGATAGTGCTAAAGGAAAAGATTTAGAAATAAACCCATGGGCAGCTGGCACATTATGGTGGCGTGAAACAGTTCAACAGGTCAATTTTCAAGGACGTGTTAGCAAGCTCTCAAGAGAGGTTTCTGATGAGGTTTTTCAAGCAAGGACACGTGACGCCCAAGCTGTCGCTGCAGTTTCTAAACAAAGTGCTCCCTTGCTTGATGAGGCCGCTCTCCGAAGAAAGGTGCAAGACCTTGTTCAAACAAATCAGAAAATAGAGCGTCCCGAAGGCTGGCATGCTTACCATTTGGCTTTTGAAGCCATTGAATTCTGGCATGGCAGTAAAGATCGATTCCACAAAAGATTACGCTATGACCTCGTAAAGGGCCACTGGCAGCACCAGACCTTGCAACCTTAAGCGCCTAAATTATGCAAGAGACGGTTCGAGAAAAAGCGAGAGTCCTAGTTGTTGATCCAATAGATGTGCAGGCATTGGATGAACTTAGGCGGCATTTTGATGTTACTGTACATATTCATCCAAGTTCTGATGAATTTCCTTCATTGATTGAAAATGTTGAAGTCGTAGTCTTGCGTAGTGGTGCGAGACTTGATGCTGCTTTACTTGAGCATGCAAAAAATTTAAAGGTCATTGCTAGGGCAGGTGTTGGCACAGACAATATTGACATTAAAGCCGCCACCAAAAAAGGAATTGTTGTTTTTAAGGTTCCTGCAGAATCGTCTCGCTCAGTAGCAGAATTTTCTTTTGGTCTTATACTTGCTTTAGCTCGCCATATTGTTTCTGCCGATTGCCAAGTAAAGCAGGGTATCTGGAAGAAGAATGATTTAGTGGGAATAGAGCTTTACAAAAAAACTATCGGTATCGTTGGTTTAGGTAATATCGGTTCTGAAATCGCACGGATCTCTAAAGGATTCGGTATGAATATTATGGCTAGTGTCCAAAATGCAAATGATGAGCGGTGCCGCATACTCGATGAAAATGGAATAAAACTTGTATCTCTGAAGGAAATTCTGACGCATGCAGATGTGGTATGTTTAGCTCTTCCGTTAACGGCCCAAACAGAGAATTTGATAAGCCTTCCTCAGTTGCAACAGATGAAGCGTACAGCCATTTTAATAAATATATCGCGGTCTAGCATAGTCAATACTGAAGATTTGGTGGAAGCTCTTAATGCCAACCTTATTAAGGGTGTGGCGACAGATGTACTGCCTAATGAAAAAGGAAGAAGTCCTTTGGATAAATTTTCTAATGTTGTTCTTACCCCTCATATTGGAGCTATGACTGAAGATGCCCAATACCGCATTGGCCAATGTATTTCACGTGGTATTACTTTAGCACTTGATGGGCGTGAGGTTCCTAACCGAGTTCGTTAGCTCTTTTGGGAAAAAACCTGATCGTTGAGAATTCGAGGTAAAATGAAGAAAGAAGAAAAAGTGGAGTTGACTCCGGACAGAAGCTTTTCTGTCGACCTCAGTTTTCAAAATTTAGTAACTATTCGAGACATCAAAATTATAAAAGGTGATCGATGGATATATTCAGCTGGTTTTAACGTTGATCCATCCCTGACTGATACTAAGCGAATAGACATTGAAATACCTGACATTGAGTTTTTGTCAAAAGCGCAGGCCCGCGTCGCCATTTTATCGCACCAAGGAAGCTGGAAGAAACATTCAGCTTGTCATTTGGATTTTATTGCTACTTATTTAAGTAATTGCTTATCGCGAAACGTACAGTACTTTCCTGAGAACAACTCTCCTGCAGCTTTAGAGCGGGTACAGTCTATGCAAGACGGAGAAATTATAATCTTCGGCAACACTAGATTTAATCAAGAAGAAGAGCGGGGCAGCTTACAGCTTGCAAAAAAATTCTCAAAGTTGGGTGATTATGTGGCAATAGGGGGTTTTTCAAAAGCACATCGGTGTCATTCATCCAATACACAAATTCTTCGTTTTCTTCCCGGATATGCTGCATCTGGATTACTGCAAGAAATTAAGATGCTTGATGATCTGATTAAGGTTCCTCCTAAAACAAAATCGATTGCCATTATTGGAGGCACGAAAATTGAAAAAATCACAAAAGGTCTTAAATTCTTTAAGTCAATTTATGACTTTATCATTCCCGGGGGAATCGTTCTTAATAATATACTCAAAGCTCAAGGAATTTCTATTGGCAATTCCTACCTTGGGGACGTTCCAGATATGGCTTTCGAGCATACAAAGAAAATTTTATCATCAGAAGGACAAGCTTCTATTCTTTTGCCAAAAAATTTAGTTGTTGCGAGAAAAGACAATAATAATGTTTATCAAGATATCCAAGTCGTAAATGTTAATGATGGTGTTCCACATGAGTACATGATTGCGGACTTTTTTTTGAGCCCCGAAGCCAGAAAAGTATTCCTTCAATCTGAAGGATGCCATGTGCGTACCATCATTGCTGGAACTCCCTGTTTAACAAAAGATGGCTTTACAACTGCCTCAGGTGAAATATTGCAGCTGATTTCAGACAACAATGTGGAATCGTTCATGATGGGAGGTAACACATTAGAAGATCTTTCACTGGATTGCCCGAGTTCAACCGGAGGTGGAGCTGCGCTTCATTACCTAGTAGAAAGAACTTGCCCTGTACTAGAAGCCCTATCCTATAACCAACGTAATCCGGATCATTTAAATGAATTTTGACTTCAGTCTACCAACAAGAATTATTTTTGGACGTGGCCGTATCTCAGAATTAGGAAGTCATTGTCGTTCATATGGAAATAAAGCCTTAATTATATCCGGTTGTACGTCAGCCAGAAATGCTGGAACACTAAATAAGCTAACTAAGTCCCTTGAAGCACAGGCGATAGATTTTATTCTTTCAGATAATATTTCCCCTGACCCTGCTTCAGATGAGATTGATATCGCGATAGATATGGGTCGCAAACATCACTCGGATTTTGTCATTGGTGTTGGTGGTGGTAGTGCTTTAGATGCCGCTAAAGCTGTGGCAGTGGGAGTTAATGATGAGTATGACACTATACGGAATCTTATTGGCAAAACCTTGCCACCATCTAACAAAAGTTTACCGATTATAGCAGTTCCTACGACAGCAGGGACTGGGTCTGAAGTTTCGAAAGGTGCAATTATAATTGACACCGTGCGTCAATTTAAATCGGGCATTCGTGGCGACGATCTGTTTCCAAAAGTAGCCATTATAGATCCAGAATTAACTTCAAGTATGCCAATTAAAGTTGCCAGAGAGACTGGGTTTGATGCCCTGACCCATGCGATTGAGACTTGTGTTGCGCGCAGATCAAGCTCTGTTAGTGAGCCATTTTCAAACAGAGCCTTGCATATATTGAGTCGTAATCTCCCGTTGCTTATTAGCGAAAAGCGAACAGCCCTAATGGAGGATGAGTTATGTGTGGCCGCGCTCTTAGGAGGAATAAATGTAGCAAATTGTGGCACTTGTATTCCTCACCGGCTCCAACAGGCCATCGGTTCTCTTCCACATGTTCATGCGTCTCATGGTCAAGGATTGGCAATTTTATATCCCAGTTGGCTCTCATTGGCGTATCCGTTTGCCCAAGATAAGTTTAATCATATTGCCGAGATCTTCCATGGTTCAAACATCATCAGTATCATTGATGAGCTTTGTTCCGATCTTAAGATCAAGGCCAGGTTGCGTGATTTTGGGGTTACTCAAAATGACATCCCAGAGATCTTAAAGAACGTTAGTGGTGCTGTAGAAAATGATCCAATAGACGATATAAATACTAAAATGCTTAGATCAATCTTAGAAAGTTCGTTCTAATTAGGACAGTCTACGTTAGTTTTACAGATATACTCTTTCTGTCATTTGTTATGGGCACAGAAGGTATAATTTAGCGGCAGCAACTGAATAGTTTGATAAATGAGGTATTGTCTCTAAGATAGAGCATAAGATTAATTGTTTTGTTGTGAGAACCGTTGTGCTTGCATCCATGCTTCGGCGTCATCTCGCGCTATATAAGTCCGTCCCCCTCGCTTAAAGATGTGTAAGCGATTTGCGTTTACTTCTCTGTAAAATGATCGTCGTGATATTGAATAATTTTCACAAAAGTCCTTAATGCGATAAATTTGCTTGTCCATAATATATTTCCTTTCTGTGCGCAAAAAAAGCCACTTTCAAAGGAAAGAGACTTGAGTGTTAAATTAGGTAGTGTAGGCATACTGCTGGGTTGTAAGATATTGGCGTGGTGGCCAAGATCGTTTTCACAAAAGGTTGCGTTATGACCGCGTTGAAGATCATTGGAAGTGCTGTGTGTTACCACCATGAATCGGAAACTTAATGTGTGATCTCAAAAAAACGAAAGCCCTCGTCATTGGGGGCTCTGGCTTTGTTGGACAAGCTTTAGTGAAGAAGCTATTGAAAAATGAATGTGATGTTACGTTACTTAATCGCGGACATAAGCTTATAGAGAAAACTCAACAGCTCATTGCCGACCGCACAATTTCTTCTCAAATGAAAAAAGCTGCTGAAATGGCTCCTCATTCATTTGATGTGGTTATAGACATATCGTCCTACTCGCAAGAAAACTCTGAAATAGCCTGGGAATGCTTTGCCCATCATACACCCCATTGGATACATTTGAGTACAGTGGCCGTTTATAAAAGCTCACAAAAACGACCTCCTCTTGAAACCGACGAAATAGGCGGTGCTGAGATTTGGAGAGACTATGGACGTACCAAAAGCGAAGCTGAATTCTTCCTACAAAAACAAATCTTAGGACCAAGGGTAACGATCTTGCGTCCTCCCTATATTTATGGTCCTGGTAACAATCTTGATCGCGAGACTTTTATCTGGAGCCGTGTCCTTCAGGGAAAACCTGTCATTATTCCTGGTGACGGCAACACTCCTCTACAGTTTATACATGTTGATGATTTGTCTGAATTCTTCGTGTATGCCTTCTTTCGTTCAAATGAAAGTCATGTGGCTGTTTATAATGTTGCCGCGAGGGAGCAAGTAACCATGAAACAGTATGTAGCCAGCCTTGCGGATATTATTGGTTTGTCCGATCCAGGTGTATGCGGAGGAACAGAAACATCCGGATTTAATGCTCGCCAATATTTTCCATTTCGGGACTATCCTTGCTGGGCTAATGTCGATAAAATTCATGCTGACCTAGGATGGCAACAACAGTTTAGTTTCTCGGATGGATTTAAACAGACGTGGTATAGTCTCGACCACGACATGCTCAAAGAGCGTAATTTAGATACATCTGTTGAAAGTCAGATTTTAGCGAGAGTTAACCTTTGATTGTTAGTTGTTTTGAAAAGAAGTGAATCATGGCTAAAAAACACCTTACCACACAACTTACACCTGAACTATCCTGTACGAATATCAAGGCTAGCGTGGCCTTTTATACAGATGTTCTTGGCTTTCAAATTCAATATCAAAGACCTGAAGATGGTTCCGCAATGTTGGAACGTCAGGGATCACGGATTATGCTTGATGAAATACGGTCCGTGGTAACGACTGGAACGGATAGGGCGTGGATATCAGCACCTCTCGAAGCACCTTTCGGTCGAGGCATAAATCTGCATATATATACAGATAATGTCGATGAGTTATACGCAAATATTCAAAAAGCTAAGGCGCGTGTATTTCTACCAATCGAAGAGATGTGGTATCGATCAGAGGATGTCTATTTAGGTAATCGCCAATTTATTGTTCAGGACCCTGATGGATATTTGTTGCGTTTTTATTCGGACCTTGGTGAAAAATTGGTATAGCGAAAGGCGGGGGGCTCATGACAATTAAATCCGACCAAATGATGAAGTCCTATTATGTTTCCCGTGCCACAGAATATGATCGGGTTTATGAATTCCCTGAACGTCAGAGTAATTTGAGGACTTTAGAGGATTGGATACCCACAGTTCTATCCAACCACCGAGTTTTAGAAGTGGCGTGTGGAACGGGATACTGGACCCAATTCTTTGCACCAAAAGCTCAACATGTCCTGGCAACCGATGCCTCTGTTGAAACAATGGAAATCGCCAAAAAGCGAGTAGGGACGAATAACATAGAATTTCAAATTGCCGATGCCTATGCGCTTTCGGACACTCTTGGCCAATTTGACGCCGCGTTCGCCGGTTTCTGGTTGTCTCATGTGCCTCAATCACGACTTCAAGCTTTTCTCACAAACCTTCATAATCGGTTGCAGCATGGTTCAACCGTTCTTTTTATTGATAATGAGTATGTTGAAGGCAGTAATCATCCTATCACGGAACGCGATGATGAAGGCAACACATATCAAACCCGCAAACTTCTTGATGGGACGTCTCATCATGTTCTCAAGAACTTTCCATCGGAACGGGGCTTAATAAAAATGATTGATGGCTTGGGAACAAAATTTCAGTATCGTAAGCTTGATTACTTTTGGACTTTCCAATATCAGACCAATTAGGTGGTACGCATTACTTATTGATATCCAGGGCAAAACTCTTGACCATCTTGGGTGGCTCTTTCAAGTGCTGTTCTTGGCTTTAATCCTGCTTCATAAAAATGATACCACTCAAGTTGTCCCGTGATTGTGGTAATTGGCTCACCTTTGTATCCGGCTTTAACAGCACACGCATTGAGTTCAATCAGCCATTCGGCAAAACTTACATGTTCTAAATCGTCCTGCATAACTAACCTCCTTTTGTTAGAATGATAGTCCCAACTGCTTGGTTGTTCTTGCTTTGATAACTCCAAATCTAACCAAGGCTGCTTGTTCACGCTCATTGAGGGCTTTCAGTCCACGCGGTAAGCTAGAATAGGTGTCGGTAACAGCGTGGTTCTGCCATTCCAGGCTTCGCCTCCAAAAACTACCGCTTGGGTCTTTAAACTCATATTTTGTGACAAGACCACGTCCTGAACGTTCAATCCGTAATCGCCAAACATGTTCTTCAACTTGCATCGGCTCACTGACATAAAGCGTACTGTAAACAGGGATGCCGAGATTGATTTCGGGTTTGGCATCAAGAACAGTGGCGGGTTGCTTCGATTTCAGGAAGTCTACGGCTCTTGTTGCATGGGTTGCGGACGTAAAGATAAGCTTTCTATCGTTCTTAAGGGCTTTGAGCCAGCTCTCAATATAGGCAGCGTGATCTTCCCGTATCTCTGGTGTAATGCCTAAATCAGCACAAAGAAAAGCTGAACCAATCTCCGCCACAAGTTCTTCTTTGGCATAACCTTCATCGCCCCAGACAACACGTCCAAAATTGCGATTGAGACGATCCTTGTGCTTTGTCCAATGGGTGCTTTCGTGAAGAAGGGTCGCGTAATAACTTTCACCATCTTTGAAGGCATCAATAAAAGGCATCTGGATATAATCACGACCTTCCGAATAGTAAGCCTTGTCACCGCCATGTTTGATGATAACTCCGGCATTTCCGATAAAATGATCTGTGTTTTCAATCCGACTGAAACCAAGTGTGTTGGTTGGCGCTTCAGGATTTAACAAGAACTTTTCAGGCAGGCCGTCAATTTGTTCAACATTGAAAACACTATATCCCCGCAAGAAGGGGATCTGTTTTTCAATATCAGCACCCGTTGTTGTATCCACTTCAACTTTTGTAACTTTGTTGGCATAGACGATCCATGAGGCATGCTCGCCTTTGCGAACACGCGCCCCGTATTCTTCGGCTTGCTTGAACGTCATCCATGTGGGGTTTTGGTAGCCTTTATCAAGAGCTGCACTCCATAACAGGAGAACATTTACACCATTATATGGTTCCCCATTATGACGGCGTGGACGTACAATACGTGAGGCCGCATTATTACCGCTCCATGGCTTCTGCCAAGGACGGACGCCTTTCTCAAGGTCAGCTATGATCCTCTGGGCTACACGGTCAAAGATACTTAATTTATTGTCATCACTCATAATAAACCTCCATGGAAAAGCCCGTTACGGGAAAATCTCGAACGGGCTGTTTGAAAAGAATTGTTGGATATTAGGTACTAAAACCGCAGCGGGTTTTCAGGTGCGGTGGTACGAAAGAACCCAAAACCACGTGTCGTCATGTGTTTATCGAGTTGCTTCTTAGAAAAGGGTGACGTTACATAGAGATAGGTCCATCGGTTCTTAAAGTAATCGATGCCCTTATCTCTGTGGCTGTAAAAATAGTTCCCCGAATAGTTCTTCACTTGCGGGTTATTCGAAAATGTACCAATGGTAATCGCCTGAAGAAAAGCATCTCTGCGTCTTTGGGCTGTCTTAACGGCTACGGGCCAACCTTTCCAACCTTGGGGGAAGTGCTTGCGGATCATCTTTTTGGCTGTCGCAAGCTCGCCGGGTGATAATGCCACATAGCAATCAGCCGCATGCGCAATAGAAGTACGGCCATTTTGCAGAACGTCCGGATTATGGGCACAACTTTCAGCACACCAGTCGATGGTAAAGAAAGCGGTCTTAAAAGCATTAAATTTGGTTGTAGTTGTATTCATAAATCTCTCCATTAAAAAGAACCCCGCGAGAAAGGGAAATCTCGCGGGGCGGTTGTGATAAAAAACAGTCTTACGGTGTTATGTTCATTCGCCTTCTAAAGAAGCTTTGCTTCTGAGATTGAGCCTTTTGTTCGGCGGTAGGCGACTGTTCCGTCTCGGCTTTCACTTGAGCCTTTGGCCCTTGTCGGTCTGGGTCAAACACTAGATTATATTGTCCAGCATTATGCCCATCTGGAAACAATGCTAAATCCAAGGGATGAGGTGACGTAATGGACTCAAGATTGATCGTGTAATAGGTCTTTTGATCCTTCTCATGCGGCCATGCCGTACCCACTTCTGTATGCGTCCCTTCGGGGTCGGCAATGAACTTATAATAGGTGGCACCTTCCTTACTGGTGCGTTCCTCAAAGAGTGCGTCAAAAAAACCAAGTCCAATCGCATGGACCTTGCCAGCGATGAGACCACCTTTACTTCGACTGAATGTACCTGCTTTCATAATTTACCTCTCTGTTCTACATAAAAAAGCCGTGCTCACGTCATGCGAACACGGCATTACTGGCCAAATGGCCGGTAATTCTTTGAATTTCAGTTTTCAGATTGGGTGGCTTTCGAGAATCAATAATTCTTGGTTTACTGATGCAGAGTGATAGCGCCAAATGTCTTGCGGATATTTTTATGAACAACCCATTCACAAAAAGAGAAGATCTGCTTAAATGTGCTGCTGAATATCCAGATTTTTATCGTGATAAGGATTTACAGAGCGAAAGGCAGCTAATGGCACTTCATGAGAAAGTGCATAAACGCAGAGCTCCGCATATAACAAGGTCCGAACCTCTTGATATTGCAAAATGGAAATGGCCCGGTGGGGCCGTAGCTATACATTGTGTAGAGAACACAGACGATGAAGTAGAAACAATTAGCGCTGTTTCATTCAACCAAGAGAATGAATGGCTACGAATTGCCGGACTAACTACATTGAAAGGCGTGGGTTGGCCTATGGCATCTGTTATTCTTCATTTCGCTCATCCCCAAGAAAAGTATCCCATATTGGACGTAAGAGCATTAACTGCACTGGGATTATCAGATCAAAAATATACGGGCCGTTTCTGGGTCGAGTACACAAATTATTGTCGTAACATTTGTGAGGAATTTCATGTTACTATACGAGAATTAGATCAAGCACTATGGGCAAAAGGAGCTAATATGGCTGGGCGAAGAAAGCTAACTAAGGTTCCAAGGCATCCAGTGGAAGAACACCAAACTGAATAAGCTCCGACAAAGTGGGATTCTCAGACAGCATGTAAATGCCAAAGGACGCTAAAATATCGACGCGTTGGTGCTCCCAGGCAAAGCGTAACAATTCAAAATACTCGATCTCGGCACGGCTTGGCCCATCCTTGGGCATTGTGTTCAAAAATATCTTACGCTTGAGAGGACGCATGAATGGAAACAGAGTGTCTCTTCTCTTTCTCTCCTGGGCAGTTCGTCGTCTGGCTACATAGAATAACAGTAAGATCAGAGCGATCATGCTGCCTTGTCCTGAGAACAGCCCTGAACTTTGTGACGTTACGCCACGCCCCACATGAGTGAACATAAACCCGGTACGACGTAACGGATGGCGATAAGATCTGTTGGGTAATCTCTTTCTTATGCGGCGGATGATCTCGGACAGGGGGCTTGGTTTAATTGCTGCAAGATCCAGAAACTTCTTCCCTAATTCTTGTGCTGCTTCTTTCCCGAGAAGCTCATGAAGGTCATGTTTGTCGCCATTTTGATCGATAAGCGTAAAGCCTTTCAGACTACGACCAATCGCGTATCCTCGTTTATTGAGTTTGGCATAGAACTCAGCTCCGGACTTACTGGTGCGATAGGCTTTCTGCACGTCATTACGAATGGTCTGAATATCTGTAGCTTCAATGGGTGCCTGGGGCTCCTCTGCTTTTCCTGTCTTTCGAGCTTTAACAAGATTGATATGGGATTCAAACAGTATCTTATCGATACCCGGAAACTTTTTACGTAAATCGGCAAGCCTTTTGCCTTCAAGCATTCGCATGAGGCCGTGGGTATCGCCTACTTTATCAACCAGAACCAGTTGCTTACGTCGTCCCCGTGTCAGAGAGAACCCAGCCTTTTCTAAAGCTGCAATAAACTCTTGGGTCGTCTTACTGGCATGAAAGATTGCCGTAATATCTTTTTTGGCCTTTAGCGGATCTACGTCGGTTCGTTTACCCCGCTGCATGGCCCAGGTTGGTATTGATTTGCCTTTAGGTGGGGTCATGGAAAGACCCAAGACTTCTTCAAGACCGCGTGAGATTTTCCATTCTTTGGTCTTAGTCCATTTTAGCTCATCGGTTTTGCCAGTAACCGGATCAATAATGTTAAAAACGAGGTGAAAGTGCTGCTTACCTTTTTTCCAGTGCTCAACCACGGCCCGTTGATAGCCTTTAAAACCCATGTGCTCGGCATAGTAATTGACCATAAAGTCGCGTTGGGCAGCATTGAGGGTTTCAGCATGAGCCGGAGCCAGGATGGCATGGTAAAGGTTACGTTTATCAGCCTTGGCATAACCAACCGCCTCCATTTGTTTGAGGGCTTTTTCAAAGTTGTCTTTGGTAGGGGTATCAAAGCTAAAGCCCTCAAGCTCACGGATTTTGACAAACTCATTTTCATCGGTTTTTTGCAGGTGCCTTGCGAGATCCTTAGCTCCCCCACGCCGTCGCCCACCAATCCACATTCTTAGATCCGGTCTTTGAGCGGCTTGAACATCAGGGCCGCCGCCTGTCTTATATCTTCCAAAGTGACCCGCACCCTCTTACCCGTCAGCGATACCGTAATAACGTCAGCGGCGCTTCGTATGGCGGCCAGCGTCATGGGCAGTTGAGCCAGATTGGGCTTGCCGCTATTCACACTTTTGACAATCTGATTAAAGACATAGCCTTCGCGGGTTATGTCGCCTTGCAACTTATAGAGGTTTATCCCTTCCGGAATAGGCTGGCCCTTTAGGGCATCTATAACGGAAGCCGCTGCCTGGATAATACTGGCATGGGCCAGAGATAGACCCTTAGTATCGGGCAAAACGGTATTAAGCTGTTTGCAGTTACCCCCCACTTTGTTGATGGCTCCCAATAAACCATGGAGAGCATTGTAATAGGGTACAGGTCGGCGCTTGAGCTTCTTAATGGCACTCTCGGGTAAGATCCCACACCGTACCAGCAACATAATCAGGAAGCTTGATACTTGAAGTCCCTCACGTTCTGCCGCCTGAGAAACCAAACCTTTTTGTTCATGATCGACGCGCACAACGATCATGGATGACCGTGTCTCTTCCTTCGGTTCTTTATCATGGGGCATGATGAAAACCTCTGGCGGGTGCACGGGTCGCAGACCCTGCGGAAAACAATGTATGACGTTGTCATACGTTGGCGGCGTCGTATTACAACGTAATACGACCCACACCTTGCGTAGCCTGCGACCGGAGTTAAGAGACCCTCTTAAGCATGAAGGACAACCTTAAGAGAAAGAATTTTTGTAATGTGGAAGTACCTTCTTAAGTCACCTCATGCGTTTCTAAGTCACTTTTGTTATCGACCATTTCACATTTAAGAATGCCATGATCAGTATTGATGGGACAAACAGGAAGTCCTGCTTTAGCCCATTTAGGAATAAGACGAATGGTATAGCCACAAGTGGCACCACATTCCGCTTTGATATAACGCGCCCCTTGTTTCTTAGGACGGTCAGACCCTGACAAAAAATCAAGCTTGGCATGAGGTAACGGACCAAGGGAGATTGCAATAACCTGTAAACGTTCTTTCAAAAGCGGTGATGGATAAGTCTGACGCATCGGACCTTCAAGACCGACACGCAAGGCAACATCTCTAAACTCTTTGCCGTGTTTTACATCGGCTGGCAACAATGTATGGACCAATTCATGCACAAGGATAGCGAGAACATCTATCGGATCAGCCATATCGGAACGTATGATGATCTCAAAATGATGGTCAGCGGAAGATGACGGGTGCCAACACTCACCCGGAATCTTTCCGCGTTTACCGCCGGATGTAAAAGCAATCGCGTACCTTATTTTGTCCGAAATACTATAACCAAACTTCTCAAAATAAGGTCGCAGTTCATTCGTGGCGGACTGAAGCCAGCTTTCGCGTGTGGTGTGGACGTTCCCTGCTTTCATAGGACATCTCCTTCAAGCATAGAGGGCGCGGACGCGCCTTCTGTTTGGTAAACACAGTGTTAAAATCTTGGTTTATGAAAAGATCCAGAATTGTGGTTCTGATGTAGCCTTCGGCCAAACAAAAAAACCCTTTAAGGACCATGGTCTAAAGGAGATGGAGTGTTTGGATTAGGGTTGTCTTCTTGTTGTGAGTAACAATCCAAGAAGCTTAATATACGGCGACTGGGGCACTATCAGCTACAGCTACCTTTGGTCTATGTGCTGATCGACCTCCCAAGGGACCCACAAAATCAATGAGAGGGGCGGCACTTGGATGCCCTTTAAGATATTGCTGAAATGTTACCTCACCCGAAATACTTCTTCCATCATCATTCGTGATAGAAAATTGTAATCGAACTTCAGAAGGAGAAGCGAGGCTAAGATTATGTCCAGGTATGATAACAGTTAAACCGCCGGGACGGCCCGTATATCCACTTGAAGTTTGAAAAAAAATCACAGTACCTGTCACCCTATTATTGCCATCAGCTCCAGGAAATAGGGATGAATCAGCAAATTCATTCGAGAAACAAGAACTTCCTTTAAAACCTTGGTCTCTGAGTTGCTGATAGAAAGTTTCTCTTTTGAGAATATGCGGATGACGGTCATATTTTTCTTTTCTTTTTTTATACTCAATTTCCCAAGCCGCCCATTCTCGAGCATTTCTCCTTGATTGCCATTCAGCGGCCTCTAATGGCCCAGATGGGCAAGAGCCAAAAATAGCCGAAGCCGCTTTGAACAAAAGATCAAAAATATCCATAACTACTCCCCAAATGGGATGTTTTTTATTAAACAAACCTTGCAAATTTAGGTCAAAGTTTCAAGAGAGATGGGGGGATATTATGAATACTTAAGGCGTTTTTAAAATTATTGTTTATGAAAAGGTCCAAAACCGTGGCTTTGGATCACCCCATTTGGCTGACAAATGACGTATATTGCCGCCATGCCCTGCAAGACTTAGCGGCAAGCGAAGTCGTACAGACAATCCTCGTCCTATTACTTCAGCGTCAACGAAGAGAACGACAGGTTTTTGCCACAGTTGGCCTACAACAATATCGGCCATGAGACGTTGACGAAAAAAATAAATCGGTAAGCCCCAAGGCTTTCCATCACAATCCAGGGAATAAAGCCCAACATAAGGAAGCGCAGCTCCATCGGTTCGTGCCGTGATGCCAATGCCGAACTCGTTTTTGCGCCAAGGTACGTATATGGGACGAGCATTAAAGGGAAGTGGCTCCTTCATGAGTGATCCATCACATAAGGTTCAACCTCACAAACGCATACAGGGGCGATATAAACAATCTCGCTGTCCTCATTCTTTGTAACTTCGAAGAAATTCTTCATGTCACCGCAATGAGAGCATTGTGAGTTGAAGAATAAATCTGTCAGCAAAACAGCGATTTGTTCTGGCCATTCCTCTTCAATGGCTTTGCAAAGTTCATCCGGTTCCAGGGTGACATAGCGTCGAATGGTTTCTGTCAGTTCGACGGAAAGTTTCTCGGTTTCTTCTGTTCTCATGGCTCAGTCCTTCACGCAGAACGCAAAGCGCCCATTACCAAAATCGACACCCCATATGTAGGCTGAATAGCCGGGAGGACAGCTTGCATTGTAAGGGGAATAGCCCTGGCAAAGCGGTCCAAAGTTAGAACCATTGGTTTGCATTCCGCAAATTGTGCCACTTGGAACGCTTCCACTAAAACCCTGCCAGCTAGTGCCATTACATCCTTCAAAATCCAGGGTTGTTGGATTAAAACGAATGGCACCGGCCAATTGAGCCGTACATACGGCAGCGGTATTGCCCATCTGTACAAAACCACTGGCAGCCATATCACCATTGGCATCTGTGGCTATTGGTACGCAATTAATCCCGGATTGAGGACCGCCGCCTGGCGTACCGCTATAGGATAGAACTTGCTGCATACCACTTGGACATGTTGTCATCGAACCAAGTGGTGTTGGGGGCAGCATCTGAATAGTGTCAGCGTATAAAGGGCATGCATAAGCTGCAAGAACGCTTACAAGCGCTCCTGTCATAAGTCTTTTCTTCATGGGGAACTCCATAGATGAAAGGCTTTACGAACAAACACCACCTCTGCACACAAGGCATGACCAAGCCGCCCGAATCCAACGTAGGTGCTAACGAAGCGCTGGTTTCAGAGACAGGGTGATGTAAAAGGTGAGGGCGATTTGTTCGTCAAGCGAAGGCTCAAAACAAAAAAGACCGCCAAAACGGCAGTCTTTTTATAGGTTTTTAGTGGTTTTTTTGTCTTCACACGTATTGCTACGATAACTGAACTGTAGCGCATCTACATGGGGTCGTCAAGAAAATAATTTCATAAATATTTCTTATAACGCAACATGATGTTACATAAGAGTTTTTTCAGACTATCCCCCAAAGCTTGATGAGTATATTGAGGGCGCGATGGAAGGTATCGAACCGATATGTATCGCCAACAACGTCATCATGGCCGCAAACTGTAAGAATAACCGCTTTCTGAGCCGGTGATAAAACAGCATAGGCCTCGCGTAGAAGTTGTTCACTGAAGGGCACGATAAGCGCCGCCATCTCATAATCGCCTTTGCAGCCAGAGCCTCGATCATCGACATTGACCCGTAAGACCGACCGTAGATAAGCACAGCGGAATTTCATGCCAGCTTGATGTTCAGTAGGTGAAATCTTAGCAAGCCACTTATAGCTATCCAGCATGCATTCATCGTTAGCTTTATGCCGTTTTATATAGATTCTACCGCTATAATCGCGATCCACGACCTCGTTTGTAACCCCACCTCTCTGGCGTTGCCGTTCTTTCGTGGCTCTTTCACCATGACGTATAGCCGAGGGTTTTTTCTTATGCTTACGCTTAGACATGAAACACCCCCTTGTCATGAAAGAGGGTACTGTTTGAAAGTATTTTAGGTGAATCTACTTCGTATAAATGACTTAAATTTTTACAATAATATATCATCGCTAACTCCACTTACTGCTTCATCCCAATGCGGCTAATTACAACAAGGGTTCATTTTTGAACCAAACTTGATAAATGCCGGACCAATAAAATAATTGACCCTTGTTTCGGCCAATCTCCTATTGGGGTTGGTCGCAATAAAAATATAAATGCGTTAGCACTTAAGGCTTCTATTACATAAAAAGAGACAATAATCAACAAAAATGTTCAAACAACTGCCTAATAACGTTAATCATAAAATGTAGGTTTAAAAAGGTGTTATGAGACAGGAAAATTATAAAAAAGTACATATTTCATATATTGCAGATATATTTTTTCGCTATACATACCCAAAATAGGTGTTTCTTTTAATGAAATAATAGTATGTAATAATGCAGATTGGTGTGTATAAGTATGTACAGGTACGTATGTGCACCATCAAAAACAAGCGTTGCTAATGTTATGAAAAATTCTGATCAACCAGAAAACAATATTGAGAAGCTTTGCAAAGAACGCGGCATATCAGCGCGACAGCTTGCAAAGAAAATTGAAATATCTCCCCCCCAAATGAGCCGCTTGATCAATGGTCAGGCGGTTCTCTCTATTAAGTGGCTTCTTAAAATTGCAGCCGCACTCGAAGTACAGCCCACCGATATTGTTGAGCTCCCTATGAACAAAAAGTTTATCGCTAAATGCGATGCAGCTTTACTGGGGTCGATTATTGGGTGGCTTTTAGAAGCAAGTGCTCAATTTAAGGTGGTGCTTTCCAAAGAACAACTCTCCAATCTTACAAGCTTTATTTACAACGAAGTTGCCGAAAGGGGACTTAACTTTAACGAAACACGTCATCTGACTTTTGCTGCTGTGAAGGTAAAAGATATCGTTAGTTAGCTTCAAATCCTTATATTCATAAACTTTGCGGCCTATATATTAATCAGTGCATAAGTAAAAACACATTTAGGCGGCATAGCGCAGGGATGGTTTCTGGTAGAAGGAACGTATTTTAT
>Ga0302274_10002266_pt1 | contig 17733 bp, 11 predicted proteins | sample III_Bog_N2_1_FD_198755 | JGI IMG/M metagenome (GOLD analysis project Ga0302274, IMG submission 198755) | Peat permafrost microbial communities from Stordalen Mire near Abisko, Sweden - III_Bog_N2_1 | ecosystem: Environmental > Terrestrial > Soil > Wetlands > Peat | place: Sweden: Abisko...
AACGACGGCTGTGACTGACCCGCTTGCGCCGACGCAGGGCGTGAAATCGGCGGCGGAGATTGATCGCGAGTGGCAGCAGTCCGTGAGCAAGTATGACGCTGAGCGCAACCGGCTGCTGGCGATTGAGGAGAAGCAGGAGAACGACGGGCCGTATCGCGCGGACTGGGCGACGCTGATGAAGTACCAGCAGCCGCAGTGGTACAAGGACGCGAAGTTCGGGATCTTTATTCACTGGGGCGTGTACTCGGTGCCGGCGGCGGTGAATGAGTGGTATCCGCGAAATATGTACATTCCGGGTGAGGGGGCATATCAGAATTTTCAGGAGCATTTTGCGTCGAAGGATCCAGCGGAAAAGGACGCGAAGGGATACAAGGATTTGATTCCGCTGTTCAAGGCGGAGCATTTTGACGCGAAGGAGTGGGCAAGTGTGTTCAAGGAGTCGGGGGCGCGGTACGTGGTTCCGGTGGCGGAGCATCACGATGGGTTCTCGATGTACGACTCGGGGCTGTCGGATTGGACAGTCGTCAAGATGGGGCCGAAGCGGGACACGCTGGGCGAGCTGGCGGCGGCGATTCGCGGCGAGGGGCTGCATTTTGGGCTGAGCTCGCACCGGGCGGAGCATGACTTTTTCTATGGGGGCGGACGGGCGATACGGTCGGACGTGAACGATCCCAAGTATGCGTCGCTATATGGGCCGGCGCACCAGTGGTTTGCCGCGCCGGGCGATGCGCACGGGCTGGATGAGGATTGGACCTACGTGAGCGCGGCTTGGACGCGCGACTGGCTGGCGCGGGATACGGAGCTGGTGGAGAAGTACAAGCCGGAGGTTGTTTACTTCGACTGGTGGATTGGCGAGCACGGGTTTCGGCGGGCGGTGAGCCAGTTTGCGGCGTTCTATTACAACTTTGCGGCGGCCAACGGCTACGGGGGCGTGATCGACTTCAAGGACTACTCGCTGAATTGGAAGGCGGGGACGCGGGATTTTGAGCGCGGGCAGCTGGACCACATTCTGGCGGATCATTGGCAGACGGACACATCAATCAGCAACGGGAGCTGGGGATACATTGAGCACGACACGTTCAAGTCGCCGGAGTTTCTGGTGCACCAGCTGGTGGACATTGTGAGCAAAAACGGGAACCTGCTGCTGAACTTTGGGCCGCGGGCGGATGGAACGATTCCGGACGAGATCAAGCACACCTTGCTGGAGATGGGCGGATGGCTGAAGGTGAATGGCGACGCCATTTATGACACGACGCCGTGGACGACCTATGGCGAGGGACCGACGCAGGTGATGGGTGGAGCGTTCCACGACACGGATACGAAGCCTTATACGGCGGATGATTTCCGGTTCACGGCGAAGGGGTCGACGGTGTACGCGATTGGGATGGCTTGCCCGAAGGATGGAAAAGCTACGATTCATTCGCTGGGGTGGGCGCATGAGGGGAAGGCGATTCCGGTGGGATCGATTGAATTGCTGGGATCGACGGACAAGGTGAGCTGGGTGCAGGGTGCGGATGCGCTGACGGTTACGCTGCCTGCGGGGGCGAGTTGCAAGTACGCTTACGCGCTGAAGCTGACGGCGGCGAAGTAGGGCGGGCGAGAGTGTGCCGAGTCTTTTTCGTCGGAGAGGCGACCGGCTTATACCCCTTTGAATGAACGCCCCTCCCCCCCATCTCTGTAAAAAAGTGCTTTGTTTTCATGGGGATAGCGGGGGTGTTCCGCTATAAGCCACTGATTCCAATGGAGTTATTTGCAGATATGCCTAAACAAAGGGGTTACGGACATTTTTTGGACGGGATCCAAACTCTTGACAAGAGGATGAAATGATTGTGCGCCGATGAAGGGAAATAATCTGCAAAGGCCGGCCCTTTCAGTGTTTATTTCATCCGGAACCCTGCGTGGCGAGTCTGGTTGCTGAGAATGACCAGCTGATTTCATTTTCAGACTGCTGACAACGGTTGAAACCGTCCCTCAGCGGCTAAAGCCATCCTGATATTTCTGGAGTTGTGGCACGGATAAATCCGTGCCCTTTCAAAGAAGCCAAAGATCAGACAGGCTCTGGACGCTGAGGGCTTGGCGACTCGGGTATAGTTTGCGAAAGACATTCTGCTTCGCAAAGGACACACCGGCAATGACACTTGATCGTCGAGGCTTTTTGACTGCCTGCAGCCGTGCGGGGATTACTTCTGCGCTGCTGCCGGGGGTTCTGTATACGCTGGCGGCACAGGCGCAGGAGGCTCCGCCGGCTGCGGCCGCTGAACATAAGCAGCTGGCGAAGATTACGGCGGAGATGCTGGACCAAGCAGCGGCGCTGGCGGGGGTGGGGCCGTTTACGGCGGATCAGAAGAAGATGATGCTGGAGGGGTTGAACGACCAGCGGGATTCTTATGAGCCGATCCGGGCGTTGAAGATTCCTAATTCGGTGCCGCCGGCGTTTGTGTTTCATCCGCTGGGGGCGGCGAAGGAGGAAACTGGCGCCCCCAAAAAATGCGCGGACTCAGCAACGGAATACTACAGGACCGACAGTGAGATCCTGTTCAGCATTCCGGATGATCCAAAGCATCTCGATGGACTTGCGTTCCATACGGTTTCCGATTGGGGTCGCCTGCTCAAGCACCGTTACGTTACCTCTCTTGATCTCACCACGATGTATCTGGATCGCCTGAAACGCTACGACTCCAAACTGCATTTCGTCATAACTCTGACTGAAGAGCGGGCGCTGGAGCAGGCGAAGAAGGCAGATGAGGAGATTGCTGCTGGAAAGTATCGCGGGCCGCTGCATGGGATTCCGTGGGGTGCTAAGGATCTGCTGGCGGTGAAGGGGTATCCGACGACTTGGGGTGCGGGCGGGTTTGAGCATCAGTCGTTCGATGAGGATGCGACGGTGGTGCAGCGGCTGGATGAGGCGGGAGCGGTGCTGGTGGCGAAGTTTTCGCTGGGCGCGCTGGCAATGGGGGATAAGTGGTTTGGCGGGCGGACGCGGAATCCGTGGAATCCGGAGCAGGGCTCTAGCGGGTCGTCGGCAGGTTCGGCAAGCGCTGTGGCGGCGGGGTGCGTGGCGTTTGCGATTGGGTCGGAGACGCTGGGATCGATTTCGTCGCCGTCGACCCGATGCGGGTGTACCGGACTGCGGCCTACTTTTGGGATGGTGCCGCGAACAGGTGCGATGGCGCTGAGCTGGACGATGGATAAGCTGGGGCCGATCTCCCGCTCCGTCGAGGATTGCGCGCTGGTTCTGGAGGTGATTCATGGACCGGACGGCAAGGACACAGCGGCGGCGCAGACGGATAACGTACCGATGGGTTATGAGGATTGGAAGAAGCTGCGGATTGGCTATCTGAAGAGTGAGTTCGATGCGCCTGAGCCGCTGAGGCTGGCCGACGCAAAGCCGAATGAGACCGCCGAGGAGAAGAAGAAGCGCGAAGATTCGAACGAAGCAAGCAAGATTGCGCGGGCGCGGAGGGATTACGACCGGCGCTATGAGCTGGCCGCGCTGGACAAGCTGCGCGCGATGGGGGTGAAGCTGATTCCGGTGGAGTTGCCCAAGCTGCCTTACGACGCGATGGTGCCGGCGCTTACGGCGGAGGGGGCGGCGGCGTTCGACGATCTGACGATGAGTGGGCGCGACAAGCTGCTGACTGAGCAGGGCGCGGAGGATTGGCCGAATGCTTTCCGGATTGCGCGGTTCTATCCGGCTGTGGAGTATATCCAGGCGAACCGTGCGCGGACGCTGGCTGTGAGGCAGGTTTCGGCGCTGTTTGAGCAGGTGGACGTGATTGTTACGCCGACGACGGGAATGCAATTGGTGGCGACGAACCTGACGGGGCATCCGGCGCTGATTTTGCCGAATGGGCTGCGCGGGGATGATGCGCCGAAGCCGCCGAAGGTCGACGATGGAGACAGCGACGATATTGGTGGGCCGGGGACGCCGGTTTCGCTGACTTTTCTGGCGGGGCATTTTCAGGAGGCGAAACTGGCGGCGTTTGCACAGGCTTATCAGGAGGCTACGGGGTTTCATAAGGCGCATCCGAAGCTGGATTGAGGGGCAGCGCGGACTCCCACCCATTCGCAAAAGCGGCGAATGGATGGGGCACCCGGTGCCTGGATATAGGCCGAAGTCGGAAAACGGAAAGGCCCGCGGCTAAAGCCGATTCGCGAACATGGGACAATTCAGCGACCTGAAGGTCGCTGCTCCCTCCCAAGTGCTCCCTCACAAGTGCTCCCTCACAAATGCTTGTGAAGGCCGTTTCCTCGGCGCGTGTACCATTTGGGGATGGCGCTGGTGGAAGTGGACGCGGTGTGGAAGAGCTATCCCAGGCGGGCGGGGCTGCGGACCGAGTTGAAGCATGTGGTGGAAGATGTCTCGCTGCGGATTGAAGCGGGTGAGACGCTGGGGCTGGTGGGGGAGTCTGGATCGGGCAAGACCACGCTGGCGCGGATGATTCTGGGGCTGGTTTTGCCGAGCCGGGGCACCGTGCGCGTGGAAGGCACGGATGTTGCGAAGGCGACGGGGCAGCAGATGCGGGCACTTCGCAGGCAGATGCAGCCAGTTTTTCAGGACCCTTATGCGGCTCTGAATCCACGGATGAAAGTGCTGGAGATTGTGACGGAACCGCTGGTGATCCATGGAGACCAGGCGGGGATCCGGACGGATGGGGCGTCGCTGCGGGGCAAGGCGGTTGAGCTGCTGAAAGAGGTGGGGCTGGATGAATCGGCTCTGGGACGCTATCCGCACGAGTTTTCAGGCGGGCAGCGGCAGCGCATCAACATTGCGCGAGCGCTGGCGCTGAGGCCGCGACTGCTGATTCTGGACGAGCCGGTTTCCGCACTGGACGTAAGCGTGGGCGCGCAGATTGTGAACCTGCTGCGCAGGCTGCAGCGCGATTACGGGCTGACTTACCTGTTTATTTCGCACTCCATGCCGCTGGTGCGGTATTTGAGCACGCGGATTGCGGTGATGCAGCAGGGACGGCTGGTGGAGATGGGCGAGGCGCTGGCGCTGTGCGAGAATCCGCAGACGGCGTACACGAGGCAACTGATTGCGGCCACGCCGGAGTTACCTACCGGCGGCACCTGCGGTGCGGCAGACCCTCGCGGGAGGCTCGCATGAGTTTGTCCCACCCCCACACATCGCGATTGAGCGGAAGTCTGCGGCCTGAGAATCCACCGAGGGCCCGGAGGCCCTCGGGACAGCCGGTCAGGAGACCGGCGCTACTGGCGTGGCTTGAATCGCGTGAAAGCCGCAGCGACTACTGAGGCGGGGTTGCGGGCGCGGGAGTTGCAGGTGCGCCGGGTGCTGGCGTGGACGGAGTTGCGGGTGCGGTCGGCGCCGGGGCTGTTCCGGAGGCTGGCGGCGGCGTTGCCGGAGCTGCGGGCTTGGCCGGGACTGGAGCTGCACCAGGACTGGAGACAGCGCCAGGAGCCGCATTGATGGTGGTTCCGGGAAGCGGAGCGGAGCCGGGAGTTGCCGGAGCGCCGGGGGTTCCGGGAGGCGGAGGCGTGACGCCGGAATGCGGGGGGATGCCGCCGGGGACGCCTGGACGCCCACCTTGGGGTGTGCCCATTCCCATGCCGGGGTGAGCGGGCTGTGCGGGCATGTCGGTCACATCAACCAATTCGACGTCGAAGATGAGATCGGATTTTGCGGGGATGCCGGGATGGTCGGCTCCGTGGTCGGGGATGGCTCGAATTCCATAGGCGAGCTGCCAGGGAATGAAGAGGCGGCGCTTGCCGCCGATCTTCATACCGCCAAAGCCCTGGTCGAAGCCGGGAATGAGGCGTCCCATGCCCTGAGGGAATGGCATGGGTTGCGGCGGGCCCATTTTGGGCTTTCCGTCGTCGCCGAGCACGGGCTTGCCGTCCTTGTCCTTCTCGGGTTGTCCGGGATGGTCGAAGGAGGAGTCGAACTTGACGCCGTCGGCGGCGCGGTAGCCGGTGTAATTCACCTTGAAAAGCTTGCCAGGCTCGGCGTCTGCGCCGGTGCCGATTTTGATGTCCTGATAACGGAGTGTGAAGGCGGTTTTGACGATGCCTCGCACCGGGGGAACACCGGGAGGCAGCTTGATGCCGGTGGCCGCGGACGTTGCGGCAGGCTTGGCTGCGGTTGTTGCCGGCTTGGTAGTGGTTACAGCGGGTTTGGCGGGCGTTTGGGCGCTTGCGGCCACAGCGGCTGCCGCCAAAAGGAGAAGTAGGACTGATTGTTTCATAACGATGGAATGCTCCAAAGGTTCTTGACGGGAGTTTATCAGGCGGCGCAGGAACAAAGCGGGATTTCCGGGCATCGAGCGATTGCGGAAAGCAAAAGAACGCACGGAAAGCAAACCCTTATGCGTTTTTATGTGAATTGGATTTAGAGTGGGGGGTGATCCCTTCCATTCTGCACGTCCTCCGCATACTGTGGCTTCCGGCCGCTTCGTTCTTTGCCGGCGTACTCAACACCATTGCCGGCGGGGGGTCGTTCCTCTCGCTTCCGGCATTGCTGGCCAGCACCACCGCTGTTGGCGTGGGCGCGGTTTCAGCACAGGCTACCAATACAGTGGCGTTGTGGCCGGGGCAGTTGACTTCGCTGGTGGCCTTTCGACAGCAATTGATGGCTTACGGATGGAAGCTGCTCCCGCTGGGGATCGCTTCGGGCGTGGGCGGATGGATGGGCGGCGAGCTGCTGATGCATACCGGCAACAAGCGCTTCCGCGAGTTGCTGCCGTGGCTGCTGCTGTTTGCGGCAGTCTTGTTTGTGCTGAGCTTTCCATTGGGGAAATGGCTGGCGGGAATGTCGGGCGGGCGGCGGTACAACAAGTCTCTGATCCTGGGCATGGTGGTGGTCAGCGTGTACGTGGGGTACTTCGGCGCAGGCGGGGGTTTTCTGGCGATGGCGCTGTTCGGCATTTGCGGGGTGCATGACATTCACGAGATGAATGCGCTGAAGGTGCTGACCGCCGCGGTGTCGATCGGGATTCCGGCAATCACGTTCATGCTGGCGGGGAGGGTGGCGTGGCAGTTTTGCCTGGTGATGGCAATTCTGGCGGGACTGGGCGGCTACCTGGGGGCGCACTTCAGCCGCAAGGTGAACCAGCGGGTGATGCGCTGGACGGTGGCGATTATCGGGTTTGCGACGGCGGGGTATTTCTTTCTGCAGAACTACCTGGTACATCCGTGAGGCGAAGTCTGCAGTCCCCCATTCTTTCGGCAAGATGACGACATCAGGGTGCTTCGACTATCCTGCGCTTCACTCAAGTCAAGCAATCAAGTGCACCTGATTGAACGAAGGAAACGATGGTACCCGCTGAAGTCCCTATGCTCTCTCGCAGGAAGCTTATCCAAGGCGGCACGGCATTCACTGTGTCCGCAATCGGAATGCCGGAATGCTTTCTGAAGCACGCTCGCGCGGAGAACCTGTCACCCGTTAAGGATGCGGTTCGAAGATGGAGCATAGGCAACGAAAAAATCACGAGGACTATTGTCTTCAAGCCGGGGCTGGGTCTGTATACCGAAGTCTTACTCGACTGTTTGACGGGCGCCAAGCTCATTTCGCCGGACAAGCCATCCCTGGACATAGCCAGGGAGTTTTCCTTTGTGTGCAACGGACGCACTTTCCGAGGGCTCAACTCAAATTTCGCACTTCTGAATGCAGAAGAATCGAAGCTTCCGAATGGAAAGTCGCTGAGCGTGCGGCTCCTGCACCAGGAGGCTGGCCTTGAAGTTACCGTTGTCTACAGGTGTTATGACGGGCATCCGGCGATCCGTAAACACCTGGTGCTGCGCAACCGTGGCGCGGCGGCGCTGAAACTCACGCATCTGAACATTGAAGCTCTCGGGCTTTCCCTGGGTCCAGAGAACGAGATCGTACTGGACGCGCAATATGGCGCGATTCCGCGCGAGATTTTCTACACCGGGCGTTCTGAAGATGCGGGGCTGCTACTCGGCAACAGCCGCACACGCGCCGGCATCGCCATCTTGAATGAAATCCCGGGCTACATGAAGCGAACCGAAATCACTGGTTGGTACGACCCCGACCGGGTGAGTCTTGATGTTCTCTACGATACCGACCTGATGCCCTTCGAGCGATCTGTCGCGCCCGATGAGGAGTTCAAGACGGCGAGTGTTTCATTGGCAACCTATCGCCGTGACGACGGCTTCCGAGACCCGCGGTGGGTACTGCCGAGTTATACAGCGAAGGTGTTGGAGAGGCGCGTCGATGAGCGAGGGGCACCCTGGATTTACAACACCTGGGAGCCGTTCGAGCGAGGCATCAATCATGATATTGCTCTCGAATTGATTGAAGCCGCAGGGGTGATGGGGATCGATGTCTTCACGATCGATGACGGCTGGCAACAGGAATACGGCGACAATGCGGTCAATCTTCAATCCTTTCCCGGCGGCTTGAAACCGATCCAGGAGGCGCTGGAATCAAGGGGTATGCGACTTGGCCTGTGGATACCGATGGCCGCGATTGGAATGACGACGCTGGAGTACCGGGGCCACCCCGAGCTGGCGGCGCTGGATATTGACGGCAAAACCAAAATCACAGGAACCATGGCCGGCGCAAAAGCGGTGATGTGCATGGCCAGTGCCTTCCGCGACGCTGCCGCCGCGCGTATCAACGACGCCATTGAGCGGTTCCACCTGGCTTATGTGAAGCTGGACCTGACAACGATATTCAATGCGTATGGTGAAGCGCCCGGCTGCTGGGCCAAAGGGCACTATCACAATAGCTGGGCTGAATCGCTAAATAGGATTTACGAGGGTATCGCGTACGTGACCTCGAAGGTCTACGCGGCGCATCCTGACGTCCTTCTCGACCTGACGTTTGAACTCTGGGGGCAGAAGCACATTATCGATGCAGGCTTGCTGGCTGCGGGCGATCTGGACTGGATGAGCAACGTCGACGATAAGAGCCGTGATTCAGCAGGGCCGATTCAGGCGCGGCAACTGCTTTATCAGCGCGCCGCATCCATGCCGGTAGAGAGCATGCTGATCGGGAACATTCATGCCGAGGTGCCAAGCATTCAGGAAAGTTTCGCGACGGCCATTGGGTCCGCCCCGCTGCTGCTCGGCGATCTGCGCAAGCTGAGCAAGAGCGACTTGCAGTGGTACCACGAAAAGATCGGCTGGTTCAAGACTCTTAGAAGGCAGACCAAGATAAGCGAAAGCTTCTTCCCGCTGGGAAGCTGGATGCAGACTTCGTCTGACAAGTGGGATGGATTCGCGCGGTTGGCGCAGAGTGGAGACGGCGTGATTGCACTGTTTCGCAACAAATCCGAGATGGCGACAGCCAGCGTGCAGATTTCCGTGATGGCGCCGGGGAAGTTCAGGTTGCGATCAGCCCTCACCGGCAAGGATATCGGCGTCTTCGCAACTGAAGACTTCGTCCGGGGTATCTCGATTGAATTTCCGGGGCAAGTCGAAGTTCTAGAAGTCACTGCTGTGGGGGATGGCCGAAGTTAATTGAACGAGTACTACGGTTGTACTTGCTTTCGGTGGCTGAGAAAGGGCAGTAGCCCGGGCCTGAAGGCCTCGCTATTTGCGCTTGATTTCAGGAGGTTGAAACCCCCTGCTCCTTCCGAACGCTTCGATTTACAACCGTAGTATTAGCCGACGAGCATCGCGGCCAGCAAAGCGGTTCTGGGGGCCAGGTGCTCGAGGACGATGGATTCGTGGCGGGCGTGGGCGCCTTCGCCAACTGCGCCCATGCCGTCGAGCGTGGGAATACCGAGGGCAGAGGTGAAGTTGCCGTCGGAAGCACCGCCGGTGGCGGCTTCGTCGAGCTGAAGCCCGAGTTCCTGGGCGAGCGCGCGAGCTCGGGTGTAGAGGCTTGCGGTGCCGCGGGTGCGCTCCATGGGCGGGCGATTGATGCCGCCGGTGAGAGCGAGAATGCAGCGCTTGTCGACTGGCTTGAGGGCGGCGAATTTGCGCTCGATGCGGGGCCCGTCTGCTTTGCGGGCGATGCGGACGTCGACTTCCACCCAGGCCTCGGCCGGGATCACGTTGGTCTTTGAGCCACCGCCGGCGAGGCCGACACTGACGGTCAGGCCGCGCTTGAGATCGGTAAATCCGCTTACGGTTTCGACCACGCGAGCCATTTCGCGAATGGCGCTGGCTCCATTTTCAAAGTCTACTCCGGCATGGGCGGCGATGCCGGACACCTCGATACGCCAGTTTCCGGTGCCTTTGCGGGCAGTCTTGTAGGCCAGGCCCTGGGCCGGCTCGAGCACGTAGACGGCGGAGCATTCCGAGGCCAGAGACTCGGTGATGGGGCGGGAGACGGGACTGCCCACTTCCTCATCGCTGTTGAGGAGCAGGACGATTTCGTTCTGGAGCAGGCGCGCTTCCGAGAGCATCTCGATGGCGGTGAGAGCCATGGCCACTCCGGCTTTCATGTCGAGAGTGCCGGGTCCCCAGAGGCGGCCTTCGTCGATGCGGCAAGGCATGGACTTGAGGGTGCCGAGGGGCCACACGGTATCGAGATGACCGAGGAGAAGGATTGGCTTGGCTGAGCCGGGCTTTAGGGTGCCGGCCTTGGTTCTTGGGCCGAAGCGGGCTTCAAGCACATGACCGAAGGCGCGCTGGCGGTGGAGCTTTATCCGGCCGCCAAGAGATTTGGCATGGGCGGCGGCAAACGCGACGCAGGCATCGACGGCGGCTTTGTCGTCCGAGGGGGACTCGACGTGAACAAGCTCCTGGATGAGGTGGAGCAGGGCAGGCTGCTTGCGGCGGGCTCCGGCCAGCAAGGCGCGCATGGGAACGGTGGGTGAAGGAAAAGCGAACATGCGTTGACCTTTCAGATAGAGCGGTTTCGATTCACTTGTTGCCATTTGAAGATCATGCGAGGTGGCATTTTCTTGGGAAAAATGCCACTTGGCCTCGACCTTTCTGTAAAGAGCAGAATCGAAACCGCTGTTGTGGCAGGATGCCGCGAAGTTACACCCTGATTCTACGACGGTTAAGCCCCGATTAAGAGAGATGTTTTGCGACTGGAAGAGTAGGCTGGATGGTGCATAGTGTGGCCAAAATGCCACAGCGGCCTGGATAACTTTTCCGTCTAAGCTAGCAGTTGCGCCCAGTTTTTTGAAGGTTGGAGAACGTGATTTTGGCAAATCCAGCACACCTGGAACAGACGATTGCCGAGCCTTTGGAGTTCACAGGGGTAGGGCTTCATTCCGGGGCTCCGGTTACGATGCGGCTCTTGCCTGCGCCGGCCGGATCAGGCATCGTCTTCCGGCGCACCGATCTGGACAACTTTGAGATTCCCGCGATTGGCAGAAACATTGCCAAGGTGAGCTATGCGACCAGTCTGATGCGGCAGGGCGTGCTGATTTCCACGACAGAACATTTGCTTTCCTCGCTGATTGGGATGGGCGTGGACAACGTGATTGTGGAGTTGGACAACCTGGAACTGCCCATTCTGGACGGCAGCGCCGGGCCGTATGTGCGGGCATTTCAGAGCGCCGGGATTCGGACGCAACGGCGACGACGGGAGACGATCCGCGTGCTGCGCCCCGTGGAAGTGCGCGAAGGGGAGAAGTTCATCGGCGTGTATCCGGGTTCGGGTTACAAGATTCAATACGCCATTGAGTTCCCTGCACCGATTGGACACCAAAGCGCCTGCATCGACCTGGCGGCAGAGACCTATGGGAGCTTGATTGCGCCGGCGCGGACGTTTGGGTACAAGGCCGATGAGCAAAAGCTGCGGGACATGGGCCTGATTCGCGGCGCCGGGCCGGAAAATGCGATTATTCTAGGCGCACGTGGACCGGAAAACGGGCCGCTGCGCTTTGACGACGAGTATGTGCGCCACAAGGTGCTGGACCTGATTGGGGATCTGGCCCTGGCAGGAAGGCGCATTGAGGGCCATGTGGTGGCGGAACGGGCGGGCCACGCGATGCATACGGCGCTGGTGTCGCGGTTGATGAAGGATCGCTCGGCGTGGGAGCTGGCTCATGTGCCGATGATGGCGGAAGCGGAAGAGGCGGTTGACGCATCGATGCCTCTGACGAGCCCTGCTTTGATGGGCGTTTAAAGACAGGGGCTAGCGGCTAAGGGACTAGAACTGGCTGCATAAATCCCGTCCGCAAGCGAGAGGCCATCCCGCAGGGGCTAAAGCCCACAGTTTTATTGGTCTTTTGCGGCACGACTAAAGTCGTGCCCTGACGCTTACTGCGACGCTGAATATGTTTTTCACCAAGCTGTAAAGTCGTGCCCTTTCAAAGCTTATTTATGCAACCAGTTCTAGGGGCTTAGGGACCAGGGGCTGCGCTGCTCGGAAGTCAGGCTCTTACGATATAAACCTCAACTGAACAGAATGCACATGGGCGCGGGTACCGGGAAGCTTTTGCCCTGCTCGGCCAGGACGCCGGTTTCGGGGTTGCGGGCGAAGACGCTGATGTTGTTTGAATCCTGATTGGCTACCAGCATCCAGCGCTCGGTTGGATCGAGGGTGAAGTTGCGGGGAATTTTTCCGCCACAGCTGGAGCGGGCGATGGGAGTGAGGGCTCCCGTTTTGGGGTCGGCGTGGAGGCTGAAGAGAAAGTCGTCGTCGCGATTGGCGAAGTAAACGAATTTGCCGTTGCGGGAGATGACGGTGTCGCAGGCGCGCGTGGAACCGTGATAGCCATCGGGAAGCAGATTGATGCTCGTGACCTGAGTGAGGCTGCCGTTGGCTTTGCTCCAGGCGAGGACGTCGACGGTTGAATCAAGCTCGTTGACGCAGTAGGCGGTGTGGCCGTTGGGGTGGAAGTGGAGTGTGCGGCAGCCGGCGCCGGGGCGGGCGTGGTACGCGCCTGCGGGCGCGAGCGCGGGAGCTGCAATGTCGAGGCCGTGGACGGGATAGGCGTCGCTGGACGGCATGCCTACGATGGCCGCATTGAGCGCATAGATGTGGATCATGTCGCCGCCCAGGTCGTTGATGTAGGCAAAGCGATTGTCAGGCGAGAAGGACGCGAAGTGCGCGTGGGCGCTTTGCTGGCGGTCGGTGTTGGGGCCGTGGACCGTGTAATGTTCGCTCCACACGGCTTTGCTGAGGCTGCCATCCTCGATGCGAAACGCGGCAGCGCTGCCGCCGCCGTAGTCGGCTGACAGGAGAAGGTGACCGGATTGGTCGACGGCCACATGGCAGGTTCCGGAGCTGGCGGAGTTTTGCTCGGAGAGCGGGTGGAGTTCGCCATTCTGGACGCGGAAGCTGGCGACCGCGCCGGTGGGCTTGCCATTGAAAGAGTCAACCTCGGAAGCGGCGTAAAGAAAATCGCGGCCGGGCGACAACGTGATCCAATCCACATTTTCGAGCTTGGCGGCTACGCCGGCCGGGGTGAGTTCGGCTGTGGCCGGGTCCCAATCGAAGGCGAGGATGCCGTTGGGGGTGCCGGAGCCGACGAAGACGCGCTGGTGTGGGGTAGCGGCGAGGGAGGGCGATGCGGCTGCGGCGAGGGTAGCGGCGGAGGCGGTCATGAGGAAGTCCCGGCGATTCAGTTTAGCGAGTTTTTCCATGGCAGAAGAGATTGTCGCCGATGGGGCTGGCTGCGCGCCACCTGCAGTGGCGCAGACCACCTGCGGTGGGGCTTGACGCTCGCGGGAGGCTCGCACCGGCTGCGCTGCTTCCCGCCCTTGCGCCAGAAAAAAGGCGCAAGAACGGGGCACGGAGCTTCTTGTGGGGGTGCGAGACATGGGACGGTGTTGGTTCCAGTGTTCGCTCTTCTACACTGAGTTTTGAGCGCAGCGCGTACGAAGGAGCAGCTTGTCGCATTTCATCAGCTTTGTGCGGATTCCGGCGCTTGCGATACGGCAGCATCTATTGCCGCTTGCGCGGCTGGGGGTGCTGGAGGAAGACCGGCTGCGCATGCATGTGTGGCCGAACGATATCGACTTCAATCTTCACCTTAACAATGCACGGTATCTGAACATCATGGATTACGCGCGCACTCACCTGCTGGCGCGGACCGGGCTGCTGGAACATATTGTGCGGGCTCGATGGCAGCCGATGGTGGGCGCGGTGTGGATTACGTACCGGCGTTCGCTGCCGCTGTTTTCGAGCTTCTGGCTTAGCTCGCGACTGGTGTGCTGGGACGAGCGATGGTTCTACATTGAGCAGACCTTTGAAGGGCGCGCGGGGTTGGCTGCGGTGGGCTGGGTGAAGGGTGTGCTGCGCGACAAACGCGGGACGGTGGAACCGCAGGCGGCGATTGATGTGGTTGCTCCCGGCGCGGTCAGCCCGCCCATGCCTGAGGCGATTGCCACATGGAACGAGCTGACACGCGAAAAGCTGGCGGCGAGTTAGTGTCACGAGTCCGAGATGCTTTCAGGCGACCCCGAAAAACAGAAGCAGATTCTTCGACTCACCACCCCCGAACTGAAATACGTTCGGGGCCCCTTTCGCTCAGAATGACGCTCGCTTTTTTGTTGTGGTTGGTAGACTCAGACCTCGCGGCCCTGGGAGATTTGAAGTTGTGTCCATCATCGCCCGAGGGTGAAGATGACGTTGACGGTGGTCTCGACTTCGACGGGTTCTCCGCCAAGCAGATAAGGTTTGTAGCGCCAGGTCTTGACGGCGTCGATTGCGGACTGCTGCAGCAGGGGCGGACCGCCGATGAGGCGGAGATTCTCGATAGTGCCGGCTTTGGAGATGGTGGCCTGCAGCACCACGGTACCTTCGGAACGAACTTCGACGGCGATCCGAGGGTAGACGGGAAGCGTTTTGTTGATCAGCAGACCTTCGACCACGGTTCCGGAGAGACGGACCGGGGCTTTCGGAACCGGGTGTGCAATGGTAACCATGGGGTGGCCGGAGCCGGGAGTGCCGATGCCGCCGGGGATGCCGGGTGCGGGGCCCAGATTGCTGATGTCGATGGGGCCGGAAGGCTCAGGGCTTGACGGGATGAACGGCGCACGGGGAAAGTGAAGCGGAGCCTGAATCCTGCCTTCCGGCATCTCGGAGGCGCCGCGTGCCGTGGCTGTCTGCCGCTCCGGCGGAGATTGTTGGGCTGCCGGGGGCGTGGGCACGGAGATTAGAACTGGCAATGTGTGATTCGGCAATGCATCGGGGTAGATGAGTGGAACGAGGATTAACGCCAGCAGAATGGAGCCGTTGAACAGGGTTGCGGCGATCATCCATCCGCGACTGCGGGTGCGGATTCTACCTGTGGATTCGAAAGTGGAGTCTTCAAACATGGCCTGCCTCCCTGGGAGAAATTCAGCCGAGCCGGCCGGGAGTGGAGGAGGGTCGTTCTGCAAGGCGCAGGCGGGCTGACCGCTCTGCGCGCTTGAATCTAGAGGCGATTCGGGGCGCGGGGAGCGGGTAACCACCCCGGAGCATTGCCTCCCGGGTGCCATCCGTTCATCCCAATCGGAACCACTGTGCTTGTGTAGACACCGGCTGTGGGAGAAGTGTTCCCAGGATTGCGCGAGGAGTTGCGCCAAGCATCGACAAGTTGCGTTACACTCCAGAAGATTCACAACGGCAAACGTTGGAGTTGGCATGAAATTGCAACACTTGTTGTACCTTGCAGCAGCCGCAATCGGAATATCCCATGTTCAGGCGCAGGAAGCCCCTCCTGGTCCCACGCCCGGACCTAACCCCGAAGCAACGCTCCAGTACATTCACGGCGCGTGGGACACACTGACGCGCTCCATGACCGACTGCCACTCACTGGTGGACAGCAAGGTGACGGCGAACCCGGTGCTGTATTTGCCGGCAGAGGTGCCTGCTCCTGCGGAGGTGACTGCGCTGGTACAGAAATGCAATGTGCGCCTGGTTACGCTGCCGCGGCGCATTGAGAAGTTAGGGGACGTGCGTCCGGAGGAGTTACCGGCCGCAGGGCTGCTGTATCTGCCCAATGCCTACGTGGTTCCCGGCGGGCGGTTCAACGAGATGTATGGCTGGGACAGTTACTTTATTGTTCTTGGGTTGGAAGCCGACCATCGGGAAGCTTTGGCCAAGGGGATGGTGGATAATTTCCTATTCGAGATCGATCACTATGGCGCGGTTCTGAATGCCAATCGGACTTACTACCTTACAAGGTCGCAGCCCCCGTTTCTAACATCGATGATACGGGCGGTGTATGAGAACCCGAAGAGCTTTGGCGCTACACCGGAGGGCCGGGCAGAAGCGAAGCAATGGCTGCAACACGCTTACACGCTGGCGGAGAAGGACTACTCGACATGGCTGCGCCCGGAGCACAAGGCAGGAACAACGGGCCTCGCGCGCTTCTATGATTTTGCAACCGGCCCGGTGCCGGAAATGGCGGACGACAGCACGTACTATCCGGACGTGATCCGCTGGCTGATTGCACATCCGGAGCCTGCCACGGCGGGGTTCCTGGTGAAGGGATCGGAGCATCCGGATGCGGCCGAGACTGCACGGCTGAAGCTGACCAGTTGCGACCTTCATACGAGCGTGGTTTGTGCGCGTGCATGGGCGCAGGGTTATCGGCTGAGCCGGGATTTCTACGAGGGTGACCGGGCGATGCGGGAGTCAGGATTCGATCCCAGTTTTCGATTCGGACCGTTTGATGGAGCTACGGGGCATTATGCGCCGGTGTGCCTGAACAGCCTGCTGTATCGCTACGAAAAGGACCTGGAGCACTTTGCACATCTGCTTGCGAATCCACAGGACGCGGTGCGCTGGAATCATCGTGCCAAGGCACGGGACGTGGCGATGCAGCGTTATCTCTGGCGGCCCAAGGATGGTGTGTTTGCCGATTACGATTTTGTCCACGCGAAGACATCGACTTATGCCTACATCAGTTCGCTGTATCCGCTTTGGGCAGGCGTGGCGACGCGGGAGGAAGCGACGCAGGTGGTTGCCAAGCTGAATCTGTTTGAGCGGCCCGGTGGGTTGTCGATGAGCAACTACAACTCAGGGATGCAATGGGATGAGCCGTTTGGCTGGGCACCGACGAACTGGATGGGGGTAGCGGGGTTAGAGGCGATGGGCTTTCGCAAGGAGGCGCAGCGTATTGCCCATAACTTTGACGCGACCATTGACGAAGGCTTCGCGCGGGATGGGACGATTGTGGAGAAGTACAATGTTCTGGCCGGTAACTCCAACGTGCAGGTGAGCACCGGATACAAGGTGAACCAGATTGGCTTTGGGTGGAGTAATGCGGTTTATTTGAAGATGAAGGAAGTTGAAGGACAGGGAACAGGGACCAGGGAATAGGGAACAGGGCCTACCTGAAACGAGAAGGGCGCTTCCATGTTATGCGGAAGCGCCCTTTTCATTTCAAACAACTCCTGCGAGTTACTCGGGTAGCGAGAGGTTCCCTTTGACGCTGAAGGTGGCTGTAACTACCTGGATGCCGGAGTTGGGCTGTCCACCGCCTACCGACACTTTGTACTGACCTTCGGATACGATGGGTTCGCCTGCTTCGGTGACCATGCTTAGGTCGCGCGGTTGGAGTTCGAAGTGGACCATCTGCGCGGCGCCGGCTTCAAGATGCACACGCTTGAATGCGCGCAAGGCCCGTAAAGGCGCGCCAGGAACCTTGGGGAATTCCAGATAGAGCTGCGCCACCTCGTCGCCCGCCTTTTTGCCCGTGTTAGTGATCGTGACATCGAAGCCAACGGTGCTGCCTGCCGGAACCGCATCGGCCGGTCCGGTAAGTGCGCTGTACGCGAACTTTGTGTAACTCAAGCCGTAGCCGAAGGGATAAAGCGGCGTTCCTTCGAAGTAACGATAAGTGCGACCCTTCATGGCATAGTCTTCGAATGGCGGTAACTGGTTGGCATCCTTGTAGAAGGTAACCG
>Ga0302274_10002268_pt1 | contig 17726 bp, 17 predicted proteins | sample III_Bog_N2_1_FD_198755 | JGI IMG/M metagenome (GOLD analysis project Ga0302274, IMG submission 198755) | Peat permafrost microbial communities from Stordalen Mire near Abisko, Sweden - III_Bog_N2_1 | ecosystem: Environmental > Terrestrial > Soil > Wetlands > Peat | place: Sweden: Abisko...
ACGACCATGGAATTTGTGATTGAGGTTTTGCAAACATTTTTTGCGATGAATCGTGAACGCGCGACCCAAATTATGCTCAAAGTTCATCAGGAGGGGTCTGCTGTATGCGGGATATACCCCAGAGACATCGCAGAAACAAAAGTTGCACAAGTAACGGCATTTGCCAAGCATCGCGAGCATCCGCTACGATGCGAATTGGAGGAGACATAAACCATGATCGCGCAAGAACTTGAAGTCAGCCTGCATCTGGCATTCGTTGAGGCACGCCAGAAACGGCACGAATTCATCACAGTAGAGCACCTGCTGCTGGCCATGCTCGACAACCCCTCGGCAGCGCACGTATTGCGTGCCTGCGGGGCGGACATTGACGAGTTGCGCGCTGTGCTGATCGACTTCGTCGCGACCCACACCCCCATGCTACCCGGCAGCGGAGATGTGGACACACAACCTACAGTCGGCTTTCAGCGCGTTATCCAACGCGCCATCCTGCATGTGCAATCAACCAACAAAAAAGAGGTGACTGGAGCCAACATTCTGGTCGCCTTATTCAGCGAGAAAGAATCCCATGCGGTATTTTTCCTCAACCAGCGCGGTATCACGCGGCTGGATGTGGTGAACTACATCGCCCACGGCATCAACAACACCAATCAGAATACCGCCCCAAAAACCGGGGAGGCGGAAACCGAACAGGAAGTTGGAAGTGAAGGTGCGTTGCACGACTATACGTTGGATCTCAACGCACAGGCACTGGCTGGCAAGATAGACCCGCTGATCGGGCGCGAACTTGAACTGGAGCGAGTCATCCAGACTTTATGCCGCCGTCGCAAGAACAACCCGCTGCTGGTCGGCGAAGCCGGCGTGGGCAAGACCGCCATCGCCGAAGGCTTGGCGCGCCGCATCACAGAAAACGACGTGCCGGAAATCCTCAAGGATGCGCACGTATATTCGCTCGACATGGGTGCGCTGCTGGCAGGCACCAAATATCGCGGCGACTTCGAACAACGCTTGAAGGCGGTGCTCAAGGAATTGTCTGCGGCCAAACACGCCATCCTGTTTATCGATGAAATCCACACGCTGATTGGCGCGGGTTCTGCATCTGGCGGAACTATGGATGCCTCCAATCTGTTGAAACCTGCGCTGTCCAGCGGTGAGCTGAAGTGCATAGGCGCGACCACTTATCAGGAATATCGCGGCATTTTCGAGAAGGATCACGCGTTGTCGCGTCGCTTCCAGAAAGTGGACGTGACCGAACCGAGCGTGGAACAAACCATCGAAATACTCAAGGGACTCAGGCAACGCTTCGAGATTCACCACGGCATCAAATACAGCGCCGCCGCACTGACCAGCGCCGCCGAGTTGTCCTCGCGCTTCATCACCGACCGTCACCTGCCGGACAAGGCGATAGACGTGATCGACGAAGCGGGCGCGGCACAGCGCATTCTGCCTAAATCCAAACAGAAGAAAATCGTCGGCAAGCACGAGATCGAGGAAATCATCGCCAAGATTGCGCGCATCCCGCCGCGCACCGTTTCCTCGGATGACCGCAACACGCTGAAGAATCTGGATCGCGACCTCAAGGCCACGGTGTTCGGCCAGAACAAGGCCATAGACATGCTGGCGCGCGCCATTAAGATGTCTCGCAGCGGTCTCGGCAACCCGCAAAAACCCATCGGTAGCTTCCTGTTTTCCGGGCCGACCGGTGTGGGGAAAACCGAAGTCGCGCGCCAGCTCGCCTACAGCATGGGCATGCCGCTGCACCGCTTCGACATGTCCGAATACATGGAACGCCATGCCGTGTCGCGCCTGATCGGCGCGCCTCCCGGCTATGTCGGCTTCGATCAGGGCGGACTGCTCACCGAGGCCATCAGCAAGCAACCGCATTGCGTGCTGCTGCTGGACGAAATCGAAAAGGCGCACCCGGACATCTTCAACATCCTGCTGCAAGTGATGGATCACGGCACGCTCACCGACAACAACGGACGCAAAGCCGACTTCCGCAACGTGGTCATCATCATGACTACCAACGCGGGCGCCGAAGCCTTGAACAAGACGCAGATTGGCTTCTCCAAGAGCGCTAACACCGGTGACGAAATGGCCGACATAAAGCGCATGTTCACCCCGGAATTCCGCAACCGCCTGGATGCCATCGTCTCCTTTGCCCCGCTGGATAAGGAAGTCATCCTGCGCGTGGTGGACAAGTTCCTGATGCAACTTGAAGAACAACTGCACGAGAAGAAAGTGGAAGCCGTGTTCACCGACGCGCTGAAAGATTTCCTCGCCAAGACCGGCTTCGACCCGCTGATGGGTGCGCGTCCGATGGCACGCCTGATCCAGGACACCATCCGCAGCGCTCTGGCTGACGAACTGCTGTTTGGTCGATTAGCGAGCGGCGGCAGGGTGACGGTGGATGTGAAGAACGACAAGGTGGGACTGGAGTTTGAAGAGGAGGCAGTGGCTGTCTAAATCCAGTTGATATCCTCCCATCTCACGAGACCACACATAAGGCGCTGATTCAATGCTCTGAGTGTCACAAGCAAATCTCCGACAGAGCCGCAGCATGCCCGCATTGCGGGGCTCCAGTTTTGCTCGCGCCGAGGCCGACTCCTGCCGCCGATGCCACCGCAAGACCATCAAAGAAGAAAACACATCCTGCAACCTGGGTTGTTCTCGTGCTCATTGTCATTATGTTTGCCTGGTATCTACCAAAGGCACAGCACGACGCAAATCTTCCACCTATGCCAGTCGATGTCAAGACTCGGACGGCACTAACTGGCCCCGGTCTCGTACTGCAGGTGAAGAACGTCTCCACTCGCCACCTCACCTTTCTCGTTACCCTCAAAAATCCAACCACGAATCAAGAGAAGTCCTATCGCCTCGATGCCGCGCCATCGGGAACCGTTGAGGTTGGGTACAAGGAAGGCTGGACTGTCGCATCGGGAGATCAGCTCAAGATTGCAAACAATGATTACAAGGTTTGGGAAGGCAGCGTACCTTGACCAACGAGATATCTAACACTGCATTCGAGCGCAAGTGTAGGGCGCAATAACCAACGGTCATTGCGCCGCATATCAAACCATCCGGCGGAATACGCTACGCTGTTCCGCCCTACAATACCGAATGACCTCTTCAACTGACTATCGCGGTCGCTTCGCCCCCTCTCCCACCGGTCCGCTGCATTTCGGCTCGCTGGTCGCCGCCGTCGGCAGCTATCTGGATGCCAAATACCATCAAGGTTTGTGGCTGGTACGCATGGAAGACCTCGATGTACCACGTACCGTAAAAGGCGCTGCCGACGATATCCTGCGCACCTTGGAACACTTTGGCCTGCACTGGGACGGGGCGGTGCTGTACCAAAGCCAGCGCACCGCCGCTTATGAGGAAGCATTGCAGAAATTGCAGAGCATCGGCGCAACGTATCCCTGCGCCTGTACGCGCAAGGAAATCGCCGATTCGGCGTTGCATGGCATCGAAGGGCAGATTTATCCGGGGACGTGTCGCAATGACATTCCGGCGGAGCGCGAGGGCCGGGCGTGGCGAGTGCGCACGGATCACCTCTCACCTCATTCCCGCGCAGGCGGGAATCCAGCAATTCAAAATGCATGTTCTTTAAACCCACTGGATTTCCGCCTGCGCGGGAATGACGGCAGTGATGGCAGCGTTATCCAATTCAACGACACCCTGCAAGGCAATATCGCCCAGCATCTCGAAAACGAGATTGGTGATTTCGTGGTTAAGCGCGCCGATGGATTGTTCGCTTACCAGCTTGCGGTAGTTGTGGATGATGCGTTTCAGGGCATCACACATGTGGTGCGCGGCGCCGACCTGCTCTCCTCTACGCCGCGCCAGATTTATCTGCAACGGCTGCTGGGATTACCCACCCCGGCCTATATGCATTTGCCTGTCGCGCTAAATGCACAAGGCGAAAAGCTCAGCAAGCAAACGCTGGCCGCGCCAGTAGATACGCACAACGTTTCCAGCACGCTGTGGCGAGCATTGGAGTTCCTGCATCAGGAACCGCCTTCATATCTAGCCACATGCGAAAAGGAAGAAATTCTAGAGTGGGCGATCACCCACTGGAACAAGGACAAGCTGAAAGGGGTCATGCAGATAACTGTTGGCTAGTCTGCAACCGTCTTGTTTCTGCCAGCATTTTTCGCGGCATACAAGCGCTTATCGGCGAGTTGCAGCAGCATTTCGACATTCAACAATTCCGGATTTTTGTTCGCCAGCCCGATACTGACAGTGAGATGAAAAACCGAACCTGTTGCGCTTTGGATATTGCTCGCGGCAATATTCTCCCGTAATCTTTCCGCATAGTGAACAACCTGATCCGGCTGAGAATCCGGGCAAATCACCAAGAATTCCTCGCCGCCCAAACGGCACACCATATCCTGCTTGCGCGCAGAGAGACGCAGGACATCTGCTACCTGTTTCAACACATCGTCCCCAACCTTATGGCCGTAAGTATCGTTGATCCGCTTGAAGTGGTCTATATCCACCATCATGCACGACAGAGCGCGTCCGCTACGCTCGGACATCGCCCACTGCCGATCCAGTTGCTCGTTCGCATAACGGCGGTTGGGCAGTTCGGTAAGTGTGTCGGTGAGCACCAATTGTTGCAGGCGCTGGTTCGAAGCGGCCAATTCAGCTGCGAATTTGCGCTGTTGCTGATGGTCAAATTCTATTTCTTCCTGTAGCTGCACCACGCGCTGCGCTGCCCACAACCTTGCCCCCAGCACTTTGAAATTGATCGGCTTGAGGAGATAATCGTTCGCTCCCGCCTCGAACGCCTCTACCAGCCGATCCGTGCTTTCTTGTGCCGCGACGATAAACACATAGATGTTGTGCCATGCCGGATTCTGCCTGAGCGCCTTGCACAATTCGATGCCGTCCATTTCGGGCATATCCCAGTCGGTGAAAATGAGTTGCGGCATGGATTCCTCGATCAAGCGCAAAGCCTCCACGCCGTTGCGCGCCGTGACCACCGTATGCCCGGCCTGAGTCAGCAGGTGCTGCAGCATCAGCAAGATACTACGATCATCGTCCACCAGCAGGATACGCAAACTGTAAGGTGTCACCACCTTGCTTCTCAACGCCTCGACATTAAGCATTTCCGGCGCCAAGGGCACCGCTTCCAGCAGTTCTGAAAAAGGAGGAACTTTCACCGAATGGATACCGAATAGCTGGCTCCACTCATTCCATTCTTTCACCGCCGTGTCGCCAAGCTCGATGAGCATATTCGTTTCCACGCCCAGCCGGGTGGCAAGCAGCATCAGCCTGGACACCATTTTGCGTCGGTGAGGCTCTTGCGCCAAACACACCGAAGCGAGACAGTTCGCGATATGCAGCACATTCAGGATACGCAAGTTTCGACTGTCCTCAGTGAACTCGGCCTGCTCAGGATCCTCATGGTGCAATGCGATTTTCTGCAACATCAATGGAATTCCCCAGTCAGCAAGCAATTCCTTGGTCAACTGATTGTGGTTCAAGCCAAACTCGGCAAATTCAAGGTCGGTCAGCTTGACCTCCGCTGCTCCAACCTTTTCGAGTAGGCTCGCATATTCTTGCGGATGCGACGATGCCAGCGCCAAGCGACCAATCTGTGCCAGCAGGCCGAGGACAAAAATTTCCTCCGGTGAGCCAATATTGCTATGTAACGTCAAGTTCTGCGCCGCAATTGCTGTCAGCAGCGAGCTCCTCCAAAAATCCTGGTAATCGAATCCTTGGCATGCTCCATCTCGGTTTCCATCCATCAGCGACAGACCTAATACCAATTGCCGCAAAGTATTTAGCCCCAGCACCGTGACCGCATCCACCACGGACGCGACGGGACGCGTCTGGTAGACCACCAGCGCATTGGCGATCTTAATTACACGACCGGACAATGCGGGATCAGCCTTGATCGCATGGGCAATTTCCTGATTCGACACATCGCCTTGCTGGGTAAGCCGAATCACTTGCAGGGCAACGCCCCTGGGCGAGGGCAGTTTTCCGCTCGCCTTAAGTGCTTCGAACTTTGGATCGCCGAGCATCATTTTATGTAAATTTTACGCCTGAATTTTGCTGAACCTGAAGGAACTATACCACCATGAAAGACATAGTGTAATCCTGATGAATATTATTCAGACGCGCTGCTTGCGGTGGCGGATAAATTCGCGGATTGCGGGAAGAAAGGAAATGAAAACGATGCCAAGCACCATCAGCGTGAGGTTGTTCTTGATCACCGGGATGTTTCCGAAGAAATATCCGCCCACGATAAACGCAACAATCCACATCGTGCTGCCCAGCGCGCTGAACAACAGAAACAGGCGATAACTCATCAGGCCGACACCGGCCACAAACGGCGCGAATGTGCGGATGATGGGCAGAAAGCGCGCAAAGATGATAGTTTTGCCGCCGTGCCTCTTGTAGAAGGAATGAGTTTTGTCCAGATGCTCACGCCTGATAAAGCGGAAATTAGCACGATGTACCAGCTTCTTGCCGATCAAGCGTCCGATCCAGTAATTGGTGTTGTCGCCGGAAAATGCCGCCAACATCAAAAGCGGGACTAACAATTTCAACTCCAGCGAACCCATACCGCATAACGCACCAGACACAAACAGCAGCGAATCTCCCGGTAGGAAAGGCGCAACTACCAGCCCCGTCTCCGCAAAAATAATAAGGAACAAGATGGCGTAAACCCAATCGCCGTATTGCTGTATCAACGACAACAGGTGTGTGTCCAGATGCAGGACAATGTCGAGAAGCATGGACATCAAAAATACCTGTTAGGGCAACACTTCTTCCGCTGCGGTTTTTTCCGGCTTGATGAAATCCTCGCGCGACACGCCGAATATCATCAGCAGCGGACTGGCAACCAGCACCGAGGAATAGATACTGAACAGGATACCGATGGTCAGCGCCAACGCGAAATAGTGCAATGTCTCGCCGCCGAGGAACAGCATCGAAGTCACCATTATTTGGGTGCAACCGTGAGTGATGATGGTGCGCGACATGGTGCGGGTGATGGCATTGTCGATAATCCCGGCCACCTCAGTCTTGCGTAGCTTGCGGAAATTTTCGCGGATCCGGTCAAATACCACCACCGATTCGTTCACCGAATAGCCCAGTACCGCCAGCACCGCCGCCAGCACGGAGAGTGAGAATTCCCACTGAAATGCGGCGAAGAAACCGAGAATGATAACCACGTCATGCAGGTTGGCGATAATCGCGGCCAAACCGAACTTCCACTCGAAGCGCATCCACAAATAGCAGACTATGCCAAGGGAAACCAGCAATAGCGCCATCGCACCGTTATCTACCAGTTCCTTACCCACCTGCGGGCCGACGAATTCGACGCGGCGCATTTCCACACTGGCATCCTGCGATTGCAACGCATCGCGCACCTGCTCACTCAATTTCGCGCCGGAGGTGTTTTGTTTGAGCGGCACTTGGATCAGCACATCGTGGCTGCTGCCGAAATTCTGCACCTGCGCATCTTTCAGCCCGATGCCATTCAACTGCTCGCGCACCTTATTCAGATCGGCGGGCTGAGCGTAGTGCATTTCCAGCACCGTGCCGCCAGTAAAATCCACGCCGAAATTCAACCCGCGCGTGACGAGAAAAATGACGGCAATGATGAAAGTAACCAACGAAATGCTGGTGGTGTAGCGTCCATAACTCATGAACGGAATGTCTTGTTTGATGCGGAAAAATTCCATGTCGTTTCTTCCTAGCCTATCGCCACTTTAGTCAAACGCGGCTTGTGGCCGTAAATCAAATTCACCAGCGCGCGCGAAACCAGCACCGCGCTGAACATTGAGGTCAGGATACCCAGACACAGCACCACAGCGAAGCCGCGTATCGGACCGGAGCCGAACATGAAAAGCGCGATGCCCGCGATCAAGGTGGTGATGTTGGAGTCGAAGATGGTGCCGAATGCCTGCTCGTAGCCCGCATGGATGGAGGCCTGCGGCGTATTGCCGTTGCGCAGTTCTTCGCGGATACGTTCGTTGATTAGCACATTGGCGTCAATCGCCATACCCAAGGTCAGCGCGATACCCGCCATACCCGGCAAGGTTAGCGTAGCTTGCAGCATGGACAGCAGCGCCACCAACAATAGCAGGTTGGCGCCCAGCGCCAGCACGGAAACTCCGCCGAACATCAGATAATAAGCGATCATGAAAATCGCGATGGCAGTAAAGCCGATCTGAGTGGAATGAAAACCACGCGTGATGTTGTCCGCACCCAAGCTGGGGCCAACAGTACGCTCTTCCACTATCTCCATCGGCGCCGCCAGCGCGCCAGCGCGCAACAGCAGTGCAGTGTTCCGGGTCTCTTCGGTGCTCATGCTGCCGGTAATCTGCACACGCCCACCGCCGATTTCCTCGCGTATCACGGGGGCAGTAACGATTTCGCCTTTGCCTTTTTCAAACAGGATGATTGCCATGCGCTTGCCGACGTTCTCGCGCGTCGCATCCTTGAACTTGCGCGCGCCGATGCCATCCAGATTGATGTGTACCGCCGGTTCGTTATCGCGGTTGTCGAAACCGGGCTGCGCATCGCTAATGCGTTCGCCGGTAAAGATCACGGCCTTCTTCACCAGCAACGGCGTACCGTCGCGCTCTTTGAACATTTCGGTGCCGAACGGCGCGGGAGAGCCCTCAACGTAATGATGCTCTTCATCTACCAAGCGCACTTCCAGCGTCGCGGTGCGGCCAAGAATATCTTTCGCACGCGCGGTATCCTGCACGCCGGGCAATTGCACCACGATGCGGTCTGCACCCTGCTGCTGGATCACCGGCTCGGCCACACCCAGTTCGTTGACACGGTTACGCAAGGTGACCAGATTTTGCTGCACCGCGGAATCCTGAATACGTTTTTCTTCTTCAGGCTTGAGTGTAGCAACCAGCAAAAATTCACCGCCCTCATCCTTGTCGATAAGAAACAGCCCGTTGAAGTGTTGCTTGATTTCGGCTTCGCCCTTGCTGCGCGCTTCCGCGTCGCGGAATTTGACTGTCACCACCTTATCTTCACGGTTCACACCGGAATAGGCAATATTCTGTTCACGCAAGGTGCTGCGAATATCGCTGGCAGCAGCCTCCAGCGCCTTATCCAGCGCGCCTTTCATGTCGATCTGCAACAGGAAATGCACCCCGCCGCGCAAGTCCAGACCCAGATACATAGGCAGGGCGTTGATGCTGGTAAGCCACTGCGGCGAACGCGGCAACAGGTTCAACGCTACCACGTAATCCTCGCCCAGATTGGTTTGCAGGATGTCCTTGGCCTTGATCTGGCTGTCGGTATCGGCAAAGCGCGCCTTGACGCTGGTTGCGTCCAATGAGATCGCATCGGGATTGAGGCTGGCGGCCTTGAGCGCGTCTTCTACCCGTCCCATCAGGACACTATCCGCCTTGACGCCGGAGCGGAGCGGCGACACCTGCACCGCCGGGGATTCGCCGTAGAAGTTGGGCAGGGTATAAACCAGCCCAATAACAAGTGCGGCAAGAATCAGCAGGTTTTTCCACAGCGGGTATTGGTTCATTGCATTACCTATAAAACGTGATGACGGCTTAAAACAATAATTTGTTAGACCGTTCGCCCTGAGCTTGTCGAAGGGTTCTGGTTGCGTGGCTGGTGGTTCGACAAGCTCACCACGAACGGTTAAATGAGCAACATTGGTGTTAGATCGCCTTGATGGTTCCCTTGGGCAGCACGGTCTGCACTGCACTTTTCTGGACATGGATCGTTACGCCATCGGCCACTTCCACGCTGACATAGTTTTCGTCCACTTTACTGACGCGCCCCAACAGACCACCGGCCGCTACTACCTCGTCACCTTTTTGCAGGGAGGCTATCATGGACTTCTGTTCCTTCGCACGCTTCTGCTGCGGGCGCAGGATCAGGAAATAAAACACGACAATCAGCACGAACAAGGGCAAGAACTGGAAAATGCCGCCATCTGGTGTTGGGACCAGACCATCGGCGTAAGCATTACTGATAAATAGGTTAGTCAATGACATCTTGCAATCTCCGGTAAAAATCAAAGGCGCGCATTCTATCATGAAGCATTCCGGGACGAAGCAGCGCGTGTTTGCCTGAACTCTGCAACAAAAGCATCAAATCGCCCCGCTGCGATGGTCGCGCGGATTTCGCTCATTAGTTCTTGATAGTAATACAGGTTGTGGATCGTGTTCAGGCGCGCGCCGAGAATCTCGCCGATGCGGTGCAGGTGGTGCAGGTAAGCACGGGTGAAGTTGCGGCAAGTGTAACAGGCGCACTGCTCGTCCAGCGGACGCATATCCATGCGGTATTGCGCATTCTTGATCTTGATGTCGCCGTGACGGGTGAACATCATGCCGTTGCGCGCATTGCGCGTAGGCATCACACAATCGAACATATCTATGCCCTGCGCAACCGCATCCACGAGGTCTTCCGGCGTGCCAACGCCCATCAAATAGCGCGGTTTATCCTGCGGCAATTGCGGCGCAGTGTGCTGAAGAATACGCAACATATCTCCCTTCGGCTCGCCCACCGATAGCCCACCAATGGCATAACCATCAAAGCCGATATGTTCCAGTTCACGCAGAGATTCATCGCGCAAGTGTTCATGCATCCCGCCCTGCACGATGCCAAACAGTGCATTGGCATTGCCCTCGTGCGCTTGCTTCGAACGCTCTGCCCAGCGCAGCGACAGGCGCATGGAATCGCCGGCCTGCTGCTCGTCCGCCGGATACGGCGTGCACTCATCAAAGATCATCACGATATCGGAGTTCAGCACTTTTTGAATACGCATGGATTCTTCTGGCGACAGAAAGCATTTATCGCCATTCACTGGCGACTGAAATTTCACTCCCTCTTCGGTAATCTTGCGCAACGCCCCCAGACTGAACACCTGAAATCCGCCCGAATCGGTGAGGATAGGCTTTTCCCACCCCATAAAACGATGCAGCCCGCCATGCGCCTCGATCACTTCCAGACCCGGACGCAGCCATAAATGAAAAGTATTGCCCAGTACAATCTGTGCGCCGATTTCCTGCAACTCAAGTGGCGACATCGCCTTCACCGTGCCATAGGTTCCGACCGGCATAAAGGCGGGGGTTTCGACCACACCATGGGCGAGGTGCACAGTTCCGCGACGGGCAAGGCCATCAGTTTTATGTAAAGTAAATTTCATGACTTTCTTTCAATTAACTAAAAAAACGATACTCCTGCTCTACAGCATGGCGATAAGCAGCAAGCATTTGATCCATTCCACCGAAAGCGCACACCAGCATCAGCAGGGTGGACTTGGGCAAATGGAAATTGGTAAGCAGCACATCCACCACCTTGAAGCGATAACCCGGCGTGATGAATATATCAGTCTCGCCCTCTCCCGCTTTTAGCTCACCAGCCTGCGCCACGCTTTCCAATACCCTCAGGCTGGTGGTACCGACGGCGATGACGCGCCCACCACGTGCCTTGGCCTCACGCATCGCATCCACCGCAGATTGCAGAATGCTGTAGCGTTCGCTGTGCATGACATGCTCATGCGTATGTTCCACGCGCACCGGCTGGAAGGTGCCCGCGCCGACATGCAGGGTGACATAGACGATGTGGGCGCCGCGTGCGCGCAGGGCGGCGAGCATCACTTCGTCGAAATGCAGCCCTGCCGTGGGCGCGGCTACCGCACCAGGCTGGCGCGCGAACACGGTCTGGTAGCGTTCTTCATCTATGGTATCGGCGGTGTGGGTGATGTAAGGCGGTAACGGCAACTGGCCGTAGCGTTCCAGCAAAACAATCACATTCTCCGTGCTGTCGAAGCGCAGGCGATAAAATTCACCCTCCCGCCCCAGTACAGTTACGGATAAATTATCAGCTAATAACAAACGGCTACCCATCTTGGGCGACTTGCTGGCACGAACTTGCGCCAGCACTTCATGCTCACCCAGCACGCGCTCGACCATCACCTCGACCTTGCCGCCGCTCTCTTTTGTCCCGAATAAACGCGCCTTCAGTACGCGCGTGTCGTTGAAAACCAGCACGTCATGCTCCCTCACCAGTGTGGGCAAATCGGCGAACAATCGGTCTTGCCAGTCGGTTCCGCACACATGCAACAGGCGGCTGGCGCCGCGTTTTTCGGGTGGGTGTTGCGCAATCAGGCGCTCAGGAAGCGCGAAATCGAATTCGTCAGTGCGCATTGCAGAATGTTGCCAATATGTGAAAAGACGCCATTGTAGCTTGATGAAGATGGCTGTTTCATGGATAATTCGCGGCTTCCTAGAGGCCGGGATGGCGGAACTGGTAGACGCGCTGGACTCAAAATCCTGTATCTGCAAGGATGTGGGGGTTCGATTCCCCCTCCCGGCACCAGACAAGTTTATTAGTAAGCTTGTCAACCAAATAGGAAAGCCGTGCGTTATTGGCTTCTGACATTAGTAATGTCATAAACGTTTATCAACTACTAAAAACTGGAGTTTAATATGAAACTGTTGTCCACACTGATCGCTGCTGTATTCGCTGCTGTTACTTTCTCCGCTGTTGCTGCTGATGCGCCTGCTGCTGCCGCTGCACCTGCTGCCGCCGCTGCCGCTCCTGCTGCCGCTGCTGCACCTGCTGCTAAGCCAGCCAAGAAGGCAAAGAAGCATAAGAAGGCAAAGAAGGCCGCCGCTCCTGCTGCTGATGCTGCACCAGCCGCTAAGTAATTTAGCACAAGCTTAAGAAAGGCAGGGGCAACCCTGCCTTTTTTATTTTTTCCGATAAACTAACACCATGATCTGGAAACCCAACGTTACCGTCGCCGCCATCATCGAGCAAGATGGGGAATTTCTGCTGGTGGAGGAACACACTTCGCAAGGCCTGCTGTTCAACCAACCTGCCGGGCATCTGGAAGCCAACGAATCGCTGCTTGCCGCTGTGGCGCGCGAAACGCTGGAAGAGTCCGCATACGAATTCGAGCCGCAACACCTGATCGGCATTTACCGCTGGCACGCACCGGCATCCAATACCACTTACCTGCGCTTCGCTTTTAGCGGACGCATCCTCACCCATCACCCGGAGCGCACGCTGGATGAAGGCATAGTCCGCGCTATGTGGATGACGCCGGATGAAATCCGCGCCACCCAAGCGCGCCACCGCAGCCCGCTAATCTTGCGTTGCGTAGAAGATTATCTCGCCGGAAAACGCTACCCGCTGGAACTCATCACGCATTATGACTAACGAGCAAGCTCGTTCCCCGCTCCCCAACCCTCTCCCGCCTGCGGGCGAGGGGGCAAACGTGAAAAGCAATCTTCAATCCCGGCGCATCGTCGTCGGCATGTCGGGCGGTGTGGACTCTTCCGTCACCGCGCTGCTGCTGAAACAACAGGGTTATGAAGTCATCGGCCTGTTCATGAAGAACTGGGAAGATGACGACAATGATGACTATTGCTCATCGCGTCAGGATCTAATCGATGCGGTCTCCGTTGCCGATACCTTGGATATTCCCATTGAAGCGGTAAATTTTTCCAGCGAATATAAAGATCGCGTGTTCAGCTATTTCCTGCGCGAATACGAGGCTGGTCGCACGCCCAACCCGGACATCCTGTGCAACTCGGAAATCAAGTTCAAAGCCTTTCTGGAACACGCCATCGACATGGGCGCAGATGCCATTGCCACCGGCCATTACGCGCAAATCCACGAAGTGGATGGCCACTACCAACTGCTCAAGGCAGCAGACGCCAGCAAGGATCAGAGTTATTTTCTGCATCGCTTGAACCAGGCGCAATTATCCAAAGCGATGTTCCCGCTGGGCACGCTGCTCAAGTCGCAAGTGCGCGAAATCGCGCAGAAACATAATTTGTCCAACCATGCCAAGAAGGACAGCACCGGCATCTGCTTCATCGGCGAACGCCCATTCCGCGAATTTCTCAACCGCTACCTGCCCACCACACCCGGCCCGATGGTCACGCCCGCAGGCGACGTGGTCGGGCAGCACATGGGATTATCGTTCTATACCCTCGGCCAGCGCCAAGGGCTGGGCATCGGCGGCGGCAAGGATGGTACCGGTGAACCGTGGTTCGTAGCAGACAAAGATATGATCGGCAACCGCCTGATCGTAGTGCAAGGCCACAACCATCCCGACTTGCTAACGCAAAATTTAGAGGCGATGGAAATGCACTGGATCAGCGGGCATGCGCCCCAGCTGACGCGCAACTACGCCGCCAAAACCCGCTACCGGCAGGCCGATGCATCTTGCCGCATCACGGCAATATCCGGAGACCATGCCAGCTTTACTTTCGAAGAAGCCCAATGGGCAGTTACTCCGGGACAGTCTGCTGTCGTTTATGATGGGGCTGTTTGTCTGGGAGGCGGGATTATTGGAAGTCGCTGACAGATTCAGCTTGTCAGCTCAATGGCTGTTCAATCAACGGCCAAGAAAAACATTAAGCCTCGAAACACCCGCAGAAAAACTTAACGCATGTATCGCATCGACCGGTTGAGATCGCCCTCATAAAAATGTCATAACCAACGGTTAAACTTCCTAGCGCCAAGATGGATTGCTAGTAGCCCAGTTTTACTGCAAATACGCTGCTGAAATCAGCGGCGTAGAACCATGGGCTTGTGCTTAAGTAATACGGGCTGATCAGTAGTGAATCAAGCAGAAATCAATATGGATATAGTTATACGTAGATCGACAATGTTGCTTGCCTGCTTCCGTGGCTCACGCGTGGCGTGCCACATCATTTACGGAATATGGCTAGCCTGTTTTTTTCCGGCACTGGATAAAAGTATCCAGCGGCGCACCCAGAAACTTTGGTCACGGAAATTACTGGATATATTGCATGTAGGGCTTGAAGCACAAGGTTGTCATTATCCGGCGGACATGCACGGTCGCCTGCTGGTTGCCAACCATATTTCCTGGCTGGATGTAATTGCCTTGAACGCAGTTGTCCCGGCATGTTTTGTCGCAAAATCCGATGTCAAGAGTTGGCCGCTGCTAGGCTGGTTGTGCCATCGTGTCGGCACCCTGTTTATCAATCGCGACAACAGGCGTGACACCATGAGCATCAACCGCAAAATTTCAGGGTTCCTCAAGCAGGGCGAGTGCGTCGCCCTGTTTCCGGAGGGCACCTCCACCGATGGTGAGTTCCCCGGCAAATTTCATTCATCGTTGCTGCAAGGCGCGATTGATGTCAATAGTGCCATCTGCCCGGTCGCCATCCGCTATCACGACGGTGCAGGCCACTCCAACGGCGATGCGGCCTTTGTGGGTGACATGAGCTTCGTCCAGTCGTTATGGAAAATCCTGTGCAGCCCATCGTTGCACATCACTCTGGTTTACTTGCCGCCACTCCCATGCACCATAAAAACCCGGCGCTTGCTGGCTTCGCAGGCTCAGGGGAACATTCATATGGCTTTGGCCACCTTCTCACCCAACCACTCAGTCTGCGTGCCGAATGCAGCCACGTCTCTCAGATGGAAGAATGCCATCTCGCCGATCTAGTATTGAAATTTCATCAATTCTTAAACTTCCTGTAATTTTATGGAAACACATCGTCACTAACCTGTCTCCACATTACCTAACCAACGGAGACGACGATGTTAAATTTGCTTCAACAACAACATCTGCCGCATAGCAAACTTGTACTTGGCATGGCGAGAACCGTGACAGAGATTGAAGAAGCACAACGCTTGAGATACAAAGTGTTCGCCGAAGAGATGGGCGCCAATCTGGTCAGTGCCCATGAAGAGATAGATCGCGACATTTTCGACAGTTATTGCGAACATCTGCTGGTACGCGATAACAGCAATAATAAAGTGGTCGGCACTTACCGTATCTTGCCTCCCGACTGCGCGCGGGCCATCGGCAGTTATTACTCCGAAACTGAATTCGACCTGACACGCTTGGCGCATCTGCGTGACCGTATGGTCGAAGTTGGGCGCTCTTGTGTGCACATGGATTATCGCGTTGGTGCAACCATCACCCAGTTATGGGGTGGCCTTGCGGATTACATGTGCATGCACAAACATGAATACCTGATCGGTTGCGCCAGCATCAGCATGAAGGATGGCGGGCATAACGCTGCCAGCGTTTATAACAAATTGCACAAGCAATATGCGGCTCCCGCAGAATATCGCGTATTCCCGCGTTGCCCACTGCCGTTGGAGGCATTGGATCAAACGCTGGATGTCAGCATCCCGCCACTGATCAAAGGCTATTTGCGTCTCGGAGCTTACATCGGCGGTGAACCGGCATGGGATCCGGATTTCAATACTGCCGACCTGTTCATCATGTTACCCATGTCAAGGTTGAATGAAAAATATGCCAGGCATTTCATTCGCTAGGCCAGACACTCACTGGCAGTGCATTGGAAATTTTATTTCAGGATATGCTCTGACTGACGAGAAAATAAATATTGAGCACACTCGCAAAGTGTCGTTTCAAGATTAATTTTTCCACAACAAAAACTTAATAATTATTAAATATTTTCCTGCCATTCTGTCGGCATGAAACAAAACGTTACTCTCTATTCAGGTGTTGGTCAGCGATATGTCATATAGGCATTCGGATAACCAAGTAACAGGTGTATCCATTCTGGATGATGTTTCCCAATCTGTCATTTTTCCATCTTTAAAATGACAGAAGTCCGGTCAATATTCCTTTCTGATATCCATCTCGGAACCAAGGCATGTCAGGCAGAACATTTGCTTGAATTTTTGAAAGAATATTCATCTGAAAATATTTTCTTGCTGGGTGACATCGTCGATCTATGGGCAATGAATAGGGGAACCGTTCACTGGACTCCGGCCCAAAATACGGTTGTGCAAAAACTGCTTCGGCGTGCTCGGCACGGCGACAAGATTTTTTTTGTCCCAGGCAACCATGATGAGGCCATGCGTGAATACGCTGGCACATCGTTTGGCGATGTTGTTGTTGAAAATGAGATTGTCCATACCGCCGCTGACGGGCGCCGCTACTTGTTATTGCATGGCGATGAATTCGACCAGGTGACGCGCCATCACAGATGGGTGGCCATCTTGGGCGACAAGTCGTATGACATGCTGGTGAGCCTGAACATTTATTTATCCTGGCTGCGCAGGACTTTCCGGCGTCCCGGATATTGGTCCCTCGCTGGTTATGCCAAACGCAAGATAAAAACCGCCGTCAGCTTTATTTTCAATTTTGAAGATTCCGTCATTCGTCATGTGCGTGAACGCAAGCTGGATGGTGCTATTTGCGGTCACATCCATTGGCCGATGATAAAGGAAGTCGATGGGCTTGCTTATTTGAACTGCGGAGACTGGGTGGATAGTTGCTCCGCAATTGTCGAGCATATTGATGGGCGCATGGAGCTTGTCGCATGGAATACAAACCCGAATCCGGTCCAATAATCAACACAAGAAGAGTTATGGAAAGTCCGCATAAAGGCAAGACTGGGTTCACACGTTTATTGAATGCGTTTCGTTATTCATGCGCGGGTATCAAAGAGGCGCATCGGAATGAGGATGCCTTTCGCCAAGAAGTGTTGTTGGCAGCCTTCCTGTTACCGTTGGCGTTCTGGCTTGAATCGGCCGCCATCGGACGCGCCCTGATGATAGGTAGCGTGTTGCTGCTGCTCATCGTTGAGCTGCTGAATTCGGCCATAGAAGCCACAGTTGACCGCATCTCGCTGGACGACCACAGGCTTGCCAAACGCGCCAAGGACATCGGCAGTGCTGCGGTACTTATTACCATTATCAATCTGGTATTAGTCTGGATGTTGGTGCTGCTCGGTTAACATGAGGAA